>Ga0307477_10001826_pt1 | contig 17181 bp, 13 predicted proteins | sample atmos_gasesECM2C_FD_203316 | JGI IMG/M metagenome (GOLD analysis project Ga0307477, IMG submission 203316) | Hardwood forest soil microbial communities from Morgan-Monroe State Forest, Indiana, United States - atmos_gasesECM2C_515 | ecosystem: Environmental > Terrestrial > Soil > Temperate...
GCGCTGCTGGATGCGCTCGACGTAGTCGCGGGAAACGGGCGAGAGGTGGCTCCCCATCTCCTCGGCGAGCATCTGCGCGAAGCCGCTCACGTGACGCAGGGGAGCGCGCAGGTCGTGGGACACGGAATAGGTGAAAGCCTCGAGCTCCTTGTTCGCGTTGGCGAGCTCGCTCGTGCGTTCCGCGACGCGGCGCTCCAAGTCCTCGTTCAGAAGCTGGATCTGTTCGACCGCCGCTTTGAGACGTTGCTCGGATACCTCGAGCGCGCGCCGCGCCTGGTGCCGCTCGATCGCGTAGCGGATGGTCCGCCGGAGCATGTTGCCGTCGACCTGCCCCTTGACCAGATAGTCCTGCGCGCCGTCCCGCACGGTCGACACGGCGAGCAACTCGTCGCTGAGTCCCGTGAGCACGATGATCGGCACCTCGGGAGCGTGGGCTTGGACGGCGGTGAACGTATTCACCCCCGCGCTGTCGGGCAGCGTCAGATCGAGGAGGACGACCTCGATCCCACCGGCCCGCAACCGCTCGAGCGCCGGGGCAAGCCGCTCGACGCTTTCCATGGCGAAGCCCCCCTCTGCATCCCCGAGCGTCTCCTCCATGAGGAGGACGTCGCCGGGATTGTCTTCGACGAGAAGGATTCTCACGGGGGAGGGAGGGGTCACCGGTGCGCCTACCGTGGGGGGAGCTTGACGATGCTGAACCAGAAGCTCTCGATCGAGCGGACCACGGCGAGAAACTGTTCGATGCCGAGCGGCTTGGTCACGTAGCAGTTGGCATGGAGTGAATAACTCCGCACGATGTCTTCCTCCGCCGCCGACGTGGTGAGAATCACCACGGGGATTCGGCGGAGGTCGCTGTCCTCCTTGATCTCCCGCAAGAGTTCGCGCCCATCTCGCTTGGGCAGGTTGAGATCGAGGATGATGAGATCAGGGCGCGGCTGCGACGCGTAGGGACCCCGGCGGTTCAAGAACGCCGACGCCTCGACGCCATCCCCGACCACGTGCAGGTTGTTGCTGATCTTGCATTCGCGCAGCCCTTCCCGTGCCAGCTCCACGTCGCCAGCGTTGTCCTCGACGAGAAGGATCTCCACGGGCTGGCCACGAACCGCGTCGCTCATAGCGCCTGCTCTCCGTTCTGTTTGGGAAGGGCGAAGTAGAACGTCGACCCACCGCCCGGCACCGACTCGACCCAGATCCGGCCGCCGTGACGATCCACAATGCGCCTGCAGACGGCGAGACCGATGCCGGTGCCGGGGTATTGGTCCCGGGCATGGAGCCGCTGAAAGATGACGAAGATGCGCTCAAAGTATTCGGGCGCGATGCCGATCCCGTTGTCGCGGACGGCGAAGACCCACTCCGCCGCGGTCGCCTGTGCGCTGACGTGCACGTGGGGCCGCTCGGTGCCGCGGAACTTGATGGCATTGCCGATCAGGTTCTGAAAAAGCTGGACCAATTGGGTTTCGTCGCCCACGACCGTGGGGAGGTCCTCGTGGGTGACGAGCGCATCGGCGTCGGCCATCGCCATGGTGAGATTGGCGCGCACCGCGCCCAACACCCGGGTGACGTCCACCGGCTGCAGCGGCTTGCCGCGGGTGCCCACGCGCGAGAATTCCAGGAGGTCGTTGATGAGGCGTTGCATCCGGACCGCGCCATCGACGGCGAAGTTGATAAACTTGCGCCCCTTGTCATCCAGCTTGTCGCCGTAGCGGCGCTCGAGCAGCTGCGTATAGCTCGAGACCATGCGGAGTGGCTCCTGCAAGTCGTGGGAGGCGACATAGGCGAACTGCTCGAGCTCCTTGTTGCTGCGCTCGAGCTCCGCGATGACCCTCCGGAGCGCGCGGTCCTGCCCCTCGATGCGACTAAGCATCTGATTCAGGGCGTCCGTGAGCACGCCCAGCTCGTCGCTCGCCACCTTCGAGGCCCGCACGGAGTAGTCCTGACGCTCGGAAACCCCCTTGGCGATCTGGGCGAGTGCCAGGATCGGCCGAGAGATCGTGCCCTGGAGCGTGGCCGAGAGGAGGTATGCCACGAGCAACGACGCTCCCATGACGAGTGCCGCGATGGCGCCGGCCAGCCGCAGCGTACCGTACACCGCCGTGAGATCGGATCGGATGTAGAGTGTGCCGAGACGCGCGCTGCCGGCCTGCGCCACGGGGGCAAACCCCACGAGGTCCGCGTGCTCGAAGCGGTACCCGTCTCGGTCCGGGCTCGCCGGCAACGCTGCGACCGGCAGATCCGACGGATAGCGCGCAAACAGCCTCCCATCCTTGTCATACAGACCCGCCGCGACGATGTGGGGCTCCGCCCGGAGCGCCGACAGAATCTCCCGCGCGTCCCCCTCGTTCCGGAACGCTAAGGATGCGGTCGTGTTGGCCGCGATCACTTGGCCGAGGGTGGACAGATTCTTCAGCGTCGTCTGCCGGAAGGTGACGACCTCATACGCGAGAAAGGCCGCACAGGTGAGCACCAGCACGCCCCCGCTCGTCAGCAAGAGGATTGCCATCAGCTTTTGGCGAATTGGCCGGTCGCGGAAGGACATCCTAGGGTTCCCCCCGTGACACGATCTCGGCTGCGCGGAGGAGTTTGGAGCTGATGGTCAGCTGCGCTGCTTCCACCGCGGCGACGTTAATCCGCATCCGGATCTTGTTGCGCTCCGATACGAAGCGGATCATCCCTCCGCGCTGGGCGAATGCGGGGCTATCACCAACGGTCAGGATCGCTCGGTGCTTGAGACTGTCGAGGATGTTCCCCAGCCGACTCTCTTCCGACGCACTGATGAACAGGATATGACAGGTCCGCACCTCGTCGATCTGCTGATAGCGGCGGACGGCGAGGGGTCGGCCGCGAACCGTCTCGCCCCGGACCGTTTCGTCGAGGTAGGGACCGAACGGATCGTCGCCCAAGACGCCGATCACAAGTGGAGCGGTCGAGTCGGGAAAGGCGCCCGCTGGCCAGTCCACGAATTGCGCGAAGTTGAACAGAAACACGGCCTTCACCTGATACTCGGACGCCTGCGCCGCGAGACCGGGTCCCCAGGCGCTCAGGAGGACGAGGCTTGCGAGCCACGGTCCGATCCGTTTCGGAGGGTGCCAACGTCTTCCGCGGTCTGCCCCGGTTGTCCTCAGAAGTGCCACGTGACCAGACCGTAGACGCTGCGAGGGATCTCTTGGCGCGTGGTCGACGCGCCAAATTCGGCGTGCTGCGAGTGCAGGAGGTCCTGCCCGACCACGGAGAGCTCGAGTGTCGGCGCGAGTTGCCACGCGACGCGGAGGTCGAGCTCCGCATAGGCCGGGACCTGCTGGCTGGCGATCGCGCCAACATAGCGCCCATCGGCGTCAAACGTGACGTGGGCCGGAAGGTCAAGCGACGATCGGAGGGTGAGCCACCGTTCCGGGTCCGCGGCCTCGGCCCCCGCGCCGGTGGTGTCAGTACTCCCGGGCTTCGCCTCGACGTGCACCCGCATCTCCGTGTAGCCCCCCCGGAGACGCCACGCATCGGTAATCCGATAATCGACGGTTACCTCGGCTCCGTAGGAGGTTCCTTGCAGACCATTGGTGATCACGATCGGAAGCGGCGCGGGCGGATTCGCCGCCGCCTGGCCACGAAGATTGTGATAGCTGTGGTAGAAGGTGGACACGGACACGGTGAGGGTCTGGTGCACCTGGGCGCGGTAGCCCAGCTCGTAGGCCAACAGCTCTTCCGATTGGAACGACGGGCCGCCCTCGAGGAGATACGGGGGTTGCGCGGGAGCGAATAGATCGCGGTCAATCCGCGATGGCTCCCTGACGGCGCGGGAAACCGCCGCCCACAGCACGCCGCCCTGGGCAGGGGTCCAGCTGAGGCGGCCGCTGGGCTGAACTTCCACACCGGTGTAGTCGTTGTGATCCACCTTGGTGCCGATGGTCAACCGCAGTCGGTCCGGAATGAGCGCGATCTCGTCTTGGGCGAAGCCCGTGAACCACGCGAGCTGGACGTGGGGGGGCAAGAATGCAAGCGGCCCGGAGTTGGTGACGCTGTCATCCACCAGGCGATACCCGAGCCCCCAGACGATGTCGTGTCGGCTCGCAATCCGAATATGGTGCTCGAAATCGATGTCGTAGGTGTCGAGATCGTCAGTCAAGGTCCCCGGGAAGTTGCGATGGGTCCGATCGTAATAGAGCTGCACGCGTGCGTCGGACGTAGGGGAGAACACATGCGTTCCGCTCGCCACGAGGTTGCTGCCGCTCGCCGTGTCTCCGAAAGCGGCGGCGGTGGTGTTTGCATGCGCGCTCTCGGCGTTATACACGTCTCCTTGCAAGGACAGTTGATTGACCTGCGACCCATCCCAGTCCAAGCGAAACCCTCCTTGCCCCATGTGCCAGTCGTCCGCCGCCCGCTGGCCATTGGGTAGGTCCGTCTGGTCCCGAGAGAACGCTGTGCCATAGACTCGATAGTGTACGTTTGTACCGACGGCACCGCCGTACCGTACCCCGCCAGTGCCGGCGAGCTCGGTCCCCCCCCCGCCCTCTACGTACAGCCCTTGAGCATCCTGGGCCCGTTTGGTGATGATATTGATGACGCCGTTCACCGCGTTGGCCCCCCAAAGCGTTGCGCCCGGCCCGCTGATCACCTCAATGCGGTCCACGTCCCATAGCGGTACGAGCTGCACGTCCCAGAAGACGCCGGCGTACAACTCCGTGTACACCGAGCGGCCGTCGATCAAGACCAGCAGTTTGTTGGCCGTCGTGCTGTTGAAGCCGCGCGCGGTTATGGCCCATTGGCGCGAGTTCAGCTGCGCCACTTCCAAGTTTGAGGCCAGGCGTAAGGCTTCCGGCAGACTCGTGGCGCCGGAGCGACGAATGTCCTCTTGTGTGATCACCTGGATCGCGGAGGCAGCCTGTGACAGTTTCTCTGGCCGCTTGGAGACCGAGGTCACGTCGAGGTTCATCAACTGTTCCAAGGTCAGCTTCTTGAGAGCACCGGGAGATGTGACCGTATCGGGGCGTTGGGCGAGGCCCGGCTGCGCGAGGCTCGCCCCACCCAGCGCGAGGAGGAGGACGGTCCAAGGGCCGCGAGAGGGCAAAGGGCGTCCAGTGGCGAACGGACGACCGCCGAACACCTTCAACGCAGTGGTCCCCGCCACCAAGTCACGAATGCGCATCTACCCCCTCCTCGGGTGGTAAGCACGTCTCGCCGCGCCGGCCCCGGCGCGGTGCCAGGGGGTCATCACGCGTCTTCCGGCCCGAGCCGAGCCAACCAATCCGTCTAGGCCTATGTGGGACAGAGGGTTGTGCAGATCGTCCCGCCCTGGCACCCCCACCCCGCTGCAGACCTCCGGCACCACTCTGGCATCGCTGCGAGACCCGTCATAGGGCGTTTTTGCGGCGGTAACGGGTCGTTTTGCGGCATTCGAGCGCCGGGTCCCCCCGATTGACTCGTTCGCAAGCGCGTTGGTGCGGCGTTACCCTGATCGTCGAATGCGCCACCGTCCAATCCTGGGGGCATCATGGAATCGTCCGGAACATCCTACCTCTACACGCTGGCCATCCTTGGCATGACGTTCATCGGATTCTCGGCCATCGTGATGCTCTTGCGTCAGACATTGGGTGGCCCCTTGCGAGCATTCGACGCACTGTTTGCGCGCGTCTAATGGAGTTTGGTGTGGCAGTAAGCATAGGGGCCATGCTACCACCTCTCCTGATGTCTTGGGACCTACCATCCGCGGCGGTGTGGCGCCTGTCCAGCGGGCTCGTCGGCCTCCTCCTTCTTCGGACGGCTGTGACGTATCCTGCGCGGAGACGGGCAGCGACTGGCGAACGCACTCCGGGGTACGTCCGCGTCAACGTCGGCATCATTTACTTGATCAGCATGACTCTGTTGATCGACGCCATCGGTGTGCTACAGAAGCGGGCAGGTCCAACATTTCTCGCTGCCCTGACGGCATTTCTGACTTTTGCGCTGGTGGCTTGGCTGCGCGCGCTGACGCTTATTCTCGTGCCGGAATCAGGCTGACCCCGGGCCGAAACCAGACGCACAAGCGAGCGAGGCGGAACTCAGCGGTTGCGGGCCTCGTCGCGATACCTCACGTACACGGTGCGGTTGGGAGCCCCCGTGGCCAACGGTTTCATGCCGAGCTTGGCGGCGACGGAGCGCGCCCCTTCGTTGTCGTCATCAATGGACGAGATGACGCGCTCCAGTTTGGCCGTCTCGAAGGCCCAGGCGAGAACGAGCTCGCAGGCGCGCAAGGCCAAGCCCCGTTGCTGCACCTCGGATTTCAAGGCGCACAACAGTTCGAACTCGTCCGCCCCCAGCGCCTGGGATCGAACGAGCCCGCCAATTCCCAGGGTGCTCAGGCCCTCGACAATCGCAAAGAGGTGGTTCCCCTCCTGCGGCAAGAGGAGCGGGCCGACGAACTCCCATACGTCATCTTGCTCTTCCAGGGAGCGGATGAGCTCGTAGTGCGAGTCGTCTAGCGGCCGGAGTTCCACGCTCCCTCCTGACGGAGAGGTGCAGAGCGATGTTGCGGCGAATCGCGGGTAAGGTGCGAGCGACTGGCCCGCTGGCGCAAGGTATCGCGATACCGCGAACCAGGAGACGGCAGTTGGCCGGATGCTGGTCGCGTGGCCCGATCCTGGCCGGTCCGTCCGGTAGCCACGGGAACCAGATGATCTGTGGCCCGTATCAGCACTCCGGCCTGAGGGGCGGCCGATTCGGGAGCTCGGAACCCCGGCGCCGCGCGGCGACCCGCAACAGAAACGGATCCCTCGTGGCCCATCGCGTTGGGGTGGGCCTAACGCCCTCTGGCGCCCACCGACCCCGCTTTCCGGGCGCCCGGATATTGTACACTGTTAGGACGATGCGACCCGTCAGCCACACGGTCATTGACACCATTCGCTCACCGATCGAGTCCGTGTTCGCGCACCTCACCGACCCCGGCTCAATCCCCGCGTGGCTGCCGGGATGCACCAGCGTGCATTGCGAGGGTGCACTCCGGAAGGGCGCCCGCATGCACGTGCAGTTTGGCATGCGCCGGACCGAGTTCGAGATCGTGGACTTCGCGCCACTGCAGACCTTGGGCTGGGTCGAGCGCGGTCAGCGCCGGGGCTGGAAAACGTTCTTCCGTCTGGACCCGGCCGGCGACTCCACAGCAGTCACAGTCCGCGCGGTGTGGACCCCCCATTCGGTCGGTGCCTGGTTCCGTGGTCGCTTCCTGGAGAGGCGCAGCATACGGGGCCAGCTCAACGCGATCCTGCTGAACCTGCGGACCGCGCTTACCGGATGACGGGCCGTCGGTACGGCTCACGGTCGATCAGGGCGCTCCCGCTCATGTCCTCCCCCTAACCCCGAGGCGGGGCCGCGGCACGAAGCGCTGGAACGCTCGGACGAGCGCCCGTTACGCTGGGCCTTCCTGTAGACGCGGCGCGGTACGAGCGGGCTCGTGCGCCCTGCGCAACACGAGTGCCGCCCAGGACGCAAGGTAGAGTACGAACGCCACGATGAGGAGCGCTCGAATTCCTGTCCACAGGGACAGCGACTCTAGGAGCCCGCCCGCCAGGGCACCGAGAAGATTCGAGCCGAGAGCGGTGCCAACAAAGCCTTCGTTCGCGAAGGTCCGGATGAACACGATCCCCGCGAAGAACACGGGGAGGCAGAGGACTAGCGTCGCCGCGAGCCCCTTGAGCCACGGCGACGGGACGAAGAGCCACTCAAGTGGAACGGCGTACGCAACCACGATGGTGGCGAAGATTCCCGCGTAGCCCAGGCTCACGGGCACTCGCGGGACACGTTCCACCAATAGGTTGGCCGCGAAAATCAGGAGCAGAAGACCAGCGATCACTACCGAGTTGACCATCCACGTTGTCCCGAACAAGAGCGCCATCCGGCTCACCGTCCCTGCCTCAAGGAGCAGGAAGCCGGCCCCGAGGAAGAAGAAGTGCCAATTGATCGTCCGTCCCGCGCCGTCAGCCCTTGCCCTCCGGAGCACCGCCAGGCACAGCAACACGAGGACCGCTGACGTCACGATCACCGACAGGGGCAGCCCGGGCTCGTGCTGGTAGAAGTAGGGCCAGTCGTCCGTCGTAAGCGTGGCCGTCTCGATGTCGGGCACGAGATGATCCCGGACGTAAGCGCCCAGGGCCGGGTCGGCCAATGCCGCGGTGACGCGCTGCGCGTCACCGCAAACGAGGAATCGACCGGGCGTCGTGTATCCGGTCGCAACCGCCTGAAACTGTGGAGGAGCCCGTCCGCACGACGCCTCGACCAGCTCCCCCAGACGGCCGGCGATCCAGGGAGTCTCTACCCAGAACTTGATGATGAGCAAGCCGTCGGGCCGCAGGAGGTGCTTGGCGGCGCGGAGGGCCTCCACCGTGTAGACGTAGTTATCGAGACGGATGTTCGAGTAATAGGACGCGGTGGTATGCGAGTCGAGCAGCGAGAACACGATGAGGTCGAAGCGGTCGGTGCTGTTCTGGATGTAACTGCGGGCGTCGTCGACGACCTGCTGTACGCGGGGCGAGGCATAGGGTCGTTCGAAGTGCAGCCGACGGCCCAGCTCGAGAATCAGCGGATCGATCTCGACCGCAACGACCCGACCGGCACCGTTGCGCAGCGCTGCGGCCACGTCATTCCCCGTCCCGGCACCCAGCACAAGCACCGAGGCCGGATGGGCATAGAACCGGTAGGGGATGTTGTACGCGTTCCACTCGACCGGCGCGTTGCGGAACAGCTCCGGATGTCGCGTGACGAACTCGGGGGACAGATTGAAGATGTGCTGATAGTAACTATCGTTCGTGGTCAACTCGTAGGCGACCAGCTCGGTCCCTTCCCGCTGGGGGGTAAGGGTGAGCTTTTGATAGGGGGACCAGAGTACCGTTCCGGGGACGAAGGGGTGCGAGCTCGTCAGGACTCCCGCCACGGCGACGCCGACTGCGACCAGCGCTTGAAGCCAAGGGAGGCCCCAGAGCAGCGCGAGCAACAGCACACCAGCCACGGCAAACCAAACCGCGGGAGGTTGGTAGAGCAGGCACAACAGGGTGTAGAGCAGGATCCCGGCAAGGCTCCCCAGGATGTTCACCGAGTAGCTACGAATACCGTTCCGGGCGTGCTCGAGGTACCACCCAACCAATTGGCCCAGGGGAATGAACACCAGCGCCGTGAGCGCCAGCAGGGGAACGATGACGATTACCCCCGTAAGGAGCCCGGCGACGGAGGACGCGTCGAGGTGAAGGGACGGAAGTCCCCGTGTGTCCACCTCTGACAGCCGCCCGATCATCGACGGCAACGACGTCAGTAACTGATGCAAGGCTCTGGACGGGGCCTTCACGAGAAGGACCAGGACAATGAGGGGCGCGAGCAACGCGGGCAGGCTGACCGGACGACGGCAGAGGTAACACCCGAGCCCGAAGCCGAGGAAGCAGGCAATCAAGACGAAGTTCTTGAAGTAGGCGAGGACCTGCACCTCAGACGAGAGCCACCGGATGATCAGCAGTTCCAGAAACAGCCCGACGATGCTCACTAACAAGAGCTGCCAATGATGCGGTCCCCGTAGGTCGCCAGGTACAAGCCGCCCGCGACCGAGCCACAGCGCCGATCGCGCACTCTCGGGCGCGCGATAAAAGCGAAAGAGCGCGATGCACACAACCGCGCTCACGCAGGGCATCAACGCCAAAGCGATCCAGTGATCCAACCCGATCATGACAACCGTCCGTTCGAAGGAGGCCCTCGCAGTCAAAAGAGCATCGAGACCGGAGCCTCGACTCTCTTCCCTGCTGGCCGCTAATATAGGAGAAAGCCCGTGCCTGACGTGTTGGAGCTTGGCAGGTCGCTGCGGCGCAGATGGAGCGTACCTAAGCTCGTCCTGGCCACCGGCCTAGTCGCAGCCGCCGTGGCGATCGCCGTTGTTTGCGGGCGCACTGAGCAGGTGGGCGGCGACTTTCACGTCTTCTGGCAGGCGGGGCGGAATTTCGCGACCGGGGCCCCGCTGTATCACGGAGAGCTCCCCGGGGCTAGAAAGTTCATCTACCCGCCGTTCGCGGCCATGGTGTTCCAGCTATTCGCCGTCATGCCATTGCAGGCTGCCGCGGAAGTCTTCTCGTTCGTCAATATCGTACTCATCGGCGTGAGCATCGGCCTGACGAGGAAGGTCGTCGGGCGGCTCCAGCCGGATCGCCCGCAGGGCTGGCTGCCGCTCGCTGTCGCGACCGCCCTCTCTCTGCAGTTCTTTTTCGACAATATCCACCACGTCCAGGTGAACGAGGTCATCTTCGTCCTCCTGCTGCTGGGGTTGGACGCGCACCTTCGCGGACAGAGCGTTCGCTCGGCTGCCTACTTCGTTGTCGCCACCGCCGTTAAGATCACGCCAGCGTTCTTCGTCCTTTGGCTCTTGGTGCGGGGACCACGCCGGGCTGCGCTGGCAGTACCGGCAGTGGCGCTCGCCTGCATCGCGACGCCGCTCCTTGCGCGCGGGGCGGCGACGGGTGCTGGCGACCTTGCCGAGTACTATGGCTCGTTCCTCGCGCCCTACCAGCATGGTCAGGTGATGACGGACCCGAGGAACCAAAGTCTGGGTGCCGTCGTGTACCGCATGATGCAACCCACAGAGAACGAAGAACACGCGTCCTACGAATACCTTCCTGCATCACCGACACTCGCGGCCCTGACCTATAAGGCGGGCGCGGCCGCGCTACTGCTCCTCTTTCTCGCGAAGGTCGCGTGGCTCCGCGGCACTCGGGCCACGGTGACCGCCATCGAAGTCAGCGGGGTGTTCCTGATCAGCCATCTCCTGTCGCCCATTACGTGGAGGGCTCATCTCGTTACCCTCCTCTTCGTGTTCTACTCGTTCCTGTTGGCGCGACCGTCCGTGTTATCTCCGCCCCAGCGGATCGGCCTGGCGGTGCTGTACGCCCTGATCGCGGTGAGCAGCATCGGGAGGGATCTCCTTCCCGACACGGTATACAACCACCTCGCGGGCTACGGCATCGTCGCGTGGACGATGCTCGCACTGTTCATCGCCAGCCTCACCATGACACCAGCGACGCTGCGGAACTCCCTAGCGACGGATCGGTGACCTGTACCACCAGTCTACCCGACCGTCCCGCCCGCGCGATTCGGCGACCGCGCCCGCTCCCGCAAGTGGCTCGTCCGATCCGGCCGTGAGCTATCGGTTGTGGGGGTTCATCTCAAGCAAGAGAAGAGCAGTGAGGTTGCGCGTAATCTCACGACGCGCGCATCCGGCGAAAACGCGCAGGAGGGTTGTCGTGTCCAGGGGAGAAGTCCTCGGGGCGAACGGGGTCAGTCTAGGCCGTACGTCCATTCGAGCTTTACAAGGCGGTCATTCTCGAACCAGAGATCGAGTTGATCCACAATCCCCCCCGACGACGAGTACAGCATGTGCGACGTAGGCCCTTGCGCATCATCGCCAAAGTATGAGCGGACCTCAGGAACCGTCGACCCAAGTTGAATCGGGGACCGCTCGAGGAACCGAGCGTCCCAAATGGTCACCGCGATGAGCTCATCCTCGTGGAAGCCATCAAGCGTATAGAAGACGAAAGTCGCTCCCTTGTAATCGAATGTGACAAGGCTGTCGACCCTGTCACCACGGTTGTATCCACTGGTGTCTTGATGAGCTGCGATCTGATCGGGCGGACCGAACGCAGCTGTGATCCGCGTCCTCGTCTCTCCGAACCAGGTCCGCGGGCCACCCTGAACCAATTCATCGCGCCGCGGTTGTGTCGAGTCGGCGCCGGCCTCGTAAGGTGGCGCGACGGTCTTGAACGGAGTCAGGTGAGGCGGAGGCCCCCCTCGAGCGACACTATCGGCAACAGCGTATCGGCCGGGCGCGCGGCGGCAGGCACCCGTGAAAGCGATGGCACTCAGTACTAGAAGCGCGAGGCTGCGCATCGACAACGGTTCCAGGAGGGTTGGGGCACGTCACGTCTCGCGGATTAGAGTCTACCTCGAACCTATTGAGCAGAGAATGTGCCCAAGATTCCGAGCGCAACCCAGACCGGCCCGAATCGCCAACCGTTTGCATCAGCGCCGACAGTCGGCGTTGGCAAAAGGATCACGAATACGCGCGCTCCTGGGCAGCGCGGTGAGGGAGTCATACTCTGCCCCAAAACCGTTGCATAGCCGGCGGGCTGCGCCCGCTGGGGTCTAACTCACTCCGCGGTCGTTGGGTCGATCACCGTCGCAACCTTGGAGATGCGATTGGCAGGGAAGCCGCCTTGTTGCGCATGCTTCCGCACGGCCTCTTCATTGGGAGCCACATAAACACAATAGATCTTGTCGCCAGTTACGTAGCTTTGCATCCATTGAATCTGCGGGCCCATCTGTTGGAGCACCGCACACGACTTTTGAGAGATCGCTTGAAGTTCTTTGGGAGAAAGCTTGCCTGCTCCCGGGATCTCACGTTCGATGACGTACTTGGGCATGGGCAGATGTCCTTTCAAGAAGGGCCTTGGCGCTATCCATCGGAGCACGATCCGAGGGACGCCGCTGAGCTCCGACAACCCGCACCTGCGTGTTGCAGCACGCTTGCGCTCCCGGCATCGCTAGTACGGACAATGAAATGGAACGGCGATTCTATAAAGAGGCGCCGGTCGGAATCGAACCGACGAATCGAGGTTTTGCAGACCTCTGCCTTACCACTTGGCTACGGCGCCGAGGAGTAAGAAACTGCCTCGAATCCTAGCCTTTCTCAACCCACACTAGAACCTGATCCGCTGTGTGAGGTCGTTATGGGTATTGTTGGGGGTACCCGCTCCGATCATGCACGCCTCAAGGCTGGCCTCGCCAACGCCGCGCACGCCTTCTGCTCCCTGTCCAGAACTCCTGAGACTCCTGGCCACTTTCGCGCCATCATCCGCGAACCGGGCCTCCGGCGCATCGGTCTAATACCGTAAGGCCATAGCCAGCTTCGACTGGCCGAGAGGGTTGCCCGCGCGACCCGCGGCCAAACAGAATCGTTCTGATCACACCTCGAGCCGGTCGCCGGGCCGCGCGACCAGCGCGTACAGCACCGGCATCAAGAAGACGCTGATGAGGAGTCGCGAGAACAGGCCGCCGACGATGACCATGGCGAATGGTCGCTGCGAGTCCGTGCCCACGCCGTGCGCCATCGCGGCCGGCAACAGGCCCAGGGCCGCGACGAGCGCCGTCATCATGATGGGCCGCAGCCGCAAGAGCGCGGCCTCCCGTGTCGCTCGGGCGATGTCCATGCCCCCGTTCCGCAAGTCGTTGGCGTAGGAGATGTACACGACGGCCGTCTGAACGGAGACGCCGAAGAGCGCGAGGAAGCCTATCCCCGAGGACGCCGAGAACGACGTGCCAGTCACGGCGAGCGCCACGATGCCGCCCACCGGGGCGGTGAGGAGCACGCCGAATACGGTGATGACCGGGAACTTGAAGTTGCTGTACAGCGCGAACAAGATGAGAAAGATGAGGAACAGCGTTAGCGGGAGGACGATCCGCAGCTCCCGGCGCGACGCGGTGTATTCCTGATACTCGCCGCCCCACACCACGCGATATCCCCCTGGCAGCTTGACCTGCGCGACGACTTGCCGCTGTGCGTCCTCCACGGCGCCGGCGAGGTCGCGTCCCTCCACCGAGTACTGCACCCCGATGAACCGGGCGTTGTTCTGACGGTAGATGAAGGCGGCTCCGTTCGCGACGCTGATGTCGGCGAGCTCCTTCAGCGGGACGTGCTGGCCGCCGGGCGTCGTGACGGGGATGTTGCCAATCGCCTCCGGCGTCTCACGGTATTGCGGCTCGAGCCGCACGACGAGGTCGAACAGGCGCTCTCCTTGCACGACCTGCGTGGCCGCGCTGCCGCCAACGGCCGCCTCGATGAGGCCGTTGAGGTCCGCCACGTTGAGTCCGTAGCGCGCGATCTTCGCGCGGTCCGGCGTCACAATGAGACTCGGTTGCCCGAGCTCTTGGACGAGCGTCAGCTCGGTGATGCCGCGGACGCCTTCCATCGTGCGCTTGATCTGCTTACCCAGGGTCTCGAGGGTATCGAGATCCGGACCGAACACTTTCACGTCGAGCGCGCTCTTCAGCCCAGTTTCCGCCTCGTCCACCGCGTCTTCGGCGGGTTGGGTGTAGTTGAAAATGATCCCGGGGAAGGTACGCAGCCGGCTGTCGATCGCCGCGATCAGCTGTTCCTTGCTCTCGATCGGTCCTGCCCATTCCCGGTATGGCTTCAGTCCGACGTAGAACTCGACGTTGAAGAAGCCCGTTGGGTCAGTCCCGTCGTCCGGCCGGCCGTGCTCGTCGGCGACGTCCGTCACCATCGGGAACGTCTTCAGGATGGCGCGGATCAGCGGCGCGATCTTCGCCGATTCCTCGAAGGAGATCGTGTAAGGCATGGTGGCGCGAATCCAGATCGCGCCTTCATCCAGGTGGGGCATGAATTCGGCGCCGATCCCCGGCACGAGGAGCAGTGAGGCGGCGAAGACGCCGGCCGTCCACGCGAGCGTCGCGCGCGGGCGCGCGAGGCACCAATCGAGGCCGCGCTGGTAGGCGCTGTGGAGCCACTCGAACCCCGGATTGCGCCGCTCCGCGACGCCCCGCCGGAGCACCCAGCTGCACAAGACCGGCAGCAAGCTGAGCGTCACGAGCAACGAGCCGATCAGCGCGAAGATCATCGTGTCGGCCATGGGCTTGAACAGCTTCCCCGACGGCCCCGTCAGCACGTAGATCGGCAGGAAGCCCGCCACGATCACGGACACGGCGTAGAAAATCGGTCGGTCCACCTCGGCTGCCGCTCCGATGATGACGTCGTGGAGGCGATAGCTCGTGCCGTGCCGCAGCGCGAGCTGCCGGTGGATGTTCTCCACCATGACCACAGCGCCGTCCACCAGAATGCCGAAGTCGATGGCGCCGATCGATAACAGGTTGGCGGGGATGTGCCGCAAGTCGAGGCAGATGAAGGCGAACAAGAGCGACAGCGGGATCGTGACGGCCACGATCAGTCCCGATCGCACGTCGTACAGGAAGAACACGAGCACGACCACCAAGAGGAGGATGCCGCGCGCGAGGTTGTCTTGCACGGTTCGGGTCGTGAGGGCGACCAGATCGCTCCGGTCGTAAAACGGGCGAACCTGCACGTCCTTCGGGAGGATCGACTCGTTGAGCTCCCGCGTCTTCGCCTCGACGCGCTGCAGGACGAACTGCGCCTGGTCGCCCTTGCGCAGCAAGATCACGCCCTCCACGGCGTCGTCCTGAGCGTTGAAGCCGAACTGGCCGAGCCGCGGGGCGTGGCCCACCACGACGTCGCCCACGTCCTTCACAAAGATCGGCACGCCGTTACGAGTGGCGAGCACGACGTTCCCGATGTCCTCAAGGGACTGGAGCCGGCCCAGGCCGCGGACGTAGTAGAACTGCCCACCCTCGGAGTAGAAGCCGCCGCCCGCGTTGCCGTTGGCGGCGACGAGCGCCGACTCCACATCGGCGACGGAGAGCTGCGCTCCCGCGAGCCGCACCGGGTCGAGCAGCACCTGATACTGGAAGGTGGCACCACCGAGCGGCGAGTCGTCCGCTACACCCGGCACCGACTTGTACTGCCGGGCGATCACCCAGTCGTCGATGATCTTCAGGTCCATGGCCGATCGGTCAGGACTCTGTACCACATAGCGGTAGACGAGCCCCGAGGGCGAGAACAACGGCGCCACAGAGGGGGTGACGCCGTCAGGCAGGCTCAAGTCGGGGATCCGCTCGAAGACCTGCTGGCGAGCAAAGTAGTCGTCGGTGTTGTCTTCGAACGTCATCCGGACGTCCGACAGGGCGTAGAGAGAGATCGACCGGATGATGCGGAGCTTGGGGAGGCCGTTCATCTCGACTTCGACCGGCACCGTGATCAACCGTTCGACCTCCTCGGCGGCGTGACCCGGCCATTGCGTGATGATTTCTACCATCGGCGGCGAGAGGTCCGGGTAGGCGTCCACCGGCAAGCGCGTGAACGACCAAGAGCCCACCCCGACGAGCAAGGCCGCCATCAGCCCCACGAGGAACTTCTGATGCAGCGAGGCTGTGACGATGCGGTTGATGGCGGAGGCCGGACGCGACTCGCCGGTCACTGGTTCTCGGCGAACTGCAGGAACAGCCCACCCTCCGTGATGACGTGGTCGCCGGGCGCCAACCCGCTGGTGATTTCGTACTGGTCGCCAACCCGCGCGCCGAGCCGCACCGGGCTGCGGGCGAAGGAGCTGTCCGGCCGCACGAGGAACACGAACGGCAGATTCTCGGCGTCGCGAAGTACGGCGGAGACCGGCACCAGCAGCCCCTGCCTGGTTCGCTGGGAATGGATGTCCACGCGCACGTACATGTCCTTCTTCAGTCCCTCGCCCCGGTTCTCGGTGATGATCCGTGCCGCGGTGGCGCGCGTGTCCGGGTCGACCAGGGCGCCGATGTAACTCACCCGCCCGTGGAACATCTGGCTTCCCGCCGTCGGCACGATGGTAGCGGAATCGTCCACTCGGACGTCTGGTAGGTCGGTCTCGAACACGTTGGCCATGACCCACACGGTGCTGAGCTGCGCGATCGTGAAGCACAGTGTCGTGCTGGCCTGGAGCAGCTGCCCCGGCGTGATGAGGCGCTCGACCACGGTGCCGGCGATGGGGGCGCGGATGATGCCTTGCATCACCTGGAACGGCCGGTTCTCGCGGATGGCGTCGATGGTGACGGAGTCCACGCCAATCGCGCCCAGCTGGTCGAGAGCCGCGTCGCGATCGGCTAGCGCCGAGGAGGCCTCGGTTTGCGCCTGCTCGAGGTCCTGGCGGGCGAGGGCGTCGTTCGCGTACAGGGCCGAGTCGCGCGCGGCGATCCGCAGGGCGTTCGCTGCCGCCGCCTGCGCCTTGCGGTACGCCGCGAGATCGGCCCCGAAGTCGGGCGAGGCCACGAGCGCGAGCGGCTCTCTGGCCTCCACCCGAGCCCCCGGCTCGACCAGAACGCGAGTGACGGGCCCGGAAATCGGCGCCAACACTTGCGTGCTGTGGTCGCCGTCGAACGCCACCGTTCCACTGACTTCTACGGTGGGACGGAAGGACGCGCGCGTCACCGGAGCGACGTGGATCCGCGCGCGTTGGGTCTCGGTGAGGCCGAGGGCCGCGGCCTGTGCGTCCGCCGGCTTGGCGCCGGAGCTGCGACCGCAGGCGGCCGCGCCGAGGGCAGCGCCCACGAGCAGCGCCCCAGCCTGGCGCAACGTGC
>Ga0307477_10001828_pt1 | contig 17179 bp, 13 predicted proteins | sample atmos_gasesECM2C_FD_203316 | JGI IMG/M metagenome (GOLD analysis project Ga0307477, IMG submission 203316) | Hardwood forest soil microbial communities from Morgan-Monroe State Forest, Indiana, United States - atmos_gasesECM2C_515 | ecosystem: Environmental > Terrestrial > Soil > Temperate...
CTGCAGGCACAGCACAGATGTTGGTCAGCTCGTTCAGCGCTGCGTTTTTCTGCAGCAGAGGAAACGACTGCATGGAGGGCTCAAAAGCAATAACACGCCCCGAGTTGCCTACGAGCCTGCTCGCTACCAAGGTGTAAATTCCCAGGTTGGCCCCGACATCGACGAACGATCCCCCTGGACTGAGTAGGTTTTGAAGATATGCCAACTCAGGCTCGTAGTTTTCACGAAACGCGAAAACATAGCGGCCGATACCTTGCCATTTGGCGGGCAGATGCATCTGCAATCGCCATGTCGGCAACCGAACGATCACCGTCGTCTGGAACGAGCACCTTACTCGCCATGAGAGCAGGCGCTTTAAGGCGCGAATCGGTGCCCTGCGAAAACCGTATTGCCCTCTTAACCGCTTCCACTTCCCGAGGAGCTTCCCTAGTGGATAATTCATTGTCTCGCCTGGGCTTTGCTGCACACAAACTATCGGAAATTTTGAAATAAGACTTCACCAACGCGAAGCAGTGAACCAGGAAAATCGACTATACAGTGAGAACGTCCTGGTTTGTCGATACGGTCTTAGCCCTAATTGAAATGCAGCTAAAGACCCTAAAAGCGGCGGCCAGGGAGAGTGCTAGAGTGTGCCTCGGTCTCGCTCGAAGTAAGCGCGACGGGCATGAGCCTTGCCTGTCGGCCAGCGAGGGCAAGGGCAAGAAGCCCTGGTTTTGAAGATATTCGCGAAGTCAGATCGAGTCCTTGTGCATCGGTTATTCGGTACAGGGGACAGAGTGCAAAGTTAAGCTCGCGTTTGCACTCTTGAGGAGAGGGCTGTGGCCAATCAACGTATTCTGGTCGCGGGGGCCGCCGGTTTTATCGGCCATCATCTCGTGCGGCGGCTAAAAAGCGACGGTCACTGGGTCCGCGGCGTAGATTCCAAAAACCCGCGGTACGAGCAGACTCCTGCCGATGAGTTTGAACTGCTTGATCTCCGTCGCTGGGATAACTGCCTTCAGGCCACACGCAGCATCAACCAGGTGTATAACCTTGCCGCCGACGCCGGTGGCGCCGGGTACATGAGCACAAACCTCGCAAATATTGCCCGTAATAACATGCTAATCAGCTTGCACATGCTAGAGGCCAGTCGGCTAAATGGCGTGCGACGCTTCCTCTTTCCCTCTTCGGTATGCGTGTATCCACGGTCCAAACTGAACACACCCAACCCAACTCCACTGAAGGAAGAGGATGCCTTCCCTGCGGACCCCGAACCCGGCTATGGCTGCGAGAAACTTTACACCGAGCAAGTTTGTTCTTACTACCACCATGATTATGGCTTCGAAACCCGCATCGTGCGTCTAACCAACATCTACGGCCCGTTGTGCACTTACGAGGGCGGGAAGGAAAGAGCGCCAGCGGCGATCTGTCGGCAGGTGGCGCTGCTTAACGACGGGGATGAAATCGAGGTCTGGGGCGACGGCCAGCAGTCGCAGTCATTCTTGTATATCGACGATTGCGTGGAAGGTCTAGTGAGACTGATGGCATCGGACTACCGCCATCCTCTCAACCTCGGTGCAAACCGACGTGTCACCATGGACCACCTGGTGGAATTGGTATCGGCGCTGGCCGGCAAGAGATTGATCAGGTGCCATAACTTGACGAAACCAGGTACATTCCTTAGCCGTTGCAGCGACAACATGCGACTCTGGGAAGTGCTGAAATGGAAGCCCTCCGTCAACCTGGAAGAAGGACTCTCCCTTACTTACCGCTGGATTGAAAACGAGTTGCGCCAGGCCGGTCGAATCTCCGCAGCCTGTGTTAGTCAGGCCGCCGGTTGAAGTACCAGCGCGGAAATCTGATTGCGGGCAGCCCTCCCGCGAGCTGATGATCGCATCGGCGCTGCGGTTTTTGGGAGTTGCTACTAGTCAACGTTCTTTAGTAAGCGCAATGCTATCACGTCGCGCCCGCCGAATGCTCCAAGTCTCATCATAGATCTTCATCAAAAGCTGATAATTTCGTTCGCCAGAATATTTCGCTTCGTACTCTGCTCGAGCTGCCTTCCCCATCACCTCCAATTCCAGGGGATGTCGCCACGCCCACTGCACTTTGACCGCCAGATCATCAGGATCGCCAGCCCTGAAGTGCATGCCCGTCCTCCCAGCTTCCACAATCTCCTGCGGCCCACCCGAGCTGGAGGTAATCACCGGCACGCCACAGGCAAAGGCCTCGACGATGTTCATACCAAAGGGTTCGAACCACTCACTAGCGGATATCAAAAACCGAGCGCCACTCATACGCTCAAGTCCTCGTTGCCGCGGAAGCCATCCTTCGAAGCGAACGTTCGGAAGGTTCTGCCCATTTCTCTGAGCTTCCAACTCCGAGCGCAACGGTCCGTCACCCACGATTCGTAAGGGAATAGTGTTGGGCAGGCGCTTGAACGCTTCTAGCACCGTGCGTACACCCTTCTCCGGCACTAGACGACTCACACATAGTGCGTACTCTCCTGTTCCCTCGCGCATGCCAGGATCCGGAAAGATGAAGTTGGTCTTCACGGTGATCTTCTCTGCTGGCAAACCACCTTCCACCAACTTGTTCCGGACAAACTCCGTTGTCACGATGTATCTGTCCACCATTTCCGACCAGGTTTGGCGCCAGCGATGAAACGCAAGCATCAGGGCCACTGTCGCAGTCATAGACCGCGACTGGCGGTAGCACTTATGCTGCACTCCGCGCCACAGGCTGTGGTCAAGGCACTCTCTGCAAGGGTGTCCATTCCGATATAGGCTGGCAGCGGGACAGACCAAGCGATAGTTCTGGACTGTCTGAATCACCGGAACTCCCGCATCACGGCAGGGGTAATAGGCGGCGGGCGAGATAAGTGGAAAAGTGTTGTGGAAATGAACGATGTCCGGTCTCTCTCTCTTCAGGAGGGTTCGAATTTCTCTGCTACTCTGGTCCGCCCAAATCGTCTGCAAACCCAAGCTCACTTTGGACCAACAACCGTCTACGTGTACCTCTTCATTCCGGCGAATGTATTCCTGGACCTGGTGTCCGAAGTGCGTCAACAAATCCCTTTCCGCTAAGTATACGGAGTCCTCTCCGCCGGGGTGTTGATAATAGTTGTGGCAAAGTAAAACTTTCATGGACCTCTCAGCGGCGACGCTTAGACTTACAATTTATGAAAGCGGCAAAACTTCACGGCGAGTGCTGCAACTGTTGTCCCACGGGTTCGTTCTCTGCAAGAGCCCTATTGGTCCTAGAGCACGCGGCGTAGTTTCGCAGTAATCTCTCGAGGTCCAGCCTGCGAATCATGCCCAGGTCCACACCCATGACCGTCCAAAAGAGGGAGGCCAGGTACGGGCTTTCCAGCAACAGATTTGCCGATCCGAACAAGCAAAGGGCGAGTTGCGCCAAAATAGCGATTTGCAAAAAGGCCACTCGGCGGTTTTCGGAATTACCATGCATACATTGCAGGCCTCGCCAGAAAAAATAGCCCAGGAGCCCAAACAGCGGCAGAAACCCGACCAGTCCCATCTTGTATAGAACAGTCAGGAACGTATTGTGCGGGCGGGCGTCGTTGTCCCAGATTCCAAACGTAAAAGGAACTCCGAATCCTTCCCCAGCTAGGGGGCTCTTCTCAAAGCACCTCCAGGCCTCTTTCCAGGCGACCAGTCGAAACTGCCAGGTTGGGTCCTCTCCCACGTGCAAGGTGCTCGACTCCAATTCTTCAACTACGCGCGAGGTAAAGTCTCTTTCAGCCTTGACATGAACAGACAAGAAGACAAGCGCACAACCTAGTAGGCTGACGCCGACAAGAACTCTGATCAGGGGCACGGAGCCAACCTTTACTCGAAGCAGTCCTCGAAGCAAAAGAGCCGACAACAAAACGATGGCCAGAGATAAGAACAGACTTCGCGCGTTGGCGAGCAGCAAGCCAACGAAGAAGACAACTGCGAGGGCCCACCCAGCCTTCTTCCGAATGAGACGGTTCGCCATCATCATCAGGACAACTACTAGCGCCACCAAGACATAGATTCCGGGAAAGACGAAGCGCCTCTGCTCTGGAGACATGACAAACCAAGCCGCTCCGTTGAGAACGTTTAGTGCCGTGCCCAGGAGAGCCCACACCGCTAGTCTCCTTATTGAAGACCAGCTTCGAAAGAGTTGATACCCGATCAGCAGAAAGAATGCGTACACCACGAGCGCGGAATCACGTAATACCAATATCGGCAAGCCATGTCCCCACAAACCCCGCGCCGCGGACACCAGGCCAGCGGCCACAAAGAGCGTCAGAAAAATATTCAGGGCCAATGGGTGCTGAGGCTTCTGTGCTCGCGGCAGAATGTATAGCGAAGAAAGCAAAACGACAAGGACAATGTCCGTTACAAAAAGTGGCGTACCTGGCAAGCAAAGGTAGGAAAAATCTCTCGTATAGGTAGTGGTGCAAAAAGCGAACCACAAGAAGAACCCCTCGGTGAACGAAACCCGGGCTCTTCTGGCGTAGGCAAACATCAGGGGCAAGCTCACGGCCGCGAACACAACAGCAGCATGGCTCGGTTCGTAGTCGAAGGGTGGCGAGGGCATCCCGTACCACTCCATGGCCGGGCGTGTCAGCCCGTCCACTAGGACAATTGCTGCCCCCAAAATCCCAACAAGAACCAGCCACTCGTTTATGATTCGCGCCTGGGGCTGTTTCCGAATCAAAAGAACAGGCTGCCGCGAATCCGATGAAAGGATTGCGAAATCGCCCCTCAAGCCCATTATTTCCCCATTACGCAAACCTGTTGGCATGACCAATCAACTTCGCCGCATACGAATTTCCCGCAAAGCGACTGATGGACAACCTCACCCGACACCTTCGTACTGGAGCCTTAACCCACGCCGTGCATGGTGAGGTGTTGGCTCGCTAAGCCTAGAGAATTGCCTACGGATGGTCGATAAGGCGATGTCCCTAATCGAACCTCGGGGGATACCCTAATGGCGAACGGTCTGACGGAAGTTGCTAGAACCAATTGAGTTATCCTATCGGATGTAGTCGGATGAAGACCCAACGAAGGAGGTCAATCCGGGCCGAATGCAGCGCATCGGCTCGGAACAACTCGGAGGCGTGCCGCTCGCCGAACTCAAGGGGAATAATGTTGAAGGGTTAGGGCCTATGCAACCGGAACCGAAGTTTAAGCTAAGGGAAGTCATCGTAGTGGCGGGGAAAAGCAGAAATTCTGGATTTGCCATTGTGCACGATGCAGCGCCAGGCCACAGCGGCTGGGCTTATCGGAAATTCTCGACAAGAAGAATGTCGCTATGTGAAGGATAGGCTGCGCCCGCCGAGTTTCCTCAGCACGGGCACTTGCGCCGGACCCCTACTTCACACATCTCAAAGAGCAGCCTGATCAAGTTATCGCGAGACAGAATGCAGGAACGGAGTCGAAGTCAACTCATCCTCAAGACGTTCCAGTTCGCGAGTGTTACCGATGGCGTGCAAAACCCGGTCGAGCGCACCATGGAGGTTGCTCGACCGAAAGGCTGGGGCGCCGACGCACCGTCGCCCGCGGTCAAGCATGAGCAGCCACAAAGAGTCGGTCGTAAGGGCTCTGGAAAAGAAGAGCGTAGCTGGAGAGCCGGCCAGCACGTCAAGCAACGGAAACGCAGTTCGATCGGGGAGCTGGTACTCGCTAATCACCAGGTCGAACTGTCTACGCGATATCCGACTGCAGGCGTCCCGGTAAAACTCCACGTATTCGCACCACAAGCCTCGGTTATGCAGCCACCGGTGTAACTCGGCGCAGCGCTGCACCTTCTCCCCTACCAAAAGGATCGAAATGGGACTGTCTCTCATAGCTTCTCCTTTTGCTGCGATCGAGCCTGCGGCTTCTGAACTTCATTGACTGCGCTACCGCTGATCCACTTCCGCCGGCCCCTCGACGTACGCTTTGCAAATCCGTCGAGCGCGGCTCACACTATGCGTGCCGCAAACCGCGCGGCAAGGGCAACCAAGCGAGGAGGAGCCGGAACATGGGCTCCTCCCGATTAGCCATACTCAAAGGCCTAGCTTCGCTCGCTAGTTTCATGGTTTCAGTCACCCGCTAGTTCCAACACATCCTCGAGCTGCTGAAGCTTCCGCTGGGCCTTCTCGTAGTCGAGGAACTCGTCGACGGTCTGTTTCATGTCTTCCGAGTGGTTGGCGATTGCCGTCAGATGATCTCGGTACTCTGGGACAAACAGACAATTTCGATTCTCCTGAAGATGACTGATCGCCGCCTCAGTGCTGGTCGCTACCTCGGCTGCATGAGAAGTCACCTCGTTGATGGCTTGCTGCTGCCAGGGAAGTACGTCGTGATGTATCGCTTCTAGCTCCGCAATGAGCTTGCCCACGGCATTGATATGCTCCTTCACCCGATCCAAGTGGTACGCATGGCTTTGCCAGCTGATTCGGGTGTTTCGGGCAAGACTTTCGAGAGTGTCTCCATGTCGCCAAAGGAGCGCTGCCTCCCGCTGGATTTCGGCGAGGAGGGTTGACGCCCGTTCTGACATAGACCCTGAAACCTGTTCCGCCGCCCGCGGCTCAGCAGTTGTCAACTGTGCGGAACCGGAGGCCACTCCTGTCATGAGAAGGAGAAGCCCTCCGAGAGCGGTGATCTTTCGTGGCGAATTATGTCGCATTTTAGATTCCTCCCTTGCGTTTTAAGGACGAGCTGAACGACGGTTTTTTTCGACCGTTGCCCGCACACAAGGTACTGTCGCTGGGGGCGCTCGGCCATCCCCCCGGGGGAGTAATTTTGATTTGTGACTTTGTCGGATGCGCGGCACTTCTCGCGAGAGGCGGACTCTACCGTCTCGAGGGGATGTCTCCGCGGATTGCCGTTCGATAGAGTAGACTCTTCAGTCTCGTAGAGTTGCCGAAAGCGGACGATATGCCCGAGAAGAAACCCGCCTCGACGATGGACGCGCTGCCACTCCCGTCCAGCCCTTTTGATTGGGGGAGGCGCATCGGTCCGCGAGCAGCCTTGGTCGTCGGTTTCACCGTGCTTTTGGTTATCATGGCTGTCCTCGCGCTCGACTCCGTGCGAGCACTCAGAGAAATCGAAGACACGAGCGCACAAATCCGCCACGAAGATCTCGTTCGCGAACGAGCTCTCCGCAAAATCCGGTCGACCGTCTACGAGTCGGGAAACTTGCTCCACGAGTACTCTCTCGGTGATCCGCGCCAAGACAGTCGCAAGTCGTACGGGGCACAACTGAACGACATGCGCGAACACGTCAATGATGCCCTCGAGAACTGCCTTCGTGGCGCTCCCGCCAACTTGCAAGACCATTTGGGAAAGCTCGCCGCCGAGCTGGACAGTTATTGGATCGCGGCTCAGCACACCATCACGGATGAATCGCGCAATCAAGCCCACTTGCATCGCGAAGCTCTAGCCCAACGTACAGCGGTTCTCACGATCGCAACAGAAGTCAGCAACATCAACGAACTTGAACTCCAAGTTGCGGAGCTCGATATCTCGAAGGTCTATGCTCGCTCGAGCCACCGTCTCCAAGACTTTTCGGCCCTTGCAATCGGCATTGGCTTTCTCCTTGCCGCGTCTACCATCGTGTATGTTTCTCGCCTCGAGCGTCATGCAGAAGAGAAATACCACGAGAGCGTGCGCCATGGGCGCGAACTCAAGGAACTGTCGAGGCGCCTAGTCGACGCGCAGGAGCAAGAACGCCATGCTATATCTCGCGATCTCCACGACCATGTTGGGCAGTCTCTCGCTGCGCTACTCATGGATGCGCAAAGCCTTGTTGACTCCAACACAATTTCAGGCCCCGACCGCGCCACTGTCGAAAAAATCAAGGCACTCGCAGAGGAGTGCGCCGAAGAGGTGCGCAACATGGCTCTCCTTCTTCGTCCTTCCATGCTCGACGATCTCGGCCTCGTTGCCGCGCTCGAATGGCAGGGTCGCGAAGTCTCCCGTCGCAGCGGCCTCATCGTCGACGTGGTGGTCGATGATTTCGCCGATAATCTTTCCGACGAGCAGAAAACCTGCATCTACCGGGTTGTTCAGGAGGCCCTTCACAACTCTGCTAAACACGCGAATGCCCGCCGTGTCCGTGTCTCTGTCCGGGAAGTCCCCAACCACGTAATCCTCTCCATCGAAGATGATGGCATCGGCTTCGATCCGTCCCGTCGTCGCGGCATGGGCATCCTGGGCATGCATGAACGCGCGACCCGACTGGAGGGTGAGTTTGTCGTCGACTCCTCTCCTGGGCGGGGCACGCGCCTGCGCGTCGACCTTCCCTTGACACCCACTGTCCACCCCGGAGGTGTTTCGCCGTGAAAAAACTTCGCATCATCCTTGCTGACGATCACACCGTCGTGAGGTCCGGTCTGCGTGCCCTGCTCGAACGCCACGACAATTTCGAGATTGTGGGGGAAGCGGAAAGCGGACGCGATGTGGTTGCTCTTTCTGCCTCCTTGCACCCGGACATCGTCATCATGGACGTCGGCATGCCTCTCCTGAATGGAATCGAAGCCACCGCGGCACTTCTCAAACAGTCTCCTTCCACGCGCGTCGTCATTCTCAGCATGTATTCCGATGAATCGTACGTCATGCGCTCCCTCAAGGCCGGCGCTCGCGGCTACCTCTTAAAAGATTCCGCTGCCCCCGACCTCATCTCTGCCATCCAGGCTGTTTCCAATGGCCGGTCCTTCTTCAGCCCCTCGATTCGCCAACTACTAGCCGAAGACTATGTCCGCGTGCTGCGGCAAAAGGGCGCGGTGGACTCCTATGAGCTCCTCAGCCCTCGCGAGCGGGAGATTTTTCAGTTGCTGGCTGAAGGAAAAACCAACAAAGAGGTCGCGGCCACTCTCTTCATCAGTCCGTACACCGTAGAGACGCACCGCGGCAACATTCTTGAGAAGCTGGGTCTCCACAGCGCTGCCGAACTCATTCTGTACGCCGTCCGCAAAGGAATCATCCATTAGCGCCCTGGTTTGTACCTTTGCGTGCGTGGGCGGCAGGAAGCGTTACGTCCCGACGAAATACTCTCTCGAGGGGATACCATCGTTCTTGCTCATTCGGGTAGGCTTCAACCTGAGGCTGTGGCAGATTGGCCGTACGGCGTCCCGGTTGTCGGCCTTTATTTGCGAAGCCACGCAAGATGTGAAGTTCGCCTGGCACAGCCTCGCCATTACAGAGAGGTTATTACAATGAACGCGATCGCCTGCCCGCCAATCTTTGATCTGAATAATGTTGCAAGCCGTCACGCGCTACCGGCCTCGACGCCTAGCACTGCTCTTCTTCGTGACGATCATGAGGAGCTCGCGTTTCCAAACGGTCTGATCGTTAGCGGAGACAACGACGTCGTCGGGAGTCTGTATGAAACCCTGCTGCTCTGCGGTGCGGTGCCAGCCTACGTCGCCACGATCGAACAGGCATCCCGTCATCTTGCCGCCGGAAACATCCGCTTCGGTATCTGCCAGGATCGACTTCCGGACGGCAAGTATGAGGATCTCCTTTTGCTGAACCACGCCGTGGGAATTTCCATTCCTTGGATTGTTGTTTCTCGGACCGGTGATTGGGCGGAGTACTTGGCGGCCGTCGAGCTTGGCGCGTACGACTTTCTGGCCTATCCGCCCATGTACGGCGAACTTCCGCGCATCCTCTGCGCCCTTCTGGAAACGCCGACCGCTACGGAATACACGAGGCCTGTGTTTTCGACTGATGGTCCTTACTGCAGGCTATAGCCCCGACGAAAGTCCGTTCCTCTGTCTCGCCGGGATTCGTGAATACCATTCACATCCGGCTCATAGCGGAGACCTTTGGGAATTGCGTCGTGCTAGCGGTGCTGGACGGCTTGTAAGCCTTCTTGAAGTCATTCACCGCTATAGCATTGAACCAATCACGGGCTTTGGCGTACAGCTTGTGCCCCAGATTGGACTTAATTACGGGCCACCACCACCGTAAGCACACTTGAAGCCATAACCCGCTTTCCGGTGCCGGCAGACACCGCCCGGATTACGGATGACCAACTGCAGGCCGCGGCAGGCTGCGGGGAAGACTGGCCCCGCTAACGTAGAGCTTCGAGGTCTAAGGCCTGGGCTTCGCTGGATGGAGCATCCGGTCTGCCGGCGGCGAGGTAGACAACGTCAGCGGAGAAGTTTTGAGCGGAGCAGACCGCCGGAATCAGACCTAGTAGACATCTTGCTGCCAGACTGATTCGCTTGAGCTTCATAGTTCGTTCCTTCGTCACTGGGTTGCATCTGACTCCGCCGTCTTCGAGCGAATCGAACGGCCACGCTGCGAGGCCCGCAAAGTGGCTACCCGGCTATGGCGCAACTCATTCTACGGTTGCGATATGGCTTTGAACCAATCCTCCACACTCCGCTGCTGCGGCGCCGGCGGTAATCTTCGTACGGCCAGCGGATCATATTTCTTCTTTTGCTCCTCGTTGAGCACAGCGCGAATCCGCTCCACAGTCGTCTCTTGAAGGGCGCGTAACTTGTCGACCCGAGCGCTGCCGGCAACTGACGGATCGAGCCGCATCCGCAAGGTTTCCTGTTGCCGCTCCTCCAGGATCTTCTTCACCGCAGACTGCTGTGCCTCGCTTAGATCCAGGTTCTTGGATAACGTTCTGACCCGATCGTCCAGACTTGAACGTTTGTAACCGCGAGTCGGCCGGCGCGCCGGGCTGGCAGCGTCGGCCATCTGAGCAAGAGCCGGCGCACTCGGCAAAAGCATCGGCAGTGAAAGAGCTAGAATCAAGAGGGCCGTGCCGGAGCAGTTTCGCAATTTCGCCACAAACATCTTTTTGACGCCTCGCAGTGCCGGAGTTCCCCCAACGTGGGCTAATCCCCTAGTGCTGACTATTATTAATGTCCTCATTCGACGACCAACCCATTTGCTTGAAAATTGCCAATCACCACATTAACGTGGTCTCCAGGCTTAACTAACCGTCCCTTGTTCGAGAAGGCCATCCAATACACCTTGCCCGCCTGAGGCGTGCTGCTTTGACGTAATTTACCTACCTTCTCCAGGGAGGGCACTACTAGGGAGACACCGGCTCCTGGGTCAACTAAGGAAGGCTCGTTCTTCTTATCATTGAGGGTTTTGGCCTTCTGCGCGTCGAGCACGCGGTAGGTAAATCGAATGATCTCGCCCGACTCCACCGACTTTACAGCGAGCGAGTCAACGCCCCAGATCACGTCGTAAAACTGGCGTGCCGAATTCGATACGAGATGTGACCGAGAGCGGGATGCGATAATTGGAGACTTCTCGGTCGGAGCCGCAGATTGGGCTCCCGCGGGTGAAACCAGAATGCTGCTGACGAGAAAACTCGCCAGCAGCAGTTTGGCACATACTTTTGCTTGCTTGAACATCACCATTATTTTACGCTTTCTGAGTCTTGGGGCGACCAGCTTGGCCGCCCCAAGGTCCGAGCCTAGTTAGCCGGGAACGTAAACGTCTGGGTCCCGGTTGTCGCCCCAGTATCGGTCAGTGTCACGCGCAGGTTCGCCGTGGCCGTACTTGTTGGCACCCAGCGAACATTGATCGTACATGTCCCGGTTGTCGCTGCAACGACAGCACCCGACACACAGGTTCCGCCGGGTTGGACTGACGCCGTGCCGGTGCCCGCGCCACTAAACTTGTCGACGCTGGGAGCGGCACTGAGGGTAAGGGTCCCGGCACCCGTGTTGTGAACGGTGACCACGCCGTTCTTTTGTGACAAACCACCGCCGTTCATCGCGGGCACGGGGCCCGTGAAGGACACAACCGCGGGTGGCACGCCCGTGCCACTGAGCGAAACCGGTGAACCGGACACAGGCACATTGCCATTGATGGTCACTGTGGCATTCTGTGGCCCCACCGCGTTTGGTGCGAACACAACGTTGACCGTGCAGGTCGCACCCGCAGCCAAAGTGCCGGCGCAAGTACCGCCTGCCGCACCCCCCAGCCTGGAGAATCGTGATCCGGCTGAGAAGTTCTCGCTGATACCTGTCCAGGCCGCTGTGCCGGTATTGTGCAGAGTTAGCGTCTGCGCAGCACTGGTTGTCCCGACGACCACGTTCCCGAACGCCAACGGCCCGCCCGTCACACTAGCAACCGGACCTGCGGCACCGCCCTGAAACTCAACCGCACCGGCGTCAACCGCGCTGTTCGTCTTCCTCAAGTTACCGAAGAAGTCGTCGGCCGGCGCCGCCGCGTAAGTGGCGCTTGAGTTAGCCGGAACGATGTAGTTAATGGCGTTCGAACCCGCCGCCAACGAGTAGTTGGCGAGCATAGTCTCCGCTGCGGACACTGCGGGCGGGGCGGCCTCAGTGGTCGGGGTGATCAGTGACAACGGGCCCCAACCGATATTGATCCAGTTGTTGCCCTCGTCCACCGTCGCCCCCGCCGTCAGGCTGAACACCGGCGTTGGCACGTTCCCTTCGTTAGTGCCCGGTGGCACCTGGTACCAGGCCCCAGAACCAGCCTCAGGTGGTACTTTCGAGCCGTTGCAGTACTGCTTGACGACGCCCGGGCTGAAGTTAGAGGTGTTCGGTCCGAAACCCGCGGGTCCCGCACCATAGCCGGAGATAGCGGTCAGCACCGACGCTTTCGGCTGGAACGTGACTCCTGAGCTATGGTTGGTCGGCCCCGTGTCACCACGTAGGCCGATATCCCAATAGTTGGCCCCAGTAGTGACGCACTGGCCCGTGGTGGTTTGATTCAGCTGGGGAGCCAGCGTGACTGTAGCCTGTTGGGTTCCACTAGTCGGGTTCACGACCACGATGTGGAAGGCACGGTTCTGCCACAGCACATCGTTGTACAAAATCGGGAACGAGGCGGTCCTGCAAGCACCATTGACAACCCCATTATTGGGATTCGGTGTGTTGAGCGGATGGCCCGGAGGGCAGGTGATGCTCGCCGGGAGCGACGCCAGGAACTCCGCCGTGTGTCCGGCAGCCGAAACCCCAGCGGGCTGGGGAGTCGACAAGGGCACGCAGCGTAGGTTGGCACCGATCACATCCCGTCCGCAGGGCGTTGGGGCGCTTGCCTCTGGAGCAAAGAAGGCGCCGAACAGCGTTCCAGACGACGCGGTGGAATCGTTGGATACGATGGTGTTGTTGATCAGGTCCACCCCGATCGAGTCCTGCAACGACACGCCGCCGCCGTCCCAACCCGCAACGTTGTTGGTAATGATGTTGTTGGTGACCTTGACGAAGTACCAGTTCGCCGGAGTGGTGGGGAAAGTGGAAACTTCTATGCCGTTGACACCCTGGAAGCGTATGCCGCCGCCAGAGCCCGCCTCTGCGGCGTTACCCATAATGAGGTTGGCATTGATCAACAGGTTGCGACCGATGCCGTCGCCCACTGTGCCATAGGCATGGCTGCAATCCGCGTCCGGCTCCCCGGGGCACGTCGGATCCGTATCCGGAGCGCTCATGATGAGGAGGCCGCCGCCGTTGCTGGGCGTGGTTGGGTTGGTAGCCTGGTTAAACAGGATCGCGTTGTGCTGGATGCTGGCGTCCCAGACAAAGCCAAGCTGGGAAACTCCGGCGCCGTCACCGGTGCTCAAGTTCCCGCAAACCCAGTTGTAGTTGAACTGGTAGTTGTCGGCGCCAGTGCAGAAGGCGACGCCGCCCGAGCCTGACGGAGTGGCCGAGAACAATTCATCGCCCTCGGAAGCGTTCAACGAGACATTGTTGTGGTGGACGTTCACAAAGCGGTCAAAGCAGTACGGCAGCTGAGTATTCACAGGAAGGCCGACCTCGCTCTGGCAGGAGCCCGGTGCCCCGTTGACAGCTCCCGCTCCCGCGACGTAGGCGCCAGGATGTTCCCCTTGGCCGATCGAGATACCGCCCGCCAATGTACCTTGGTTGTTGTAGACGCGATTGTTGGAGATTTCCAGGTGATGGGCCCATCCGTGCACCAGGATGCCGCCGCCGCCCTGGGAACTGTTGATGACAGACAAGCCGTCAATGCGCGATGGGTTGCAATTAAAGTTGCTGGAGAGCGTACACGTGCCGCTCACGTTGCTGTCGGTGAGAAGCACGCTGTCCAAGGGGAACGCAGCCGGCGTCGCGCCGTCGGTCCATGGATCTTCTCCTTCCGGAACAAACACTCCCTTCGACACCACAGTGATTCCTGCCCCCTCATACGCTCCCAGGAGGGTTGGCTCTTGCAGTTGTTCCGCCAGGTTGCCGTTCAGCGAGGCATCCCAGCCAAGCATGGCTTCGAGCGGCAAGCGATCGACCTGCGGATTAGAGGTCGTTGGGTTAAAGGAGTTCCAGCCAGTTCCACAGGCAGGGTCATATCCCTCGGGCACGCCCGTGGGTGCCAGTCCGAACAGACACACCATGCGTGCGCGCCAGCTATTCAGAAGAGCGCCGGCGGGATGCGTATTGGCGTCAATGATGGTGGAGGCAGCTCCGACGCCTTGCAGCCGGACCGGCTTCCACATCTGCACCAATTCATGGTGGCTACTGGCGCTGCGGATTGCACCAGCGGTAGTACACGAAACCACCCCAGCGGGCGTGGTGCAAGTCGGGTCAACGATGATGAGGGCACCGGGCGCGGCCGCGTCAATCGCGCTCTGGATCGAGCCCGAGACGGGGACGTGCGTCGGAGTCGTGCCGCCGATGGTGACGGTCACGGTATCAACCGATTGCTTGCCGTTGCCGGCCGTGATGACCAGTTCCCCGCAGCGTGCGGTGGCGTTGGCGCCAAGGTAGCTTGGATTGCTGGCGTTGCAAAGCGGTACAGTAGCGGGCACAGCAACCGTGATCGTTGTGTCACTCCAGCTAGTAACGCTAGCCGCTACGCCGCCGATGGTGACACTACCGGTGCCCTGTGAGGCACCAAAACCGTAGTGGCGGATAATGGTCTTAGCGTTGAACGGAGCCGTACTGGCCCCGGGTCCGGAGTAAGCATAGTCGTTCACAGGCTGGTCGCCCAGAGCGGTGATCGTGAGGGTGTGGCCGACCGCGCTCACCCAGGGTCCGACTCCGTCGCCATCCACCTCGGCGATCGCCGGGGTGGCATTCGGGTAGGCACAGTCGGGGTGGTTGTAGTTCGGCGCGAAGGCGGAGGTGGGTATAACCGGCGTATCCATGTACGAGGTCTGGCCGGGCATGAAGGACCATTCATAGCAGTACTGGCTGTAGGCGGCCTGGTAGTGAGGATCCGCAGTCGCGCCACTGCCCCGGTCGTTCATACACATGACCATCATCTGCGGGATGTACCCGCTAGGGTCGGGCGGGTTCACGGAGAAGGTCGAGTAGGTCAAACCGTTGTAGATTCCAAACTCGTCGGACCAGACGCGGGAGATTTCGTTTCCAGCCCAATCCTTGACCGATACCGGCAGGTTGGCCGGCGAGAACTTCTCCCCGAACGCCGGCGAGAAGGGGTCGAATTCTGCTGTGAAATCGTCTGTGATGATGCCGGTAAATTTGCCGGCGACGTGGATGGAGCTGAAGACGTAGAACTTCGCCAGCACCGACATCTGGTCTTCCAGGGTCACTTCCTTGCGATCGCAGAGTCTCCGAGTAGCTCCAGCAAAAGGCGCGTTCTGTCCCGATCCTGGGAAGAGGCTCATGAAATCGGGAACGATGCGTTCCGCGCCCACGCATTTCCAGAAAGTCTCGACGCTTCCCGTGTCGCCCTCGTGGCGGGGGCTGGCACCCTCATCCGTCGATGGAATCAGGGGATTGTTGGCGTTGTAGGCGGCCGCGACGGAGGCCTGGTCGGGAATGATGAAAATGTTGCCGAAGCCGGCGAACTGTGAAGTCACCGGGGCTTCGTAAGTGTCGCCAAGCAGGATGTTCTTGTCCTCTTCCTTCACCAGTTCGTAGCCCGGGGGAACAACCATTTCGATGACGTACTTGCCCGCGGGCAGCATGGGAAGGCTGCGATTCCAATCGGTTGCGCCTGCCGCAGTGTTTGGCGTGCAAATGGTGCAGTTCGTGGCGGTCGGCTTTCCGGTCGTCGGATTGACGGCGGTGACGCTGGGGAACTGGTACATGCCGTCGTAAGGCGCCGGTTGCAGCTGGTTCCAGTTGTGCATGCCGTCATAACACTTATACTGCGAGCCGTTCGGCAACGGAGTCACAGCGGGGCCGCTGTGCTGCGCGTTGTACCAATTCAAGTAGCTGGGCTGGTTAAGCAGCGTTACGTTATAGAACGGGTCGGCTGGATTTTGGCCGGGGCAGTTCATGTTCGGCACGCCATTGGACCGGAAGCCCTGCGCCCAATCGTCCCAACTGCTGGTTTCGGTGGTATCCACCAAGGTGAGGGTTGGGGTCACTTCGTCCGCCGCAAAACCCTCCTTGTAAAGGTTAATTTTGACATGCGGAACCTGGGGCTCCCACGTGAGCTGGAGCAGCAGCGCCGGGTCGTCAAACGGGCGGGTCGAGGCATACACGACATGACCGCGGATGCCGCCATTTTCGCCAGGGCTGTAAGGCTTCTTGCCGAATTCCAGGTACTGGTTCTGTCCCATAAAGCTCTGCCAGCCGTAGCTGGTAGCCCAAGGCGGATCGATTCGACCGGTTGAGCCGCCCGGACCGCCGCCGGCAGGAGGAGCCGCAATCGAGAAACCACTGCAGTCCGCATTACTGCAATAGACCGCACCCGGAACCCGCAAGTTCGCGGGCAGCGGGAAATCCTCGACGGTTCTGGCCAGGTTCCCCAGAAGAGTGGAGTTTCCGCACGCCGGGAAGCCGTTGCCGCACGCGCCGGAGGCGTCGGCCGGCCCACCCGCGTCGTTGATCACGTGCGTTCCCGTACCCTTGTAACGCGTGGAATCTGTTTCCATTACGTACCAGTTGAAGATCGGGAAGACCTCGTTAAAACCGGCGAAACCCTCCAGGTCGGTACTGTTCAGGTTGGAGATACTGCCGTCGCGGTACCGGATGTTGGTCGGCACCAGCGAGAGGCCCTGTTCGGTTGGCTGCGAGACGCCATCACCGTTCACGTCAAAGAAGGTGCGGGTGTAAAGGTTATTTTTCCACCCGTGAACCCCGATTTGCCCCATATCGCAGATCGAGCTAGAAGAAGTCGGCCCCTTACACAGTGATTGGTTTGTACCGCCACCCACGCGGACTGGTGTAGAAATCCCATCCACGATCTGGTCGTTCCACTGGTCGAAGATGGTAACTCTCCAATCGCCAGCGGGGATATTTGTCAAAGCAAAGTTCCCGTCTGCATCGCACTTTGCGAACGCGATGTCAGCGCCG
>Ga0307477_10001829_pt1 | contig 17177 bp, 17 predicted proteins | sample atmos_gasesECM2C_FD_203316 | JGI IMG/M metagenome (GOLD analysis project Ga0307477, IMG submission 203316) | Hardwood forest soil microbial communities from Morgan-Monroe State Forest, Indiana, United States - atmos_gasesECM2C_515 | ecosystem: Environmental > Terrestrial > Soil > Temperate...
TCCCCTTTGCGGGAGAGGAAGACGACTCTCGCGACGCTCCTCGCGTCGGCGACGGTGTCGTCGTCGTGGACCTGTACGGGCGGGTCGAGTACGCCTCACCCAACGCCGTCAACGCGTTGCACCGCATGGGGCTGTACTCCAATACGGAGGGTATGCGGCTCGACGAGCTCGGCATCGAGACCCAGGCCACTGACCAGGCGTTTGCGACGCTCATGCCAGTTACCCAGGAGATCGAGCACCGTCCTGACGTCATCGTCGTCCTGCGGTGTATTCCGTTGATCGATGCCGGCAAAGCGACAGGCGGGGTGATCCTGATCCGCGACATCAGCGACCTTCGGCGTCGGGACCGGCTGCTGGTGACAATGGACGCGACGATCCGCGAGGTTCACCACCGCGTCAAGAACAACTTGCAGACGATCAGCTCGTTGCTGCGATTGCAGGCCCGCCGCCTCGAACGGGGTCCAGGGCGCACGGCCCTGGAGGACGCCGAGCGCCGCATTCGTTCCATCGCCTTGGTCCACGAGATCCTGTCCAGGGAGACCGGCGATCAGGTGGACTTCAATGAGATCGTGCGCCAGCTCGTCCGCATGGCCGAGGATGGGCTGTTCGCGACCGACCGACCGGTGCGCTTTCGGGTGGAGGGGGAGGCGGGCGACCTGCCGGCGGCGCTGGCCACGCCCCTCGGGGTCGTCCTCACGGAGCTGTTGCAAAACGCGGCCGAGCACGCCTTCCCGGAGCGCTGGCCGGATCACGAGCAGGCCAGGGTGGACGTTACGTTGTCCAACGACGGGGACATGCTGTCCGTGGAGGTGCGCGACAACGGCGTGGGCTGGCCGGACGAGTTTTCGATCGACGCGTCGGACAGCCTGGGGCTGCCGATCGTCGCCAGCCTGATCGACTCCCAATTGGGGGGAACGCTCGACCTGGAGACCGATCGGGGAGCGGTGGCCCTGCTCAGGATCCCGATACGGGAGGACGACACGAGTACCCGATTTGGGTGAGGCCGTGGGGCGAGGGTCGACTTTGTGTTGACCGTGTTCCAGGGCGATGCCGTGCGAACAGGGGGTTGTGCCGCTCACTCGCGCCGCCGCTCCGGGTTCGGGTGGGGCGTTGTCGCGCTGGTGCGGCTCAGAGCGGGTTGATCGCGACATCGCTTCGGGGTTCGGGTGGGGCGTTGTCGCGCTGGTGCGGCTCAGAGCGGGTTGATCGCGACATCGCTTCGGGGTTCGGGTGGGGCGTTGTCGCGCTGGTGCCGCTCAGAGCGGGTTGATCGCGACATCGCTTCGGGGTTCGGGTGGGGCGTTGTCGCGCTGGTGCCGCTCAGAGCGGGTTGATCGCGACATCGCTCGCGCCTGCCGTTGGTCACGGGCCGCCGGGTGGCGGCCGGTCATCAGCCTCCGGTCAGGAAGCCCGGCGCTGGCGGGCGACCCACGCCTTGCGCAGCTTGCGCCGCTCCTCCTCGGAGGTGCCGCCCCACACGCCGGACTCCTGGTTGGTGGCGAGAGCGAACTCCAGGCACGCGCTTTGTACCTCACACGAGCGGCACACGGCCTTGGCGGCCTCGATCTGGTCGAGAGCCAGTCCTGTTGTCCCCACAGGAAAGAACAGCTCCGGGTCGGTGTCACGGCAGGCGGAGTTGTTGCGCCAGTCGTCGAGATCCCAGTCGATCGTCCGGGTCCAGGTCAGGGTCACGTTTCTCTAGCCTCCGTAGGGGGCGGTATGTCCGAGTCGAGGCCCTTCGTGAAAATCTTCACATGGGTCCTCGCTGAAGTTTTGGGCGGGCAAATGCGGTCTTTCGTAGAGTAAATGTGCGTGCTCACTGGAGCAAGCGAAAGTTTGCGGCTCCTGGCGGGGTCCTCGGGATTGGCGGGGTAGTCCAGATGAATCAGTGGTGGCATCATCCCGTGGAGTGGTCGGAATGAAGGTCCTGGCCCATCGCGGCGTCCACCAGGCCCCGCCAACCGGGCCCAACGACCCGCCGCGAGCCCCGTTAGACAACCCGCGAGGGCCCCTGGAGAACACGGTCGAGGCCTTCCAGGCGGCAAAGGCGATCGGCGCCGCCGGCGTCGAGCTCGATGTTCGCCTGACCACCGACGGCGTGCTCGTGGTTCACCACGACCCGGACGTCGACGGCATCGGTCCGCTCGCCCAGGTGAGGGCGGCCCAGTTGCCGGGCTGGATCCCCACGCTGGCGGCGGCTCTGGACGCCTGCGCCGACCTCGAGGTCGTCAATGTCGAGGTCAAGCACGACGCCCCTGACGCGACGGCCCTCGCTCGCGCCACGGCCGAGTGGCTGCGGCAGGCAAGCCAACGTGGTGGCCCGGAGCTGCTGGTTTCGAGCTTCTCCCTCGATGTCCTCGATGTCGTGAGGGACCACGCTCCGGGCCTGGCGACCGGCTGGCTGACCGTGCTCCCCTTGGCGGCCGACGAGATGGTGCGGCTCGTCGTCGACCGGGGGCACGCTGCCCTGCATCCCCACGAGCGCCTCGTCGACGGCCCGCTCGTGAAGCTTGCGCATCGGCACGCGCTGCGCGTGGCCGCTTGGACGGTCAACGATCTGGGCCGAGCCGCGGAGCTCAAACGCCTGGGCGCGGACATCCTGATCAGCGACCGACCGGCGGACCTCCTGACGGTCTCCTGAACGAAACTTCTCACCTAGCCGCTGTCCCCGGCCGATAAGGGCCACGTGACGGCAGATCATCGGACCGCGCTGCTCTGTGACGACGACGCGCAAGTGCGCGGGGTCGAAGCTCGGTTGGCGGCCGACGCCGGTTACGAGGTAATTGGCGAAGCAGACAACGCTCTCGACGCCATTCAACTGGCCAGGATTCTCCGGCCGGACGTCATCGTGCTCGACTTGAGCATGGCGGGTATGAACGGCGTTGAGGCGCTGCCCGAGTTGCGCCAGATCCTGCCTGCGTGTCGCATCGTGGTGTGCACCGCCTTCGACGTCTTCCGCGAGCAGGTCGAACAGGCGGGCGCGGCCGCCATGATCGACAAGTCGTGCCTCGGCGACCTGTCGGGAGTTCTCGCCGCGCTTTAGCTGTCCTCCTGAGGACGCCCGGCTGTTCTGGCCGAGCTCGAGCCATGTCTAGGCCGTAGGAACCACGAGGTTGAGCACCTCCCGCTCGTATCGGAACACGAACGTCTCCGCGTCACCAAGGTGGTCGCCGTCGACTTGGTAAGGAACCGGTCGCAGCCCCCGCAGTACGAACTTGTCGAGATCTCGCCGTCGATGAACGTGTTTGAACCGCTCCAGCCGCCGGGGTCGCCAAGCCGCGGCGGCGACCACGCCGAGCACGGTGCCGAAGTCCAGCGAACGGAAGGTGGTCAGGGTCAGCGCCGTGTCGAATCCGGTGCCAAGACCCAGATTCAGCGGTCGGTTGCCGAGAAACGTGTACGGGTTCGTATTGAGGCAGATCGCCAGGTAGCCGTCGGCGATCTTCGAGCCGTCGGCGAACTCGACGGAGAATCCCGGCGTCGTTCGGTCGTAATGGCGGAACCAGGTATCGAAGCCCGCGTACACGAAGAGCGGGTGACCGGCCCATCGCTTCAGCCCGCTGTGCCGTTCGACCTGGGCCACCACTGCGGCATCAAATCCGACTCCAACGTGGAAGAGGAAGTATCGGCCGTTGATCGATCCGAGCCCGATGCGGCGGATGGTGGGGGTTGCCAGCCCGCCGAGCAACTGACCGGTGGCTTCGATCGGGTCGTTGATGAGACCGATCGTTCGGGCGAAGACGTTGGTGGATCCCCCTGGCAACACGCCGAGCGCCGTCGCACTTCCGGCCAAGCCGTTGGCCGCCTCGTTGAGTGTCCCGTCGCCCCCGAGAACGACGACGGCGTCCATCCCGTTGGCCGCGGCGCCCTGCGCCAGCCGAGTGGCGTGGCCTCGGCGGCTCGTCTCGGCCATCGTGACGTCATGGTCGGCCGCCAGCGCCTTATGGATGACCACCCGACCCCGAGCCGTTACCGACGAGGCAGAGGTGTTGACGATGAGCAGCAGGCGCATGACCGGAGGGTCGGCACGGTAGCACCCGAGGTTCTTCGCTCGTCCTGGCCTGACTTTGTGTGGAACGGGCCCCTTCGGGAACAATCACCCTCATGAACGTCGCCGTTTGTGTCAAGCAGATCCCCGATCCGGCCACCCCTGGAAAGCTCGATCCCGAGACCAAGACGCTGGTCAGGGAGGGCAAGCTGATCATGGATGACTCCGACAGCTACGGAGTCGAGATGGCCCTTCAACTCGTGGACAAGGCCGGCGGCGGTGAAGTCACCCTCGTTTCCATGGCCCCCAACAGCGAGGTCAGCGGCCTGCGCAACGGCCTGGCCATGGGCGCCCACAAAGGGGTGTTGATCAGCGACCCAGCCCTCAAGGGTTCTGACGCGCTCGGAACGGCCAAGGTGCTGGCCGCGGCCATCAAGCGCAACGAGTTCGACTTGGTGTTGGCCGCCACCGAGTCAACCGACGGTTACACCGGCACCCTGCCGGTGCAGGTAGCTGAACTCCTCGGGCTGCCATCAATCACCTTCGCCAAGCATGTCGAGATCGCCGACGGCAAGCTCAAGGTCAACCGCCAAACCGAGGCCGGCTACGACGAAGTCGAGTGCTCTCTACCAGCGCTCGTCACCGTCACCGCCGGTGTCGTCGAGCCTCGCTACCCGTCCTTCAAGGGAATCATGGCTGCGAAGTCCAAGCCGGTGGACGAGGTGACCGTCGCCGACCTCGGCGTCGATGTGGCTCAGGTCGGACAGGGTGGATCCGGTCAGGAACTCGTCAAGGTCACTCCGGCGGAGGAGCGCAAAGCCGGTGAAGTCGTCGTCGACGAAGGCGACGCCCACCAGAACATCGTCGCCTTCCTCGAGAAGCTCAAGGTCCTCTAAGGAGCACGTGCATCATGGCTATTACCACCACCTGGGTCTTCGCCGAGGCATTCGACGGCAGGCCCCTCCCCGTGACCCTCGAGCTGCTGACCAAGGCGCGCGAGCTCGGCGGCTCCATCGAGGCATGGACTTGGGGTCCCGACGCCACGGCCATCGCCCCGGCGCTGGGCGCCCACGGCGCGACCAAGGTCCACGATCTGGGGGACTTGGGCGGGGCCCTGCCGGGGGTACCCGTCGCTAGCGCGATGGCTGCCGCCATCGCGGCCGGTGCCGCGCCCGATCTCGTGCTTTTCCCCACCACCTACGACGGTCGTGATGCCGCGGGACGACTGTCCGCCAAGATCGATCGAAGCGTGTTGACCAACGCCATCGACCTCGGTCTCGACGGCGACAAGCTCAAGGTCGGCCACGCCATCTTTGGTGCGACGATGCTCGTGGACGCCACGTTCACGGGCGCCGGTCCCTGGCTCGTCGCCGTGCGTCCCAAGTCGTTCGCGGCGTCCGAGAGCGGCGGGGCCTCGCCCTCCGTCGAAACCGTCAGTGTTCCGGATACGGGAGCGACCGGGTCGGCCGTGGTCACCCAGTCTCACGTTGAGGAACGCGAGGGTCCCAAGCTCGACGAGGCCGATGTTGTCGTATCGGGTGGTCGCGGGCTCGGGGAGGCTGACAAGTACAGCATGGTCGAGGAGTTGGCCAAGCTTCTCAAGGGCGCCGCCGGAGCGTCGCGTGCGATCGTCGACGCCGGTTGGGTGCCCTACTCACATCAGGTCGGACAGACCGGCAAGACGGTCAAGCCCAACGTCTACATCGCTTGCGGGATCTCGGGGGCGACCCAGCATCTCGTCGGAATGAAGGGCGCCAAGAACATCATCGCCATCAATAAGGACCAGGAGGCGCCGATCTTCGCCGTCGCCGACCTCGGTGTGGTGGGCGACGTGCACAAGGTGGTCCCGAAGCTCATCGAAGCGATCAAGGCCCGGGGCTAGCAACGCGGGCGGGCGGTACGCTCCGCCCATGACGACCACCCGCGAGACGTGGCAGAACTGGTCTGGGCTGCAGCGTTGCACCCCCGAGCTCATTGCCCACCCTTCGGGCACAGATGAGATCACCGCGGTGGTCAAGGAAGCGACGGCCGCAGGTCGTACGGTCAAAGCGGTCGGCTCAGGACATTCCTTCACCGACTGCGCCATAACCAACGGCAGTCTCATCCAACTCGACCGTCACACCAGGCTGCTCGGCGTCGACCGCGAGGCCCGCCAGGTCACGGTTCAGTCCGGCATGACGCTCTCGACGCTCAACGAGACCCTCGCCATGTACGGGTTGGCGCTTCCCAACCTGGGCGATATTGAGTACCAGACCGTCTCGGGCGCTCTCTCCACCGGAACTCACGGAACCGGCTCGCGGCTCGGATGTCTGGCGACCCAGATCGCGGGGATCGAGCTCGTGTCCGGCGACGGCTCGGTGCTCCGCCTCTCGCCTGACGAGCACCCCATCACGTATGGGGCCGCCCGCGTTGGGCTGGGGGCGCTGGGTGTCATCTCCTCCCTCACCCTGCAGTGCGTCGACGCCTTCAATCTCCGGGCCCAGGAAGGTCCGGCCGCCCTTGACGACATCATCGATGGATTCGACGAGTTCGCCGACGGCAACGACCACTTCGAGTTCTACTGGATCCCGAGGAGCAGGTATGTACTGACCAAGAGCAACAACCGGGTCGAGGGGCCGCCGTCCCCGCGGGGACGGTTGAAGGAGTGGTTCGACGACCAACTGCTGTCCAACACGGTGTTCGGAACCTTGGGCCGAATGCAGGCGCGACGCCCACAGTTGGCCCGGCGCATCAACAAGCTCTTGCCCAAGCCGTCCCCGCTTGACTACGTCGATCGCAGCGACCGGGTCTTCACCAGCCCGCGCACCTTCAAGTTCTACGAGATGGAGTACGGCTTTCCCCGCTCGGAGGCGGTTCCGGTGCTGCGCGAGGTTCGTCGGTTCGTTGAGACGAGCGGGCTCCACATCGGCATGCCCCTCGAAGTCCGGGTGGCGGCGGCCGACGACATACCCCTTTCGATGGCCAGCGGGCGCGCCTCGTGCTTCGTAGCCGTGCATGTGTTCCAGGGTCAGCAGTACGACCAGTACTTCCGCGGCATCGAGTCGATCATGAACTCCGTTGGCGGGCGGCCCCATTGGGGCAAGTTGCACTACCAGACGGCCGCCACGCTCGCACCGCGGTACCCCCAATGGCGCGAGTTCCAGGAGGTACGGGCCCGCCTCGACCCAGAAGGCCGTTTCGCCAACTCTTACTTGGATCGGGTGCTCGGCCCCGTCGGCTAACTCACAGGCGCGACCTCGAAGCGGGAAGTTCCGAGGGAGTGCAGGCTCACCGCGTAGTCGCCTCCGACACGCCACGGTTGCCTATCCCACGTCGACCACCGGTCCACCAGGGCGAGGCCGGCCGCGTCGCAGGCAGCGTCATACGCGGCCAGCGACCCTGGCTTGAGCTGAAAGCCGGCGAGAAGAAGGCCGCCAGGCATGAGCTGGTGAGCCAGCGCGGCCACGACCCGTTCTTGAGAACCCGGGGCGACGAAGATCATGACGTTGCCAGCCGCTATGGCGAGGTCGAACGGGCCAGTCAACTCAACCGCGGGATTGTCGAGATCGGCAAGGTCGGCGCCGACCCAGGCCAGATCCGGCCGTTTGGCCCGGGCCGCGTCGAGCATTGCCGGGTCGAGGTCGACACCGGTGACCTTCATGCCGCGGCGGTCGAGCTCGATGGCCACGCGCCCCGTGCCGCAGCCCGCGTCGAGCACCCGCGGCGCGGGGCACGCGGCCAGTAGCACCGTGACGAGGTCAGCCTCGCCGTGGACGTTGGCCCCGGCGGCCTCAAGGCGCTCGAAACGGGCGTCGTAGGCGCTGCCCCGGGGGACGTCACCCTCGATCCACCAGCTACTCACGGCCCAACGGTAGGAGGAATCTGCACGGTCTGTGACGAACTCTCTTGGCGTCATGAATACTTCCCCGTCATCGCGCGCGGCCTTCGTCGGGTTGGTGGCGGCGCTTCTCGTGTCCGTCGTCAGCCCCGCGTTGGGGGCCGCGAACGGATCGCCATCGGCGGCATCGTCAGCGGCGCCAGCGTCGGCGGCGCTGTCGGCAGGGGCGCCAGCGTCGGCCGGCGGATGCGTGCCCGTGGCCACACGCCTCGCCGGGCTCGGTTTGACGAGCCACGCCCGCACGACGACCGATGGGGTCAAAGAGGTGCTCTACAGCGGCAAAGTCCCGACCTGGGACGGTGTGCCTCTGGATGTCGACGTGGCCGTGCCGGCTGGCTCTTGTCACATCCCACTGGTGAGCTTCGGCCACGGCTGGGGCAACTCCAAGACCGACTGGGAGTCGGACACAGTCAAATCCTCTGATGCCAACAAGTCAGGCTGGAACACGACGGCGATGGTCGCTCAGGGATTCGCAGCCCTGACGATGTCCAACCGAGGATGGCACGGCTCCTGCGGACCCGACGCGTCGTCGAACGCCCAGCCCTCCGGCTTGCCCGCGGCATGCACGCAGAACGGCCGGCAGTACTGGATCCACCTCATGGACGTGCGCTACGAGGTGCGTGACGAGCAGTGGATGATCGGTCGTCTGGTCGACGCTGGGCTTGTCGATCCGGCCCGGATCGTCGCCACTGGGGGCTCGCTTGGAGGTGGCATCACGTGGCTGCTGACCTTGGCCAACGACCGGGTGATGTGCGGCGGTCAAGGATGGGATCAGGCCAACGGACGTGACCCGTGCGCCGGCAAGGCCGACGGAGCGCTGGTTTCGTGGACCACGCCGACGGGCCGACGGCTCCATGTCGCCGCGGCCGTTCCCGAGTACACGTGGGCCAGCCTGATCAGCGCGCTGGTTCCCAACGGCCGGGCCCACGTCCTGGCGGCGGGCACCTCGTCGAGCCTGCGCACGCCGATCGGTGTCCCCATCGAGAGCTACATCGCCGGCCTCTTCGCTGACGGGTCAGTGTTGGGCAACGGCTTCTACCAGCCGGCGACCAGCACCGACACCACCTCCAACCTGCCTGCGTGGTTCGCCGCCATCAACGCGGGACCGAACTCGGTGAGCATGCAGAGCCCGGCCTACGCGTCCGAGGTCAACCAGGCTCTCGACCAGCTGAGCACGTACAAGTCGCCGCTCTCCGATCTCCTCGTCCCCGACTCGGCCGTGCCGGTGCTGCAGATCCAAGGCTTCACCGATCCGCTGTTCAAGCCCGTCGAGGCCGAGCTCATGCGGGCCAAAGTGCTCGCAAAGACTCCCCGCTACCCGATCGCCACCGTGTTCGGTGACGTGGGCCACTCGTATGCGTCGAACCCCGCCGACGTGTGGGCGGCGTTCAACGCACGAGCGCTGCAGTTCGTGCGCTATGAGGTGCTTCGACAGGGCCCAGCACCGATCTTCGACGTCGAAGCCTCGCTCACCCGGTGCGCCCCTGCGAATCAGGCCGACAAGCTGTCGTTCGTCTCGGGCGCGAGCTTGGGCTCCCTGCACACGCACGAGCTCGAGCTGACCTCGTCCCAGTCCGGCGTGACGTCCAACGGCGCGGCCGGACCGGAGTCAGCGCAGAGCGATCCGATCGCGAACTCCGGATGTCGCAGCCTCACGGCCGGGACAGACTCGGGGGTGGCGTCGTGGACCTGGTCGGCGGCCAAGCGTGATCAGGTCCTCGTGGGGACGCCGAAGGTGGGGCTCGACGTCAGCGCCAGTGGCCCCGACACGGAGGTCATCGGCCGGTTGTGGGACGTCAGCGCCGACGGGACCACACAGACGCTGGTGGCCCGCGACGTGTATCGCATGACGGGCATTACAGCCGGCCCACCGGCGCGGATTGTCTTCGGGCTGTCGGCCAACGGCTGGCGGCTCGCGGCGGGTGACCGGTGGAAGCTCGAGATCACTGGCTCGGATGCGCCAACGTTCCAGCCCGACACCGTCCCGTCGGCGCTCGCCATCTCCTCGGTCCAACTCACCCTGCCCATTCTCTGAGCCCGCCCAGCGTCCGGTGCGGCGCGGCCAGCAGCGGTGGCTGGCGGCCCAACCTGGATTGCAACGCGTTCTCGTCTGGCTTGTACGCTACGGATCTCAAAAGGAAATCGGCTACGACCAGGGGGACGCGGTGCGCACGTACGACCGGCTCTTCATCGGCGGAGACTGGGTGGCGCCCGCCACCTCGGCCACGATCGAGGTGATCTCGCCGCACACCGAGGAGGTCATCGCCCGCGTGCCCGAAGGCCGAGAAGCTGACATCGACGCCGCTGTGTCTGCCGCGCGTACCGCCCTGCAGTCCGGCGCGTGGCCGGCGATGTCCGCAACTGACCGCGCTGATCTGCTTGCCCGTCTTTCGGAGAACCTCAAAGCCCGCATGAACGACATCGCGCAGGCGGTGTCGGAGGAGATGGGTTCGCCGGTCAGCTGGGGCACGATCGCGCAGGCGTTCGCTCCGACGATGATCATCGACTACTACGTCGGCCTCGCTCGCACCCACCCCTTCGAGGAGCTTCGCCAGGGGGTCATCGGCCAGACCCTGGTTCGACGCGAACCGGTGGGAGTGGTCGCCGCCATTGTTCCGTGGAACGTGCCGCTGTTCACGACGCTGGCCAAGCTTGCGCCGGCCTTGGCGGCGGGTTGCACGGTCGTCGTGAAGCCGTCACCCGAAACCCCCCTTGACGCAATCATGCTGGCCGAGGCGCTTATAGAGGTCGGGCTGCCTTCGGGTGTCGTCAACATCGTTCCCGCAGGACGGGAGGTGGGCGAGTACCTCGTCACCCATCCGGACGTCGACAAGGTCAGTTTCACCGGCAGCACGTTGGCCGGCAAGCGCATCGCTTCGCTGTGCGGCGAACGTCTTCGGCGGTTCAGTCTCGAGCTTGGAGGGAAGTCGGCCGCGATCATCCTCGACGACGCCAACCTCGACGAGGTCATCCCGGGGCTAGTGCCCGCGGCCATGATGAACAACGGCGAGGCCTGTGTGGCCCAGACCCGCATCCTTGCCCCCCGCGACCAGTACCAGGACGTCGTCGACGCGTTGTGCGACAAGGTCAAGTCCCTCGCCGTCGGCGATCCGCTCGACCCCGCGACCGAGGTGGGCCCGCTGGTTGCCGCCCGGCAACGGGAGCGGGTCGAGGGCTATATCGCCATCGGCCAGGAGGAAGGCGCCAAGGTCGCCATCGGCGGCGGCCGCCCCGCCGGGCTCGAGAGGGGCTGGTACGTCGAGCCGACGGTATTCGTCAACGTCGACAACAAGATGCGCGTCGCCCAAGAGGAGATCTTCGGGCCGGTCGTCTGCGTGATCCCGTACGGCGACGATGCCGAGGCGTTGGCCATCGCCAACGATTCGGACTATGGCCTGTCGGGCTCGGTGTGGACATCCGATCCGTCGCGCGGACTGGACGTCGCGCGCCAGGTGCGCACAGGGACCTACACCATCAACGGGTTCACGCTCGACTTCGCCACCCCGTTTGGTGGTTACAAGCAGTCCGGGATGGGACGGGAGTTCGGCCCTGAGGGACTCGAGCTCTTCCTCGAGCTCAAGTCGATCAACCTGCCGGCCGGGTACACACCCGCGTTGTAGGGCGTCAGGCCGAGTCTGTCGCCGCGAGGCTCCAGGCCCGCCCCTGAGAGGGCTGTTCGACGGCGATCCGACAGACCCATCCGGTCTCAGGATCACCAGCGTCCCAACGAAACCAGCGCAGCTTTTCCGCCCGTTCGCCCATCGACTCGGCCGACACTGGCCACTCATCGAGCGCCTCGCACAGGGCACCCAGCACCCACCAGGCTCCAAACCGGCCGGCGGCCATGCCGCGGCGGCGGCCGTGCGCGCCTCCGCTCGCGCCGGTCCACGCCAGTAGCGCCATCGAGTCGGCCAGACCCATTGGCGTTAGCCGCGCCGCCGGCACTCCGAGGGCAGCGACGGCCGCCGCCGCGTCGCCGACTACAGCGACGGCCTCGGCCCGGCCGTCGGACTCGGTTGTCCACGCACCGGCCAAATCGAGCAAGGCCCGACACACCTCGGGATCTTCGGCCTGCTCAGCCGGCGCTCGCTGCGGCCCAAGCTCAGCCGGCCCACGATCGACGAGCGCCGGCCGCCCACGATCGACCAGCGCCGGCCGCGCCGGCCCGACCGGCATCGGGAACTCTCCCCGATCGCCGTGGTAGGTGGCTACGGGATACTCCGGCTCCCACTCGGCCAGTCGCAACGGGATCTCCAGCACCCGCGAGTCGATCCCGGGCCAAGCGCTCAGGTCCTCACCTCGCACGACCCGTTCGTGGGCGCACACCGCAGCCAACGGGCCGTCCGGCACCCACGGCGCCAGTTCCTCCCACCCGTGCGTGGACGCCGCGACCTCTGGCAGCGGCCCGGGTGCGAAACGCCCCGCGCCCGGAGCCACGACCGTCCCCGCCCATTCACCCGGCGCCGACAGCGCCAGCCGGTACTCGATGTGCGAAGCCACCGGCCACAACTGCCGCCCCCGCTCGAGCGCGGCCCGGCATCGCGCCCCCAAGGCCACCAGCCCGTCCCAGTCGCCTGCGTCACACAACCCGTTGACCGCCAGCACCAGACCATCGAGATCGCTGGCCTCGATGAGAGTCGTCAGGTCGGGTCGGCTCACACCAGCGGCCACGGGTAGGGCCGCCGGTCCGGCCCCGGGTCCGGGAGTCGCTCGAGCCGGGCCACCGCCGCGGCTCGCCGGCACATGACGTCGATCTCCTCGGCGTCGAGCAGGCGCTCGAGCGACAGCGGTGGCGACGCCGCCAGCGCCGCCAGCTCCCGGCGGGCCGAGTCCGGGATCGGATCCCCGCCGAACTCCCAAATCACCGTGCGCAGCTTTGGCTCGAGATGAAAGCACAAGCCGTTGTCGATCCCCCAGATGCGTCCCTCACCGACCAGACAATGCCCGCTCTTGCGGTCGGCGTTGTTGGCCACTAGGTCGAACAGGGCGATCCGGCGCAGCTCGTCGTGTAGGTCGTCTCGCTCGAGAAGGGTGAAGTAGTGCTCCTCATAGTCGGCGTCGACCCAGCGCTGCAGGGAACCGGGCCCGACGGGCCCGTCATCTCGTAGCACGGTTTCTGGCACGAACCCCCACCCGAGCATGTTGCAGACGTCGAACGCGGCCACCTCGCGCAGGTACAAACCCCGAGGGAAGTCCCACAGCGGCCGCTCGCCCGACCGGGGCTTGTAGATGCACGGCACCTCGACCCCCTGATGGCAGGCGACCGCTAGAAATGCCCCGTTGGAGCTCCACGGCAGCCGGCCCTGAAGCTCGATGGTGCCGTCAGCCAGGACGGTCAAAGACTCGGGGGACGATGTCCGTTGGTCCGGGGGCATGCATGTCCGGAAGGATCGAGGGGATAGCCGCACAGCGGGCACGGCGGGCGACCGGAGGCGATGAGCGACGTTCCCTGTATGGCCAGCGCCGCCATCTGCTCTCGCGTGGCGCCCAGGCGGGCGACGGCTCCGCTGTCGTCGAGGATGTCGTCGGGCAGGTCGTCGTCCGAGCTGCTTTCGGTCAGCTCGGTCGCAATGAGCAACACGCGATCCGTGTCGATGTCGTACCCGCCGCCAAGAGAGCCAACCACCCACTCCGGATCGAGGAAGGGCTCCGGCGTGATCTGCGAGGGGAGGGGCCCAGGGGCCGGGAGATCCTCGAGTGTGCGCGCGATCCACGTGACCATGGCGGCCACCTGGACCTTCTCGAGTTTGAGCGTAACGACCGACGGGCCCTGGCCGGCCTGCAGGAAGAACAGGCGATGGCCGGGTTGTCCCACCGCACCGAGCGTGATCCAGTCGAGCTCGAGCAGTTCGTACGATTCGCTCACGACGGCGTCAGCCCCTTGAGGTCGCCTGTGTCGTTGACGGTGAGGACTACTGGCGGCCCGTCGCTGTAGACGATCGCGGTCACGGAGCAGGTCGAGATGACGATGCGCTGGAACAGGTCGAGGTGCACACCGAGAGCGTCGGCGACTGCGGCCTTGATCGGATCGGCGTGAGAGACGGCCACGACGACCTGGCCAGGGTGCCGGGAACGCAGGCGTGTCGAGGTGGAAGCCATTCGTGTCGACATTTCCCTAAAGGACTCGCCCTCGGGGAATCGAAACCCACTCGGGTACTGCTGAACCGTGCGCCATTCGGGCTTGCGGGCCAGGTCCTTCAACTTCGCCCCCGTCCAGGTCCCGAAGTCACATTCGATCAACCCACGGTCTACGACGACACGCGTGCGTCGCGAGACCGCGATCGGTGCTGCCGTCTCACGTGCTCGCTCGAGCGGGGAGGCGTATACGGCGTCGACGCGGTTGAGCGCGCCAATCCGTTCGGCCGCGGCCATCGCCTGCTGCCGGCCCGATTCGGCGAGGTGGAGTCCTGGAGCCCGGCCGGGAAGAACCTTGCCGGTGGTCGCTGTCTGGCCGTGGCGGACATAAAGCACGAGCGTGGGCGCAGCTGCCTTGGTGGCCATGGATGAAGGCCAACCTATCGTGTCGGCGTGGGTTCCCTGGCCGCGCTCTCCGCCGAGATCGTGGCCTGTCGCGCCTGCCCACGACTGGTCGAGTGGCGAGAGCGCGTGGCCGAAGACAAGCGAGCAGCCTTCGCCGACGAGGAGTATTGGGGCCGGCCGGTGCCCGGCTTCGGCGACCCTGCAGCTCGGCTGTTCATCGTGGGTTTGGCGCCCGCGGCCCATGGTGGCAACCGCACGGGCCGGGTGTTCACCGGCGACCGCTCGGGCGACTGGCTGTTCGGTGCCTTGCACCGCGCCGGGTACGCAAATCAACCGACGAGTGTCCACGCCGATGACGGCCTGACTTTGAACGGTGCCTACGTGGCCGCCGCGGTGCGGTGCGCGCCGCCGGCCAACAAGCCCACAGTGGAGGAACGTGACCGTTGCTTGCCGTACCTCGTCCGCGAACTCGGCCTCCTGCGCGAGGTGCGGGTGATTCTCTGCCTCGGGCAGTTCGCCTGGGACATCGTCTGCCGACAGCTCGGGTTTCGGCCCAAGCCCGCCTTCGGGCATGGGGCAGTCGCGCCCGTGGCCGGCGGGCCGACGGTGATGGCGAGCTATCACCCCAGCCAACAGAACACTTTCACGGGGACTCTCACCCAGGCCATGTTCGACGAGATTTTCGCCAGCGCGCGCCGCTTCGGCGCGTAACGCGACTCTCTACGCCGGCGCCGGCTCCTTGGGTGGGAGCGGGGGGAGCAGCCGGGGCGCTTCGACGGCCGTTTCGGGCCATCGTTTGCGGCTCACCCGGCTGAGCTTGCGCAACAACGCGATGGCACCGGGGTCGTCGTCGCCAGGCCGAACCTCGATGGCACCGTCGCGGACCAGGCCGTCCATCACCTCGCGCCCCTTGTCGGTGCGCACCAGGGTCAACGTCCAGTCGTTGTAGGCCCCGATGCCTCCGGTCGAGATGTCGGCGTGCTCGGCGGCAAAGTCCGGGCAGCTCTTGCATCCCTCCCGGGTCCACGCGTGGCACTCCTTGAGCGGAACCTCGTGGTAATCGCCGTTGCGCATCCAGATCTGGAACACGCCCTTGATGTTCATCTTCACCATGTCCTGCTTGCGGAGCCCGTACTTGGCCTCGAAGAGCTCCTCGAAGATGGCGTCGTCAAAGGTTTTGGAGCACAGCAGCCCGATGTTGAGCACGAACCGACGGGCCACCTTGCCGGCGCGGCGGGCCGAGAGCATAGGTGGCATCGACGACTGGCAACTCATCCCGACCAGTGCCAGCTTTTCGGCACCGCCAGCGACGGCCTCGCCATAAGCCATTGGGTTGGCCGAATACGTGTAACGGCTGCCGGCACCCGCAAGGATCTCCTCGCGGGTGCGGGCCACCCCAGGTATCGCCTTCCAGCTCGTACCGTCACCTTCGAGATAGCTCACGAGGGCGGCGTCAATGACGTCGTGCTCGAGCGCCCAGATGAGGATGGCGGACACCAGGCCCCCGTCCTGGCCGCGTTGATGGACGTCGGGGTCCGTGGCCCGCGCCAGCACGACGTCCTTGGAGATCCCGTCGATCTCCTGGATCTCCCGCACTCGACCGAAGAGGAACTCGTCGGCCTCCGTCTCCCAGGACCGGAACCGGGGGCAGGCCCGGGTGCACAACGTGCAACCCCGCTCTCCATGGGAGCAGCCGGCCGGCCCCGTCTCCTCCTCCGTATTGAACGGCCTATAACGACCCATGCTGTCGTCGTACGACAGCACGTCATGCGGGCAGGCGATGATGCAGCCGGCGCACCCCGTGCACAGGCCCGACGTCACGACCTCGTTGAACAGATGCGTCCAGTGCAGCTTTTCGGGCGGCATGGCCGCCAACATTACGCTCCGGCCTACCGTGCCCGAACTTCCGGAGGTCGAGGCCTATCGGCGACTGGCCGAAACGAGTGCGCTGGGCCGCGTGATCGGCGATGTGCACGCCCCCGATTCCTGGTACCTCAAGCGGGGCGCCGAGGCCGCCACGGTCCGCGCTGCCCTCACCGGGCACCGGTTCGTCGCTGCCCGGCGAATCGGGAAAGTTCTCCTGCTGGACACCGATGCCGGGCCGACGCTCGGCCTGCGATTCGGCATGACGGGACGCCTTCTGGTCGATGATGTGGCTGGAGTCGACAAGCTCAAGTATTCGAGCAGTCGCCACGAGCCCGGGTGGGACCGATTCGTGGTCGAGTACGAACGGGGCGGGCGGCTCGCCATGCGTGATCCGAGGCGCCTGGGTGGGGTCGAGCTGGATCCTGATGAAGGAGGGTTGGGCTACGACGCCCTTGCTGTCACGCCGGGCCAGTTGAGCCAGGCACTCCACAGCCACGCGCCCCTCAAGGCCCGGCTCATGGATCAGTCCCGGATCGCCGGGATCGGCAACCTGCTCGCTGATGAGATCCTCTGGCGGGCCCGGCTTGATCCGGCCCGGCCATCGGACACCCTCGACGGGGCCGACCTTCGCCGCCTCCACCGCCACCTCCGCGGGACGGTACGCGATCTGATGGCCAGAGGTGGCAGCCATACCGGTGATCTCGGCCCGGCCCGCGCCCCGGGGGGCCGCTGCCCGCGCGACGGGGCTGCCCTTGTTCGTCGAACCGTCGGTGGGCGCACGACGTGGTCCTGTCCAGTTCACCAGCTCTGACCCCGACCTGCGGCGGCCGTGGGAACCGGGCAGGATAAGCGAGACTCTCGAAGCGAAAGGGCCGTTGCGTGTCCGAGGCCACGCTGCCCACCCCGGGCGGCACATCGGCGGGTCGGCCGAGCATGACGGCGGCGGCGGTGACGGCCGGCGCCTCG
>Ga0307477_10001830_pt1 | contig 17176 bp, 16 predicted proteins | sample atmos_gasesECM2C_FD_203316 | JGI IMG/M metagenome (GOLD analysis project Ga0307477, IMG submission 203316) | Hardwood forest soil microbial communities from Morgan-Monroe State Forest, Indiana, United States - atmos_gasesECM2C_515 | ecosystem: Environmental > Terrestrial > Soil > Temperate...
CAGCTCCCAGTCGCAGTCGTATCCGGCCTGCTCGAGCGCTCGCCCGAGCGTCGGGTCGACGTCGCCGTCGGTTATCCGCGCGCCCCTCAGCGCCAGCTCGACGGCCTCCAGCAGCAGCGGCGAGACGGCCAGCTCGCGCCCCGCGGCCCGGTTGACCCGGGTCAGCTCGGAGTCCGCGCGAAAGCGGCTGCAGGCGCGGTCGATCTCCTCGAGCGTGCACTCGAGTGCCTCCCGCGCGCGCTCCAGCTCGCCCGCGTAGCCGAGCACGAGCAGCTCGGCGGTGCTGCCGAGCGCCCGCCAGCTGGTCCGCGCGATCGTCACGACCCCCCCGATACGACCGGCGCCGAGGGTTCCGGCGCGGGGGTCGGCGTGGATTCTTTTGCCGTCGTTTCAGGCGCGGGGGAGGATTCGTGGGTCGGAGCCGGTTCGCTCGCCGGGGCTGGTTCCTGAGTGGGGGCCTGCTGGCTCGGCGTAGATTCGTGCTGGGGCGCTTCCTGCGCAGGCGCGCTTTGCGGCGCGGTGGCGGATTCGCCGGCGGTCGAGGATTCCTGGGCGGGGGCGCGTTCCTGCGAGGGTGACACTTCCGGTGTCGTGCTCGAACGCGGCGCTTCGCTTGGAGCCTTAAGCGAGCTCGAGCCCGACGATTTACTCCGAGCGCCCGCGCCGGTGTGCGCGCCGGTGCGCGTGTGCGATGCCTCGCCGGCCTTCGCGCTGCGGCCCGGGAATGCGCTCGCGGCCACCTCGGAGAACACGGCTGTGAGCGCGACCGAGCTGGCGAGCATCAGGCGGTTGGCGCGGCCCAGCCGGCGCAGCGCTACATCTCTGGCGTTTGCGTGAATCGGTGTCATGGGAAACTCCGACGGATCGCCCCTGCGGCGCCTCGACAGTCAGATACCTGCTCTGTCGCCCAAGGCCGGTGAGATGATTCACATCTGCTCGTGCCGGCAAGCTCGCTTGCACGCCGGCGGGGATAGCGCCGGAGTCGTGCAAGCGAATGGACGCGCTCAGTGGTCATGGTGAAACGAGGCGAAGTGAGACCAGCTGGCGAACTGCGGGATAAGCACCACCGCCAGCACGGCACCGGCGACGATCGCGCCGATCAGGGCCAGCGAGCGCCCGAGCCCACCTGCGGCCAGGCGATTGAGCTCGTAGCGGTCCCGCCGGCGCATGAGAAATGTGGCGGAGAGATCGGGCAGGTGGCCGAGCACGTGGACGCCCGTCGCCGCGGCCCAGAGGATGAAGCTCAGCTTGTGCAGCTCGCGCAACGTCCCCGACGCCGCTCTGCCCTCGGCGAGCAGCGCGATCCCGGTGGCGAACACGGCGAGCGTCGTGGCCACCACCGCGGGTCCGAGCACCCGCAGCGCAAGCGGCGGCGCCCCGCGCTCGCGATAGACCGGGTCGCGCGTGTAGTAGCGCGCGAAGCGATAGCCGGTGCTGGCGAGCTTGAGCGCGACCGGTCCGAGCAGCAACAGCCCGATGAACAGGTGCTCGTCGATCAGCGGGTGGATGCGCACGATCGTGACGCCGAGCGCTGCCAGCAGCACGATCAGCATCACGCCGCCGGCGGCGGTCAGCCGCTCGTTGCCGGCCACGCCACCGCCGCTCAGACGAGATCCGCCGACGCTCGGGCTCGTGGTGGCCACGGTGCCGGGCGGGCGCGTCCGCGATCCGCTGTCAGCTGGGCTCATCGGCTGCTCACTTGTCTCATCGCGTTTTGAGTGTCGGATTCTTTGCTAAGGATCCAGTAACAAGAAGATGAGAAAAGTCATCGAATCCCACGGTCCGATCTGCATCTATCCTGAGCGCAGATGCCCGAGCTCGCGGAGGCCCCGGACACAGGGCTCGCCCCGTCGATCCTGCTGGTCGAGGACGAGCCGGGGATAGCCGACTTCCTCTCGCGCGGCCTGAGCGCGGAGGGCTTCTCAGTCGACTGCGTCGCCGACGGGGTCGAAGGGGAGCGCAAGGCGTTGCGGGAGAGCTTTGACATGGTCGTGCTCGACCTGATGCTTCCCGGTCGCGGTGGCATGGAGGTGCTCGCCAGCCTGCGCGCCGCCAAGCCGGAGCTGCCGGTGATCGTCCTGACCGCGCGCTCTGACGTCGAGGACCGCGTCGCCGGCCTGGACGCGGGCGCTGTCGACTACCTGATCAAGCCGTTCTCGCTGGCAGAGCTGCTCGCGCGCGTGCGCGCGCAGCTGCGCGTCGCCTCGCAGACCTCGACCACGAAGCTGTCGGCCGGGGACATCGAGGCCAACCTGCTCACGCGCAAGGTGACTCGCGCGGGCACGGCGGTCACGTTGTCGACGACCGAGTTCGAGCTGCTGGTCTACCTGATGCGCCACCGCGGCCACGTGCTCACGCGCGAGCAGATCCTCTCCACCGTGTGGGGCTATCAGCACGATCCCACCACCAACGTGGTAGACGTCTACATCGGCTACCTGCGGCGCAAGCTGGCGCGCCCGGACTCCCCGGTGCCGATCCACACGGTGCGTCGCGTCGGCTATCGGCTCGGCAACAACGGCTAGCGACACCAGCGGCGATGCGATATCTCAGGCGCCTGGCTCCCGACGGCCTGCGCTGGCGCCTCGCCGGTTGGGTGGCGTTGATCGTGATCGCCGCCTCGGCGCTCACCTTCGTCTTCGTCTACAGCGACACGGGCAGCGAGCTGAGGGCGCAGATCGACGGCGAGCTCGCCGGCGAGGCGGGCGAGCTGGCCCAGGCCGTCGCCTCCTCGCCCAGGCGGACGCCCGCCGGCGTCTCCCGGCGCGCGGATGGCTACATCCGCTCACAGCCGCCGCGCGCCAGCTCGACGCTGCTGTTCGCGATCGTCCCTGGCGCGCCCACGTCGACCAACCGCCCGGAGCTGTTCACCCGTGCGCTCGCCGACAACGGCGAGACGCAGGCCGAGCAGGACGCCGAGAACCGCCTTGCCGCGAGGCTGGCGACCGTCAGGAACGGCTACTCGACGCTGCAGCTTCCCGACGTTGGCGAGCTGCGACTGCTCGAGCGCACCGTCGAGGTCCGCGGCGGCCCGGGGGTGACGGTCGGCGTCGGCGAGCCGCTGGCGACGGTCTTCCACGCCCAGGACAGCGTCGCCCGTGCGTTCCTGCTCGCGTCGCTGCTCGCCCTAGCGGGCGCGTTGGTCGCCGCCTATCTGGTGGGGACGCGGATTTCGCGACCGTTGCGGCGGATGGCCGCGGTGGCGGCCCGGGTCGACGCCGGCGACCTGCACCCGCGCATCCACGACTCCTCCGGCGAGGCCGCCGAGCTGCGCGTGCTTGCCGAGTCCTTCAACCACATGCTCGACCGCCTCACCGACGCATTCGCGCGCCAGCGGGCGTTCGTCGCCGACGCCTCGCACGAGCTGCGCACGCCGCTCACCGTGATCCGCGGGCAGCTCGAGGTCCTCGCCGCGCAGGCGTCGCCTCCAGAGTCGGAGGTTCGCCGCGTCGAGTCGCTCGTGCTTGCCGAGGTCGCCCGCATCACGCGGCTTGTGGACGACCTGCTGCTGCTGGCCAAGGCCGAGCAGACCGAGTTTCTGCGCCTGCGGGAGATCGACCTGGGCGACTATGTCCGTACGCTGTGGGAAGGGATGACGGTGCTGGCGAGCCGACACTTCGAGCTCTCCCCGGTGCCGGGCGGCGCGATCCGAGCCGATCCCGACCGGCTCGCGCAGGCGCTGCGCAACCTGATCGCCAACGCCATCGACCACACCGCCGAGCCCGAGGGCCTCGTGCGGCTGTCGGTTCGCGCAGTGGCCGGCGGTCGCATCGAGTTCGCGGTCGAAGACGACGGGCCCGGCATTCCCGCCGATCAGCGCGAGCTGGTATTCGACCGCTTCCACCGCACCGATGCGGCCCGCGACCGCGCCTCCGGCGGCACCGGGTTGGGCCTCGCGATCGTTCGCGCGATCGCCGACGCGCACGGTGGCCGAGCCGCCGCGGCCAGCTCACTGCAGGGGGGTGCTCGGGTCACGCTGGAGTTGCCGGGCTTCGTCGCGGCTCTCCCGGGCTCGGCGGGCGCGGCTGACGCCGCCGATGGGGCCTCCGCCAGCCACCTGCCCATTGAAATTATTCCGTAAAGGGACATATTGCTCCCCGATCCTGCATACTGTGTCGGGATGGCTACCGACTGCTGCGAGTAGGGAGCGAACGGAGATGTCCGCCAAGCAGGCGGTTCTCGGGCTCGTCATCGAGCGTCCCGGCTATGGGTACGATCTCGCTCAGCGCCTGCGGGAGCGATTTGGCTCCTCGGGCTTCGCCCCGACCGGCGTCTACTCGGCGCTCGATCAGCTGGTCGCCGAAGGACTGGTCGCCAGCGCCGGCTGCCTTGCCGACGGGTCCACCGAGCGCGCCGCCCCACGCACCATCTACGAAGCGACTGCCGCTGGCGTCGAGCAGTTCGACCGTTGGATCCGCACCCCGTCCTCGCCGGCCAACGTTCGCGACGATCTGAACATGAAGCTCGCGCTTTCGCGCGCCCGCGACCTTCCCGCCCTGACCGAGCTGGCCTGCGCTCAGGAGCGCGAGTGCCTGGAGCGCCTGGAGGCGCTCAAACAACCCCCGGCCCAGACGGCCGCCGCCGATTCCCGGCGCAAAGGCCTGTCCTGGGGCGAGGTGACCGCGCTACTCGTGCGCGACTCGGAAATCCGCCAGCTGCAGGCTCGTATCGAGTGGCTGCAGCGCGTGCGCGCGATCATGGCCAAGCTGGCGCCGCCGGGTCAGCCGCGCGGTGCACTCGCCGTGCGTGGCGGCGGCGCAGTGGCCGGCGCGGCGGCTGCGAGCGGCGAGCGGAGCGCTGGGTCGGTCGCCGCGCAGGGGGGCGGCGACCTTGCGCGCGCCGATCCCGATGGCGCCGCCGGCGCGGCGAGGGCGGCATGAGTACCGAGCTGTGCCTGTCGATCGAGCGGGTCAGCAAGAGCTACTGGCGAGGCCCGCGCGAGACCGTCGTGCTCAAGGACGTGTCGCTGTCGGTGTACGCGGGCGAGTGCGTCGCGGTGTGGGGCCAGCGCGGATCGGGCAAGACGACCCTGTTGAAGGTCGCGGCCGGATTGGAGCAGCCCGAACACGGGACGGTCGGGTTCAGGGGCCAGACGCTCGCGCGGCTCTCGCGGGGTGAGATGGTGCGCCTGCTGCGCGAAGAGATCGGCTGGGCGCGACGCTCGGGCCCGGAGAGCGACGAGCTCGAGATGCTCGACTACGTCGCGCTGCCGCTGCTGAAAGGCAACACGCTCAGGCGCGCGCGGCGGCGCTCCGCTCAAGCGCTCGCACGCGTCGGTGTGACCGACTGCTGCAAAGGTCGCTGGGGGGATCTGACCGACGGCGAGCGCACGCTCGTCTCGATCGCCCACGCGATGGTCCGCAAGCCGAGCCTGCTCGTCGTCGACGACCCGACGGCCAATCTCGATGTTCTGCAGCGCGAGGAGGTGATGGGCCTGCTGCGAGCCACGGCCGAGCAGGACTGGATCGCGGTCCTGATCACCGTCCCGGACATGCCCTCGATGGTCCACGCTCACAGGATCGGCTCGCTCAGCGACGGGCGCCTGCTGGTCCCCTCGGGCGGCGCCGAGGAGAGCGACAATGTGGTCGAGCTGCCGGTGCGCGGCAGGGGATCGGCCAAATGAGCGCTGCACCGCGACCCCCGGCGGGTCTTCAGACGCCCGTGGGGGCGGGCGCGTGAGCAGGGGGCTCCCGCGGAAGACCGGAGCCGCGCGTGCCCAGGAGAGCTCTGGCGAGTCGGAGCGCATCTCGATCACGCTCTCGCGCAACCAGGTGGATCACGTCGTGCGCGCGGTGCTCGGAGAGAGCGTGGCGCCGAACCTGGCGGCTATCGTCTTCGGCGGCGACAGCCAGAGCGCCCAGGCGCGGAGCGCCCCGAGCGCCCGCTACCGGGAGCTGCAGGACAACCGCCGCCTGTCGCGCTCGTTGCTGGCTGGGCTGCTCGTGCTGTCGTGCTTTTCGGTCAGAGACGCCGACCTGGGGATCAAGGACATCTCCGAGCGACTTGAGCTGAACACGAGCACGGTTCACCGCTATGTCGTAACGTTGGTCGCCGCGGGCCTCTTGGAGCGCGATCCGGAGACGCGCCGCTATCGGCGGCTTGCCGGCTGAGCCGCGCAGCCGTCCGCCCCCTACGAGCTTTTCGCGCTTCGCTCGTGCGCTTCCAGCCGCGCGCGCAGCTCGCGCACCTGCTCGGTCAGGCGCCGATTGTCGACCTTCAGGTGGGCTGCTTGGCGGCGGGCGGCCGCCATCTCCTGGGCGAGCACCGGCAGCACGCGGCGCAGGCTGCGCAGGCGGTCGGTGAGCTGATCGCGCTCCCAGGCATCGGAGCGAGGCTCGTGCAGGCGGCGGTTGACGGGAAGGCTTCTCAGCGGGTTCACCGGCGCCTGCGGCTCGAGTGCTGCGGTCGTGTTCACGGCTCGATTCCTCTCTCGATCTCTCATGATTGGTCCTCGGCGAGCATCGTGGCGGCCTCGGCTTCCAAGTTCATCCGCGCGCAGCACCCCGGCGCTCGCGGGTTTCCCACACGCGTATCTCGGTGCTTCCCGCTCCGCGCGGTTTCATTCGCCTCGCCACGACCGGAGTCGGTGGGGTGGATCCACTCCCGCCGTCCGCTGCACGCGTCGGTGCGGGTAATCGTCGTGCCGCAGACCGCGGCCGTGGCGCCAAGTCGAGGTCCGAGGACGCAGCTCCGCGAAGGCTATCGGCCGAATCCAGGCGTGCAGACATTTTGTTAGGGGCTCTAAGCACGGCGGCGCCGGCGAAGCGCCCGACGCGCAGGTTCTCGAGCGTGAGGGACGATAGTCGGGGCGTCATCATGTTGGTGCGTGAAGGAGTCGCCGCTGTACTTTCGTCACCCGCTGTGCTTGGAGCACGACCCGAGCGCGCACGTGCCGGGTCATCCCGACACGCCCGAGCGCCTGCTCGCGCTCGAGGCGGCGATGGCCGAGCGCGGATGGCTCGGTTTCGAGCGGCGCGAGGCGCCGGCGGCGGGCGAGCAGGAGCTGCTGCTGGTGCACGAGGCGGTTCTGGTGCGCTCGATCCGCGAGCTGTGCGAGTCCGGCGGCGGCGCGATCGACGCCGACACCTACGTTGGCGTGCAGTCCTACCTCGCGGCGCTGCACGCCGCCGGCGGCGCCTGTGCGGCGGTGCGCGCCCTGCTGGCGGGCGAGGCGCGTCTCGCGTTCGCCGGCGTGCGCCCCTCCGGGCACCACGCCGAGCCGGGCCGGGCGATGGGCTTCTGCTTGTTCAACAACGTGGCGGTGGCAGCGGCGCTGGCGATCGCCGAGCTGGGGGCCGAGCGGGTGTTCGTGTTCGACTGGGACGTGCACCACGGCAACGGCACGGCCGAGGCCTTCCGTCGCCGCCGCGACATGCTGTTCGCGAGCATCCACCAGTCGGGCTTGTACCCCGGGACCGGGCCGCTCTCGGACGCCGGCTCGGGCCCGGGCGAGGGCTACACGATCAACCTGCCCGTCCCGGCCGGCTCGGAGGCCGACCTGTGGCTGTCGCTGCTCGAGCACGTGATCGTCCCGGCAGCCACCGACTTCGAGCCGGACCTGGTGCTCGTGTCGGCCGGCTTTGACGCGCACCGCGAGGACCCGCTGGCGGCTGTGCGCCTGGAGACCGAGACGTTCGCCGAGATGGCGCGGCACGTACGCGCGCTCGCCGAAGCGGCCGGTGCTCCGGTCGGCGTCGTGCTGGAGGGCGGCTACCAGCCAAGCGCGCTGGCGCAGAGCGCGATCGCGGCGCTGCAGGCGTTCGCCGGCGAGGACCCGCCCACCTCGGCTGCGCCCGAGGCGTTGCTCACCTCGCGCGCCGCGGCGCAGGTCGGGCACTACTGGCAGCTGTAGTGCCGAGACGGGGCGGCCGGCGCTCGCCGCGCGGCAGCGCTCGGTCGGGCACGTCGCGCTCGCCTGCGGGCACACCGCTCGCCTGCGCGGTACCCGGCGCGCAGGCGGCCCTCAGGAGCCCTTGATCAGGCCGCGCTTGAGCGCGTAGGCGACCAGCTCGGCGCGCGAGGACAGGTTGAGCTTCTGCTGGATGTGGGCCCGGTGGGTCTCGACGGTGCGCACCGACAGGTACAGCCGCTCGGCGATCTCGGCGTTGGTGTGCCCGAGCGCGATCAGCGTCAGCACGTCCACCTCGCGCTCGCTGAGGTCGTCGGGCGGCCCCGGAGTCGGCTCGGCCGCGAGGCGGGCTCCGAGCCGTGGGTTCAGGTAGCTCTCGCCCCTGGCGGCCCTGCGCACCGCCTCGACCAGCTCGTCGTCGGCCGCCTCCTTGAGGACGTACCCGATCGCACCCGCGCTGAGCGCGTGGCGCGCGAACGCCGGCTCCTGCTGCATCGTCAGCACCACGATCTGGGTGTCGGGGTTGTTGCTGCGGATCTCGGGGATCGCCTCGAGGCTCGAGCCGCCGGGCATGTTCAGGTCGAGCACCAGAACTTTCGGCTTGTGCCCACGCACGTAGCGCTTAGCGCTTTCGGTGTCGCCCGCCTCGGCGACGACCTCGAAGTCGCTCTCGGTCTCGAGCAGCATCTTCAACCCGCTGCGCACGACGACGTGGTCGTCGGCCAGGACGATCCTGATCGGTGTCTGCTCGCCCAGCGTGGGCCCGGCCGCGCGCTCGTTCTCCGCCCGATCCGCTTGCGTCACACAGGAGACGCTACCGCTTTGCCCGGAGCGCCGCCTGCGGCTAACTACCGATCGCGGCGTGGCTGCGTACGGATTTGGGGATCGCGGCGGCCTGCGTAGGACTCGTGACCGGGGCCCGGATAACCGTCAGTGGCGCGGGCGTCGCGACAGGCTCTAAGAGTCCCTATCGAAATGCCTGTGCGGCTGGGGCGGTCGAGAGTCGAGTGGAGCAAGGACGCAGGTCTGAAGGCTTGGTGCTGCCAAGTCGAGGTCCGAGGACGCAGCTCCGCGAAGGCTACCGGCCGATCCAGGTGTGCAGGCATTTCGATAGGGGCTCTAAGCCAGTAAACAGTCGCTAACGATAACGGTCGCCGGGTGGGGCCTCGGACATAACGCTTTGTTTACATCTTTCTTGGCAACTAAGAGCAATATACGTCTCGCTCCGTAATCTCAAGACCCGATCCTCGTCCGCCGAGAAAGAGCCGCGTGTCCATGCGCAGACGCGAATGAGCAACGACGGCGCAGTTGGCTGGCGGGCGCCTCCAAAGTGAACCGTATGAAAGGAAGATACATGCACGTGAGTCGTAGCTTTGGGGTGCGAGCCGGGAGGGCGGCAAGGGTCAAGCTACGCGGGGCCGCGTCGCGTCCTCTGCTGCGCGCCGGGTCGAGCGTCGGAGTGCTCGTGGCGATCTTTTCGTTGTCGCTGTTCGCCGCGAGCGCGGGAGCTAGCTTTGGCGAATTGGCAAAAGTGGGCGCTTTCGGGGTCGGCGCGGGTGAATTCTACTTTCCGACTGGGCTTGCGGTCGACCCGGAAACCAACGATGTGTTCGTAGTCGACGAGCCCGGTAGCGAATGGCCTGGGATCGGTCCTTCGAGCTTTCGGATTCAGGAGTTCTCGCCAAGTTTGGGCAAGCCGATCGCGACTGTGACTGTGCCCACGCCAAAGATCGGCGAACACGGCTACCAGTTCGTGGCTGGGATAGCGGTGGACCCGAGCTCAAAAAGGCTTTATGTGCTCAAGAGCATCAATGCTGAAGAAAGTGGCTATACCTATGTCGCGGGCGAGATAGATATCTACTCTACCGACGTTTCGAGCGAAACGCTCAAATCTGAAGGCGTCCTCTATAAGTTTGCTACGTCGCTGCCGGCGCCTGACACCGTTTCAGAGCCGGTCGGTTTGGCTGTGGATCCTGTCAACCACGACGTCATCGTCTTGGGTGCCAGTAGTGACGGTGAAAATGCTCATATACAAGAAGTTTCGTCCACCGGCCAGTTGGGTTCATCCTATGAAGACAGCAGTCATAATCTAGGAAAGATAGGTTCTATGCCCACTGGCATAGCTGTGGGACCCGATGGGAGTTTTTATTTCACGGTTAACTTCAACGCCGTCGAAAAAAAGGTACTGAGACCCGGTGTCGTCAAGCTTTCGCCAGATTTATCGACCATGACGGTGGTCCACCAGGTGCGTGGCGAGGAACCTGGGTTGGATGGTGGCACGGCTGGTGGCAACGGCAGGACATACGGTCCGCAGGTTGCAGTCAATCCTGAAGGGACGGTCGTATACGCGGCGGAGGAAAGTGTAGGGTCGTCACTTAAAGAAGCTGGTGTCTATGAGGTTCGTGGCATGTCCGTCAGCACTGGGGAGCAGTCCGTGGTTTACGGTGGTGGCAAGACGACGTGTGAAATCGCTTCTGCCTACAGCGCGATCGCTGCTGGGAGCGACGGAGTGGTCTACGCGCTCGACGAGGGCGGGGGAAACTCGAGCGAACCCAGTCCTTACGGTTTTCATCTTGTGGAGTTTGGTCCTGGTGGTTCTGGTTGTCCGGCGCCTGCTACGTCGTTTACGGTCGATGGCAAGCCGGAAGCCGTGGGTGGTGCGAGTGTTGAAGTGATGAAGGGTGAAGATGTGAAGTTGGTGGCGTCTGAAGCTGAATTGAATTCGGAAAAGCCTAGTGAATTGGTGTGGGAAGTCTCGGGTCCGGAATCGGTTACGGAAAAGGTGACGCCGGTTCCGCCGGCGACTACGGCGAGCGTGGAATTGTCGCATCGGTTCTTGAAGCCTGGTGTGTACACGGTCTCGTTGAGCATGGCCGTGTCTCCCGGGACTCTGGGTTCGCCGCCGGTTGTGACGCGAAAGATCGATGTCACGGCGCCGTCGCCGGTCGCGACGTTCGAAGTGTTTGGTGCCGGTGGTTTGTTGGCGCAGAGCGTGAAGCCCGGGGAAGAAGTGACGTTCGACGGGAGTGCGTCATCCGATCCTACGGGGGAATGCACGCCGAGCGCGGGTTGTGTGCCGACGTCTCATTTGAAGAGCTATACGTGGAATTTCGGGGATGGCTCGCAGGCTGTGACGAGCACCGAACCGAAGGTCAAGCACGTGTTCGCGAATGCGGGTTTGCAGGAAGTGTCGGATACGGTGTCGTTGACGGTTACCAACGAGGAAGGCGTTGAAAGCACTCCGAATGTGCAGGCGGTGACGGTGTTGGGTACGCAGGAAGAAGTGAAACAGACGCCGGCGAAAGAAGTCTTCAAAGAAGCACCGAAAGAAGTCTTCAAAGAAGCACCGAAAGAAGCCGTGAAAGAATCGCCGCCGGGCAAATCGCAGGTGGTGCCTCCGCCGAGCAGAAAGCCACTCACGACCGCGCAGAAGCTGGCGCTCGCGTTGAAAGCGTGCAAGAAGTACAAATCAAAGAAAGCGCGAGCGGTGTGCGAACGAGCCGCACACAAAAAGTACGCGCCACCAAAGAAACACACCAAGAAGAAGAAGAAGAAGGGGTAGGCATCGGCGAGCGAAGGCGCCCTGCCCGGGGCACCATCCGGGCGGGGCGCCGGGCCACGCCGTCGCTGCCGAGAGGTCGCGGCGCGGGCGCGTCGCGCCATTCAGGTTGAGGCCGTCGGTAGCGGTAGCCGAAGCTCCGCACCGTCTCGACCGGGGTCGACCCTGGCGCGCCGGGCGCGAGCTTGCGGCGTAGGTGGCCACACACAGCTTGACCTGGTCGGGCGAGCGCGGGCGTCTGTGAACCGGGCAAACATCAGATTCCCTGGCCCGGCAGGAACTCGTTGGTAAACGGAGGGAGCGCCTGGCCGTTGGGGTTGGTCTTGATCAGGCCGCGGGAGAGCATCCAACTGCCAAAGCGCGCCCACGCGCTCGGGTCCTGCCAGCCGTAGGGCTTGCCCGCTTCCGCGGGGACGTAGGCGGGCAGGGTCGCTTCGATCGAAGCTCTTTGCAGCTTCAGCGACGCCGACGGGTTGGCCTGCGCTATCAGCTTCGCCGCCGCCGTCGGGTTGGCGCGAACGGCGCGCTCGCCAGCGCTCAGCGCCTGCAGGAAGGCGCGCAGATCCTGGCCGCGCGCGCCCGCCTCGTCTTCGCGCACGACCAGCACGAGCTCGTCGTAGGTCGGCACGCCGGCCTGGTCCACGGGCACCACGAGCGGGCGCTTGCCCATCTGGCGCAGCTGGATCGCCTCGTAGTTCCAGAACCCGCCGAGCGTCGCGGCGACGCGGCCGGAGAGCATCGCCGGCACGAGGTTGAAGCCGACGTTTGCTTCGCGCACGCTGCCGGGCGCTACGCCGGCGTGCTGCAGCGCGGTGCGCAGCTCGGCCGCCTGGTAGGGGATGCCGGCGGTGCCGACGGTCTTGCCGGCCAGGGCGGCGAGGCTCTGGACGTGCGCGGAGGGCAGCGCGATGATCGAGGTCAGCGGGCGTTGGACGAGCGCCGCGATCGAGACCACTTTCAAGCCCTGGTCGCGCGCCAGCAGCAGCTCGGGCTCGTAGGAGATCGCCATGTCCACCCGGCCAGCCGCGAGCAGCTTGAGCGGTTCGGCGGTTTCCGAGGGGATCACGGGCTTGACTTCCAGGCCGCCCGCCCGGAACTCGCCGCCTGCGATCGCGCTGTACAGCGCGGCGTGGTCGGCGTTCGGGAACCAGTCGAGCATCACGGTGAACGGCTTGACGGCCGGAGCCGTAATCGCGTCCTGCTTGGAGCCGCACGCGGCGATAGCCGTCGCGCAGGCGCAGGTGGCGAGGGCCGCCAGCAAGCGGCGAGGTGGGGTGGCGGTCAACTGGCTTCTCCTTTGCGGTTCTCGTGCGCCCACGGCGCGATTCTGTGCTCGATCAGGGTCAGGCTGTAGAAGCAGGCGATCGCGAACACGAACAGGACCGCGGTCGCGGCGTACGCTCGCGCCGTCTGCAGGCCGGTCAGGTCGGAGGCGATCTGTCGCCCCAGGCCCGCGTACGGGCCGAGCGTCGGGGTCGAGGTCTCGGCGATGAACGCGCCGATCACCCCGACCGCGAGCGCGATGCGCGCGCCGCTGATCGCCGCGGGGATCGCGGCCGGCAGCTCGGCGAAGCGGAACGCCTGCAGGCGCGAGGCCTCGAGCGTGCGCAGCAGCTTGAGCTGCTCCGGGTCCACGCGGGAGAGGCCGTCCACGGTGGTCACCAGCACCGGGAAGAAGCAGATCAGGGCGATCACGAACAGCTTCGGCAGGATGCCAAAGCCCCACCAGAAGCACAGCGGGACGGCGAGGATCGCGATCGGGACCGCCTGCGAGCCGACCGCGTGCGGGTAGACCGCGCGCCGCAGCTGCGGCACGAGGTGGATCGCGACGGCGACGGCAAAGCCGGTGAGCAGCGCGAGCGCCAGGCCGAGCAGGACCTCGCGCGCGGTGACGGTGAAGTTCGACCACAACAGGGGGGCGTTGTCCCACAGTTCGGTGAACATCGCGTGCGGCGCCGGCAGCACCAACTGGTCGACCCCGGCGGCGTCGACGTACAGCTCCCAGGCCGCGAGCGCCGCGACGCCCAGCAGGGCGGGTGGCAGGATCCGCGCCGCCCGTGCGCGCATCCCTCCGCCGACCCGCGCGTTCGTCCGCGCCGCCTGGGCGCCGATCCGCGCGTCTTCGCGGGGATCGTCCTTGCGCCGATCCGCGCGATTCATCCGCACGCCTCCGCGAGCACCGCCAGCGCGCGCGCGCGCAGGGCGATAGCCGCCGGGTCGGTCGCGCTGCGCGGGCGGGGCAGTTCGACCGCCAGCTCCCGCACGACGCGGCCCGGGCGGGCCGAGAGCACCGCGACGCGATCGGCCAGCAGGATCGCCTCCTCGACGTCGTGGGTGACGAGCACCACCGTGCGCGGCTCGCGCAGCAGCGCGCCCGTCAGCCACGCCTGCGTCTGCTGGCGGGTGATCGCGTCGAGCGCGCTGAGCGGCTCGTCCAGGCACAGCACCGGCTTACCCGAGAGCAGCGTTCGCAGGAAGGCGACGCGCTGGCGCATACCGCCGGAGAGCTGGTCGGGGAGGGACTGCTGAAAGCCCTCGAGGCCCATCTCGGTAAACGAGCTCTGCGCGCGCTCGCGCGCCCGCGCGCGTGAAACGCCGGCGATCCGCAGCGCCAGGGCGGCGTTGTCGATCGCGCTCAGCCACGGCAGCAGCAGGTCGCGCTGGGGCATCAGCACCGCCGGCGCGGAGCGCACCGTGCCGGCGTCGGGGGGCTGCAGGCCGCAGATCAGCTCGAGCAGGGTCGTCTTGCCGCAGCCGCTCGGGCCGACGAGAGCGAGCACCTCGCCCGCCGCGGCGTGCAGGTCGATGCCCTGCAGCGCCGCCACCGGCCGGCCGCGGCGGTCGCGGTAGACGCGGCTGACGCCGCAGAGCCTGACCTCGCCGGCTGCGGTGCGCTCGGTGCGCTCGATCGGATCCTCGGTGCGGACTGCCACTGCGCTCCCTCCGCGGGCATTACCCCACAGGTTCAAAGGGTCGACGCCGGGATCGGGCGCCATCTCAGCCGGCCTCCGCCAGCACCCCTGGTTCTCTCGCTGGCTCGATGCTACCGCGCGCAGAGAGGAAGGGGGAGGGGTCGCGCTGCGCGCGACTGCTGGGCGCGCTGCTGGCAGCCCGTCGGCCAGCCTCAGCTCTTCAGCCGGCGGCGCTCGTCACCGGGCGGGTCAGCGCCTTGACGAAGTCCTCGAGCTGGGGGACCGTCCAGCACTCGAACGCCTGACAGTGGGTCTCGTACGCTGCGATCACCGAGTCGCCGTAGTTCCAGTAAAGGCGCGGCTCGGGGTTCAGCCAGAACGTGCGCCCGGCACGCGCCGCGAGCACGCCGAACAGGTCGGCGCGCGGATCGCGGCCGTTGGTGCGGGCGTCGCCGAGCACGATCACCGTGGCGCGGGGGTGCAGGTCGTCGGCGATCAGCTCGAGCAGCTCCATCCACACGCGCCCATAGTCGGTGTAGCCGGAGATGTCGGCGACGCCGGCGTCCGAGGAGATCCGCTCTGAGATCGCGCGGAAGTCGCGCTCGTGCGCGAACACGTCGGTGACCTCGCTGATCCGCTCGATGAACACGAACGAGCGCATCTTGCGAAACGAGTCGTGCAGCGCGTGCAGGACCGACAGGAAGAAGACCGAGGCCGAGGTGACCGAGGTCGAGACGTCGCACAGCACGTAGATCTCGGGTCGCCGCGGCCGCACGGGGCGGAAGCGCAGCTGCACCGGGACGCCGCCGGTCTGCAGCGACGCGCGCATCGTGCGGCGCACGTCGACGTGGGCGTGGCGGCGGTGGCCGCGGCGCTGCTTGCCCTGCGTGGCCAGGCGCCGGCGCAGCTGCGCCACCACGCGATGCACGGCGGCCAGGTCCTGCAGCGGCCCGGAGGGCAGCGCGCGGTCCAGCTCGCCGAGGGGTCGCGAGGGCGGCAGCTTGCCCGAGCGCTGCACCTGGCGGCGTTCGAGCTCGCGGCGCAGCAGCTGCTCGAAGCGGCGCAGCGCCTCGCGCGGCACCCCGTCGCGGCGGGGGTCATCGGCCGACAGCTCCGGCTGGGGTTCGGCGCGCAGGCCGAGCGCCCGGCGGATCCGCTGGACGTCGACGCCGATCACGCCCGATCCCTGCTCCTGCTGGCCGAAGGTCGCGATCGCCAGCCGAGCCAGGTCGCGCATCGCCCCGTCGGCCCCTTCGCGCAGCGCCTGGGCGATCTGCATACGCAGGGCGTCCAGTTCGGTTTCGCTCAGCTCGCCCAGCTCGCCGTCGCCGCCCGCGTCCTCGACTCCCTCGCGGACTGCCGCCAGCTCGACGGCGCGGAAGAAGAAGCGGTCGAACAGCAGCTCGAACACGCGCCGGTCGTCCTGGGACTTGGCAAGCGTCGCGGCCAACGCCTCCCGAAACTCGGACTGCTCGGACCACGGGACCTCGCGCAGGGCCGCGAAGGCGTCGAGCAGCTCCGAGGTGCCGACGGCAAGGCCCTCCTCGCGCAGCTGCTCTGCGAAGGACAGCAGCTGCGAGGCCATCCCGTCGCCCGGGCGCTCAGCCGATTCGCCCGTCGGCTCGGCCGAGCCGACGGACGGCTGCGATGGGCGCTCGCCCGGCTGCGGGGGGCGCGCGGCCATCGTCTCAGACCGCGGTACCGCGCTCAGGCGGGCTGGGCATCGGCCTCTGCGAGCTTCACGCCGACGCGCTCGGCGACGATGTCCATGTCGGTGCGGTGCTTGACGATCACCGCCATCGTCTCCCTGAAGGTGGTGGCGTCGATGTCGCGCGCCCCGAGTAGCAGCAGCGCCCGCGCCCAGTCGATCGACTCGGCGATCGAAGGGGGCTTCTTCAGATCCAGCTCGCGGACCATGCCGACGATCTCCACCAGCCGCCGGGCGACCGCCTCGTCGAGGTCGGGAGCGTGCAGCCTGACGATCGCAAGCTCGTGCTCGAGACAGGGATAGTCAAGCCACAGGTACAGGCAGCGGCGCTTGAGCGCCTCGGTCAGCTCGCGCGAGTTGTTGGAGGTCAGCAGCACCACGGGATGGCTGGTCGAGGTGACCCTGCCCAGCTCGGGGATCGAGATCTGGAAGTCCGAGAGCACCTCGAGCAGCATCGCCTCGAACTCCTGGTCGGTCTTGTCGATCTCGTCGATCAGCAGCACCACCGGCTGCTCGGAGGCGATCGCGCTCAGCAGCGGCCGTGCGAGCAGGAACTCCTCGCCGAAGATGTCCTGCTGGACGGCCTCCCAGCCGGAGCCCTGCGCCTCCGCCTGGATGCGCAGCAGCTGCTTGCGGTAGTTCCACTCGTACAGCGCCTTGGCCTCGTCGAGCCCCTCGTAGCACTGCAGGCGCACGAGCTCGCGTCCGAGATACAGGGCGAGCGCCTTGGCGAGCTCGGTCTTGCCGACTCCCGCCGGGCCCTCGACCAGCACCGGCTTGCCGAGCTTCGTGGCGAGGTAGGCGACGAGCGCCGTCGACTCGCCCGGCAGGTAGCCGACGCTGCGCAGGCCCTCGCGCAGCGCCTCGACCGACTCGGGGGAGCTGGCGGCTATGCCCGCAGACGAAGGTGGCGAAGCGCCCATCGCCGCCCCAATGATAGGTCGCGGCCTGCAATTCAACGGCCGCGCTCCGCCCGCCGCGGCGGCCGGCCGCGCGCCGCCAACGCCTACTCGGCGCTGCGTGCCGCGTCCTCGAGCGACATCTGCTCGCCGGGCGCGGGTGGATAGCGCGGGCGTCTGCTTTCGCTGCGGCTGCGCTCGGCGCCTGCGGCGGTCGCCGGCGCCGGGCGCCCACTGGTCTGCTGGCGCTCG
>Ga0307477_10001831_pt1 | contig 17165 bp, 15 predicted proteins | sample atmos_gasesECM2C_FD_203316 | JGI IMG/M metagenome (GOLD analysis project Ga0307477, IMG submission 203316) | Hardwood forest soil microbial communities from Morgan-Monroe State Forest, Indiana, United States - atmos_gasesECM2C_515 | ecosystem: Environmental > Terrestrial > Soil > Temperate...
AATCGCGGTGCGCAGTCTGATCGAGTTTGTGCGCGGATTCGAAGCGCACCCATGAGGAGCAACGGCAGCAATTATCCCAGCGGTATGGGTTCTCTCAGAACTGCTGGAGCAAGCGTGACTTTGGTCCTCGTCGATTCTGCTTGGTAGCGCGCATAGGTTTCGCGTTCGGCCGCCCAGGCTCGGAAAGTCGGTAGCATCTCGCGGCCGGACGCCTCGCCGATTTTGATCAGGCTCATCGCTCTTTGAAAGTCATCGAAAGCGTAGCCGGTGACGTCCGGCTCGATTACAAGGTCCGCGTGCTGCTGCCACAGGCAGTTCACATTTGCCATGGCAATCGAGAAACACTGCCCGATCACTTCGAATACATGCCGCGGGGTTCTGTTTACCCAATGCGCTCGAAAATGTACGGCTGCCACTCGGTCGGCCCCCATTTGCCGGAGGGGCTGAGCCGGTACCGCGTGCCCGAGTAGTCCATCCACCATCAATCTCCCTTGAACACTTACCGGCAAGAAGACGCCGGGGTAAGCGCAACTTGCGCGTACCGGGTCGGCCAATGGGCCTTTGGTGAAAACAACCGGTTCTCCGCTCATGAAGTCGGTTGCGGCAACGGCCAAGGGAATCCGCAGTTCCTCGAAGGTCTTGACCTTGAGAATGCGGCGCAGGAATCCGGTCATGCGATCGTTGGTGCAAAGACCAAAGCGCGAGATGGTGTAGCGGGCAAAGTCCTTGACGCGAACGATAGCTGCGATCTCTTCGAGTTCCTTGGCAGAGACTCCGCTGCAATAAGCGGCACCAATCACCGCGCCGACGCTGGTGCCGGCAATGAAGTCAGGAATAATTCCTTCCTCTTCAAGCACTTTCAGAATGCCAACATGAGCCAGACCGCGGGCAAATCCGCCGCCTAATGCGAGCCCAATCCGACAGGGTTTAGGGGGTGCAGGGCGCGGCGTTTGCGTGCTTTTTACTTCGCGGGCGAGAGCGCGTACAGACTTTTGGAGTCCGTCTAAGAGTTTCACAGCGAACCTGCCGGAACGGGCCAAACCTTGGCTCCGTCGATAGATACGATGCTCAGGTGCCGCATTTGAGATGCAGAGTTGAAGCCCAATTCTCTTCGTGGTACCGGGCAACCCGGTTGATCAGGCACTTAATGGCGTTTGCTCGTTGCTTTGGATCGGAGCGGTCGATTGACTGAGATTCTTCGATTTCGTCTAGAATTCTGGGATGAAGTTGCGTTTCAAAGCCTTACTGCTGGGTGTTGTGTTGGGTACGCTCTTTTGCCCATTACATGCCCAGAATGGGGCAGAGGGAAGCCCCAAGAAGAAGCCGCAGCCACCGCCCGCTTCTGATCCTGTCCCTCGCTCTGATCCCGATGAGCAGTCCGCACCTCCAGTTGCAGAAGGCGAGAGTTCGAGCAAGCAGACGCAGATCGACATTTCACCGCCCAGGGACGATGCCAGCAAACATCCGGAGAGCGACGTGAGCGATGTGACCGAGATGCATACCTGGAATCCGCATAAGGCGGAAAAGGACATCGAGGTCGGCGAGTTCTACATGAAGCGGAAGAATTATCGAGCCGCTGAAGACCGGTTCCGCGAGGCATTAACTTTCAAACCCGGCGACGCCAATGCTACTTATCGACTGGCGGAAGTGCTGGATGCTCAGGCGAACTACGGTGAAGCCGCTAAGGAATATCAGGAGTACTTGAAAATCCCTTCCAGCGGAAAATTCACCTCTGACGCCAAAAAGGCGCTGGCGCGTCTGGAGCAGAGGAATTTGATCGAAAGGCAATAAATTTTCGAGCCTTTACCTTCCGCATGAGCTCGCCGCCCGCTCATCTGTTATTTTTTCTGCGGTGACAAACAACACAACCAGGAAGCGCATTGCCGTTGTTCCCGGCGACGGAATCGGCAAAGAAGTCATTACGCAGGCAGTGACCGTAGTGAATGCCACAGGAGCTCAGGTCGAGTTCACTGAGTTTGATTGGTCGGCTGATCGTTACTTGCGAGACGGCACCACCATTCCGTCCGACGGATTCACCATGCTCGCGCGGGACTTTGACGCGATCTTTGTCGGGGCCTTGGGCGATCCACGCGTGCCTTCAAACATTCATGCCAAGGACATCCTGCTCGGTATGCGTTTCAAAATGGACCTGTATGCGAACGTTCGTCCGGTCAAGTGCCTGGACGATTCGCTTTGTCCGCTAAAGAACAGGCGCGCAGCCGATATCGACTTTGTGGTGATTCGCGAGAACACCGAAGGTGCTTATGTGGACGTGGGAGGAGTGTTCAAGCAGGGAACCGCCGACGAGATTGCCGTCCAGGAGGACGTGAACACCCGCAAAGGTGTAGAGCGCGTGATCCGCTTTGCATTCGAATATGCCCGCGAACATCGCCGCAAAAAAGTTTTGATGAGCGATAAGTCCAACGTCATGACGTACGCTCATGGCCTATGGCAACGAGTGTTCAAGCAGCTCGCCGCCGAGTACAGCGACATCCAGTCGCAGCACATGTACGTCGATGCTCTATGCATGCACATGGTGCGCGATCCCAGCCAGTTCGATGTGATCGTGACCAACAACATGTTTGGCGACATCGTCACCGATCTCGCTGCCGCATTACAGGGCGGACTTGGCATGGCAGCCAGCGGCAATATCCATCCAGGAAGAACCTCGATGTTCGAACCTGTCCACGGCTCGGCTCCGCCCTTTGCCGGAAAGAACATCGCCAACCCAATCGGCGCCATCCTGACCGCAGCCATGATGCTTGAATACCTCGGATTTTCTATCGAAGCAAAAAAGATTAACGAAGCCGTACTGGAAGCCATGCGTCAGAAAAAGACTACTCAGGACATTGGCGGAACTCTCGGAACGCGCGAATGCGGAGAGTGGATCGAAAGGCAGGTTAGAGGGAACAGGTTACAGGGAACAGGGAATGACAGCATACAGGTGGAAAAGTAGACAGGAAAGCACGTCATCAGATTGTTGTTTTCCTGTTCCCTATAACCTGTTCCCTGTAACCTGCCTTCAGTTCCACATTCCTTGTAATCTTCTCAACGCCTGATATGCCAGCAGGTAGTGACGATTTAGCTGAAGCGCCTGCAAGTAATGGTCGCGGGCTTTCTTCCATTCGCGCCTGTGCTCGTAAACGCGGCCGAGATTGAAGTGCGGAAAGCAATATGACTCGTATCGCGGAGCAGCAAGGGCCTTCTTGAACCACGGAATCGCTGTTTCCCACTGTCCCTGCTCGATCAAATAGGCGCCGATATCGTTGTAGGGGTTGCCGAAGTCAGGATCGATCTTGATGGCGCGACGGCAATCGGCGATTGCCTGCGGATAATTGCCTTGAAATGAATAGGCCCAACCGCGAAACGTGTATGCCTCGGCGGTGGGAAATGCCTCCAGCGAGTGCGAGTAGAGCTCGATGGCTTCCTCATACTCTCCCTGCTGCTGGTGCTCATAGGCGCGGCGGAAGTATTCGCCGGCTCGTTGTTTCAGTTCGCTATCTGCCATACTAGTTGAGCTGCAGACCCCCGATAAAGCGGTGCTGTCTGCCATTATTATCTAACTATCGATGCCTAAAGTCTTGTTGCAAAGAAGATCGGATGGGGTCGGCAAAGTCGCAACGCGCACTTTTTCAAAGTGCAGATTTGTCGCCTCTATTCTGGTGCTAAGCGCCAGTTGCGCACTAGCTCAGCAACCGTCAGGCGAAAATCATCAAGCGGCGCCCCCTGTTCCTCAGAATCAGCAATCTGGGAAGGGCGACATTGGCATCCAGGTGCAGCCTGCCTCGCCCCCAGCGGAAAAAAAGATTACTCCTCAGGAAGCCCAGCAACTATTCGCTTCCATCGATGAGACTTTGACGTGGCTCGGCAAAGACACTGGCTTTCCCGTCAAAAGCAAAGTCAAGGGCGAGCTTGCCAGTCGCGATCAGGTTGCGAAGTACGTGGATGAGCGGCTCACCGAAGATGAAGATGCCAAGCGGCTGGAACGGTCGGAGATTGTCCTGAAGAAGTTTGGACTCCTGCCGCGTGACTTCGATCTGCACACTTTTCTCATCCAGCTATTGAAGGAGCAAGTTGCCGGCTATTACGACGTAAAGACCAAGAAGATGTATTTGCTCGACTGGCTCTCTGCCGATTCCCAGCGGCCTGTGCTTGCCCACGAGCTGACTCACGCTTTGCAGGACCAGAGCTTCGATTTGAAGACGTGGGAATCGCCCAAGGCAGTGAAGGGCTCAGACAAAGAGCAATTCACCTATGACGAAGATGAGGCTGCCACCGCCCGCAGCGCCGTTGCCGAAGGGCAGGGAATGGTGACGCTCGTGGATTACATGCTGCGCGACTCGGGGCATACATTGGCTGACGCTCCGCAGGTGGCCGCGCTGATGCGAGCGCAGATGTCTTCCAACAAGGATTTTCCGCTGTTGGAGAAGGCTCCACTCATGATTCGTGAGTCGCTGGTATTTCCCTATGGCGATGGGCTGGCATTCGAATCGGCGTTGCTGCAGAAGGGCAAGGACGCAGCATTTTCCGGCGCGTTTCGTCGTCCTCCCCAGGACACACATGAGGTGCTCGACGTAGCTGCCTACCTGACCCCGAAACCGGTAGAGTGGCTTGTCCTTCCCGATCTGAAAAAGGAGCTTGGTTCGGAGTACGAGAAATACGATGTTGGGTCAATTGGCCAACTCGATACTCGAATCCTGGTCGAGCAATATGCCGATGCCGACTCTGGCGAGAAACTGATGCGGGCCTGGAGAGGCGGCGCATATTACGCCGCCGGAAGCAAGGATCAGAAGCTCAGTGGCACATCTAAAATTGCTTTGCTTTATCTGTCGCGCTGGAACTCAGAGGCCTCGGCTGACGAGTTTGCCAGGATCTACGCGGCATACATTCCGCAGCGTTACGCCGGGGCCCGAAAGGTGACTGCATTGAGCAAGAATGAAAGATTGTGTTCTTCCACGGGCTGCGACGATTCTTATTTCTTCGATACCGATGAAGGTCAAGTCGCTATTCAACGCGTGGACGGGCCATCAGTCCTGATTACCGAAGGCTTTAACCAGGAAGCCACAAACAGAATTGGAGAGAAGGTGCTTGCCGCGAACCCTGCTAAATCAATTCAAGTCCAGATGCACTCTCTGATGTCGCCGCTGCGGACATCGGCAGTTATTCAGGAGGCGGTGGCACAGATCATGGCAAGGCGAATCTCCGAAGGTGTTTTGAAGGTCGAGTCACAGTAGAGACGCAGCATGCTGCGTCTCCCCACACAGCGTTGTTAGATCCAAATCTTGGGAATTCCAATTTTGTATAATTTTTCTACCGCATTCATCTCACCGGAGCAGCGTAATTGCAAAAAGCTGAAATAGGAATCATCGGAGGGAGTGGACTGTATTCCATGCCCGGTCTTTCCGACGTGCGCGAAGAAAAGGTTGAAACGCCCTTTGGATCGCCATCCGACGCTTACATCCTGGGCACACTGGAAGGCCGCAAAGTTGCTTTCCTGGCGCGTCATGGACGCGGACATCGCATTCTGCCCACCGAGTTGAACTTCCGCGCCAATATCTATGGCATGAAGCAGCTTGGAGTGGAGCGCATCATCTCCGTTTCCGCCGTTGGCTCACTCAAGCAAGAACACAGACCCATGGATTTCGTAATCCCCGATCAGTTTGTCGATCGCACGCAGCAACGCGTCTCAACTTTCTTTGGAGATGGAATCGTTGCGCACGTTGCCCTGGCCGATCCAATTTGCCCGGAAGTTGCAACCAGCGCTGTGAACGCCTGCAAGAAGGCCGGAGTTGCCGGCAAGAGCGGCGGCGCTTATATCTGTATCGAAGGTCCACAATTTTCTACGCGTGCCGAATCGAATCTATACCGCAGTTGGGGGATGGACGTCATCGGCATGACTAATCTTCAAGAAGCCAAGCTGGCCCGCGAAGCCGAAATCTGCTATGCAACTATCGCCATGGTCACGGATTATGACTGCTGGCATCCCGAGCACGATACTGTCACCGTGGAGGTCGTGATCTCCTACCTCAATAAGAACGCCGAGAATGCCTCCCTCGTCTTGCGCGAGACGGTTGCCAATATGCCGAAGGCGAGAGCCTGCAAGTGCGGATCGGCGCTGCAATATGCCATTCTGACTGACCGCGCAAAGATTCCTTCCGCAACGCGCGCGAAACTCAGCCTGCTGCTCGACAAATACCTCAAAGTGCAGGAGGCCGGGGCGTAATGTCAATCGTCGTCGTTGGATCAGTTGCTTATGACGGCATTAAGAGTCCCTCCGGCTCGGTGGATCGCTGTCTCGGCGGGGCTGCCACCTACTTTGCCCTGGCTGCCAGTTATTTCACCGACGTGCGCATCGTGGCTGTAGTCGGTGAGGATTTCGGCAAGCAGGACGAACAGGTTCTGCGTTCTCACCGCGTGGACACCCGTGGCATTGAGCACACCCAGGGCAAGAGCTTCTTCTGGCGCGGCGAGTATGGCGAAAACCTCAACGAGGCCAGGACTCTTGAAACTCAACTGAACGTCTTCCAGAATTTCAATCCGCAGGTTCCGTCCGAATACCTCGATTCCGAATATTTGTTTCTAGCCAATATCGATCCTGTGCTGCAGAGCAACGTCCGCAGCCAGATGGATGGCCGCGTGAAGCTGGTCGGTGGCGATACCATGAATTATTGGATCACCGATCCCCAGCATCGTAAGAACCTTTTGCAAACGCTTAAGAGAGTCGATGTCCTTCTCATTAACGACACCGAAGCGAAAATGCTGGCGGGCGATGCGAGCGTTCCCCGGGCGGCGCAGAAGGTCTTGCAGATGGGACCACGCGCATTGGTGATTAAGCACGGAGAGTATGGAGCGACCGTCTTCTTCAAGGAAGGTGAGTTCGGCGGTGGGCGGCATCCGTTCCGTGCGCCGGCATTGCCCATGGAAGAAGTGCGCGACCCGACCGGCGCCGGCGATTCCTTTGCCGGAGGCTTCATGGGCTACATCGCATCACAAAAGAAACTCGACCGCGAGGTCTTCAAACGTGCAATGTTCTATGGCGGCGTAATGGGGTCCTTCGCCGTGGAGCGTTTTGGGACCGAAAGGCTTCAATCGCTCACGCGTGAGGAGATCGATGCGCGGTATCAGGTCTTTCGCGAACTTACCCACATTGGCTAGCGCTTAAAAATGTGATCCCTCAAATTAGCCGGAATCCGCCTGCTGTCGTGCAGTCGCCCGAATTGCCGACGGGGACCCTGGGGCAGAGCACCGCGTTCGCCACAGATTACTGGATCATAGGCGGGCTCCTGACGCTCGCCGGGATAGCTGTGCTCGGCTTCTTCTATTCCCGAAACGAGATTCTTCTTTCCGGCGACGCCGTGGCGCACATCAACATCGCGCGCCGCGTTTTCGATTCACGCACGCCCGGCCTTCTGCAACTTGGCTCAGTGTGGCTGCCCTTGCCGCATCTGCTGACTATTCCGTTTGTGGTGAATGGCCGCATGTGGGAGTCAGGAATCGGCGGATCGATAGTCTCTCTCGTTTCGTACATTGCTGCCGGGATGGGCCTTTTCCGACTGCTATTAATGTGGTCTCGCGCAACCGCCTGGATTGGAACGATCTTGCTCGCGAGCAATCCCAACCTGCTCTATCTGCAGACTACTGCATTAAATGAGCCGCTTTATCTTGCAACCTTCATTTGGGCGACAGTCTTCTTCGCCGAAGCTTGGCGTTCATTCAATCGGAGCGAAGCTGCCGGGGCGCGATGGCTACAGAGAGGCGCCATGGCGCTCACCGCTGCTGTCTTCACTCGCTACGACGGATGGTTTCTCGCTTGTGTCTGCTGGGCGGCAATTCTCCCTGGGGCTGTCGATGCGCTGCGCAGGAATTGCGATCGTCGATTTCGACTGGCCGTCTTTAAGGCGCTGTTGCTGAGCGCGCTCGGTCCGACGCTATGGTTTGCCTACAACTTCGGCGTGTACGGAAATGCATTGGAGTTCGCTAATGGTCCTTACTCGGCAAAGGCCATCGCGCTGCACTCGACTCAGAGCGGAGCTCCACCGTATCCGGGCGAGCGCCGCGTGTTAACCGCAGCGATGTATTTCGTAAAAGCGGCGCAACTCAATGTCGGAGACGGATTCCTCGGCAAGATACTTATCCTTTTTTCTGCCCTGGCCAGCGCTGCTCTACTCCGGCGGGACTGGTTGCCGGTCACTCTGCTCTGGTCGCCTTTGATCTTCTATGCGCTGTCGATCGCGTATGGATCGATACCTATTTTTATCCCGGTCTGGTGGCCGTTCTCGTACTACAACGCGCGTTATGGACTCGAGCTCTTGCCCGCCATTGCCGCTGGCGTTGGCTTCTCGGTGTACAGGATGGAAAAGATCTGGCGGAATCGACGGGCGTGGCTGGTAAGTACCGCCCTGGTGGTCGTGATTGCGGGAATCTGCTATGTCAACGCCGCGCAACGAGTTCCCATTTGCCTGCGTGAAACACGCATGAACGGTGAGGCGCGGATGGAACTTGATCGGAGGGTGGCGGCTGTTTTGAAGTCGCTCCCTCCCCAAGCGACGGTTTTGGCTTACACCGGCGCGCACTCCGGAGCCTTTGAAATGGCGGGTTTCCGGCTACGTCGTACGATCAATGAAGGCAATTTCTTCGTGTGGGACGCGTGCCTGGCACATCCAGCGACGGCTTCAGATTATGCCATTGCTTTCGACGGAGATCCTGTTGCCGACTCGGTCTCGCGCCACCCTGCCGGCCTTCACGCGACTGCAATACTTGCTGTGAATGCCCAGTCACGAGTTGTAATTTATAAAAGCGCTTTATATTTGCACGACAAGTAGAGACGCAGTATGTTGCGTCTCCAGCGATTGACGCAGCCGCTCGTACGGCTCCTTTGTTAGAATCGCGCAGCGGATGACCCAGATTCCCAAAATGTCCGAGCCGCAGATGCGCCACATGATGTGGCTCTCTTCGAGCCTCGCGCGTCTGCTGCTTTCGGCTTTGCTTGGCGGAATCATCGGCGTGGAGCGCACCGTTCACCGCAAGCCTGCGGGTATCCGCACCAACATGTTCATCTGCGTTGGAGCGGCGATGTTTACCATTCTCTCCGACATAATCCCCGACCCAAGCATCGGAGACCGCACGCGGATTGCTTCCAACATCGTGCAGGGAGTGGGGTTTCTTGGAGCAGGAGCGATCCTTCATAGCAAGGGCAGTGTCTCCGGCCTCACCACGGCTGCAACTATGTGGGTCGTGGCTTCGATCGGCATTGCTGCCGGTGCAAGCCATTATCTTCTGGCCACGTTTGCCACCATGATCATCCTGGTTGCGTTGAACCTGCTTGGCTGGGTCGAGGCCAAGGTAGGCCTGAAAGTCATAACCATGGCCTATGAGATCAAAGGCGCCAGCTCTCCCGAGATCCTGGACGAGCTGAATCAAGTATTCGAGGATTCGCGCCTTGCCATGCAAGGTCTGCAGGTGGGAAGGGCGCAGAACCTATCGCGCGTCATTTTCAATCTTAGCTGCACGATACCCGAACATGAGCGACTCCAGGCGAAACTGAAGATGCTGCCTGGATTCGAGAGCGTGACCACTTTCAACGCGACCGCGGAAGAATGAACTCCGTTCCCTTTCTCAAGGCGGAAGCATGCGCTAACGACTTCCTGATCGTGGACGCGGCTCACATGGGCTCCGATCCTGCGGGGCTTTCCCGGCGTCTGTGCGATCGACATCTCGGAATCGGCGCCGATGGCGTGGAGTGGGTGCGTGTCGAAGATAGCGGGCGAATCGTCGCTCGACTGTTCAATGCGGACGGTTCAGAGGCTGAGATTTCCGGAAATGGCACGCGCTGTGTTGCTGCCTGGGCAGTTGAGATGCGCGGCGGCTCGGAAGTGCGCGTCCTAACTGTGGCGGGGGAAAAGGAATGCATGTTGCTGCGCCGCTCGGACCATGAATTCCAGTTCCTGGTTGAGATGGGACGCCCCGAGGTCGTTGGCCAGAAAACCATCCAGTTCGGGAACAATAGCGCTACCGGACTGGAAATATCCACTGGCAATCCGCACTTTGTCGAGTTTGTAGAGGAGTTTGCGCCGGGCTGGCAAGCACGCGCTGCCGCCATTGGCCAGAGTCAGGAATTCCCGCAAGGCACTAATGTAGAGTTGGTGCGCGTGCTGGGGCGCAACCGGATCGAGTTTCGCATCTTCGAACGCGGAGCCGGAGAAACGCAATCTTCCGGCACCGGCTCCTGCGCGTCCGCGATCGCGGCGATTCACAGCGGCAAGGCGGTCTCGCCGGTCGAGGCGCTCGCTCCTGGCGGCATGCAAGTCGTGCACTGGGATGGCGCAGATGCGCTGCTGTTCGAAGGGCCTGCCCGGCTGATATGCACGGGAGAGTTCCTGCTCTGAATCCCTAAATGCTCCATCGTCGCTTCGTCTAAGATTGAGAATTCTCGTGAGCGTTGAGCGTCCATCCCTGATGCGTCCGGGTGTTCTCCAAAAAGGAGACACGATCGGCATCGTCGCGCCGTCCGGTCCTGTAAACCGCGAGAAGTTTGAAGCGGGAATCGCGCGGCTGCGCGAACTCGGGTTCAATCCGATCTTCTCGGAGAGCATCTTCAATCGCGAACTCTTTTTTGCCGGAGGAGTGCGCCGACGCGTGGACGAACTGCATGAGATGTTTCGTCTTCCCGAAGTGAAAGCAATCATTTGCGCGCGTGGCGGATACGGATCCAACCATCTTTTGCCTCATCTGAATCTCGGTCTTATCGCACAGAATCCGAAGATCTTTTGCGGCTACAGCGATCTCACCACGCTGTTAACGTATCTTCACGACACCACCGGGCTGGTGGGTTTCCATGGTCCGATGCTCAGCAAAGACTTTGCCTGCGCGGACGGCGTCCACTCTGGGTCTTTTTCCTACGCCAGCACTGGGCAATCGCAATGGAGCATTACTCGCTCCGACTCGCCTACACTCACAGGCATCGCAACGGGTGTAGCGGACGGCAAGCTGTATGGAGGATGCCTCTCATTGCTGGTCGCCTCCCTGGGTACGCCCTACGAACTTCAAACCGCGGAGACCATTCTGTTTCTGGAAGACCTGGGCGAGTGGCCTTATCGCATCGACCGCATGCTGATGCACTTGAGATATGCCGGCAAACTGGAGAAGGTTCGCGGCGTTGTCTTTGGCGAGATGCTCGAGTGCGCTGCGCCGCCCGACTCGGACTACACGCTGCAGGATGTGATCGCGCGCTCTCTTGGCGATCTGAATATCCCGATCGCCTTCGGATTACGTTCCGGCCACGTGTCCGCCGGAAACGTCACTCTGCCGATCGGAGTGAGAGCGCGTCTAAACGTGTCGAACAAGGTGAGTTTGGAAATTCTTGAGGCAGCCACAGTGGCGCGCGCCGAAGGCGGTCGGGTAGGTCACAATTGAACGAGCGGGAACACATACATCTTATCGGCATCTGCGGCACGGCAATGGCCTCTCTCGCGGGGCTCTTGAAGCAGCGCGGCTTTCATGTCACCGGATCGGATGCGGCCGCGTATCCGCCGATGTCGGACCTGCTTCGGGCATTGCAGATTCCTGTATCGGAACCGTACTCGGAAAACAATCTCAAGCCGCGCCCCGATCTGGTGGTAGTGGGCAACGCGATTTCTCGCGGCAACGTGGAATTGGAGCACGTGCTCGACAGCCGCATTCCATTTCGGTCCCTGCCTGACGTGTTGCATGAGAGCTTCCTGCGCGGCCGCGAGCCGATCGTTGTCGCCGGCACTCACGGCAAGACAACCACGACCTCGATGCTTTCCTGGATCTTTCAAGTGGCGGGCAAGAATCCGTCGTTTCTCATTGGCGGAGTCGCCGAGAACTTCGGCACCAGCTTCGCACTGCGGCAAAGCAAGCATTTCATCCTGGAAGGCGACGAATATGACAGCGCGTTCTTCGATAAAGGACCGAAGTTCCTCCATTATTTTCCCGATTCGGTCATTCTTACGTCGGTCGAGTTCGACCATGCCGATATCTACAAGGATCTGGACGCGGTGAAGACCGCCTTCAAACGTTTGGTCAACCTCGTGCCGCGAAGCGGATACATCGTGGCTTGCGATAACTCCAAGAATGTCGATGAGTGCATCGCGCGGGCTTTCTGCAAAGTGGAACGCTACGGAATGCGCGACGGATCGACTTGGCGCGTTCGCGACCTCAAGTTTGGAAACGCCGACACCTCATGGACGCTGGAGCGCGAAGGGCAGCGCTGGGCTGAGCTGCGGATGTCTCTGGCTGGCGAATACAACGTGCTCAATGCGACGGCGGCAGCAGCGATGGCGGCTCGCTATGAGATTCTTCCTGATGCCGTCGCCGAAGGACTGGCCACCTTCAAGAGCGTGAAGCGCAGGCTGGAAGTGAAAGCCGAGGTTCGAGGAATCACTATGATCGATGACTTTGCGCATCATCCTACCGCGATCGCGGAGACGTTGAAGGCCCTGCGCACCCGTTACCCAGGCAGGCGTCTGTGGGCGGTTCTCGAACCTCGGTCGAATACACTGCGCCGCAACGTTTTCTTTCGCGAGCTGGCTGCCAGCCTCGCTCATGCCGATGAGATCGTTGTCGCCACCGTGTTCAAGGCAGAGGCAATTCCCGAGGCAGAACGTCTTTCCACAACCAAGCTGGTAAAGGAACTCACACGCACAGGGCATCGGGCGCGAGAGTGCAAGGATGCGGACGCCATCGTGGAATCGATCGCGCCAGAATTGCGCGAAGGAGATGTGGTCGCAATTCTGTCGAACGGCGGCTTCGGCGGTATTTACGAAAAACTTCCCGCACGCTTGGCAAAAGCGGTATGAGCATTCGCGGCGAGTGCAGCATTCATTTCGGGGAAAATCGATCTCAGCAGCTCGTGGGGCCACCGATTGCCACAGATCAAGGCCGGCATCGAGATGAAAATGAATATGCCAAGAAACCTGTCATCCTGAGCGCCGGTGTTGCGCGAAGGATCTCCCGTGATATTTCAGTCTCATTTGCGCTGTTCTGGCTTTTTCACGGAGATCTGGTTGAAGAGCCAGGACGTGGCGATTTAGTCCGACATATCGCGGTAGATTCTTCGCCCAAAAGAGGGGCTCAGAATGACAGAGTACGTATAGGTGCCGGACTTATCCCAAAACTTCTCGTATGCTGTCTTCTTGCATGGGCTTGTTCCTCGCTTGTCCAAGCCCAAACCGAATCCAAGCTCGATTACACGGTAACCCTCGCCGATGCGTCTCATCATCGCGCGCACGTTTCCATGACCTATGATCCGCAGAATGGCGGCAACGAAGTACAAATGCCGGTTTGGAACGCTACTTATCAGGTGCGCGACTTTTCCAGAAACGTGATTGCGCTGAGGGCTTCGAGCCAATCGGGCGAGCAACTCGCGGTTCGCGAAATAGACAAGGCTACTTGGGAATTTCATCCATCCGCCGGGTGGGTCACTCTCGATTACGACATCATCCTGGATGAGCCTGGCCCTTTCGGCGCGCAGTTCAACCTTCATCATGCTTTCCTCAATTTGGCGGAAGTCTTGATGTATCCGACGGCCGGGCGCGAATTGCCGATCACCGTGCGCTTCGAGCAGGCGCCACCTGACTGGAAGCTCGCCACGGCACTTCCATCCTTGAGCATCCCCGCTCCTCAACCCGGCGCGCCTTCCGCCCACGTGCTGCATGCTGCGAACTACGACCGGCTAGTGGACAGTCCCTGCGAACTCGGGAAATTTGCCGAGAGCGACTTTGAACAGGGTGGCGCGAAATATCGCGTGGTCATCGATGCCGATCCCGCAGATTACCAGGCGACAAAGCTGGTGGATGCGCTTAAGAAGATCGTTTCGACCGAAACCGCATGGATGGACGATCGTCCGTTCGACAACTACGTCTTCATTTATCACTTTCCCCGTGGTCTCGCAGGTGGAGGCATGGAGCACGCTTATTCCACAGCTATCGACCACTCCGCGCGCGACCTCCAGGATCTGAAAAATCTTGAATCTACTACCGCACACGAGTTTTTTCATTTGTGGAATGTGAAGCGCATTCGCCCCCAGTCTCTTGAACCGATTGATTATTCGCACGAGAACTACACGCGCGCTCTCTGGTTCAGCGAGGGCGTCACCAGTACGGTCGCCGATCTGGTATTAGTAAAGGCCGGTTTGCTCAAAGCGGACGACTTTCTTCTGCGCTTATCTGGGGCTATTTCAATCTTGCAGTCTCATCCGGCACGGCTCACTCAGTCCGCCGAGGAATCCAGCCTCGACGCCTGGCTGGAAAAATATCCCAATTATCGCGCACCCGAGCGCAGCATCAGCTACTACAACAAAGGCGAGTTGCTCGGTGTGTTGCTCGACCTGCAAATGCGCCAGGACTCGCACGGACGCTATTCGCTGCGCGATCTTTTCCAGGAAATGAATCGCGATTACGCAAAGCAAGGCAAATTCTTCCCCGATTCGGAGGGCGTGCGCGCCGAAGCGGAGAAGCTTACCGGAACCGATCTGCATGGTTTCTTCAACCAATATGTTTCCGGGACGGAGGAGCTGCCATACGAGCGGTTGTTCTCAACTGTCGGGCTGACACTGGGGAAGGAAACGCGAGTGACTGCCGATCCTGGTTTCAGCGCAACCCGCAGCTTTAGCGGTCCGATGACCGTCGAGGAGGTCTATGGAGAAGAGGCGCGCAATGCAGGTTTGCAGGAGGGCGATGAGGTTGTCACGATTGACGGCAATTCGCCGGGACGCAGCCTCGATCGCCAGCTCGCGACCATGAAACCGGGAACAAAGATTCGCATTAGCGTTGTAAACCAGGGAGTACGCAAGGACTTGGAGTTCACGCTCGGCGAGCGTTCTTTGACGGCGTACGTGCTGAGTGAATCGCCAGGAGCCACGCCCGCGCAACTCGCGCGCCGCAGGGCGTGGATGGAGTCGGAAGATGAGACTTCCGCGAACGTCAAGTGATCGCTGCGTTTCGGACCGTGATCGCTCTGATCTTTACCGCGATCTTCACCCCTCTTGGCGCTCTCATCGGCTTTCCCGCAACAGGGATCACTGGCAGCGCGGATATTCTCTATGCGATTGCGATGTGGATTGCCCGCACAGGACTGCGCCTGGCCGGAGTGCATGTTCAAGTCGAAGGCGAGGATCGCATCGATCCCGCGCGAACTTATATTTTCATGTGCAACCATGTGTCGAATCTGGATCCGCCGGTTCTCATCACCCGACTTCCACGGCGTACTTCGGTTTTGGTGAAGAAGGAGCTGTTTCAGGTTCCTGTTTTAGGGCGAGCCATGCGTATGGGCGATCTGGTTTCGGTGGATCGCAGCAATCGCGAAGCCGCAGTAGAAAGCATGCACCAGGGGGAGAAAGTGATGAGCCGGGGGCTGAATATGACCGTTTTCCCCGAAGGGACGCGCTCCCGCGACGGACGCCTGCTGCCGTTCAAGAAGGGACCGTTCTACCTGGCGATGGACAGCGGTGTTCCGGTGGTGCCGGTCACGATTCTGGGTTCAGAAAGTCTGATGGGGAAGGGTAGCCTGCTGATTCGCCCGGGAACGGTGCGGCTGATCTTTCATGCGCCCATATTGCCGGCAATATTCAGCGATAAAGAAGAGCTCATTCAGGCGGTCAGGAAAGAGATTGCATCGGAGCTACCGCGCGCTTTGAGCGAAACGAATCTTGAGCCCGCGACGTGACATCTCGCGCAGAAAGATATCGGCGGGAACATCGAGTTCCTGGCGAATGCCACCCCGCTTCGCGATCGCCCCACTCGCGATCATCTGCAGCACGACCGACGCCGGCCAGGCGGTAGTGCGCATCATGGAAGTCAATCCCGTTCTTCGGTCGAACTCATCGATCATGGTGTATGAGAGCACGCGCTTGCCTGCATGAGCCTCGATGCGCATGATAGTCACGTCGGGTTCGTCGCCGGAGAGTTTTTCCAGAAACAAATGTGAAGTCAGTTCCCGCGGGCTTACCTCGCCCAACTTCAGCCGCCTTTTTTCGCTGGAAAAGAACCCAAGATCGTAAAGTCCCCGCACCAGTTTGTAATGATCGGGGTATCGCAAGGTTTTTTCGAAGCATTCCCCAACCTCGCCTTGAAAGCTTTCTGGCATAGTGGACGTGCCTCCCGACGTGTGAAACGCCACCATCGGTCGAAACCCGCGCAGGCGAAATTCCTCCGGTTCGGTGAGCGGCTCAATTTCAACCAGCCTTCCTCCCTTTAGAACGCGTGCCGGTTCAACATATTCGTTTATCAGGCCTTCGACGGAGAAGACCAATTGATATTCGAAGGGCGGCTTTGGCTTCTTCGGTAGTCCACCGACATATAACTTCAATGCGTCAATGCCCGGCTTGGCACTGGCAGGCGAGGACGGAGGACGTGGCTTCTGCTCCGCTCGCAAGCGGCGTACCAGATCGCCGGCGAGGATGCTGGCCATACCCGGTGAGAGACCACAGTCGGGCGCGAGTCCAACTCCATTTCTCTCCGCCTCCGCACTCATGGCTAACGTCTTGCGAACTACGGTGTTGTTGCCGCCAAGATCGGCGAAGTGACAGCCAGAGCCAACGGCAGCGCGCGCCAAAGCCACGTTGTAGAAGTACGGGACCGCGGAAAGCACGGCGTCATGTTCGCGCATCAGAGCGGCGGCAGAGCTTTCGTCGGCGGCGTCGAGTCCGAGAGCGCGGACAGCGGCGGCTTTCTTGCCGTGAGTCCGGGCGATGAACTTTGCCGCTTCCTGCGCCCGCTCGATGTCGGCATCAGCCAGCGTCACCGATTTCACGCCGCGGGAGCGCGCCATGTCGAACGCTGCTGCGGACCCCATCATGCCGGAGCCAATAACCAGGAATCTCATGTCTCGATATGAAGAATTGCGAAAAGGAACTAGGGAGTCTAAACGAGGGATGTTGCGGCTGCAAAGAGAGACTTTTCAGCCGATGCCCAATTCGTCGGCCGATTCAAGCGGCATGCCGCAGCGGCGGCAGATAACGGCAGAGCAGTCTCCGCATGTGAGTGGGTCGGTCACTTCTACCCCACACTGCGGGCAATATAGAGTTTCCTTACCATTTCCCGAAGATTGGCGATCATCTGGCACGCAGGGAGGGTAGCACATACACAAGCTCCGAAGCCTCGAAGCTGCGGAGCAAGCGCTGTTATAGAAGCAGCTCTGCCAGACGA
>Ga0307477_10001834_pt1 | contig 17121 bp, 12 predicted proteins | sample atmos_gasesECM2C_FD_203316 | JGI IMG/M metagenome (GOLD analysis project Ga0307477, IMG submission 203316) | Hardwood forest soil microbial communities from Morgan-Monroe State Forest, Indiana, United States - atmos_gasesECM2C_515 | ecosystem: Environmental > Terrestrial > Soil > Temperate...
CCCCAGACGGCAAATTAATCTTTTATGCCAGGACTGAGGGGCAGGGGGCCAGCGCGAAGTCGAGGACTGTGCTGCAAAGGCTGGAAGACGCGGCAATCGTAAAGGAGATCGAGCTGCCCGCGACGTCGCGGCAGCTGAGGTGGACGCCGGATGGGCAAGCGCTCACCTACGTCCGCGACACGACGGGCAGTGCGCAGAATCTGTACATGCAGCCGCTGGCTGGTGGAGCGCCGGTGCGGTTGACCCACTTCGACTCTGAGCCCGCTGTTGTAGCTGCCTATGCTTGGTCAAGGGATGGAAAGAGATTCGCCATCACCCGCGCCCGGTCCAACGATTCCGATGTCGTGATGTTCAGCGGCTTCAAGTAGACTATTGCTCTGGAAGTAGTCACCGGCGAGGTTCGTGGATATGTTGCAAACAAGCGATTTCCTCTGGGGCTGTGCTGTATGAAATGGAGACTGGCCGGCCAGCTTTTTCCGGCACCACATCCGCGGTGATCTTCCACGCCATTCTTGCCCTGTCTCCAAGTCTCCCATCACTCTGAATTCGGAATTGCCGGCCGAGTAAAGAGCGCATCATCAATAAAGCTCTCGAAAAAGATCGCGATCTTCGCTATCAGGTCGCTTCGGAAATGCGCGCCGACTTGAAGCGATTGAAGCGCTTCACGGACGGTCGCCACAGCGCTATGCTTGGCATCGCCCAAGGCAAGCAATATGTGGGAAATTGAAAAGTTTTGACGCCCAGCGGATTTGCAACATCCAGGGTGGTGGACCTGAAGTCCTTAATCCGCATATTTCTCGAACATTCTCAGCCGTTCAGAAGGTCAGCTTAAGCCCGAACTGCAAGTTTCTAGGCGGAAAGGTTCCACCGGCCTGGCCGAACGTGGGATTATTTATGTTGTTATCTCCCAATTGGAAGTTCGTGTGATTGAAAACGTTGAAGGCTTCCAACCGGAACTGGAGAGCGAGTCGTTCCGAGATATGAAAGTTCTTGAAAAGCGAGGTATCCGCCGCCCAGTATCCTGGGCCTAAGAACGTATTGCGGCCAAGATTGCCAACACATCCGAGGCAAGGTGCAGAGAAGAACCCGGGGGGTAAGTTGAAGCCGTTTTCCCACTGTGCATGCGAAGCGTTAACGTTCGTCGCAATTGCATTGGGCCGATCATTGCCTACTCCGTCCAGGTTGTAGTCCCCGCCAACGTTCACACAATTCTGGGGATTAAACGTTGGGGCGCTGCACGCGCCCGGGACTAATTCATTCAAGATGGGGCGTCCAAAGCCTTGGAATGGTGTCCAGTGTGCTCCAGTTTGGAAGGACCAGATGCCATTCAGTTGCCAACCTGAGAGTACTGCAGCGGTAAATCCGTGCGCCTGCCGTAAGAACGGTAGTTCCCAAACATAGTTAAATGTGAGCCGGTGGCGGATGTCGAACGTCGAATTACCGCGATCCAGCTGCGGCATCGTCTGATCTGTGGTAAACCCGTCTCCCGCGGCGGACCCGTTCGCAGTCGTTTGGCTGTTGTGCCAGCTAGAACCTGAGTCAATAGAGTGGCTGTATGTGTAGTTGCCGCTGATCTGCAGGCCGCGCTGCATTTTCTTCGTGACCGAAAACTGCAGACCGTGATAGATCGAATTTGCGGAATTGTCCCATACCCGCAACGTACCATAATTGGGATTGAGCCTACCCAGCGGATTGAGCTTTAGCCCGTTCGCGGCCACGCTCGTATTGATCTGGCTACACAACTTCCTGCCGAAATTGTCGGTCCCACAAGTTCCTTCCGGCAAACGCGCACCAGGGATTCGATTAACGTTTTCGGCCCGATACAGTTGACGCCCAGCCGTTCCTACGTAATTTAGTTCCATGTACCATCCGGGCAAGACTTCTTGCTGTATCCCGAAAAACCAGTTCTCTACGTAAGGATCACGAAGGCCCTGCGGGAAGATAATGGCAGTAAGCGCGGCCAGTTGAGGATTGGAGGGATCCCACCCGGATATGTTTCCTGTCGCCTGCGCTCCAGTCCCGGAGTGCTGGGCTGCGGGCGCAGGGCCCAGAAATGTCGGTGCACCTCCTTCTACTGGCCCGTAAACGACGTTGTTCACATTGCCGACCAAATAATTGGAGATCCCGTTTAGGGAGTAATATGGAGGGTTCCAACGCGTGTCAGAAAGCGGGAGGTATAGCGTACCTTCGTAGGAGATTCCGAAGCCACCCCGCAAGGCAGTTTTGCCATTTCCAAAGACGTTCCACGCAAAACCAAAACGTGGGCCAAAGTTTTTGTGATTCCCAGCTCCCAAACTCGGGGCCGGTGCAAATCCGCCCGGTCCACAAACGTGGGCAATTATCGCCAAGGGATTCCCCGGACAGGGAGTGCTGGCGTTCTTTATCTGCCCTGCGCCAGTAGTGATGTTATCGATAAAGTTTTGTCCCGGCCCGAGCAGAAACGTTGTCGCGAGTTGATTGAGTTCCTTGTGTCTAGTATAGAGATCGTAACGAAGTCCGAGATTCAGTGTCAGACGGCGGGTGAGCCTCCAATCATCCTGGAAGTAGGCCCCCACTTCCCAATTGCGAAAATGGCGTGTGTTGTTCTCCAAATGTGCCGCCGTCCCACTCTCAATTCCAGGGTCTACGCCTGCCATTTGAAAGTAAGGCGCATCGAGTGCAAAAAATAGCGGATCGAAAAACTTGTATGCTGGCTGACCCGCAGGGAAGGTACTGTTCTCGAGATTTCGACGTAAATCCCCTCCCGCTTCCAAGTTGTGCTTCCCGCGGCTGATAGAGATTGTGTCCGAATAGCTGTAGATATTCTCCCGCGTGGGTAGCGGTTGGGCCAAACCAAAGCCCAACGTACCATCATCGAAAGATATAGCTGGGACCCCGGGGGTGCTATTCATCACCGTAAGTCTGTTACCCGCATACCCTGCCCGGAACTCGTTCAGTACCGTTGGAGCGAAACTACGAATGAAGCTGATTTGGAGATTGTGTGTCGTAGTTGTGGAAGGAGTGCTGAACCCCCGAAGCGGAGCATTATTCAGGTAAAATTTGTCACCCGCTCTGGCCCAGTTGAATTGGGCAAAGAAGCGGCTCTTCTGGCTCCAATTATAATCAAGGCGCAATGACGCCTCATTGCCGTTGAACAAGTTCTCACTCGATTGCGATTTGCCGGGATCCAACATGCTGACGAGGAAGTTGTCATCGCGATTGAAACTGCCCGTCACGGGAGCACTAAAGATCGAGCCGCCTGGACAACCACCCTGGTTCAACTGATCGATGTCATCCTGCTCTACGCCAAACAGGCTGACGAACTTCCCCGCGATCGCACCCGTATTGTCGGTGTTGGCTGGACAAAGGTAATCTGCAAAGCTCGAAAAACCAGAGTTAGAGAACTTTCCAGCCACATATTTTCGAAGCGTCAACAGCGGGATGCCGCTGCCGGAAGGCGCAAAGTGTGAGAACAGCAGCGACGATACATTGTTGGGAAACGCCGCCACAGTCGCAGCGCGGAACTGTGGTGATTCCACCTGGGTTGGCCCTGGGTTAGAGATGATGAAGCGATCCCCCTGGTAGGCGGCAAAGAGAAAGAGCTTGTCTTTTTTCACCGGGCCGCCGACAGTTCCTCCGAATTGGTTGAAGTGAAGCGGTGTTCTTGGTATCGAAAAATGATTCGCAAAAAATGGATTGGCGTCAAAAACATCATTACGAACGTACTCCCATAGGCTCCCATGCACCTGGTTTGTACCGGATTTCGTAACAAGATTGGTGATAGCGCCAGCGCTGTTGCCGAATTCCGCAGAGTTGTTCAAAGTCAATAACTGGAATTCCTGCACGGTATCTAAAATTGGCCGGTTGACTGGTCCTGCGCTTAACCCCTTGTTAGAAACTCCATTTATTAAAAAGCCATTGAAATTTTCACGGATGCCGTTTACTACGGTGTTGGCGCCGTTTTCAAAAATGACGCCTGTGACGTTAGTCGCGCCCGGCGCGTATTGAATTAAGTCATAAACATTTCGCCCATTGAGAGGCAGGTTCGCAATTTGGATGGAATCGGTTGTCTGCGAAAGTCGTGCGTTCTCCACGTTAACGGGGGCGGCGGCATCGGTGACTTGTATGACCTCGGAACGCCCAACCCCTAATGTCAGCTTGAAATCAACTCGCAGTACAGTACCCGCATTCAAGATCAGGTTGCTTGCCGCGGTCGGCCTGAAACCCGCTGCCTCCACACGAACCGTGTAGACACCCACAATTTGCTCCTTCGCGGTGTAGATGCCGAGCTCGTTCGAGCGAAGCGAGAGTTCGTATCCTGTATTCTGATTTTGCACGGTGACGCTCGCGCTCGCCACAACAGCTCCAGAAGGGTCGGCAATTACCCCGGTTATCTCTCCATTTTGAATTTGCGCCGTCGCCTGCAATGACATGATCAGAAAGGCTAAACAAACGTAGTTCTTGGCGTTAGGAAAACGTGAGCCAAGATTCTGCGTGGGTTGATCCCAGCCTGGATAGGCAGGAACCCACGTCTTCAGAAAATTGAAAAGCCACTTCGGTAATCGCGCTGGGGTAATTGCGACGCTGAGAGCAGCGAGAACGATCCCAATCGGAGAGGCCTGCCTAACCGAACGCGACACTCCACGTAGCAGGCTGAAAATTCCACCCCGCATGACGCTGTTAACGATCCGGTTCGTCATCCCAGACGAAGGCACGGCGCACGGAGGCGCTTGCCGATGGCTGTGGCCGTTGTTGTATATGAGCACGACGTCTCCGGGCGTCATCTTCTCCCACCTCGATTCGTTCATCGGTCCAGGGACCGCTCCCCAGACGATAAAATTCGAACCGTGGTAAATCCTTTCCAAGTTTTCGATCTCTCGGGGCGGCAGAAATCCCCTGACTTCCTCCAGGGTTCTTTTCCGCTGGATCGTGTCTTCGAAGTGTCTCTCTGCTGCGGGGTTCCCTCCCGCAACCACGATGAAAACGTGCCTCAAGTCGGACATTGCCGCCAATCATACGGCTTGAATGTGAAAATTAAGACGAAATTCCTACAAAGTGCGCCAGCGCCTGCCAGTGCCGTGGATGCGGGCGGCAACCCCGGCGGATGCGCCCGGCGTACCAGCGAGATACCCCGATCCGGGACGCGATAGATGAGTTCGTCATCCCCACAAGAAGCGGCTGAATTCTCTGGGAATAAACTTCGGCAGTCAACCACTCCGTTGACTTGACGCCGCCCAGGAACTTCGGGCTTCAGCATGGCGACGTTGACTCTCCGCTTGTCTCGCTCGCGCTTCGGGAGTTTGCGCTGTCACTCTTCCAATCCGCGCGGCATCGATCAGGTGTTTAGTGGGATCGTCAATTGCACACTGAGCACAATGCATTCGGCCTGATCTCAAGACCTTTCCGCATCCGCGACACAGATTCTTGCGTCGTGGTGGGAGTATGGCTGGTGGGAGTGATGGCTGTCCTTTTGCCTCGCGCCTACGGCTTTGAGTTAATCGGGTCGCAGGGCCGAGTGATTTACCCGACTTCGAATCCCGTGACCAGAGGGTCCGCGCAACCCACTCTGCAAGTGGAGCGACAGCACGGCCCCAAATTGCACATGAAATAGGACACTTGCTGCTGGGGACAAACGCCCACTCGTGGCTGGGAATCATGCGCTCTCAGTGGCACGGCGAGGAGTTGCGGAGCATCGCAATGGGAAGGTAGCTTTTCACCCCGCTTCAGGTCGAATCCCTCAAAGCTAGACTGAATGCGACATCGCGGTGATATTCCTCGCCTCATGACTGTCGTTGGACAAAATGCCGGGCGACCGTGAATTCAACAGCTTGCGAGATTTCCTCAGACCGACAGTCTGGTAAAAACGTCGAGCTATGTTCAGCATTTTGCGGCTTTGGGTTGGCGTACTTGTTCGGCTGTTTCGCTCGCGTCAGAGTTTGCTCATTGAAAACCTCGCACTACGTCAACAGTTGGCCGTGTTCAAGCGACAACGCCGCCGTCCTCGACTCACCGGCACCGACAAGCTGTTCTGGCTGCTTCTTCATCGTTTCTGGTCTTCCTGGAAGACGGTGTTGACCGTAGTTTCGCCCGACACCGTAGTGCGCTGGCACCGTGCTGGCTTTCAGCTATATTGGCGACTGATCTGCCGCGTGCGTAAACGGGTCGGCAGGAGGCCGGTGACGGAAGAGGTCCGCAAACTAATCTTCAAGATGATGGCCGAAAATCCCACCTGGCGCGGCGTCACAACTGCGTGACACCATGACCAAAGAGCTGGGTTGGAATGTGCAAATCGCCCAGTGGATGCAGAAAGCGCAGATCTCGTAATTAAGTCAAGTCGCTTTCGCCGCATCATCGGTCTGTGATCGCAAGGCATTCGCCTGATGGAGTCATTGAAACCGGACCGCGCCTCTGCCCTGTAGAGAAAAAGGTGTGAAAGCTCCACTCTGGAGTCGAGAGCGACACTTTCCAGTTTGAGAGCAAAAGCTAAGGAATTGCGGCGACTTCCTGCGATTTTCGGGACAAGGCAGCCGGGTTTCTCTGCAATTCAGACTGCATGGCGGCTCTTTGTACGCCTTCGGCGTCCATGCCCGGTCGGGCTTGTGGCTGACGTCGCGCTTTCGCCACATCATCGGTTCGTGATCGCTTGGCATTCGCCGAACGGAGTCGCTGAAACCGGACTGCGCATCTGCCCTGCAGAGAAAAAGGGCGCAAAAGCACGATGCAGAGTCGAAAGCGACACTTTCTCTGGTCCAGTTTGAGAGCAAAAGTTGAGGAATTGCGGCGATTTCTTGCGATTTTCCTGACAGAGCAGCCGGATTTCTCTGCAACCCAGACTGCATGGCGGAGGGCGCAGTCTCGCGCTAACTTCTCTCCGCGAGAATTCCCTGCTAACAGGGAAGAATACAGGGAATTCGCCAAGTTCTAAGGCAATAAATGCGCTCATCATTGCGGCATCTTCTTCGTACTCATAGGTATACAGAGATCTTTTGGCAAATCGGAACAGGGAGCGAACAGGGAATTATCAGGGAGAATCAGGGATCATGTGCGGGGAACAGGGAATTGCGGAGATCAAGAAGGCTGGAGTGGGAACCCGAGCTGCTTTCGTTGCTCGACCCAACTGAGCGGCAAGCGGTTGGTCAATGTTGCAAATGTTAGATCAGAAGGCTGTCGTCCGTTGATGATGTCTTCTACGATGTCGGGAGCGAGAAAGGCGCACTGCAGAACCCGGCCCACGTAACGCTCGTTCATGCCGAGCTTTCGGGCAAGTGCTCTCTGACCGGAGACTTCTCCGGCAAGGATCCATTCGTGCCAGGTGCGCCCGCGTCTGCTGGACTGATACCGACATCGCCAGAGGCCTTCATAGAGCAGAGCTTCGCAACATTCGGTTTCGATTCCTACGGACAAGATGCAGCCCCGCGCTACAAAGTAGTCGACTTCCGCATTCCGGTCGAGATTGGATCGGCGCACGTCCGCCCCGGAGATATTATTTTCGGCGACATTGATGGGGTGTTGTTGGTGCCCGCCGAAGCCGAGACCGAGGTTTTCGCGCGGGCGCTCGAAAAAGCTCGCGGCGAAAAGCTGGTAAGGAAAGCCATCGAAGAAGGAAGTAGTGCGGTTGAAGCGTTCGAGAAGTACGGAATCATGTAAGGAAAAATGGGGATCCGGATCGTGAGTGCAAGACCGCCGTCTCGTACACATCACCATATTGCGGTTTCGGGCTTCGAAGCGCGAGGGTCTAATCGCGATAAATTTTGTTAGATAGCCTGATAAGGCTGGCTGGCGAAACATCGCGTCTCTCCGAGTAGAGGAGTCCCGATAGGCTGTAGGCGTTCCTTGGCTGTGTCCGCCGTTTCCAGCTTCGTGCCCGTTTAGGTCCACCATGGCACTGCCGGGATATCTCCTCCCTCACAGACCCCACCGTGCAGATTTCCCGCAGCGGGTTCCTCAAGCAGGACTCTCTGGTTACGTCCAGACATGGCGAATCCGAGGTGGCAGTGTGAGGGGCCGAACCTCGTCGTTCTGTCTGCCGACGAATCGGCGCCGCAAGCGCCCGCAGTAAACTGTAAGTGTCAGAGGAAGTACACGGTTGACAGTCCAGTAGTTGAGTCCGCGCGCCTGCTGGGCGCTCTCGCAAACCAGATCAGAAACTGAAGCGGGCCGCTAGCTGGAATGACCGAGGGCCTCCTGAACCAAAAACTTGAGTCACGCGGCTGGTTGCCTGTCCGAACCCGGGATTTAGCAGATCTCCACTTCGACCTGAGAGGTTTGCGACATTGAAAAGATTGAAAACCTCTGCAATCAGCGTCATTCTCCATCGATCGTGCAAGCTGAACTCACGACTCAAACGCAGATCTTGTGTCAGGAAGGAATCGCCAAACTCGAAGGTGGGGGGCAATGTGATCGACGGAATGGGGTTTTTTCCCGCATCCTGTCCGCCTGCGTAAGAGCTGTTGAACTCGCTTACAAGGCGCCGCAGATCCTTCTTTCCCAACCCACGATTGAATTGGTCGACTTTTGTACCCGGTAGTAAGTCGCCGGTTGTGCCATCTCCATTTAAGTCCAGATCACCGAGGTACGCGGAAAATGGAGGCTTGCCGATGTAGCTGACGAAGAGTCCTACCCGGAAGCGCTTGGGGAGTTCAGCAATTCCGGACAAACTCAGGATGTGCCGAAAATCGCGATCGAGCGGGCCGCTATTATCGAGCGGATTGTCGTTATTGAATCCGGCACCGAAATTGTCCCCTACATTACTGGAATAGGCGTAAGAAGCCAGAAACTGGAAGCCGTGGGAGAAGCGTTTGTCAGCCCGCACCAGCAAGCCGCGATACGTTGCGCTGCCAATCCCCGACGCGAGTGAGATCGGGCCGAGCGAGCAAAGCGCGGTGGGATCAGTATGCTCAACATCCGAACAGTTGTGGAGCACGGGTCCCCGTACACTGGAGAAGTGATTCGGATCGATCAATCCCGGGGGCGTACCGATGTGACGAAATTGTCGTACCACGAAGTCCGCGCTGATCACGAAGTCATGTGCGACTTCACGCTGCACTCCAACGTTAATGTGTAAAGCAGATGGGCTGGGCAGATCCGCACCGTCCACGGAACCCTGTTTGTCCGCTCCGATGTTGGTGATGGAGAAGTCTCGATTATTCGGATCACCTCGCTCTTGTGCCAGCTGCGCGCGCATGCCAGGCAAAATCTGCTGGACCGTGGCCCCGGTAAACATTGTTGGAAAATTGAAATCCATCAAAGTCCCGGATGATACGCCCGGCACATTGGTGAGCGGATTACCAATTCCGCCGCTGAAGTATGTCCCGCGGCCTACTCCGCGCGGTCCCAGCGACACTCTCTCTTCATCCGCGATGCCCTCCGGATTTTGGAAGTCGTAATAAAGACCTGCTCCGGCCCGAATAACCGTTCTGCCGTCCCCTCGCACATTCCACGCGAAACCCAGCGAGGGTGAAAAATTCGTCCAAGTCTTGCGCGTTGCATGCAATCCGGATGTCCCTAGGACCGCCTCCAGGTAGCTCGGTTTGCCAAGGTCGTAGTTGAGCGGAGCGTCGTAGGTCCAGCCAAGCCCGTAATCCACAACGAATCGTGGGTGCACGTGCCATGTGTCCTGCACGAACAGATGTACGAGCGGCGAGACGCGGGCTTTTCTAAATCCAGATTGGGGCACGAAAGGGTTCCCGATTCCCACGGTGAAATTCTGTAGCGGCAACTGCAAGATATCGGGCAGCGTCAGGAATGTTGCTGGCAAGGGAATTTGCGAACCGGGAGATTGAGAATTGTTGAAATCTCTCACGCTGGTGGGCGCGAACAATTGTAGGGAGACTGGTTCGTCGCTGAGGGACGTTCGGCCTCCCCGGGATGTCTCCCAATCCCCTCCAAACCGGATGTGATGCAAGCCCTTCTGCCAGCTCACAACGTCATTCAAGTGATAGCGCCGCCCAAGAACGGCCGTTGTGCTGGAAAGACCGATGGAAAGCTGGTCCTCGATAGCAATCAGTGGAGCGCCAATGCCCAAGCACGTCGGGCAGTCACTTGCCCCAGGTGCGTGTTGGCCAAAGCTGACAAAGAAATAGGAAAAGCGCAAATCATTCACCAGACGAGAGCCCAGCTGCGAAGTTAGGCCTAGAATGCTCTGATCGGTCCAATCCGTTTGCCTAGGCCATGTGGAAGGGTACAACGATCCGAATGGTGCGGGTGCATAAGAGAAGGTACCCTCATGAGAGTAACGTACAAATAGCAATTGAGTCTCGTTCAGTTTAATGTCTGTCCGCCCAGTGAACTGATTGACGTATGTGGGGCTGGGATAAATACCACTCAGCGCAGCGAAGTCCTGCGAGGCAAACTCCGTGCTGACCACACCGCGCTGGTCAAGGCGTTCGAAGCTGCCGAAGAAGAAAGCTCGGTCTTTGCGAAGTGGGCCTCCAAGTGACAGCCCGAACTGTTTCCTCTGGAAGAACGGATCGGGATTAAACGGGTTTCGATGGAGCCCTGGATACGCCGAGAGGTGGTGGTCTCGGAAGAAGAAGAACCCGGAGCCATGGAGTTGATTGCCCCCTGAACGGGTCGCAACGTTCACGACTCCACTCGCCGTTGCTCCCGTGCTTAGATCCATGTTTACAGTGGCGACTTGAAACTCCTGGACCACTTCCTGCGAAAATCCTAGCGCCGATCCGCCATTCCCGACCTCCATCACGCTGCCGCCGTCAACCGTGATGCGCGTTGCGCGTCCGTTCAGGCCGACGGGCGAGCCCAGAAGAGGCATAAAGATCCGATTGTTGGATACTCGCGTCGGCGCCTGCGCACCTGGTTCGAGCTTGATGAATTCCAGATAATTTCTTCCGTTCACCGGCAAGCCATCTATCTGAAGGCGCGTAATCCTCCCATCGACTTCATGGGATTCGTACTGAATCTGGGGCGATGCGCCCTCGACGGTAAGGCTTTCAGTGCTGGCGCCAACCTGCATGACCAAGCTGACCTCGGTTGTACTGCCAGCTTCAACTGTAGCTTCCCGCACAATCTGTTTGAATCCTACTGAGTCCGCGGTCACGTCGTACACCCCCGGGATCAACGCGGGGACGAGATATTCTCCAGCCTCTGATGTTAGGACTGTGCGCTTCAGACCCATTTCTTTGCTGGCGACAACGACGCTGGCCGCGCGGATCCTCGCTCCCGTCGTGTCTGTCACGAACCCGCTGATGGCCCCCGTGGGGGCCTGCGCCCAGACGAATTCATGCAGCATGAGGGCCACTACTATCGCACGAAGCACTAGAAGAGCATTTTTCATTCACGGCTCTCCGGGGACTCGGTTGTACCCGGATTCAGTCCAACCCGACTTTGTGGACCAGTTCTTTAAAGCGAGGATCGTCGCGCAACGGATCAAAGTACGGGTGGACCTTGATCAACTGCAGGATGTTTGATTGTTCCTGGTAAGCCTGCTGAAGCCAGCCCATTGCCCGTTCGTTGTCGCCAAGTCCCAAATAGGCGTTTACAAAGGCAGCCGGGGGAACGTAGGTCTTTTGCTGAAGTTTCTTTAATTCATCAAGCATGCGAAGTGCTTCCGCGCGACGTCCGGCATGCGCATAGGCTCGAACCAACACGCCCATTACCGTTGGAGTGCGGTCACTGGAAATCACCTTCTCGAGCACCTTGATCGCCTCATCCGGTTCACCGTTAGCTATCAGCGCCAACCCGAGGTACCAGTGGTCAGGATAAGCTGCTTCCACGGTTCGCAATTCCCGGACAGCCTCGTCGTATCGCCGAGCGTGAAACAATATGAAGCCATTGCTGACGCCGCTGTGCCCGAGCGGATCAATCTCGCGCGCACGTTGGATCCACATCAGAGCCTCATCCGTCCGTCCCTGGCACAATAGCCAAATCGCGAATTGTTCCTGCGCTTTCGCATCGTTTGGACTCAGCTCCAAGGCGCGCTTGTATTCTGCCTCAGCATCGCTCCACTCCCACTGTCGCTGATAAACCTCTCCCAGCAGAGTATGTGGTTGGACTAGATCGGGATCCAGTTCGACCGCCTTCTTGGCTGCGCTAATCAGTTTTGGACGCACTTCCTGAGGCGGCACACTGGCAAGCGAGGTCGTCTGTAATTGATATATCGAAGCCAATCCCACATACGCCGGGGCAAAATTGGGATCCTTGCTGATGGTGTCTTTGAAATCGGTGATCGCCTTCTCCAGATCATCCCCGCTATTGATGTTGTTTGCTTGATCTTGAGCTTTAAGGAAACTTTCGTAGACTTCGGGCGAGACATGGTGTGTCGCGACCAACCTCTGACGCTCCTTCCCCGTCAGGGTGACTGCCACCTTTCGAGTGATTGCCTGCGCTATATCGCTCTCGAGAGCGAGTACGTCCCCCAACTCGCCGTCATACTCATCCGACCAAAGGTGCTCGTCGGTTGAGCCATGAATCAACTGGGCGTGCACACGAATCCGGCTGCCCTGCCGTATCACCGAACCTTCAACGAGGGCGTCCACCCCAAGCGTCCTGGCAATCTCTGGCACCGAGAGCTTCGTACCCTTGAAGCGCATGACCGAGGTACGGGAAATGACGCGCAGATCATGGATTCTGGCCAGGCGTCCGCACAGCTCTTCGGTCATCTCGTCAGCCAGGTATTCCTGAGTTGAGTCGCCCGACAGGTTGCTCAAGGGCAGGACTGCCAGCGACATGATTTTGGTTTGGGTCGTATGCCCAGTGTGGCCTCGGAGCATAACGTAGGTGATGGCAATAAGCGCGAGTCCAGCCACACCGCCTAGAACAAGCCAGAGACGCGGCCGCGAAGTCCCAGTTGGTCGGACGTCGACTTCTCCATCCGCCGGCCGTTCCGCCCTAAGCCCCTTCTCTTCCTCTTCCAAAGCTAATTTGCGGCTTTGCACCCAGGCATCGAGTTCCGAACTGAACGCATAAACCGATCCCATTCGGTCATGGAGGTGCCGGTGAACGGGCATTCCCTCCCGCTTCTCCCAGCGCTGGGCGGTGGTCACGTCGCGCTTGAGGTAGGCCGCGATTTCCTTCCACGAATCCAGCCGATCTAAGGCCAGTTTCACGGATGGTGTACCAAGGGGTGTTTCACTCATCGCGCACTCTTGATTGGTCCGCGGTGGTCGTGAACCCGGAACCTGATTCTACCCCCCGCACGGGTAGCGGCAAAGCACGGCATTAGACGGCAAGGCTCCAATTCTGCACCTTGCCGTTTGACGGCACCCACCCATGTACCCCACCGTGGGCGGACGTCTTCTCGCGAAGCTAGGAGGTAGCATGCAAAATTCACGGACCCTTGGGCGATCCAATTCATTCATGAACCCGGGATTTCATCGGATCGCCATGGCGCTGACTATAGCCGCGGTACTCGGAGTTTGGGGATGCGGCGGAAGTTCAACGTCTTCGTCTGCTCCTACTCCGCCTTCTTCTCCTCCTCCTTCGCTCATAAGCGTGACAGTCACACCCAATTCCGTCACGGTGTTACGGGATGCGACACAAGCCTTTACGGCCAAGGTCACCGGAACGACCAACACTGCGGTCACGTGGAGCGTGGAAGAAAGCTCTGGCGGTACGATCGACAGTGCGGGCCTCTACACGCCTCCACAGAATGGGGCTGGCACCTTTCATGTCATAGCGACGAGCCAGGCCAATTCGGCCGCCGCTGGCGCAGCCGTAGTGATTCTTCCGATGCCCCAAGTAACGATTGATCCTGTGGCGGTTACACTGCGTCCTGGTGGGAGGCGGACGTTCGCGGCAACCGTCTCAGGGCTGACCAATACGGCTGTAAATTTCACAATTCAGGAGAGCGCTGGGGGGCTGATAGACAGCGCCGGACTCTATACCGCGCCGACTGCTGGCGGTTTCTATAATGTCGTCGCCACCAGTATCGAGGAAACGACGGTCACCGCGAGTGCAACCGTTACCGTGACGACCTCTTCCAGTGGATTTACGCCTACCGGGAGTCTCCACGAGGCGCGCGGCCTGCACACTGCCACCTTGCTACCGGATAACAAGGTGCTCGTGGCGTACGGCTCAAACAGTAGCGCATACACCAATGCAACCGGTTACGTGGGCCTCTCGTCGATAGAAGTGTACGACGCTGGCACGGGCACGTTTACTGCAATCGTTGGAGAGGATGGCGCAGGGATATTCGGTCACACCGCGACACTATTGCCAAACGGAAAGGTTTTGCTAGCCGGGGGCTTTGTAAACTCTGTTTGGGACTACGGAGGTAGTACCTCAGACAACGGGACAACACTCTACGACTCGGCCACTGGTGTATTCAGCGGGACGGGCAACATGACGGCCAACCGCGGGGGTCATACAGCGACTTTGCTGGCGAACGGCAAAGTCCTGATTGCAGGAGGGGCCGATCAAGATCCCACTGGAACGGGCTTGGCCAGCGCCGAACTCTATGATCCAAGCACAGGCACTTTCACACAAACGGGAAGCATGGCCGTGGGGCGCTTCCTGCACACCGCTACGCTGCTGCAAAATGGGACGGTGCTCATTGTGGGTGGTGCCCTGACATCTGCATCAGACCCGGATGCCACGGCGGAAGTCTACGACCCAGTTACTGGCATCTTCACTATGACCCGCGGGGCAATGGCGACGGCCCGCGAACAACATACGGCAACGCTTCTCGCCGACGGTAGGGTGCTGATCGTCGGCGGCACAACCTCCACGGGCACGCGTGACTCGCACCCGACCGCAACTGTGGAAGTTTACAACCCGTCTACTGGATCGTTTTCGGTTACCGGATCAATGGCCGAAGCCCGAATTTTACATACCGCGACGCTGTTACCGAGCGGGAAGGTGCTGGTAGCAGGCGGCGGCGACGAAAATTCCACCGCGGAGGTCTACGATCCGGCGACTGGCTCTTTCAGCATTACCGGTGGGATGGAGATCGGGCGCTCGGGACACACCGCAACGCTGCTCCCGAATGGGAGCGTATTGGTTGCGGGCGGCGGTGTTTTTGCCGGTCTGGCATCCGCGGAGTTGTATCAGTGAATACCAGAGGTATCCGCTGCTTATTGGGGCCAAAAAGGAAATTCCGGGCTAGATAGACGAACGGAAGCAAAAAACAGTGAAGAGGAGAGCACCATGATTTCCAAAACGTTTCGCATCGCTCAAATGATTGTTCTTGCCAGCTTTGCGCTCAGTTCCGCTGCCGGGGCGGGATCACCCTGATTCCGGATATCCTCGACAAGTATGGCGTCATTCACATCCCGTCGTGGTTGACGATGGGCAGGATCGATGATTAGCGACGCAGGATTTCTTGCCGGAACCATCTTTTTCTTCTTCGAGCTTTGCGGCCGGTTTCATCGCCATGCTCCCAGGGATGACAAAGTCAAGGCGCTTTCGCCACATCATCGGTTGGTGATCGCATTGCATTCGCCGGATGGAGTCGGTGAAACCGGACTACGCGTCCGCCCTGCAGAGAAAAACACGGCAAAGCTCGGCTACGGGGCTAAGCAGGACACTTTCTCCGGTCCGGTTTCAGGAAGAGAATCGCAGAATTGCGCCGATTTTCAGCGATTTTTAGGGGAATGCAGCCTGGTTTCTCTGCAACCCAGACTGCATGGCGGAGCGAGGTAGATTCGAACCGTCGGTACAGTTTCCCGTACAGCCATGCCAAAAATCGCTCCACCGTCTCAATGACAAAGCTGTGTGTCCTTGTGGATACGGGCATGGCATCCTGCGCAAAGAGTGATCAGGTTCTCCTCCGAGTCGTGCCCGGACCGGCTGCGAAATGCCTTGTGGTGCACTTCAAGATTCGACATCGTGCCGCAACTCTGGCATCGCCAACCGTCTCGCCGTAATACTTGCTGACGGATGTCTTCGTACAACTCGGGAGCGAGTCGCAGCCGAGGACTCTTTGCTCGAATCCGGTTCACGACGCCTTCTCAAGTGCATGAGCCACAAATTCCTGTTGTTGTTCAGCCGGCAGGAATTTGAAGGAGCGTGAGATCGAATGCAAAAGCAGGTCGGGATTGTCCAGGTTGGCCCCAGCCAGGAAATCCGCGCAGATCATCTCCAGACAATAACCGCGGGATTTATCGCTCCCCAGCATGAGAGCCGCGGTCTCGATCGCTTGCTCAATTACCGGGACCTGACTCTTGTACTCCTTGAAATAAATGATTTCCCAGGGTTCGGTTTCCCGCCCGGTCAGTTCCTTCTCGACTTCCCGTTTGAATTCTTCCTTCGGCATCTCACGAGCCTTGTGCAACCAGGTTGCACAATCGAACTCCTGCCGGTCCCGCCGTGCCAGCTTTGCCAGTTCCAAGCCCTTCGTCCATCCCACCTCTTTCAGTTCTCTCCGCACCTGCGGCGGCAAGTGCTCGTGGATCGACATCAGGTAGTAGGCTTTCCGCCTCGATTCCGGGAAGCGCCTTCCCAGAAACTCGTCGAAGGACTTGAGGTTCTCCAGCCGCCAGTACTGACCCGCCCGAACTTCGCACAGATAGCGGCCCAGTTCGACGAAGCGGGTGTCCCGCTCGGTTTCCGTCCGCCGTTCCCAGCTTAAGATCTCATCGATCTTGGTGAGCACGAATAGGGCCCGTCGACGGTTAAGTTTGGGCGGCATAGGTAGATTCCTAGTACGTAAGCTCGTCAAGCCAGCCAAGGTCTTCTGCTCCTGGCCGTTTGATCAGGGCGGCCTCGACCAAGTCCTGCCGCCCCAGACACAGGCCTAGGTATGGGCAACTGCTGCAGGGGTTCTGGGGAAATCGAATCCCACTGTGGGGCAGGAACTCGGCCGACTCGATCCGCGCGATCGTGTCTGCGACCAGGTGGCCGAATTCCTGGCGCTGCTCGTCGGTGATGATGGTGTGGAGGTACTGAACCTCAGCCATCCGCTTGCGGACGAACACCACCTGGGCGACCTCGGCAATGCCTGTCATCCAGGAATAGCAGACTTGCTGTGGGTCAAGGGCCAGCAGTCCCTCCGGTTCCTCGGGGTAGCGGCTGGCAGTGGTCTTCCACTCGAGCAGAAAGCGTGTGCCATCCAGGTACCCGATAGCATCGACGTAGGCCACGAAGTCATTCTTCTCGGAGACCGCTCGGGTGAACTTGATCTGCAGATTGCGGCGGGGCTGGCGAATGCGGATGCGGTCATCCTGGCAGAAGCGCTCCAGCAGCTGA
>Ga0307477_10001835_pt1 | contig 17113 bp, 13 predicted proteins | sample atmos_gasesECM2C_FD_203316 | JGI IMG/M metagenome (GOLD analysis project Ga0307477, IMG submission 203316) | Hardwood forest soil microbial communities from Morgan-Monroe State Forest, Indiana, United States - atmos_gasesECM2C_515 | ecosystem: Environmental > Terrestrial > Soil > Temperate...
GAGATATGACAATGGTCTCGTGGCCGGCGCAATCCCCTGCTCCGCGCCGACAGCAACGTGCTTTGGCTCAACCTCTATGAACGATTTTGGGACATCGCATGGAAGCGCCAATATTCCCGCGGGCCAATTGGCTTTCGTGAACAACCTCACAGGACTGCCTTTGACTGCCGATCAGGAGTTTCAGGCGGGACTCACGTGCGACGGCAAGCTGGCTGCTCCGAGCCCCACGGGACCCGCACTGGCGACATGCGATGCCGCAGGGCTGGGATCCATCTACGTCAAGATCCCAGGGGTCGGCAAAGAAAATGACGATCACAATCCGCAGCGGATCGCCCCGCGCAGCTTGTTTGATGCCAGCGTGGGCGATGACGACCTCTTCCACGGCGACCGGTACAAATGGAGCCTGCGCTTCACGGTCATCAACCTGACGAATAAAGTTGCGTTGTACAACTTCTTTTCCACGTTCAGCGGGACGCACTACGTGACCCCGCGGGCCGAAACCGTGGAGTTGGGCTTCCACTTCTAAGGCTTGCCGACAGACAGGTTTATGCCTCGGGGGACGAGCAGGCTGCTCCCCCGAGGTGCCTTTCGCCTGGTTAACAATAACTCCCCCCCCTATGTTTTTCATAAGTGTTGATTCTAAAGGAGGTTAAAGTTGTTTGTTTTGTTACACTTTTGCAAGTGTTGATTCTAAATAGGTTAGGGGTGGGTGGTTCTGCTTTCGGGGTAAACCGACGCTCTCCGAAGAGAGCTTTCTACAGGGGCAATTGTACCAAAGGGATAACTAAAAGTCAAGGAAAACTTGGGTAGTGGGTCAATTTCCGAATGCGCCCTAACCCAGGAGAAACCCAGAAATAGTCCTGAACTGTTTAACAACCTAGAGTGGAGCTTTAGGTTGCCACAATTCGATCGGATTTCCCTCAGGGTCGTGCAGGCGGGCGAACCGGCCGTTGGGATAAGGCTGCGGGTCAATCTTGACCTCGACTCCTGCGGCTCGTAGCTGGGCTGCCATTCTGTCGAGATCCCGGACTCGAAAGTTCACCATCCAGACCTTGTGGGCATCCCCGAAATAGTCGCTCGTCTCAGCGAAAGGAGCGAAAACGGTGGGTCCTGCCTCTTGCTGCCAAACGGATTCCTCGTAGCTCGATGGTGTGAGCGAGACCCCCAGGTGTTGCTGGTACCAACGCCCCAACGCTGTCGGATCGTGAGCTCTGAAGAACAGCCCTCCGATTCCCGTCACTTTTTCCATTTCCGTTCCTCCAGCGATCCCCGCAGGGGGAGGAGAGGTCTTTGGCTGCATGGCTGTCTGCGCGGCTATGCCGAGTTGGTTCCGGCTCAAGATGAAGTTTGACCCGAAAGCAAATGACAGGGTTCGAAGCAGTTGGCGTCTTAGAAAAAGCATCCTATCCTCCTTCCGAGAGGAGCGCGACTCAAACTACGATATGTGCGCAAACGAAGTTTTGGGAAGCGTAATGATAAGGTTTTGGGTGAGTTGTCGGCAACTCAGAAAATGACCCACTACCTACTTGGCGAAAAATCCGGAGTTGCGCGGAAGCTGATCAGGTTTGACGAAAAGAGGCTTCGGAACAAGTTTGCGTCCCCGCTGGCTCTTGTCGGCGTTGAATCCGTGGCGCTTATCAGCGGCGGGCAGCCCCCGAAAGGCTCCCGACCGAGTCCCCGAGAGGTCGGGGCAGGCAGGAACGGCTGTGCCACTCTGGTCACCAAAGCCAGTGGGGCAGCAAATAGGTGAAGCCGACGAAGGCTTTCCAAGGCGTGGAGGTGCCGGTGGCCGCAAAGAGACCAGGATCGTGGATTACGGTTTGGCCGGATCCTGGTTAGGAGCATTCCGTGTCAGCTTCCGCATGAAAAATTCTTGCAGAACATTGACGGCGGCAGATTCGCCAATCCCGATCAGCGCGTTTTCGAAAGTTAAAATCGCGTCATTGCGGTCTTTGGCAGGATAGTAGAGATTTGAGATGCCGCCTGCCGCGAGGCTTCCAAGGATACTTGAGTAATTTGCCTGCCAATGTCCATCATCGCCCTTGCAAATCACGGAATTGGCAATGGCATACAGAATCCGCGATCGCTTGCTACCGCTCCCCTTGTAGAAATAACGCGGATCTTGTTTCAGGAGCGAAGGCAGTACGGCGCTTCCGATAATCGTGCTTGCCACAAGGTCACCGTAGGAGGCGCCGTAACGCTTGGCATAACCTTGTGCACCTTGTCCATACTCGTGAAAAACATCTTGTGACTGCTGAACTCCCGCAATGACCCCAGTCACCCCGAAAGTGATGGGATCCACCGTCGCTTTCCAAGCAAGCTCGAACTTTTGCTTCGGGGTGAGAGGAGCTGCATTGGGGACGTAGCTGACATAGAAATTTGGGATGACGCCGAGCACACGCTGCTTCTCTTCAGCCTTGATCTCAGCTTCTGCTTCTTCGGCCAGTGAGAGTACGACCCGCACCTCCGTGGTAGCGGTAGCAACAGCCAACGCGATCTGCGGGACGATACAGTTCTCTCCTGACCGCAGGATCCCAGAGGATGTTTGCGCCGCGAAGCCAGCCGACGTAATTGTGAGCTGGAAGGGCCCGGGAGCGATGTCGGCAAAGGAGAATTGCCCATCGTCGCCAGATAGGAGCTCCTGGATTGGGGATTGATCTTCAAGTGAAAGTGTCACCCGGGCTCCGGCGATGACGGCTCCGGTTTGGTCGACAACGGTTCCGCTGATGCTTCCTGACAACCGCAGATCGGGCAATTGCTCGCCGGTTGATGCCCCTATTCCCTGTGCGCCAGGCAGACCACTCTTCACCCCAGGGAGGATAGGGGGCTGCTGAGGCTGAGCCAGAGCTGGCAAGCCGCAAACCAGGACACCTAGGATTAGCCAGACTACCGAAGCCTTGTATCTAGGCATAATTATCGCCCTGCGGCCATTATGATGCTTTGCCAAGGGATTTTGGATTCCCGATAAGGTCGAGGTCTTTACAAGTTACCTGCGGGGCCTTGACAATCATCTGAAAACCACTTCTCCCGTCAGCGTCATTGCGGTAATCGATTTTCTGGACTGAGTCGTCGTTTGCGCTCAACAGAGGCGATGGGGCAGCAAGTAGGTGAATCCTACGAATGCCTCCCAGCGCGGGCAGTCCTCACAGAAGCGCTTTCACTGAGGACTCGATAACATCCGTGTACTCAAAGCCGACAATTTTCTTCCGAAGGATTCCTTGACGGTCGTATAGCATTGTTGTCGGCAATCCTTCGATGCCACCAAACTTCTGCTTCAAATCATCCGCCGCAACCGCCAACGGATAACGGACTCCGATCCCTTTCGCAAACGAAACCGGATCCTGCACATCCGTCATCGTGTCGAATTTGAATCCGATCACGGCAAATCCCCGCGGCCCGTAAAGGTTCAGGAGTTTCTGATAGCCTGGCATTTCTTTCTTGCACGGTTGACACCATGTGGCCCAAAAATCAATGAGCACCACTTTGCCGCGAAACTCAGCCGAGAGAATTTCTCGCCCCTGCAAGTCTTTCACGGAGAACTCCGGCAGCCGTGAACCAATTTCACCCGGCTCGATTGCAGCTTCTTTCAGCAGGGGTGGACTCGCCGTTTGCTGCCTGCATCCGGCGAGTCCTATTCCAGCAAGGCTCAGAAACAACAGAGATTGTCTCAGCATCTATTCCTTCTTCTGCACCTCGAGAATCAGCACCCTCAACGGAGCCGCCGCGTCTGCTTTCTTCTTACCCGCGGACTTCTTGTACAACTGACCACGAAGTGTGACTACCGTTGGTGAATCGACAAGCGGTTCAACCTCTTTCGATAAATCGTTCGGTGCGATTGCAAAGGACAGATTCGGCGAAACCTGAAACGCGAGATTGCCCAAAGCGTCCTTCACTATTTTTCCGCGCGCGGTCACGTCCATCTCCGCAACAGTCACACCGCTGTCGTAAACCGCCTTGAGAAGTTGTACGGGGTCGATCTGGCCGTCTTCTTTGGGTGTGACATCGACCCTTCCGTCGATCAGGCTAACATCCACATTTTGAACGCCAGACTGGCGCCCGAGGTGTTGTCTCACCCCGTAGGCTCAAAAGTTTCAGGTCATGCCTTCGACGCGCATTTCGATGTGCTTGATTTGCGCCTGCGATACGGGAACAAATACGGAGCCCAGCAAGAACAGCAATGCGAGTTTTCTTGTGTTCATCGTTCCTCCTTTCATTTGAAATGAAACCGAAACTGACGAGTAATTCCAATACTGATGTGACGCCGGACAGGCATGAAAGTGGCACCCGCCGAATGCGCAACGTCCCAGTCCACGCCGAGCCACACATGCATTCCGGGACGAACGCCCACATAGGTAGTGATTCCGGCCAGCAACACGTCGCCCCCGCTCCCGCTCAGGGTGACCGCAGCGATGCGGTCATCCTGAGAATGCAGCCAAGTTACGACAGGGCCAATGAACCATTCACGAGCCCCGTTCTTCGATTCATAAGGCCTGTAGGACAACCAGAAGCGTGATTCGAGATCGCTGCCGAGCCGGGCCTTTTGCGTCCCTTGCGACCGCAATAGAGAATGGAAATCCTCATCGGCGACAAGCCGTCTAAGATTGAAAAGCCCGGTGTAAGTCCAATTCGCCGCTAGGAAAAGATCGGTAGAGCCCGAGCCGGATTGCAAACTCGCGGGCAGCCGTTTTCCGTTCATGTCAACAAAGTCGGTTCGGCCTGTTGGAACTTTGGGCCCTAGCGTCACGGACGCTTGGGTAGTGCCTCGCTCGGAATCCCGCCGGTAGAAGCGGTATTTTACGAGCATCATGGCATCGCCTAGACCTGTTCCTCGGGCCGAGATCCCGCCTTCATCTCCCGCATCAAAGTGGTTCGTTACCACCGGAACCAGCACCGTCAAATCAAAGTCTCGATGGAATCCCCACGTGAAGTTGAAATCCCCTTCGTATGAGAACGTAGGACGCGCCGTCACTTGAATGTTTCCCTGCAGCGGCCCGCGTGTAGTGAAAATAGAGTTGTAGGAGACGAAAGCCCCGCCTGGGAACAAGGGAGGCGCCGTTTCCGGAGCGGGGCCTTGCGCACTTGTCATCGAACCCCACGACAACGAGAGAACTAATAAGGCCGTCCAAACGGGCCGCTGTCGACCCGTCAAGTCTCGATATGTCATTGCTTTTCCTTCCAGCAGAAAGTGGCTGTGCCGAGGCACACGTAGGCCTGAAGCCGATTGGAAGGCAGACTAGATGCGAAGAGGTGAGAGGGCAGCTAAATGAGGAATTGGCGGCGCGTGCCAATGCGCTGCAAGGATGTCGACCGGGGAATCCAACCCTTCAGATCCAATAACGTCAGGCAGCGCTGCCAAAAAGACGGGCGAAAACGAAGTATCCTGCAGCGAGGACGGCTGCACAAAAGTAGCGTGCATGGACGGCATCGTTTTGCAGCAATCCTGGCTGTGCTCGGGGCCGTGTGACGAGCAAGGCATGCTATCGCAGCACTGCATGGCGTCCTCAGGCGTCGACATCGCTAAGCATTCAAACGCATACACCGCGAGGGCGAGCGCCATCACTGCCATCAGAATTGGCTTGGCAAAGCGCATCTATGAGCAAATTAAAGGTGTTCTTAACTGAAGTCAAGCGCCATGCGAGTAAGGTCGCGCCGCACAACTTCTTGTCTTCTTGCCGAGATTCAGGGGAACGCATTTAGCAGCGCCGCGAGTCTTGACGGCGGAATTGGTCTTGATTCTGCGGCTTCGCCGGACAAAAGGCAGTTTGAAGGAAGATTCGTGACGCACGGTTGGACGAGGCTTAGCGACGAGGGCTACAATGGCTGCCGGAGCGGTACTTCGAAGCAGGTGAGGGAGCGAAAGCCATTTGAACCAATGACGAATCTCTGAGGAGCCGCGGATAGACAGCCTGTGTGCACGGCCTGTCCCGCTGGCACGTCGCGTGGGGTGCTGACGGTTGGGCGAGGAAGACGGTCTGAAGACGTGCGAGCGGGGCAGGAAAGCCTAATGGTTGGCTCGTGGCGCCCACCTAATTCAGAGGTTCATGGCCTAGTTCTCCACGGCCTAGCGGTCCGCTCCGTTTCTGCATTCACGAGGTGTGTTGCCAGGAATTCGTGCTGGGCTGGCGCTTGCTTGGGATCGATCACGGGTCACTAAGAGAAAGCTGCTTACTCGATGCGTGTTTTATTTATCGGAGACATTGTGGGGGCGCCCGGACGGCAAATCGTCCAGGAGCGCCTGGCGGACATTGTCACGCAGCGTCAGATCGCTCTGGTCATTGCGAACGGGGAGAACGCGGCTTCAGGCTTTGGCATTACGCCGCGACTTGCTGAGGAGCTCTTGAGAACCGGGATTGACGTGCTGACGGGCGGAAACCACAGCTGGGACCGGAAAGAGATTCTGGAATACGCTGCGCACGAACCGCGGCTGCTGCGGCCGGCGAACTTTCCGGCGGGTAATCCGGGGAGCGGAGTTTATGTGGGCACGGCGAAGAACGGGGTGAAGTACGCGGTCGTGAACCTGCAGGGGCGCGTCTTTCTTCCGCCGATTGATGACCCGTTTCGAAAAGCGGACAGCATACTCGCCAGCTTGCCTGGAGAAGTGGCGTTTGTGCTGGTGGACATGCACGCGGAAACGACCAGCGAAAAGACGGCGATGGGCTGGTATCTGGACGGGCGCGTCACGGCAGTTGTCGGGACGCATACGCACGTGGCCACGGCGGATGAACGCGTCCTGCCTGGAGGAACGGCGTATATCACCGATGCCGGCATGACCGGCCCGCATGCCGGAGTCATCGGCATGGACCGCGACGGCATGATCAAGAAATTTCTGGATAGCATGCCGGCACGGTTCGAGGTGGCTTCTGGGGATGTGCAGATGAATTGCGTGCTGATTGAAACCGAAGACGGTGCGGCGCGCAACGAGGCAGGGAGGCTGCGCGCCCGGGCGGTTGAGAGGCTTTGCCTGCGTATTGATTAGTACGCAGGCGAGCAGACGGCAACGCCGGGCAACCTGTGCACGTCGAATATAGTCTGAATCATCATGCGAAAAAGAACGGATATTGCGGTGAAGTATGGCGCGGTGTTGTGTCTGGTGGCATGCGCGGCAGGGTGCGCCTTTGGCCAGGAGGAAGGTGAATTAACGGCAAAGAAGCGGCTTTTCCCGGCTATTGGCCCGGGGTTGCGGACCGTCAAGCGAGGCAAGGACGGGCACTTTTACGTGCTGGCGTCTCCGGCGCCAGGACTTGTGGTTTTTGATGCGACAGGAAAGCAGGTTCTGTCGATTGGGGCCCCCGCGGTTGCAACAACCGCGGAGAACAAGGCGTCGCGGGTGATCCTCTTTGGGGAAGATTGCGATGTGGACGCGGACGGGCACATCTTTGTTGCCGACCGCGGGGCAAACAGCGTCCTGATTTTTTCAAAAGATGGCGGATTGCTCCGCTCGATAACGGTGGCGTCGCCGGTTTCCATCGCCGCGATGCCGGAAGGTGAAGTTGGCGTAGCGACGCTGCGTGAGCCGCATCTGGTGATCGTTTTCGATAAGAATGGGAGGGACGTGCGCGAGTTCGGCGACCCGGAACCGATCGCGCAGCGCGACGAATTGAACCGTTTTCTGAACATCGGAAAGCTGGCCGCGGACGATCAAGGGCATCTCTACTACGCGTTCGAATATTTTCCCGAGCCGACCGTGCGGCAATACGACCGCAACGGCTACAGCGGGCTGGAAATTCAGTACACGGCGATTGAAGCACTCACCAAGGCGCGAGCCGTGCGCCGGGAGATTGACCGGCAAGAGCGGCGAGGCGACGCGCCCGTATTCAAACGCATGGTGACCGCAGTCGGTGTGGAGCGAGCGAGCGGCGAGGTGTGGATCGCGCTGCAGAACACGCTTTTGCATTTCGACAAAGAGGGGAACCGCCGCGCGAGCTACCAGCTCTATACGCCGCAAGGCGCGCGGCTCGAAGCGGACACCATTCTTGTGGAGAAGGATCGCTTGATCATTGGAAGCGACCCGCTGGGCATTTACGAATTCGAGCGGCCGCAGAAAAATTTTCAGGAGTAGAGGAAGTTTTCCTCAGGCAAGTTTTTCGGCAAGCGCGCATTTTGTCTCCGCAAATTTCACAAGAGTGGAAAATTTGGCGGGTTTTTACCCGGTTTTAGACAAGAATGCACATTCTTAGTGCTTGTGGAAAAGTTGTGTATGGTGTGTGAACAGTAGTGCAGTGCTTCGTACATTTTTCGCTTGCCCCATTCACGCCAATCGGCGACAATCCCGCGCTGTCTCGTAGCAGCGGTACCTGGGCAAGCAAATCCAAACGGGTCGCGCGCGGAGCGACAGGGGCAAAGCAAGACGTTCCGGCGCGGGTGCAAACCCCGAAGCCAGAAGGACAAAACGAGTGGGCCTGCTTTCCACAGTTTTTTCACAACTGTGGAAATACCCAAGGGCTTCCCTTTTCTCAACCAATGACGACTGCAATTCAAGCCGGGCGTGAGCGCGAAGCGGCCAACCTGTGGGACAAGCTGCTTGAGCGCGTGAAGTCCCGCGTCAGCATCAATACGTTTACAACGTGGTTCCAGCCTACACGGCTGAGCCGGGCCGAGGGCGAGACGCTTTCCGTGCAGATTCCAAGCACGGTCTTCCGGCAAGTTCTGACGCGCACTTACGGCGACATCATAAAGGCCGTCTTTCATGAGCTCGGAACACCTCATGTGAAAGTGCAGTATGTCTGCACGGAGGAAGAAGTTGTGTCCTCGTCCGCGGCGGTGGCTTCCGCCAAACAATCGAAGCTGGATTTTGAGAGCAGCGATCACCAACTGAACACGCGCTACACTTTTGACAGCTTCGTGGTCGGTAAGTCCAACGAATTTGCGCACGCGGCTTCGCGCGCGGTGGCGGAGCAGCCCTCCAAATCGTACAACCCGCTTTTCCTCTATGGCGGAGTGGGGATGGGCAAGACGCACTTGATGCACGCCATCGGACACACCATCAAGAAGCGTAACCCGGCGATGCGCTTGAGTTACGTCAGCGCGGAGAAATTCACCATCGAGGTGATCAACTCGCTGCGCTTCGACCGGATGATCAGTTTCCGGGACCGTTTTCACACCGTGGATGTGCTGCTGGTGGACGACATTCAGTTCATCGCGGGGAAAGAGCGCACGCAGGAGGAATTTTTCCACACTTTCAACGCGCTCTACGAGCAGCAGAAGCAGATCGTGATTTCGTCAGACTGCCTGCCGAAGGATATCAATTCGATCGAGGAGAGATTACGGTCGCGGTTCGAATGGGGATTGATCGCAGACATCCAGCCGCCGGACCTGGAAACCAAGATTGCGATTCTGCAGAAAAAAGCGGAGAACGAGCGTTTCCACCTGCCGGACGACGTGGCCGAGTACATTGCGCGGGCCATCAAGTCCAACGTGCGCGAGCTGGAAGGCGCGCTGACGCGGCTGATGGCTTATGCCTCGCTGACGGGTGCGGTGATTTCGCTCGCCACGGCGCAGCAGGTGCTGCGCAACATCATCGCTTCGCAGGAAAAACGCGTTACCATCGACCTGATCCAGAAGCGCGTAAGCGAGCACTTCAATCTGCGCGAGCAGGACCTAAAAGTCCGCAGCAACACGCGGGCGATCGCTTATCCGCGCCAAGTGGCAATGTATATCGTCAAGCAGCTCACGACCGCTTCGCTCCCGGAGATCGGGCGCCAATTCGGCGGCAAGCACCATACTACGGTGCTACATTCGATCAACAAGATCGAACAGTTGCGGCGAACCGACAAAGAACTGAACCGTACGATCACGCGCCTGATGGACGCGCTGCAGTAGGTTGTTGCCACAGTTTTTCCCTCTCGGACTGTTTCAAAAGGCAGGCCGCCTACCCCCAGCCTGCGTTTCGAATGAGCTCAAGATTATTGCGCGGCGCGAAGTTCCTGGCCATGCCGAGAACTTTCTGTGAGTGCCTACGGACGCGTCGTGGAGAAAGCTTGAAAAAGGAGCGGATTTTATGTGGATGACTGTGTATGGATTCGAGCGAGATATGTCTTAATACTGAAAGGGAGAGAAGATTTCCGAGGTTGCCACAAAGGACGCGGAAAGAACGCAGGGGTGAAAACTTGAAGGGTCATCGCTTTACGAAGCTTTCCACGTTTCCACAACACTCATCATCACAACAAGCTTTATAATCTATTAAGTTGTAAAAATTCTTGTTGTAGAAGTGATGTGTGTGAATAAGTTCCTTAGGGCGATATATGGCGGGAGGAACGTGAAATCCTTCAATGAGGAGCATTTCCACAGTACTAGGAAGGCTGACGGACTTTATACTTTCTGAAAAAACGAGTACAGTACGGCAGCGGTAAAAGGCGAGCGCAATGACTGCACCAGGGACGGCACGCGAGGAACATCAAGCGATGGAATTCAGTGTTACGAAATCAGTGCTATTGAATGAACTCTCCACTACGCAGGGCGTTGTGGAGCGCAAGACGACCATTCCGATACTGTCAAACTTACTTGTCGAGGCTAAAGGGGACCGGCTAACGATAACGGCGACGGATCTCGAGCTAAGCATCCGCACATCTTGCGAAGCCAAGATCAAGAAAGACGGGGCGGGAACCATTCCTGCCAAGAAGCTGATAGAACTAGTCCGGCTGCTTCCCGAAGGCGAAATCAAATTTAAGTTACTGGAGAACCATTGGGTTGAGATCGTCAGCGACAAGAAAAAGTACAAGCTTGTAGGCATGGCTAAGGAAAATTTCCCCGCGTTACCGACGATGCCGCACGTGCTCGTGAAAATCCCTTCCGCGATTATCGAGAGCCTGATTGGAAAGACTAAATTCGCAATCTCCATGGAAGAATCACGTTACACACTGAACGGCGGCTTGCTGATTTTGAAGCCTGACACGCTGGCGATGGTAGCCACCGATGGTCACCGTCTAGCTCTGGCCGAAACAGACCAGAAGCTGGCAGGTTTGAACGGGGAAGTGAAGGTCCTGATTCCAAAGAAAGCCATGGACGAAGTGGAAAAACTTGCGAGCGCTGCGGGGCCGGATGCGCACATCGAGTTTGCGAAGGACGAGAGCCATCTTTTCTTTCAAGTCGGCCACCGACTGCTAATCTCCCGCATTCTGACGGGACAATTCCCTAATTACGAGGCGGTCCTGCCGCGGGACAACAACAAGAGCGTGGTGCTCGATCGCACGGAATTGTGCGATGCCGTCCGCCGAGTTTCGCAGCTCGCCGATCAGCGCTCGCACGCGGTGAAACTTGCGATCTCACAAGAAGGAATCGAAATTTCCGCTTCCAGCCCGGAGTATGGCGAAGCGAAAGAAAACATCGAAAAGGAATACAAGGGCGATCCGATCGCCATTGGTTTCAACTCGAGCTACATGCTTGATTTCCTCGCCGCCGCCGCAGACGGGCCCGTGAGCATCGAGCTGAAGGACGAGCAGTCCGCCGGGCAGATGCGACCCCTGGCTGACGAGAGCTACCGGTATCGCTACGTGATCATGCCCATGAGGATTTGATTTTGTTCCGCGATGAATGTTCTGCGGCACTTCCGTGGCAAATGAGACGCCTCACTACATAGAATATTTGCGGCGCTAGCAAGCACCCGTTTACCTCTTCTCAGCAAGGCGCGATGCGGCTCTGGATGCTGTGTGTAGCCACTCAGCGAAGCAGCAGCGCCGGGGCCAAACTGCGTCATCCAAACCGCCTATAAGTAAAACAAAAAACAAGACTTAGATACGAGTAATCCTCGTTTGGATGCTTGAGAAATTCGGCCTGTTCGGGTACACTGAATTGGCTGTACGGTTTCCTCCAAATCGGCCCGGACCAGTATGTTCAAGGGTGACCGCAGGGCGGTCAAACAGGCCACGTCGGCCAAGTAACCCGGCCCAGTCATTTGGCTCTGCGCCAGGAGCCAAGAAGCCGTTTGCTTGGAGTTTAATGAGTCTTCGCCACGTCTCGCTGCGCGAGACGGGATGGAGCAGGAACCCTACGAGTTCCGATCGTCTGCGACCGGAATCAAAGGGTAAGGCGACGTACCAAGCAGTCCGCAAGCACGCCTTCCTCGCTTCAAAAAAATTTTGGCTGATATCGAGTGCAGAAGCTTGCCTTTGTCTATGTGAAAGCGGGCTGCGGCGCAAGGTTCGCACCCCTCGGCGAGGAGCCTCGGGGCAAGGGAGATGCCATGGGTGAGAAAGAGACGGTAACGGGAAAAGGTCCGGGCCATCAGTACGACGCGAAGTCCATCAAAGTTCTCGGCGGCATCGAAGCGGTGCGGCTGCGCCCGGCGATGTACATCGGATCGACGGGCGACCTGGGCTTGCATCATCTGGTTTGGGAAGTGGTGGACAACTCGGTGGACGAAGCGATGGCCGGCTTCGCCGATGAGATCAATGTCACCGTCCACGCCGATGATTCCGTCACGGTGGTGGACAACGGGCGCGGCATCCCCGTGGACATGCACGCAACCGAAAAGCGGCCTGCGGCCGAGGTCGTGCTCACCGTGCTCCACGCCGGAGGAAAATTCGACAGCGATACCTACAAAGTTTCCGGGGGTTTGCACGGCGTCGGAGTTTCCGTGGTTAACGCGCTCTCCGATTGGCTCGAGCTGGAAATCTCCCGCGACGGCGCGGTGTGGGAACAGACGTACGAAAAAGGCAAACCGACATCGAGGCTGAAGCAAACGGGAAAGACGCGAAAGACGGGCACGAAAGTTACGTTTCATCCCGACCCGGAGATTTTCGATAAGACCACTTTCAGCTTCGACACGCTCTCACAGCGCCTGCGCGAACTGGCCTTTTTGAATAAGGGCCTGAAAATTACGCTCAATGACGAGCGCACGGAGAAGGCCGCGGAATTCCGGTTCACCGGGGGCATCACCGAATTTGTAAAGCACCTCAACCGCGGAAAATCCACGCTGCACGATTCGCCGATTTACATCGAAGGAAAGCGCGGCACCGTGGAGATCGAAATCGCGCTGCAGTACAACGACACCTACGGCGAAAACGTTTTTGCGTTTGCCAACACCATCAACACCGTGGACGGCGGCACGCACCTCTCGGGATTCCGCTCGGCGCTGACGCGCACGATCAACAACTTTGCATCTTCGGCCGGGATGCTGAAAGAGCAGAAAGACGAAGTGACGATCACCGGCGATGACGTGCGTGAAGGGCTGGTCGCCGTGGTCAGCGTGCGATTGCCGCAGCCGCAATTCGAGGGGCAAACCAAAGGGAAGCTGAACAGCGACATCAAGGGAGACGTCGAGCAACTGGTGAACGAAAAGCTCGGCGAATGGTTTGACAAGCATTCCACGGTGGCGCGGAGAATTATTTCCAAGTGTATTGACGCGGCGCGCGCGCGTGAAGCGGCGCGAAAAGCACGCGAGCTGACGCGGCGCAAGTCGGCGATGGATTCGAGCGGGTTGCCGGGGAAGCTGGCGGATTGCCAGGAACGCGACCCAGCACGCTGCGAGGTGTTCATCGTCGAGGGCGAATCGGCGGGCGGCTCGGCCAAGCAGGGCCGCGATCGCAAATACCAGGCGATCCTGCCGCTCAAGGGAAAAATCCTGAACGTGGAAAAGGCGCGTTACGACAAGATGCTCGGTCACGAAGAAATCCGCGCCATCATCACCGCGCTGGGCACCGGCATCGGCAAGGACGATTTTGACGCCGGGAAATTGCGCTACCACAAAATCATCCTCATGACCGACGCGGACGTGGACGGTTCGCACATCCGCACGCTGCTGCTGACGTTTTTCTTCCGGCACATGAAGGAGCTGATCGAGCGCGGTCACGTGTACATCGCGCAGCCGCCGCTCTATCGCGTGAAGCGCGGCAAGAGCGAGCGGTACATCCGCGACGAACGCGACTTCGCGCGCGAGCTGATGAAGCGCGCCACCGAAGACCATGTGGTAAAAGCCAAAGAGGGCGTCTCGCTGCAGGGAGCGGGGCTGACGACGTTCCTGCTAAATGTGCAGGAATACGATGCGCTGGCCGCGAAGCTCGCACGGCGTTTGCGGGAGCCCGGCCTGGTGGAGGTGCTGGCGGAGAGCGGGCTCGAGAAGAAAACGGATTTCGAGGACAAGAAAACGCTCGAGAAACTGCTTAAGGAAGTGGAGAAGGCCAAACTGAAGCTTGACGGAAAAATCATTTTCGATGAAGAGCACAGCCTGTACGAAATCCAGTTTGGCCCGCCGCACAACCAGAAGATCAACTGGGCGCTGGCTTCCGTCGCGGAATACAAGCGCATGCGCGCGCTGGCCAAGCAAATTGACGAGTACAACAAGCCGCCGTTCACGGTGACGCGCAACGGCGACAAGGTGACGAAGGAAAAAGCCGCCGACGTTCTGAGTTACGTGATGGAAGACGCGAAAAAAGATTTCACCATCACGCGATTCAAGGGCCTCGGGGAGATGAACCCCACGCAGCTCTGGGAAACGACGATGAACGCCGACACGCGTACTCTGCTAAAGGTAAAGCTTGAGGACGCGGTGGCGGCAGAGGATATTTTCACGACGCTCATGGGCGAAAACGTCGAAGCGCGGCGGAAATTCATCGAGGACAACGCGCTGGAAGTCGTGAATCTGGATATTTAGTTCGCATAGGACCTGTCTGATGTCCCAATGTCCGGACTTATGCGGAGAGTGGGTCAGGGAAACGGAAGGCCGCCGCCGAGAACCTACGGAAGTGGGCCCGGACTTTGGAGGACGATGCTTTTGCTGCCACGGAACTGCTCGCTATCAAGTTTGGCGGTTTCGCGGCTCTGAACCTGAGCGCGGATTCCTTTCTTTTGACTGCGCCGCGAAAACTGGCGTGATTTGGTAAGGACCAAAGCCGAATTGTGAATCGATGAGCCAGAGATGTTGTACCAATTAGGCTGGAAGACATTGCCGGGGCTGCGGGGATTGAACGTGAGCGAATTCCGCGCGACACCGACGAGCGCGCCAGACAGCGAGCGCGGCGTGGCGGTGGAATTTGCAAGCGAGCAGGAGCGCGATGAGTTTTTGCGAAAGATCGAGGCGGAGTTCACAACGCGGCGATTTACGAACGCGGCCGATGCGTTCGACACCGTGAAGGCATACGCGTTGGAACATGCGGCGAAAAGGTTGTAGCTCAAGCCTTGAGGCCTGAGGAATCTCTGATTGGCGGCGTGAAAAAAGGGAAAATCCTCACCCCTAAAGGGGTGAGCTACAGAATTTCTTAACCACGAGGACACATGGCGGACGAACAGAATACGTCGGTAATGATTCCGGTGGATATCGAAGCCGAGATGCGCAAGTCGTATCTCGATTACTCGATGAGCGTAATCATCGGGCGCGCATTGCCCGACGTGCGCGACGGGCTGAAGCCCGTGCACCGGCGCATTCTTTTCGGCATGTACGAGCTGGGGCTCACCTCGACGAAGCCCTACCGCAAATGCGCCAAGATCACCGGCGAAGTCCTCGGAAAATATCACCCGCATGGCGACGCACCGGTCTACGACGCGCTGGTGCGCATGGCGCAGCCGTTCAACATGCGTTATCCGTTGGTGGACGGCCAGGGAAATTTCGGCTCCGTTGACGGCGACATGCCCGCGGCGATGCGGTACACGGAAGCGCGGCTTTCGAAAATTGCCGAGGAACTGCTCGCGGACATCGAAAAGGAAACCGTCGATTTCATACCGAACTTCGACGAAACCGAAAAGGAGCCCACAGTTCTACCAACACGCGTGCCGAATCTGCTCGTCAACGGCACAAGCGGCATCGCGGTGGGCATGGCGACGAACATTCCGCCGCACAACCTGCGCGAAATCGTGGAAGCAACCATGCTGCTGATCGAAAAGCCGGAAACCACGCTGAGAGAAGTGATGAAGCTCGTTCCCGGTCCCGATTTTCCGACGGGAGGCTACATCGCCGGCCGCGAAGGCATCGAGGCCGCCTATAAGTCTGGACGCGGCAGCTTCACCATGCGCGCGAAGGCGGCGATCGAAGAATCCGGCAAGGACCGCGAAAGCATCGTGGTCACGGAAATTCCCTACCAGGTGAATAAGTCAAAGCTCATCGAGCGCATCGCCGAACTCGTCCAAAACAAGAAGATCGAAGGCATCGCCGACGTGCGCGATGAAAGCGACCGCGACGGCATGCGCATCGTCATCGAGCTGAAGCGGGGCGAGGAATCGCAGCTCATCCTGAACAATCTTTTCAAGCACACGCAGATGCAGGAATCGTTCGGCATGATCATGCTGGCGATCGTGGGCGGGCAGCCGCGCGAGATGGGCTTGCTGGAGTTCATGCGGCTGTTCATCGAGCACCGCCGCGACGTTGTCCTGCGCCGCACACGCTACGAGCTTCGAAAGGCCCGCGAGCGCGAGCACATTTTGGTGGGCTACCAGATTGCGCTGGATCATCTGGACGACGTGATCCGGATTATCCGGGGATCTTCCAGCCGCGCGGAGGCGAAAGAAAACCTGCTCAAGTATTTTTCCGAGCAAGAAGTTACGATCACGGAAAACGGGAAGTCCAAGAAGCTCGAGGGCGTCAAGCTCGACGGGCGAAAGTACAAGCTCGGCGGAGTGGAGGGAGAAACGGCGCGCGCTGTCACTGGCGGCCTCACTCCCGTCCAAGTCGACGCAATTCTCGAGTTGCAACTCCACCGCCTCACGCAGCTATCGGTGGATGAAATCCTGAAGGAATTGAAGTCCATCCGCGAGCGCATCGCCGAACTGGAAGAAATACTGGGGAGCGAGAAAAAACTGAAGTCGGTGATCGTATCCGAGCTGAAAGAAGTCCAAAAAACGTACGGTGACGACCGCCGCACGCAGATTGTGGACAAGGTCGACGAAATCAAACTCGAAGACCTGATCGCCGACACCGATATGCTCATCACGGTGAGCCATGCCGGCTACATCAAGCGCACGGCGACGGATACGTACCGGCACCAATCGCGCGGCGGCAAGGGGCGCATCGGCGCGAAAACGAAAGAAGAAGACTTTGTCGAGTATCTCTTCATCGCTTCGGCGCATAGCTACATCCTGCTGTTTACGTCAAAGGGCCGCGTTTATTGGCTAAAGGTTTATGAGCTGCCCGAGGCGGCGGCGGCCACCCGCGGCAAAGCGATTTCGAACCTGGTGAAATTCCAGGAAG
>Ga0307477_10001836_pt1 | contig 17102 bp, 18 predicted proteins | sample atmos_gasesECM2C_FD_203316 | JGI IMG/M metagenome (GOLD analysis project Ga0307477, IMG submission 203316) | Hardwood forest soil microbial communities from Morgan-Monroe State Forest, Indiana, United States - atmos_gasesECM2C_515 | ecosystem: Environmental > Terrestrial > Soil > Temperate...
GCGGCGCGGTCTTCCTTGATCAAGCGGAAATTGCCGGGTGAGTCGGGCTTGGCCGCATAGACACGCCAAATAAGCCCGGCGCTGATCGGTGGTGCGTTTTGACCATAACGGGCGGCGACCGCGAGCAGGACATTGCCGGCCGGAACGCCGGGCGCCGCCTGCGCCACCGGCGGTACCGCCGGCGGGGCGGAAGGCGCCGGAATGGGGGCGACGATGGTGGCGCCCGGCGATCCAGTCCCCGGAGCTGGGGCCAGCGTCGTAGAGGACTGGGGTCCGACCAGATTGTGCACTTGAGCCGCCGCGGAGCTCGGCAGCAAAGACAGACCGGCGACGCCCGAAAGGACGGCCATAATGGCCAATAGACCGGCCGCAACGGCACTGCGCCAGAAGCCGCTGAACACCCGCCCGCCCATTGGATTTTTCTCAGGTGCAATCGCGGCAATTTCAAGCCCCGCGCCGCTCGGGTTTGGCTTCACTTGGACACAGCCCCTGGCCAAATTGCAGCCGCGTTCACCATATCTTGGGTAGATCGCGGCACAATGCGCCGCAATCAATCGGCATCGAACTGGCGAGGATTTCCGTGACGAGCGTCGACATTCCGGACAAAACGGTGGATGCCGGTCACGTCACTATCAAGAGCGGCGGCCCGTCCATTGGGCTTGTGCTCGGCAGCGGCGCCGCCCGCGGCTTTGCCCATATCGGCGTGATGCGCGCTTTGCAGGCCCACGGCATCAAGCCGGATATCATCGTCGGCACCTCGATGGGCGCATTGGTCGGCGGCTGTTATGCCACAGACCAACTTGACACTTTGGAAGACTGGGCGCGCTCGCTGACCATGCGGCGCATTATCGGCTACCTCGACGTCCGTATCGGTGGCTCGGGCCTCATCGGTGGCGGCCGGCTTGCAAACCGGCTGCAGGAATCGATCGGCGAAGCGACGATCGAGGATCTGCCGATCCGCTTTGCCGCAATCGCGACCGAGATCGGCACCGGGCACGAGGTTTGGCTGACGAAAGGCTCGCTGTCGCTCGCTGTTCGCGCTTCCTACGCATTGCCGGGGATTTTTCCGCCGGTTCAACTCGGCGGCCGCTGGCTCGTTGACGGCGCGCTGGTCAATCCGGTCCCGGTTTCAGCTGCGCGGGCGCTCGGCGCCCGCGTCGTCATCGCCGTCAATATGGATGCCGACCGGTTCGGCCGCGGCACCACGATCGCGAGCCACGGCGCCGCCCTGACCGACGTTGCGCCCCCGGCGCCGGCCGAGCACGCGCGCAACGGCTTCGCGCGGCTGCGCGGCATGTTCACGGCCGAACGCGCGCTCAAGCGGCAGATCATCTCGGGCGACAGCCGGCCGAGCTTCTCCACGGTCATGGTGGAATCCTTCAACATCATGCAGGACCGCCTCACCCGCATGCGGCTGGCCGGTGATCCGCCGGACGTCCATATTACGCCGCGCATCGGCCATATTGGCTGGCTCGATTTTCATCGCGCCGCCGAATCCATTACGGTCGGCCGCGCCGCCACCGAAAAGGCAATCGACTCGATCGCTGAATCGATCGCCGTTTTAAGCTGATCCGCCTATTCATTTGCCCGCAGCGCTACGGCGACGGCGAAGTCCGTCCGCAGAGCGCCTGGCAATTGATTTGCTGGGTCGTGCAATTGAGCTGGCAGGCCGTGCTCTGAGTGGCATTGCTTCCGATCGTGGCGGCTCCCGTCGGCGCCGTGCCGGGAATGAGGCATGTGGTCTGGCAGGACGCGGCCTGCGAGTTGCACGACATCATGCAATTGGTGACGATTGAGGTTTGCGCAACGCGGATCTTCCCCGCTGCCTGTCCCGCCGAGTGCCCCAGCGCGATCGCCAATCCGGCGGTAAAGAGTAAGCGCGCAATTCCGCCCCAGCTCATGGTGCACTTCCTTTCGCCAAGCATCATAGCGCCGGGCGATAAGCAGGGGAATGTACCGGCGCGGTCGCTGCCGCCGACCGGCTAAGCGGTGAGGATATAGTCGCGCATCGCCGCGGAATCGCGCTCCATCTCCTGAAGGCGATGCTTGACGACGTCGCCAATGGAGACAATGCCGACCAGCCGGCCTTGATCGACCACGGGCAGATGGCGGAATTTTCCTTCCGTCATGCGTTCCATGAGGCTGGCGATGGTCTCGTTCTCGGTGCACGTCGAAACCTTGCGCGTCATCGATTGGCTGACCGGCTCTTCGAGCGCGGCCGCGCCGCGTTCGGCGATGGCGCGAACAATGTCGCGCTCCGAAAGAATACCTACGATGCGATGATCGGCGCCGAGCACAAGGACCGCGCCGATGCGCTTTTCTGCCAACAGCGCCACCGCGGACTTCATGGTCGCGCTGGGTTCAATGCTTGTGACCTCACGGCCCTTGGCCGCGAGAAGGATACTGACGGTCATCGTAGCCTCCCTACGGCCCTCGCTCGCCGATATGCCGACAGCGCGAGCGGGGGTTAACGAGAACAATGTTTGCCGAGCGTTCACAGTTCCACAAATTCTGAGCGCCACGCGCGTTGCGGTGCACCACGACGACGCCAAGAATTTAGGTTCGCGATCGGAATTAAGCGCTTGGCTCGGCAGTCAATTCCGGCGATGACCGCACGGGATCGAAGGCTTTGAATAAAAATAAACCGCCGAAAAAACCGCCGACATGAGCTTGCCAGGCGATCTCCTGGCCGGCCTCCGCGCCGAAAGCGATGGTGCCGGAGCCGAACAGCGCATTCAACCCGATCCAGGTTGCCAAAAATAGCAAGAACCGAGGATCGCGAAGCGTGGTGAAAAGCGGCTGCGCCGGCAGGTGTGCGGCATCAGCGCTGTCGCGAAAAAATCCAATCCGCCCATCGCGCTGAAACACAAAGCGCATGGCCGCCGCCATGGCGCCCGAAATAGCGGCGGACGCCCCGATCATCGGCTCAACCGCACCGAGATGCGTAGCCAGATGCGTCATCGCCCCAATCGCCGCCGTGGTAAGCATGAACAGCGTGTAGCGCCAGGCGCCGAAGCGGCGCGCCACCGCGCTCCCGAATGGAACGAACCACGCCAGATTGAGCCCCAGATGGGTCCAGTCGGCGTGGATGAAAGCGTAAGTGAAGAAAGTCCACAGATCGGCGGCAAAACCGCCGGGAAGCGAGCCGATTGCGATTTCGCTGCCATAGCGCGCCGGAATAAAGCCGAAGGCCAGGACAAAATCGGTGTCCTGCTCGTCGGTTAGCAGAAAAAGGCGCACAGCATGCAGCAGCACCAGCACCGCGACACTCGCCACGATGGGTGCCGGAACGTTGAAGATGGGTTCTCGGGATTTGGCCGCGGACTGCTCGGTCAAGATCGCACCTGATGTTTGCCGAGATAGGCCGCGGCGTCGGCCGGAACAAGCGGTGGCCACCGCCGAACGCCGCTTTCAGTGCAAAAACAAGAGGGAGGACCAAGGTCCTCCCTCTCGCAGCTTGCGCGGATGCGCAACTAGCGCCGGGTTTATGCCTTCACACGACCTGGCGCGGTCACGCCCCTTCGCCTCCCGTATTCGTCGCCGAAACCCTATGTGGGCGACCGATCCTGGCCAATCTCAACCTTTCGTTAAGCTTAACGCGTCGGCAAGCTTTGTGGCTCGGACCGGCAAATCAACTCAGCGCAGGCGCTATTGTCCCGGCAGTTTGATCACGACTTGAGCGCAACTATCGTCAAGCACCGATCGCGAGATATTTGCCCAAGCCGCAACTGCAACCGTTTTACTTAAAATTGAATCGGTCCGCTTAGCGGCGCCGCAAAAGCTTTGTGCGAAACGTGGCCCCAACGATAAGGGAAGGGGTCACAATGAATTGCGTTACAGGAGCCAAGCGCGGGATAACCGCGTGCGTCATTCTGATGACGTTCGGCGTGGCACTGTTCGCTTCCGCGACCGTGAGCCGGGCGCAAGAGCATGCGCCCTATATCGGCATCGGCCCGGTCACGAGCGCGCCGATCGGCTGGGCCGAATTTTGTGTCGAATATGCGCCGGAATGCGACACCACGCCTTCGGTGCCGCGCGACGTCGTCTTATCGACGCGCGCCTGGACCGAACTCAAGCGCATCAACATCGCCGTTAACACCAGCGTCAAGCCGATGACCGACATGGATCATTGGGGTGTCGTCGAACGCTGGAATTATCCGGACGATGGCTACGGCGATTGCGAGGATTATGCGTTGCAGAAGCGCAAGCTCTTGATGCAGGCCGGCTGGCCGCGCGAGGCGCTGCTCATGACGGTGGTGCGCGACCACAACGGCAACGGTCATGCCGTGCTGACGGTCAAGACCGACCGTGGCGAGTACATCCTCGACAATCAGACCAACGACGTCTTGTCCTGGGCGGACACCGGCTACCGCTTCGTGAAGCGGCAGTCACAATCCGACCCGAACGTTTGGGTTTCGCTCGGCGAGCCGCGCGCAGCGCCGGCCACCGCGTCATCGCGCTGAGCACACGAGAAAGGATACGCGTTCCCGGTCACGTCCCCACCCCTCCCCGTCCCCAGACCGGGTTCGCGGCGGCCGGCCTCCCCCAAGGCCGGCCGCATTTTTTTGCAGCCGGCCTGGGGCGAATGGACTAAGGCTAGTCAGCGCACGGTCACTGTGAAAGAGGACGGCAGAAGCGGGACCAACTCGATGCATAATTCGCCAATGAGCATTCCCGAGCAGCAAACCCCACCAATTGAGGAACGCGTCGGAAGCATGCTGGGAAAAATTATTGTTCTGGCGCTTTGCGCCATGCTGCTTTGGGGCTATTCCACGACCTTCCTGGGGCAGATTGGATTATTCTGATCGCAGTTACTAGCCTGCACGCGACGCTTCAAACAGGAACCAGGTGCGGCGCTCGGCCTCGTCGATCCAAACCTCAAGCAGGCTTGCGGTGGCAACATCGCCGTGCTCGTCGCATAGATCGTGCGTTTCCCGCATTCGCGCCACCAGCTGTTTATTGTCGTCGCGCAGTTCGGCGAGCATGTCCATCGGCGTGACAAAATCCGCATCGTTGTCGGCAACTCGTTGCAAACGAGCGATGTGGCCGATCGAACGCAGCGTGGTACCGCCGATCTTGCGTACCCGCTCGGCGATGGCATCGGTGGTCGCAAAAATCTGTTCGCCTTGCTCGTCCAACATCAGGTGGTAATCCCGGAAATGCGGCCCGGACACGTGCCAATGGAAGTTCTTGGTCTTCAGGTATAGGCCGAACATGTCGGCAAGGAGAATATTGAGCGCGCCGGCGAGGTCACGCACAGCATTCGGTGTCAAATCGGTGGGGGTTGCAAGCGGAGCGGTTCGCAGCACTTTGGCTTCCTGAACTGTCATTGGGGCTCTCCTTCGCACATCTTGAGCAAACATTGCGCATCCCGGCATTCGGCGCGCGCGGTCCTTGCCGAAAACAGGTGCTCAGGAGGCGGTCGGCGCGCAACCGCTTTGCCAGCCTCTGTGGCGGTTATCCCAATTGGCTCGGGCTTTTTTTGCTGTGTTCGATTTGGACCGTGCGTTCAAGGAACGCTGCGTCTTGAGTTCCAGTTCCCCTGGAGCCCAGGGGATTTTCAGTTCGTTGAATAAGCTATTGAATTTGCAACGTTCGAAGCTCTTCCCGGCGAGCCGGGGAGGCCGCCCGGCTCGTCAGCCGATCGGTTTGAGCTGCTTCGCATATTGCTTGAAGCGCCGCACGTAAATATCGGCAGCTGCGGCGATCCCCCCAATCGCGGCATCATCGAGGGTCCGCACGGCGCGGGCCGGGGCACCGACGATCAGCGAACGTTCGGGAAAGCTTTTGCCTTCCGTGATCAGCGCACCGGCGCCGACCAGGCAATTGGCTCCGATCCGCGCGCCATTGAGCAGAATTGCGCCCATGCCGACCAAGCTGTTGGCGCCAATCGTGCAGCCATGCAGGATGACATTATGGCCGATCACGCAATCCGGCCCGATCGTCATCGGGAAACCGGGATCGGTATGCAAAGTGGCATTGTCCTGAATCTGCGAGCGCTCGCCGAGCTCGATCCATTCATTATCGCCGCGCAAGACCGCGCCAAACCAGACGCTGGCCTCGCGCTTCAGCCGCACTTTGCCGATCAGGGTCGCCGTTGGTGCGACCCAATAGGCCCCCTCCTCCGGCAATTCCGGACGCATTCCGTCGAGTTCATAGATCATCGCGGTGCCGCCTCTTGACGCGCGCATTCATCCAACTGGCGCTGCCAAGATCGGAAATTGCCGGCGCGGCGGCAAGCGGTCCATTCCGGCGCAGCCGTTGCGGCGAACGGCGTGTCCCGCTAGGAGATGGCGGGGGCGCACCGATAATTCACGTATTTTGGCGGGAGTTTTTCTGATGGCCTTGCGGTTATGCGCCTGCATCATTGCCGCCGTCCTCGTACTCGCCGCCGCGCCGTTGCAGGCGCGGGCGCTCAATATCGTGGCGATCGGCGCCAGTAACACCACTGGCTTCGGCGTCGGCGAGCAGAACGCCTATCCCGCCGTGCTGGAGCGACTGCTGCGCCAGAAGGGCATCGATGCGCATGTCACCAATGCTGGGGTGAATGGCGACGTCACCTCTGGCATGCGCAACCGCCTCGACGCCGCCGTGCCCAAGGGCACCGACATCGTCATTCTACAGCCGGGCGGCAATGATCTGCGTTTCTTAGGTAGCAAACAAGCGCGTACCACCAATGTCGCGGCGATGGTGCAGCGCCTGCGCGCGCGCGGCATCCGCGTCATTGTCTATGATCCGGATCCGGTGCCGCCCGATTTTTATCAATGGGATGGCATCCACTTTAACGCCGCCGCGCACGCCAAAATCGCGGCCACGCTGGCGGCGCAAATTGCTACCGCGGCAAAGCCGGCGGCGGCGGCGCAAACTTCAGCGCCGTCGCTGGAATCGACGTCGACGACCGCGCCCTCGACCGCGGCGCCTGCAACCCCTAAGCCTTAGTAATTAAGCTACCCGTGCAATACTGCTCGTCGTGATTCGTTTCGAACCGGCGGCAGCATGACTGCGCATGCGCTTCCCCACGCAAAGACTCGTCGCGGCAAGACCGCCGTGCTCACCGGGCCTTTTCTCGTTCTCGTGCTCACAGTCGCAGCAGGCGTAGGCTGCGTCTCCTATCTGTTGTGGCCGACCTGGCCCAGCGACCCGCCTGTCCTTGATGTGCCGGCTCTGCCTGTCACCGTCGGCGGCGTGCTCTTCGAGGTGCCGCCCGCGTCAATCCGAGCCAAGCTGCAGCGTCAGGCCGGCCAGCACGAGCGGATCGATCTCGTTTTCTCGTGGCCGGAATTGTCGCCGCCGCCGAACGATCGCGGCTTGCCCGACAATCGTCCGATCGATGAGGAGAACGCGACGGCGGCGCTGGCCGAGGCCGAAAGCGGCCGGCTGTTCGTGACAATTGTGAGCTTGGCCGGAGTGCTGCCGCCGCTCGAGCGGCTGCGCACGATCTATCCGCGCTATGTCGCCGCGCAAGCGGCGGCGGGTCCTGACGGGCTTGCCATTCTGCCGTTTCGCAGCGCCACGCCTTATGACGGCGAAGACCTCGTTTATGCCGCAAACAATCCGGAACAGTTTTTCGCCCGCTGCACGCGTGCTGCCGGTGCGGTTCAGGGCACCTGCATCAGCGAACGAGCGCTCGATGGCGCGCAGATCAGCGTTCGTTTTCCACGCGACTGGCTAAGCGACTGGCGCAATATCGCAGCGGGCTTCGATCGGCTGGCGACACAACTGCACCCGGACACAAGGTAGCGGGCTATTCCAGGTCGGCGCCGAGAATGGCCATCTGGAAATTGTAGGCGCGCTCGTCGTCCTCGTCGTCGACAAATAAGACGCCGATGAACTCGTCGCCGACATAGACCTCGGCGGAATCCTCTTTCTTCGGCCGCGGCACCACGCGGATGCGAGCATTGCCAAACAGCTTTTTCAAATAAGCGTCAAGTTTGCGAACTTCCTGAACGTCCACCGCCTATCTCCGCAATTGTGATGAAAAGCTCATCGCGAGCTTCGGCATCGAACCTGATGATATCCGATCATCGCCGCCAGCGTATGACGTGAAAGCCGCGCGGCGATGACCCCTCATAGCTCGTCCTGAAACATCTGGTCCATCGAACGCGCCGGCTCGGGACAGCCGGCCACGCCGATTACCTTGGCCGGCACGCCCGCCACCGTGACGTTGTTCGGCACCGGCTTGATGACAACCGAGCCGGCGGCGATGCGGGCGCAATGGCCAACTTCGATATTGCCGAGAATTTTGGCCCCAGCGCCAATCATGACGCCGTAGCGGATTTTCGGATGGCGGTCGCCCGCTTCCTTGCCGGTGCCGCCGAGCGTTACGTCGTGCAGCATGGAAACATCGTCATCGATCACCGCGGTCTCGCCGACCACAAGACCGGTGGCATGGTCGAGGAAAATACCGCGGCCGATTTTCGCCGCTGGGTGGATGTCGCACTGAAACACCGCCGATGCGCGGCTTTGCAGATAGAGCGCAAAGTCCCCGCGGCCCTTGGTCCACAGCCAATGCGCCAGCCGATACGTCTGAATAGCGTGGAAGCCCTTGTAGTAGAGCACCGGTTCAATGAGACGACGGGTGGCGGGATCGCGATCGGCGGTCGCCATGATGTCGGCGCGAAAAGCCTCGCCGATCGCCGGAACGTCCTTGAGCGCGTCGGCATAAGCTTGGCGGACTAACTCGCCGGACAATGTCGGGTGATCGATCTGTCCAGCCAATCGATAAGCAATCGCGGCTTCAAGCGTATCGTGGTGCAGGACGGTCGAATAGATGAAAGCGGCGAGCTCTGGCTCGCGCCGCACGATATCTTCGGCCTCGCGGCGAATGCGCGCCCACACGGGATCGAGCTTGTCGATGGCCGGCCGCGTCTGATGCTGTGCCATTGCAGGGCCTCCGGAAACTGGCGGGACCTTCTATCATATTGGGCGGGACCATGCCCAATGCCAAAAGCCGGCCAACGACCCATAGGCCAATGAATGATGCAACCAGTTCAATGGCCTATCCCGGGCCGTCATCGCTGCTGTGCCAAAAATTCGAGCACCGCGGACTTAAACACCCGGTCGCCGACCGCCAACATGTGGTCGCGCCCGGGAATAACAAGGGCTTTCGCGCCCGGGATCAGCGCAGCAAGGGGCTCGGGCGAGCCAGCGATCAAGTCATTCTCGCCGACCGCGACCAGGAGCGGCGCCGCAATTTTGGCGACCCCACTGCGGCTCAGCGTCTGCCGCGAACCGCGCATGCAGGCGGCCAGCGCGTGTAAATCCGATCTGGTCTGCTCGGCAAAGGCGCGGAAAATGTAGGCCGTCGGATCGGTGACGTCGGCAAGCGATGGCGCGTCGAGCGCGTCGGCAATCGTATCCGGCAATCCGACGCCTTCGACCAGGCGAAAGCCGAGCCCGCCCAAGACGGCAGCGCGAACGCGATCGGGATGCGCCAAAGCCAGGAACGCCGTGATCCGCGCCCCCATCGAGTAACCCATGACATCGGCGCGTGTCAGGCCGAGATGATCGAGCAACGCGCGCACATCCTCGGCCATAATCGCGCTGTGATAGGCGGCCGGGTCATAGAGCTTGCCGGAGGCGCCATGGCCGCGATTGTCGAGCGCGATCGCGCGGCGCCCGGCGCGAGTTAATGTCGTGATCCAACCCGGCGCGACCCAATTGACCTCTTTGTTCGACGCAAAGCCGTGGACGAGCACAATTGGCTCGCCCTCCCCTTCGTCAAGGAAAGCGATCTCCACGCCGTCATGTGTGAATTGCGGCATGCCGGGACCATACGGTCTCGCCGCCCGAAAGCGAAGGCGCAACGGGGATGCCTGCTGACACTGGTGATGTCGGCTCCGGATCGGGCTAGGCTGTGGCAATAACCGAACGGGAGGATACTCATGCGTCGGCTTGCCACTCTCGCGGCTTTGCTTGTCTTCTCCGCTGGCGCGGCGCACGCGCAAGTTTCCGATGAGGTGGTGAAAATCGGCGTCTTGACCGATTTATCCGGCCCGGCGGCGACCGCAACGGGTCCCGGTTCGGTCACCGCCGCGCAAATGGCAGTCGAGGATTTCGGCGGTAAGGTTTTGGGCAAACCGATTGCCGTTGTTTCCGCCGACCACCAGATCAAGCCCGATGTTGCCGCCGGCATCGCGCGGCAATGGTACGACGTCGACAAGGTCGATCTGATTGTCGACGTTCCGGTTTCGGCGGTAGGCTTGGCGGTTCAGCAGGTAGCCAACGACCGCAAGAAGCTCTTTATCACCCATTCGACGGGCACGGCCGATTTCCACGGCAAATTCTGTACGCCTTATACGATGCAATGGGTGTTTGACACCCACGCGCTCGCGGTTGGCACTGCGCAAGAGGTCGTCAAGCGCGGCGGCGACACGTGGTTTTTCCTGACTGCCGACTACGCTTTCGGCCATTCGCTTGAGCGCGATGCGACGCAGGTCATCGTCCAGAACGGCGGCAAGGTGATCGGCTCGGTGGCGCATCCGTTTTCGACCCCCGACCTGTCGTCCTTTATCCTTCAGGCGCAATCGTCCAAGGCCAAGATCATCGGGCTCGCGAGCGGCCCGCCCGACAACGTCAACGCGATCAAGCTCGGCGGCGAGTTTGGCCTGTTTCAAGGCGGCCAGCAGATGGCGGGACTGTTGGTGCTGATCACCGACGTCAACGCCCTCGGGCTCAAAGCGGCGCAGGGCCTATTGCTGACGACGTCGTTCTACTGGGACACCGACGATAAGACCCGCGAATGGTCAAAGCGCTTCTTTGCCAAGGTCAATCACATGCCGACGATGTGGCAAGCCGGCGTCTATTCGTCAGTGATGCATTATCTCAAGGCGATCCAAGCCGCCGGTACCGACGAGCCGCTCAAGGTCGCGGCCAAGATGCGCGACATGCCGATCGAGGACTTCTTCGCGCACAATGGGCGTTTGCGCGAGGACGGGCTGATGGTGCACGACTTGATGCTGGTGCAGGTGAAAAAGCCGGAGGATTCGAAGTACCCATGGGATTATTATCAGATCCTCACCCGCATTCCGGGAGAACAGGCGTTTGGTCCGCCCAATCCGGCCTGTCCGCTAGTCAAAGGGTGAGCGGCGCGTTGGCGTAGCGCAATTTGCGGCGGTCGAGATAGCGTTGTGTCGCACGCTCGGCCGCGGCTTTGCAGGACGCGCAAAATCCGAAAATCGCAAAGCCGGCCCAGATTAGCCATGACGCGAGCTCGATCGCGCTGGCGGTGAGCACGATCGCGGCGCGGCCGAGAAGTTTGACGATCGCCCGCGTCTTGCCGCCCTTGGCGGCGGCGAGCCGGGCCATGCGCGATATGTCCTGCGGCTCTTGCGCGATCGCCAGGCTGTCCAGGGCCGCCTGGCTGCCGGCCTTGGCCTCGATGCGCCCGGTATTCTGCGCAAGCCCAACCAAGCCGCCGGCGCCTTCGACCTTCACCGCTTCGCGCGCCACGCGCGCTCCCAGCGCCGGATTGAGCCGGCCGGTCCGGCGCGCCGCTTTGACCAGTGAGACGCCGACGCGCTCGGGTGTCGTTGCGCCGAGGCTCGCATAAGTAACGGCGGTGATCGCGATGCCGACGCCGGCAAGACCGAGAATCCACGGATCGTAGCGCTGGCCGGTCAGATAGCGCGTGCCTTCGCGCGCGGCGTCGCGGATATCGCCGAAGACGAACAGATCGCCAAAAGCGGTTCCGGCGAGGCTGGCGAAATCGGTCGGTTCGCCGGTCCATAGGCCATGCACGAAGCGACCGGCCGTGTTGGTGAAGGTGTGCTGACCCGCTTCCGTTTCCTTGACCTGGCTTGGCAACGCCGGATCGATTGGCACCTCGCGCTCGGCCGCGAGGTCGATAAAACTTTGGGCCAAATCGACATCGCCCGTCGCAAGCGCACTGCGGATTTCACGCTCGGCGACGTCACGATCAAAGCTTGCGGCGAGCGCCTGGTCGGTGACCGCGACCGGATCGTCCGCTGCCGCCAGGCGCTGGTGCGCGGCAACACCGCCGCGCAGGAAAAAGGCCGCGGCAATCGCAAACAGCGCGCCGAGCGCAACGGCAGCGGCCGGATGGCGGCCGATGCTCAAGAGACTGGCGCGAGTCGGGTTTTTCATTGCAGTCGAGTTCTCGCAATAGATAAGCCGCATTGCGGCTTTTTCAAAACGCCGTGTGGAAATGGCCGGTTCCTACCGCTAAGGTGGCTTCTTCCATACGTGATAGCCGAGCGAGCTCTCCCCAGCATGACAGAGAATATCGTTCCACATTTCCATAATGATATTGGCGTTGCTGAAATACAGATCGGCGCCAAGGAGTTCATGTGTATCGGCGCCATGCCGCCGTTCGATCATCCGCACGTCTTTTGCGACATGGGCGACGACAACGAATACGTTTGCCCTTATTGTTCGACGCTTTACCGCTACAATCCGGCGCTTAAGCCCAATGAAGCGCAGCCGCCGGAATGCGCGTTGAAAAGCGAACCAGTCTGACCGATTAACGATGGCCGCCCCGTCCTCGCGTACTGTCATCATCGCGGGTGCGGGTATCGGCGGCCTCACCGCAGCGCTGGCGCTGGCGCGCAATGGATTTCGCGCGCTTGTTCTCGAACAAGCCGAGCGGCTCGAAGAAACCGGGGCCGGAATCCAACTCTCCCCGAATGCGACGCGAATCCTGATCGACCTCGGGCTCGCCGATCGTCTGCAGCCGCACGTAGTGGCGCCCACGGCCATACGCGTGCTTGGCGGGCGCAGCGGCCGTGAGATCGTGCGGATTCCGCTTGGCGCAGGAGCGGCGCAACGTTATGGCGCGCCGTATTGGGTCATTCACCGCGGCGACCTCCAGGCGGCGCTGAGCGACGCGGCGGTGCAAGACCTCAACATCGTGCTTCGGCTCGGGATGAGCATGGAGGATCTCGCCACGCATCCCCACGGTGTCACCATCTCCGCGCGCGGCGCCACGGGTTTGTGGACAGAGCATGGGCATGCAGTGATCGCCGCCGACGGGTTATGGTCCGCCGCGCGAGCGCGCATCGCCTCGAGAACGCCGCCGCGTTTTGCCGGCCGCACCGCCTGGCGCGCGCTCGTGCCGGCCGCGCAACTTGCGCCGGAGTTCCGTGAACCGCTCGTTCATCTCTGGCTCGGGCACGATGCGCATCTGGTTCATTATCCGGTGAAAGGCGGCAAGCTCGTCAACGTCGTGGTGATCACCGCCGACGATTGGAGCGGACCGGGTTGGAGCGAACCGGCGAGCCGGGTCGATCTCTTGGCGCGGCTATCGTCGCGGCGCTGGGCGCCGCAAGCGCATTCCGTCTTCCGCGCACCGGACGCCTGGCTGAAATGGGCGCTCTATGAGACCGAGCCGCTCGCGAGTTTCGCGCGCGGCGCGGCGGCGCTTCTGGGCGACGCGGCGCATGCGATATTGCCATTCCTGGCGCAAGGCGCGGCCATGGCCATCGAAGATGCCGCCGTTGCGGCGCAGTGTCTCGCCCGGATGCCTGACGATCCGGCTGCCGCTTGGGAAAGCTATTCCGCGATCAGGCGGCGCCGCACCCGCAAAGTGCAGTGGCTCGCCGCGCGCAACGGCAAGCGCTATCACCGCGCCGGCGCCGCGGCTATGTTGCGGAACACGGCGATGCGGCTTTTGGGCGGCGAACGGCTCTTGCAGAATTACGATTGGCTGTATGATTGGCGTCCACCCGCCGGATTGTCGATCACCTGATCGGCACGACAAGCAGCACCATGACCGCAGGCGAAACGCTGTTTCCGACGACGATTGCCGGCAGTTTGCCCAAGCCAGCCTGGCTTGCGGCACCGGAAAAGCTGTGGGCGCCGTGGCGGCTCGAAGGCGAGGAGCTCGCCGCCGCCAAGGACGACGCCACGCTGCTCGCGCTCAAAATTCAGGAGGACGCCGGGATCGACATCGTCACCGACGGCGAGCAGGCGCGTCAACACTTCGTGCATGGCTTTCTTGAAGCGGTGGACGGCATCGACTTCGACAAACGCGTCGAGATGGGCATCCGCAACGACCGCTACAAGGCGATGTGCCCCACCGTTGTCGGGCCGTTGCGCTTGCGGGAGCGCGTTCATGCCCGCGAAGCGCAGCTCGCCCGCGCCCATACCAGAAAGAAACTCAAGTTCACCCTGCCCGGCCCAATGACGATCGTCGATACGATCGCCGATGCCCATTACGGCGACCGGGTGAAGATGGCGATGGCTTTCGCCGCGCTGCTCAACGAAGAGGCGCGCGGGCTCGCCGCCGACGGCGTCGACGTCATCCAATTCGACGAGCCGGCCTTCAATGTCTATATGAAGGCCGCCGCCGGCTGGGGCATCGAGGCGCTGCACCGCGCCATCGAGGGGCTCGCCTGCAAGACCGCGGTCCATATCTGCTACGGCTACGGCATTGCCGCCAATATTCAATGGAAAGCAACTCTCGGCGCCGAGTGGCGGCAATACGAGCAATTCTTTCCCGCATTAGCCAAAAGTCGCATCGATCAAGTATCGCTGGAGTGCATCCACTCGCACGTGCCGATGAGCGTGCTGAAGCTTCTCGAGGGCAAGGATGTCTTGATCGGAGTGGTTGACGTCGCCAATGATGCGATCGAAACACCGGAAGAGGTTGCAGGTGTCATTGCCGCGGCAACCGAATTTGTTCCGGCACGCCGGATCGTTCCGTGCACCAATTGCGGCATGGCGCCGATGCGCCGCGACATCGCCGCAGCGAAGCTGCAAGCGCTCGCCCGCGGCGCCGCCCTGGCGCGCAGAAAATTTGGTTGAGCTTCGCCGCTATTTCTTCTTCCGCAGCAGCATCTCGCGCATGACCGCAGCATGGCTGAGATCGACCTCGCGTGTGGCGGTTATCAACGTCGCGGCGCGTCCATTCACGGTCGCGCGCAGTGCGGCGAGTCCCTTCGGATGCTCGGCAAGTTCGGCCCGGTAGCGGCGGCGAAATTCGGAAAAGCGCTCCGGCTCGTGGCCATACCATTTGCGTAAATCCGTCGACGGCGTGAGCTCGCGCGGCCAGGCATCGATTTTCAGTTTTGCCTTGGAGAGGCCGCGCGGCCATAGTCGATCGATGAGAATGCGCAGGCCGTCTTGCGGGCTCGGCCTATCGTAAGCGCGCTTGATCGCGATCGATGAGGCGCGCCGCTTGGAGCGGCCCGCGCTGCCGCTCGGCTTCTTCATCGATTGCTACGTGAAATGACATCGATCAGCTCGGCGACCTTGCGGCGCTGATCGGTTTTGTTGCCGGAGGCAATGGCATACTCCACGCAATGGGCCGCGTGATCGGCCAGAATTTCCTCCTCGGCGCGCCGCAACGCGGCGCGCACGGCCGAGAGCTGGGTCACGATATCGATGCAGTAGCGGTCGTCTTCGACCATACGCGCAAGGCCGCGGACCTGGCCTTCGATCCGCCGCAGGCGCTTGAGCACAGAACTCTTGGCAAGGGTTCGCATGGGGCCTATATACCCCCGTGGGGTATCTGTTGCAAGGCGTTCAGGATCATGCAGCCGGCGCAGTCTTCGGGTAAGATCGATCCGGTGTGCGGGATGAAGGTCGATCCCGCGTCGTCGGCGCATCGCCACATACATGGTGGACGCCTCTACCATTTTTGCTCACCCGCTGTCTGACGAAGTTCGTGGAGCAACCGGAGAAAACTCTTTCGCGGCGCGGCCACCCGCCAACGTCAGCTGCGGGCGCTGTCTACACCTGCCCGATGCATCCGCAGATCCGGCAGACGGGACCTGGCAGTTGCCCGATTTGCGGCATGGCGCTGGAGCCTGTGACCACCGGCGAATATGCTGGTCCCAGTGCTGAACTGATCGACATGACGCGGCGGTTCTGGATCGGCGCCGCTCTCTCCGTCCCCGTCGTCATCCTGGAGATGGGCGCGCACGTTCCCGGCCTAAACCTGCATCATTTCGTCTCGCCGCAGTTGTCGATTTGGGTCCAGTTCCTGCTCGCCACGCCGGTCGTGCTGTGGGCCGGCTGGCCATTCTTCGTGCGCGGCTGGGCCTCGGTGCGCAATCGATCGCTGAACATGTTCAGCTTGATCGCGCTCGGTATCGGCACGGCTTATGTGTATAGCCTCGCCGCGACCATCGCGCCTGCCCTGTTCCCGGAGAATTTACGGCAAGACGGCGTCATTCCGGTTTATTACGAAGCCGCTGCCGTCATCACCGTGCTTGTGCTGCTTGGCCAGGTTCTGGAGCTGCGCGCACGCGAGCACACCGGCGGCGCCATTCGCGCTTTGCTCAATCTCGCTCCGAAAATCGCACGGCGCATCCGAGCCGATGGCGGCGACGAAGACGTGCCGCTTGAAACAGTGCAGGTCGGTGATCGCTTGCGCGTTCGCCCGGGCGACAGCGTGCCGGTCGACGGTGTGGTGCTTGAGGGCCGCAGCGCGATCGACGAATCCATGGTGACCGGCGAGTCGATGCCGGTCGAGAAAGCACCGGACGCCAAAGTGATCGGCGGCACCATCAACGGCACCGGCAGCCTGGTGATGCGCGCCGAGAAAGTCGGGTCCGATACGATGCTCGCGCGCATCGTGCAGATGGTCGCTGATGCGCAGCGCAGCCGCGCGCCGATTCAACGGCTCGCCGACCTCGTCTCCGCCTGGTTCGTACCGGCGGTCATCTTGGTTGCCGTCGCGTCATTTATTGCTTGGATGATCTTCGGACCGACGCCGGCTTTCGCCTACGCGCTCGTCGCCGCCGTGTCGGTCGTCATCATCGCCTGTCCCTGCGCGCTCGGCCTCGCCACGCCGATGTCGATCATGGTCGGCGTCGGCAAGGGTGCCAGCGCCGGCGTGCTCATCAAAAATGCCGAGGCGCTGGAGCGTTTCGAAAAGATAGACACGCTGGTCGTGGACAAGACGGGGACATTGACTGAAGGCAAGCCGCGCGTAGTTGCGGTAATCCCAGCGGAAGGTTTCGACGAAACCACGGTCTTGTCGCTGGGCGCCAGTCTCGAGCGAGGGAGCGAACATCCGCTCGCTGCCGCGATCGTTGCCGCCGCGAGGGAGCGCGGTATAAAGACCGACCCCGTGAGCGAATTCCGCTCGATTACCGGCAAGGGCGTCACCGGAAAAATCGGTCAGCGCCGGGTCGCGG
>Ga0307477_10001837_pt1 | contig 17090 bp, 14 predicted proteins | sample atmos_gasesECM2C_FD_203316 | JGI IMG/M metagenome (GOLD analysis project Ga0307477, IMG submission 203316) | Hardwood forest soil microbial communities from Morgan-Monroe State Forest, Indiana, United States - atmos_gasesECM2C_515 | ecosystem: Environmental > Terrestrial > Soil > Temperate...
GCCCATGGCCGGCGTTCTGGCGTCGCACGCTCGCATGACTGACCGCCTCACCCTGGGGTATCGCACGGCTGCGGTACGCATCGCCAATCCCCTGGCGGCTGTCGGTGAGCAGTTGCGCGGCCACGAGTTCCACTACTCGACGACCGACCCGGCCGGCGACGCTCTGGAGCTCACTGGCGGTCTGGGCCATGCCCGGACCGGCTCGCGGGACGGCTGGGCGACACCGACCCTGCTGGCGACGTACCTGCACCAGCATCTGGGCGGCGCGCCCCACCTCGCCACCCGGTTCGTAGCCTCGGCCGGCCGTTCCTCGGCCCGGTAGGATCGCCCCTCCCATGCCAGCTCGCCTCATCGGCGTCGGGGTCGGTCCCGGCGATCCGTCGCACCTGACGCTGGGAGCCCTCGCCGCCATCCGCCAAGCCGATCGGGTCGTGGCCCCATGCCCCGCCCGAGAGGTCGAAGGGCGGGCGGAGGCCATCGTTCGCCACGCCGCGCCGGACCTCACCGTCGACCGGCTCCCCTACGAGATGGCGACCGGGTCGGGGGTGCGAGCGGCAACGGCCGAGGCCGCCGCGGACCGGATCGTGGCCTGGCTGGACGCCGGGGAGGCGGTGGCGTTCGTGACCCTTGGCGACCCCAACGTCTACAGCACGTTCTCGTCGGTAGCCGCCGCGGTGCGGGCCCGGCGTCCCGACATGCCCATCGTCACCGTGCCGGGCATCACCGCCTTCCAGGACCTCGCGGCCCGTAGCGGAACCGTGCTGCTCGACGGCACAGAGTCACTTACGCTCGTCACCGCGCTCGACGGCGCGGGTGCAGCCAAGGACGCTCTCGCCGATCGGCAACGGGCACTGGTCGTCTACAAGGGGGGGCGGTATCTGCCCGAGCTCCTCGACGTCCTGGCCGCGACCGGACGGATGGAAGGGGCGGTCGTCGGTGAGCTGCTCGGCATGGACGGAGAAGACGTGGGGCCAGCGGTTGACCGGGTGGGACGACCGGCGGGCTATCTGGCGACCGTCATCGTTCCCCCGGCCGGACGGCCCCGATGATCTCCTTCGTCGGAGCCGGGCCCGGGGCAGCCGACCTCATCACCCTGCGCGGCGCCGCCCGCCTCCAGGCCGCCGACGTCATCATCTGGGCGTCGTCGCTCGTCCCAGAGGCGTTGCTCGAGCACGCCCGGCCCGATGTGCGGGTCTATGACTCCGCGGCGATGACGCTCGAGGACGTGCTCGCGATCTACGAGGCCAATCCCGACGCCGCCATCGTCAGGTTGCACTCGGGCGACCCGAGCATCTACGGCGCGATACAGGAACAGATCGATTGGTGCCGGTCCCACGGCCGCGCCTTCGAGATCGTCCCCGGGGTGACGTCGGTGGCCGCCGCCGCCGCCGCTCTCGGACGTGAGCTCACGCTTCCGGGCGTCGCCCAGAGCGTCGTGTTGACGCGCCTTGGCGGCCGCACGTCAGATTCGATGCCGAGGGCCGAGACCGTCGCTGGGTTCGCGGCCCACGGAACCACCATGGCGCTGTTCCTCTCGGCGGCGCGCCCGGTCGAGCTCCAGGCCGCGCTGCTGGCCGACGGCAGCGGCTACGCGCCGGCCACGCCTGCGGCTGTCGTGGTCCGGGCCTCGTGGCCGGATGAGCAGGTCTGGCCCACCACGGTCGGAGACTTGGCGGCGACCCTCGTCCGCTGCGGCGCCACCATGACCGCGCTCGTGCTCGTCGGCCCTGCCCTCGATCCTGGGGGCGAGGCCCAACGCTCGCACCTCTACTCCCCCACGTTCGCCCACCACTACCGGCGCCGTTCGGTCCCCGGCACGACGACGGGGCGCCGAGCCCAGCCGTCATGAACGCCGGCGCCGCCGGCCTGCGTACCGGATGGACGACCGGAACGTGCGCCAGCGCCGCGGCCAAGGCCGCGGTGACCGGCTTGGTGACCGGCGAGGCGCCCGCCGAGGTCGAAGTGGCCCTCCCTGGCGGCCGTCGGGTTCGGTTCCCGGTCGAACGCCTGACGCCGACGTGTTGCGTCGTGGTGAAGGACGCTGGAGATGACCCCGATTGCACCGACGGCGCGCGCATGACGGCGACGGCCACATCGGCCTCAGGCGAGGGCCTCGACGTGACGCTCGCGGCGGGCGAGGGCATCGGCGTCGTCACGCGGCCCGGACTGGGCCTGGAGATCGGGGCGCCGTCGATCACTCCCGTGCCGACGCGGATGATCGTGGCCGCGGTCGATGAGGTAGTAGGGCGAACCGGGCCGGTAACGGTCACGTTCTCCGTACCCGGGGGTCAAGCCATGGCCGCCCGGACGTCCAACGACCGCTTGGGGATTGTGGGCGGCATCTCCATCCTCGGAACGACCGGGATTGTGCGTCCGTTCTCGACCGCTGCTTACCGCGCGTCGGTCGTCCAACAGATCGACGTCGCGGCGGCGCAAGGCGAGACGACGGTCGTGCTGTCCACCGGTAGCCGCAGCGATGCGGCCGCCCAGCGCTTGCTGCCCGACCTGGCGCCGGTGTGTTTCGTCGAGGTCGGTGACTTCACCGGCATCGCCCTGCGGCGCGCGGCCGGGCACGCCATCAAGCAGGTCGTGTGGGTGGGAATGGCCGGCAAGATCACCAAGCTGGCCGCGGGCGTCATGATGACCCACTTTCGACGCTCCAAGGTCGACGCCGACGTGATGGCGCGCGCCGCCGTCGGCACCGGCGCCCCGCCGCGCGTCGTCGAGGCCGCCGCCGCGACCAACACAGCCCGCAACTTCTTCGAGGTGTGCGTCGCGTCGGGTGCGGTCGCCCCTCTCGAACGCCTCTGCCAGGAGGCCGCGGCCGCCTGCCGCGCCTATGCCGGGCCCGGCATGCACGTCGACGTCGTGATGGTCGACTTCGACGGCGAGGCGGTGGTGGCCCGTGGCTGAACACATCACCGTGATCGGCGTGCCCGGAGACGGCGAGCTCGGGAAGGAGGCGCGTTCGGCCTTGGAGAGCGCCGACCTCGTGCTCGGCGCCGCTCGCCATCTGGCCTCGGTCGGCGCGGTCGGGGTCGACCTTCCCGTCAGTGAGCTGATCGACCGCGTCGGCTCCGAGCCGGGCACGGTGTGCGTCCTCGCGTCAGGTGATCCCGGCTTCTTCGGCATCGTCCGTCCGCTGGCCGAGCGCTTCGGATCGGGGCGCCTCACCGTGCACCCGGCGCCGTCGTCGCTGTCGCTGGCCTTCGCCCGCCTCGGACGAAGCTGGGATGGCGTGGCCGTGGTCTCGGCTCACGGCCGGTCGCTCGCCGAGGCCGCCCGACTCGTCGCTTGCCTCCCCGAGGTGGCCGTTCTCGTCTCCCCCGAAGCGCCACCCGAGGCGTTGGGCCGGGCGTTGCTGGACCTTGGCGCGGTCCACACCTCGGCCGCGGTGTGCCGCGCGCTCGGGACCGCGTCAGAAGCAGTTGACGTCGTGGACCTGGCCGCGCTGGCCCGCGGACAGTGGGATCCTCTGTCCGTGGTCGTGCTGAGCGTTGGCACCGCGTCACCCGGACCGACTTTGGCGTTCGGACTTCCCGAGGACCGCTACGCCCATCGCGCCTCCATGATCACCAAGTCCGAGGTGCGGGCCGCAGTGTTGGCTCGCCTGCGCCTGCCCCCCAGCCGCGGCGTCCTGTGGGACGTCGGAGCCGGGAGCGGCAGCGTCGCCCTCGAGGCCGCGCAACTGGCACCGTGGCTCACGGTCGTGGCCGTGGAGACGAGGCCGGACGACGCGGCGCGGGTGCGCGACAACGCCCGCCGTCTCGGTGTCGCCATCCGCGTGGTCGAAGGCGCGGCGCCGATAGCGCTGACGGCCCTGCCGGATCCAGATCGCGTATTCGTTGGCGGTGGCGGGCTGGCCGTCGTCGACGCCGCGCTGGCCCGGTTGCGACCGGGCGGGGTCGTGGCCGCGACCTTTGCTTCGGTTGACCGCGCCGCCGCCGCGGCCGACCGGCTCGGCGCCATGGCCCAGATCGCCGTCAGCCGAGGACGCCGGCTACCCGACGGTGGCTGGAGGCTGGAGGCAGAAAATCCTGTGTTCCTGGCCTGGGGACCCGTCCCGTGAACGTGCTCTCGGTCAGTGTCACCAGACGCGGCCAAACAATGGCGGCGCGACTTCCATACCCGTCGGTGCACGGCGGGATGGCCGAGGTGATCCGCGAGAGGTGGAACTCGGTCGACGGGTTCGTGCTGTTCGTGGCGACCGGAGCGGCGGTGCGCATCACCGCCCCCCTCTTGACCGACAAAGCGAGCGACCCTGGGGTGGTCTGCGTCGATGAGTCAGGCCAGTGGGTGATCGCGCTGACCGGAGGCCACGCCGGGGGCGCCAACACATTGGCCGCCGCGGTGGCATGGCTGCTAGGCGCGCAAGCGGTGATCACCACCGCGACCGATTCGGTCGGGCAGGCGGGGATGGACACGTTGGCCGGCTTCGTGGCGCGCGGCGATGTCGCGTTCGCGACGTCAGCACTTTTGGACGGGCGAGGCGTGCACATCGACAACCCCTTGGGCTGGCCCGTCCCGTGGGAGTCAAGGGATACCGGGCCTCGTGTTCTCGTCACCGACGCTGCGGTGAGCCCGGGACCCGGCGAGGTGGTGCTGCACCCGCCCAGCCTCATCGTCGGGGCGGGGGCGTCCACCGGCGCCGAGCCATCGGAGATGGCTGCGGCAGTGGCAACCGCCCTGGACGGCGCTGGGCTCTCACGGTTGTCGGTGGCCGAGGTGGCCACGCTGGACCGCAAGGCCAACGAGCCCGCGATCGTCCGGCTGGGATGGGCCGTTCGGGCGTTCCCCTCGACGGCGCTGGCGCGGGTCGAGGTGCCGCGGCCCAGCGCGGTTGTGCAACAGGCGGTGGGCACGCCCAGCGTGGCCGAGGCGGCGGCGTTGCTCGCCGCTGGGCCCGGAGCGACTTTGGTCGTGCCCAAGCGAGCGGGACGGACCACTACCGTCGCCGTGGCCCGGCGGGCCGGACCGCGGGGGCACCTTTCGGTCGTCGGACTGGGGCCCGGTGACGCCCGCCACCGGACGCCGGCCGCGGCAACGGCCGTGGCCACGGCCGACGTGGTGCTGGGCTACGGGCCGTACGTGGATCAGTGCGCGGCGCTCATTCGAAGCGACGCCGCAGTCGTGCGCTCGCCGATCGGCGCAGAGGTGGAGCGGGCCGCTGCCGCCCTCGCCGCGGCGGCCGAGGGGCGGCGGGTGGCACTCGTGTGTTCCGGTGACGCGGGTGTCTACGCCATGGCCTCGTTGGTCTTCGAGCTGGTGGCCGGCGACCAGACCCGCTTCGACCCCGCGGATATCGAAGTCGTGCCGGGCGTGACGGCGGCGCTGGCGTCGGCCGCCCTGCTAGGTGCGCCCCTCGGCCACGACCACGTCGCCATCTCCCTGTCCGACCTGATGACACCTTGGCCGGTGATCGAGCAACGACTGGAAGCAGCCGGCGCGGCCGACCTGGTCGTCAGCCTTTACAACCCCCGCTCGAGCGGGCGCACATGGCAGCTCGACACAGCCATGAAGATCTTGCGCCGCCATCGCGAGGACGACACGCCGGTCGGCGTCGTCACCGACGCGGGCCGTCCAGCCGGGTCTGTGCGTGTCACCACGATCGGGCAGTTGGACCCGGGGGATGTGGGCATGACCACGCTGGTGATTGTCGGTGCGTCGTCGACGCGAGTCGTCGGCGGTCGAATGTTCACGCCCCGGGGGTACCGTCGATGACCCCGCTGGTCATCGACGCGCGCTGCACGGCCTGTGGCATGTGTCTGGCGACTTGCCCGCCGCACGCGTTGCGGCCCGCGGCGGGACGGCCCAGGCTGATCGATGAGCGCTGCACTCTGTGCCTGGCCTGCATCGAGGTGTGCCCTGTGGACGCCATCAGCGTGGTCGCGGGGTCCCAGCCGTGACGGTCCATCCCATTGAGGCGGAGAGCTATCGCATCCTGGCGTCACGGGTGGATCTCTCCCATTTCGCGCCGGGGCCGAGAGCGGTGGTGGCCAGGGCCATCCACGCCACCGCCGATCTGTCGTACGCCTCCTCGATGGTGATCACCGAAGAGGCGGTGGCCGCCGGGGTGGCCGCGTTAGGCGACGGCGCGGTGGTGATCGCCGACGTGGGGATGGTCGCCGCGGGCATCACCTCGGTGGCGGCGCGGTGCTATCTGCCGTCCGACGAGGCCGGGCTCACGGGAGCCCCGACGCGTAGCGCAGCTGGAGTTCGCCTGGCCGCGCGCCAGCACCCGGAGGGCGCGGTCTGGGTGGTGGGTTGCGCCCCGACGGCGCTGGCCGAGATCGTCACGCTGGCTGCGGCCGGTGAGCTGCATCCGGCCCTGGTCATCGGGCTACCTGTCGGGTTCGTCGGCGCAGCCGAGGCCAAGGAGGCCTTACGCACCTCCGGTCTGCCGGCCATCACCAACGTGGGAGAGAAGGGCGGGGCGGCTGTGGCGGCGGCCGCCTTCAACGCCTTGGAGCGCCTGGCCCGTGGCTGAGTCGCCGGCCGGCGTGAGGCGGGTGGGAGCCGCGCCGCTGGCGTCTTCGGAGCCCGCGCCGCTGGCGTCTTCGGAGCCCGCGCCGCTCGCGGGCCGGACCATCGGCATCACCGCCGATCGACGATGGGAAGAGCAAGCGTCTCTCTTCATCCGGCGGGGTGCGACGGTCATGCATGGACCGACTATGCGCACCATCGACCTGGCCGGCGACGACGCGCTGCGCCGGGCCACCGCCGAGGTGTTGGCCGCTCCCCCTGCCATCTTCGTCGTTACCACCGGCATGGGCATGCGGGCCTGGCTCGGCGCCGCCGATACCTGGGGACAGCGTGACGCCCTAGTAGCCGCTCTGGCCTCGGCCCGCGTCGTCGCCCGCGGAGCCAAATCGGCCTCGGCCATCAAGGCGACTGGCCTCGCGGTGTGGTGGCAGGCGCCGGGCGAGCGCATGGAAGAAATCGTCGCCCACCTCGCTGTCCACGCGGCCGGTGAGGCTATCGCCGTCCAGATGTTCGATCCGGCCGAGCATCCCTCGACCTCGGCGCTGCGATCCTTGGCCGGACGCCTGATCGAGGTCCCGGTCTATCAGTGGGACCTTCCGTCCGATGCGACACCAGCTCTGCGCCTGGTCGACGCGAGCATCGCCGGGGCGCTCGACGCCGTGACCTTCACCAGCCAGCCGGCTGTACGGTTCTTGTTTCGCCTGGCGGGGCCATCAGGACCTGCGTTGCGGGACGCGTTCAACCACGGCGGACTGCTCGCCGCCTGCGTCGGTCCGGTGTGCGCCGAGGCCGCGCGCGAAGAGGGCATCGCGCATCCCGAGTGGCCCTCACCCGCCCGCCTGCCCGCTCTCGTGCGGATGGTGACCGCGTACCTGAGCTGACTCCTTCGGCTGGCGCGGCGCGTTCCGCCCGATCGCTAGCCTCGCCGTCCGCCCGATCGCTGCCCTCGTCCCTCGCCCGACCGTTCGCCTCGCCCCTCGCCCGACCGTTGGCCTCGCCAGCGGCGCCGCGTCCGAGGAAGCTCGGTCAGCTCGTCCAGAGCGGGCATGCCGGCCGGCTGCGGGAGGCGCACGGTCACCGTCGTTCCTCGGCCCCGAACGGACGAGAGATCGGCGCTTCCCCCGTGCAGCTCGGCCAGCTCCCGCACGATCGGAAGACCCAACCCGGCGCCTCGGCTGACCCCGGTCTCACTGACGTCGCCCCGCTCGAGAGGCTCCCACACCTTGGCCACCAGATGCGGGGCGATCCCGTGGCCTCGGTCGGTGACGCTGATCACAGCGTCGGAGTCCTGGGAGACGCACCGCACGCGGATGGGAAGACCCATGGCCGAGAAGCGCACGGCATTGACGAGCAGATGCTCGATGATGCGGCGCAACGCATCCCGGTCGGCCCAGACCTGCTGCAGCACGAGTTCGGTCTGGATCTCCCGCCCGGAAAGGACGGTCGAAAGCTTGGCGGTCACGCTGGTGACCACCTCCCCCACCGCAACCCACTCGGGGCAGATCTGGTACTCCCCCCGTTCGAGGCGGCTGGCGTCCACAAAATGCAGGATCGACGAGTCGAGCGAGGCCACGTTGTCGATCATCACGTCGATGAGGTCGAGGCGTTCCGGCTCGGTGAGCACATCCCAGCGCCGAGACAACGTGGCCATGGCGCCCTGGATCACGGTGAGGGGCGTGCGCAGCTCGTGCGACACGGTAGTGACCATCTCGGAACGGGCCCGGGCCAGATCGGTCCTCTGCTGCGACGCCGCGACCACCAGCGCCCCGCCCTGCAGGCCGACCCACGTAACCCAAGCCACAACGGGAAGGTCAGCGGCGATCACCCCGGCGGCCAGCGGGTGCCCGGCGGCCAGCGAGGCCAGCGCCCCGGACCCAACCGCAATCACGCCGATGCGCAGGCCGGCGGCCCGACCCTCAGCGAAGGCACTGACAAGCACGAGCGGCACAGCCGCGACCACCCCCAGCGGCGCCACCGTGGGAACGGCCACCCCCGCGACGACCGCGGCGCTCAAACCGGCAGCCACCACGTCAACTGGATGCAGGATCCGCGCCGGCCATCCTGAGACAGGGGAACGCGTGGCCAGCGCGCCCAGCACCACGTAAACCAGCAGGGCGGCGGCACCGGTCAGGCCAACCGGGCGAGGACGCAAGGCAGCGAGGCCGCCCAGTCCGGCGGCAGCCACCAGCACTCGGGCCACCAATGCCAGCCGGCCATCGACCTGGGCGCCCCGACCTTTACCGGCCGAGGCCCCGGCCACGGCCACACCAAGCTCGTGACCCGGCGACGAACCGGGTCCGTGACCTGCGGGCAAGCCCCGATCACTGGGTTCGGACACGGTCTCCATGTCAGCACGCTTGGACGAGGTTGTCTGCGACCGGCGGCCCAGGCGGCACGGGGTGGTCGGGTATTCCGGTTGACAACTGTGGCAAGACCGCGGGAAGGCGGTCTCGGAACGGCTCGCTTCTTGACGTTTTGAGACACGCGGCCGCCCGAGCGAAACCAAGGCTGCCGCCCCTGCGAGACCCATCGGCCTGCCTGTGCGATAACCACCCACTGCGGCGGGACGCCGCCCGCCCTAGAGCCGGCGCGGTCCCGTCGTCCTCGGGCGGGCAAATCGCCCAACCCCGCCGACGCGGGTTGCCGGCGAGGCCGAGCCGGGCGCCGATTCAGCCCCTACGGCACCGATGAGGCGGGGTGAGCGCGCCGGTTGGGAACCGACGAACCACCACCCGCCGACCAGTCCGAGCAGTCCGAACACCGCAAGAACGCGCTGGCCCCGATGATCGCCTGGAGGCTGGACCGCGACGCTGGCCGGCGCAGCCAGCTCGACCTGCGGCGGCGACGTCGGAGCCGTCGTGAGCGCCGTGGTGGCCGGAAGCGTGAAGGCGGGCGCGCCACTCGACAGAATGCCCGACGAGGGCGCCGGTGAGCTCACGACCGCCGGCGGGAGCGTGGTCGATTCCTGCGGCGCTGGCGGCGTGGTCGTCGGTGCGGAAACCGCCGGCAGCGGCGGAGGAGGACTGTCGACCTGCAGGGAGGACGGCCCCGGCTTGGCGAAGGTCACGGAGAACGGAGACGAGCCACCGACCGGAACGATGGCGAGGTCGAGTCCGGCCGTCGCCATGCCCGGGCCGAGGTGGAACGCCACCGCGCTTGCGTCGGTGGCAATCACGCCAACGACGCAGTTCGTCGAGTAAGAGGGCCTGCTGGCCCAGGGTCCGGGCCCCGAACCGGCCTGCCAAGGCTGAGTCGTGGTGCAGGCCTCGACATGAGACGCCTGAGCCGTCGAGCCGGAGGCGACCGTGAGTAGCAGCGTGCCGGCCGAGCCGTTGAGCACGGGATAGTGGACGGCACCATACGCCGCCGGCGCCGCCCCCTCCTGGACGAGCATCCCGCCACTGGGCACGGTGGGCATCGGGAGCGGAGCGCCGATGTCGACCTCGAACCACCAGGCGGTCCGGTCGGGGCCGAGCGCGCTGGCCGCGCCGCCGTGGCCGACCATCAACCCGGCGGCCAGGCACACCGCGCCGAGGACCTGCAGGACGCGACCCAGCAGCCTCCTCACCCGCGGCTCCGACGAGCGCGTGGTCGCCCGGCCTCGGCCGAGTCGGCGCCCGTACCGTTGTCCCGGCCCGCGGCGCGCAGCGGAACCCGGCGACGGCGCGGAGGCGGAGCAACCTCATCGCCCACCTCGGCCTCAGGTCCGTTCCGGTTAGATCCCGATCGGTGGATGATGTCGAGGTCACCGCCGAGGTAGGAGCTGATCACCTGCGGGTTGCGCAGAACCTCGCTCGGCGGGGCCTGACAGATCACCTGGCCGAGCTCCAAGGCGATGATCTCGTCCGACACCGACGTGATGAGGGGCATGTCGTGCTCGATGATGAGCATGGCGCATCCGGCCTCTTGTTGAATCCGCTTGAGAAGGGGTCCGAGGGCTTCGGTCTCGCGCTGAGCGATACCCGAGGAGGGCTCGTCGAGGATGAGCACGGCCGGGTCATGGGCGATGGCCATGGCGAGATCCACGATGCGGCGACTCCCGGTCGACAGCTCGCTCACGAACTTGTCACGAAAGGCCCCGAGGTTCATCAGGCCAATCAGGTCGTCGACGGTGAAGGCGACGTCCTCCTCCTCCTCCTGCACAGCGGGCAGGTTGAGCAGAGCGGCGAGGTGGTCCCGTTGCTCCAGGTGGCGCTCGAGACCGATGGCGACGTTCTCGGCCACCGTAAGAGTCGGGAAGATGCGGGCATCCTGGAACGACCGGCCCAGGCCGAGCGCAGCACGCTTGTGCGCACTCATGTCAGTCACGTCTACGTCACGGAACCGGATTCGCCCGCCGTCTATGGACAACAGCCCCGAGAGCATGTCGAAGATCGTTGTCTTGCCGGCGCCGTTGGGTCCGATGAGCCCAAGGATCTGGCCGTGTGAGAGGGTGAAGGACACGTCGCTGACCGCGGTGATGCCGCCGAACCGCTTGGTGAGGCCGGTCACCTCCATCATGGGCGGAAGGCGGTTGCCCAGTTCGTCGTGTCCGACGCGGCGAGGGTTCGTGATTGCCGGCCCGGTTGCGGTCCGCCCGGGTGAGCCGTGCACCGACGCGGCGCCCTCCAGGAAGACCGACCGCAGGATATCGCCACGCTCGAGCAGGTCTGCGGTGGGGCCCGAGAAGCGCACCTCGCCCTTCTCCATGAAGTAAGCCCGGTGGGCGATGGTCAAGGCCACGTTGACCGACTGCTCCACCAGCAAGATGGTGCAGCCCTGGTCGTGGATGCGGCGGACAATGCCGAGCAGCTGCTCGACGATGGTCGGGGCCAGCCCGAGTGAGAGCTCGTCGATGATCAGCAGTCGAGGCTTGGCCACGAAGGCCATGCCCAGCGCCAGTTGCTGCTGCTCTCCACCGGAGAGGTTGCCGGCCATCTGGTCCCAGCGCTCCCGCACCCGCGGGAACAAGTCGAGCACCTGGTCGATTCGAGTCTTGACCTCGGCGGGGTCCTCGCGGTTGTAGAGCCACGTTCCCGCCCGAAAGTGCTCCGCCACCGTCAAGGTGGGGAACACCGCTTTGCCTCCGGGCACTTGGACGATGCCGAGCCGTGCCGCCTCGACGGCGCTGGCCTTGGTTATGTCCTTGCCGTCGAACCAGATGGAGCCGGCCGAGGTATCGACCAGACCGGAAACCGCTTTGAGCAAGGTCGACTTGCCCGCGCCGTTGGTCCCCAGGAGGGCCACGATCTCGCCCTCTTGGATGTCGATGTCAACCCCGAACAGAACTTGCACCTTGTCGTACGCGACATCGACGCCGCGACAGACCAGCAACGACCCGCCCGCCGGCCCCGTGCTGGCGGGCGTCTCGTCCGCGCCCCGGCGCAGTCCGGCGAACAGGTTCATGGCTTGACCGCGGGGCGGAGATGGTCGTGAGCGGGCGCATCGGCGATCGCCAGCTCGACTCCGCACGTGGGGCAGACGATCACCGGGTCGCTCAGAACCTCGAAGCCGACCTCCTCGACGTGCTGCTCGGCCGCCAGCACGGCGGTGTCCTCCTGCTGTTTGTCCTCGGCCCGGCGGTCGGCCACGAGCGACGGCACGAGCAGGTTGTGCCGCTTGGCCACCCAGCGCAAGAAGCGGTCGCGGCTGGCGAAGGTGGCCTCGGCCGAACCCCCGGGATAGAAGTACAGCTGGAGCACCAGGAAGGGCCCGGTGAGCAGGAAAGGAACGACCGAGACAAACGTGTCGCCGAGGTGGGCGTAGAACCGGTGCCCGAAGACGGTGAAGGCCTCGAACCCCACCACGCCCGCCACCGCGGCCGGCACCGAGGTCAACCCCCCGATCACGGCGGCCAGAAAGACGAGGATGCTCTGCAGCACGCTGAAGCTGCCAGGGATGATGTTGTGCTCCTCATAGGCGAACAGCACGCCGGCCATGCCGGCGATGCCGCCTGACACCGCAAACGCGGCCAGCCGGGTCCGCACCAGATTGATGGCGTAGGCGGGGGCGGCGCGCTGGTTGTCGCGAGCTGCGATGAGCACCCGGCCACTTCGGTTGCGACGGAAGGCGAGCGCGGCGAGGACGGCGGCGCCCAGCGCAATGAGGCAGACGAAGTAGAACACCCGCTCGTTCTCGAGATCGAGGCGGCCTCGCCCGTAGAGGACCGGACGCCGAATGCTGGCCGTGTACCCCGTCGGCAGGATCTTGTGCCCGAACCACGAGCTCTTGTTGAGCAGATAGCCCTGCACGGCGTACGAGAAGCCAAGGGTCGTCACGGCCAGGTAGAGCCCCTGGATGCGTACCGCGGGGAGACCAATGAGCACGGCAGCCACGACGCCGACGGCGATCCCAATGGCCAGTGCGACAAAGAAGTCGATGTTGTGCTTGGCGACCATCCCCCCGGCCACACCGGCGCTGATGCCGACGAGACCGAATTGCCCAAGGCTGATCTGGCCCGCCCACCCGGTGAGTACGACCAGGGACACCGCTACGATGCCGAAGAGTGGCAGCAAGGTCAGGTCCGTCATGTCGCGCTGGTGGATGAGGAAGGGCAGCGCAACGGGGATGGCGATGGCCAGCCCCCAAGCGCCGATGCGGGCCGTTTCGACCTCCCGGATCCCGCGAAGCTCCGACGGGATGGGGCGGAACGACTTCACCGACTCCCACGTGGAGATCCCTGAATCGAGGGCCCGAGCTTGGGTGCGGCGCTGGAGAAGGAGCGCAACGAGGATGATCGGCAGCATGATCGCGGTGGCAACCTCGCTCTTGCCGTAGCGGGCGATCTGCAGGAACTCGATGATGCCGACGCCCATCCCGGCGATGAGGGCGACTCCTATTCGCTCCATGCGGGCAATAACCGCGGCGGCGAGCGCGAACAGGAGGGAGTCGAACCCGAGGGTGGCGTTGCTGGGAACTCCGATGATCGGCGCCTGCACGAATATCGCCATCGCCCCGAGCAACCCCGCGAGCATCCAGGCCACGGTCTGCACGCGCTTGACCGGGATGCCGAGGAGAGAGGCGCGGTCGCTGTTCTCCGCTGATGCTCGGAGGGCGATCCCGATCCGCGTGTAACGCAGGAACAAGGCCAGGGCGGTGGCCAACACCACCACGGTCACCAGGCACGCCACCTGATTGCCAACAAGGACAGGCTGGTTGCGGCTGTTGTTGATCAGATGGATGCGATCCCATGGCGTGGGAACGTTCGGGATCTCACCGGCTCGGGCGCCGATCCACACAGGGATGAAGAACCCGAGGGCGGCCATGCCCTGGGCCACGCCGATGGTGACGACGGTCACGATGATCCGGGGTGACTTGCTGAAGCGCCGCATGATGAAGATGTCGACCAGGGCGGCGACAGCCGGGCCACCTATGAGGACGATAGGGAGCACGGCCAGATACGGCACGTGGCGTTGCACGTCCAGCAGGAGCGCGGTGATCGCTGGCACTGCCCCGACCGCGGCGGCGGCGAAGTTGATGATCCGATTCGTCCGGTAGATCAGGATGATGCCGACGGCGATGATGCCGTACATGGCGCCGATCGACAGACCGGAGATGAGCTCCGCGGTCGAGGCCTTGTAGATGATCTCGACCACGATCAGGAAGACGATGCTGGACAGGACCAGGCGTCCGAACTGCATCGGCCGATTCGTGGCAGTAGCGACCCGCATCACGCGCGCGGACGCCTCGCTCACCGCGCTGGTCGCCCGCTTGGAAACCGGCTCGTGGCCGCCCTCCGGCCGGCCGAGCGGGGGCTCGACGTCGGTGACGGCGGTCATCTCAGCGCGAGAGCAGCGGTCGCAGGAGCCGACGCGCCGCTCCTCACGATCGGACCGCCGGGATCGGGGGGCCACCCGGTAGGTCCGGGAATTGCCCCGAAAGCTTGCGTCCGCCTTCGACCTGAACGTACGTGCCCGCCTTGCCGTTGTACGACGAGGGTCGGTTCTTGTCGAAGTAGACGATGCGCGCGTCCTGGAACCACCCGTAGTTACCCGGGGCGTAGCTGAGCAGGGGCTGGTTGGTGTCACCGCCACCCACGCTGCCCAGATTCGGGGCCCGGCCCTGCATGGTCGCGGGATTGAGGGAGGGACCGGCGTTCTCGATCAGGCTGGCCATCTGGATCATGTCCTGGGCGATCAGGGTGGCGTTGATCGGGGTAATCCCGGACGGGAGGCTCGACCCTCCACCGGCTTTGAACATCCGTAGGCCCTCGTTGTTGTTTTGGGACTGCTGTGGACCTCGCATGCCCAGCCCGAAGGCGAGGTCGTATTCGCAACCCACACCTGGGGACGGACATCCCTGGGGCGCTTCGTAGCTCCCCTGGGGGACTGTGTCGAGGTCCATGTCCTGGTCGGTGGCGATCATGTTCTCGGGCCAGTAGTTGTTGGACTGCTCGCCGTCGTAGAGGAACGACGGAGCGACCTGGTCGCACAGGCAGAGCACGGTAGTGGCCGGGTTCGTAGGGGTGTTCATGGCCGCGATGGACGCCGCGACCTGGCGGGCGGCCGTGTTAATGTCCTGGTCGTAGAAGTAGGTATGGGTGACCGTCTCCCCGCACCCCGCAGCTAGCTGCGAGAACAGCGTGTTTTTCACCGTGTTCTCGTTGTCTGGATCGTTGGTGCTGATGACGCCGAGCACTCGCGGCTTGCCGTTGAAATCCTGGGCCGGGTTCTGATGGCCGCCGAACTTCACGTTTCGCCCCGGGACCTTCTTGCTCGACAGCTGGTTGCAGTAGAACTGCGCGAAGAGCTTCTCGATGCGATCGGCGGATTCGCGGTTGCCGTACAGGTACGGCGCGTTGGCGTTGAGCAGGTTGTCGCTGAAGCCCTGGCCGCCCATGCCGACCGTGTGCAGCCGGGCGATCTCCTGGAAACAGGCGGAACACAAAGGGGTCGAGAAATAGAGGATGTACGGGTGGTACGTCTGGATCAGACGGTCCATCTCCGGGATGAGGCAGTTGTAGTCCGGAGGCACGTCCTGGCACTCGTCACCGTGGGTCACGATGTGCACCTTGCGGCCGTAGAGCACGAAGTGGTCGTTGATGAACTTCTGCCACGCGGCGTCGAGCACCTGAGCGTCCCCGACCGTCTCGAGCGTGCCGGTGGCCTGCAGGATGGCATTGACCTCCGCGCCATAGTTGGGCACGTTGTCGATGATCGTGATCGTGTCGCCCGTCACGCCCTGGTACGTCCCTCCCCCGTTGTTAGGGAAGGCGGCACCGGGGGTGCCCGGCACGCACGGCGGCGCCCAGTAGGCGATGGCGGGGTCGAACTCGCGCCCACCCACGCAGTGGGTGGTGTCACCCGACGTCACACCCGGCGGGGCCGAGCCCACAGCCGTGGCTCCGGTGCCGCCGCCGCTCCCGCCGCCGCCGGCCACGCCGCCGGCCAGGCCACCCGCACTGCTGGTCCCACCCCCGCTCGAGCCACCAACGGCGCCGAGGCCTCCGCCTCCACCGGACGCGGTTCCGCCGACCGAACCCCCGACGCCCGAGGACGAGCCACTCCCCGCGCCGAGCCCGCCGGCGCTTCCCGTGCCGAGCGCATTGGCCGTCTTGGGCGCCGTTGACGGGACCAGCGCCACAATCAACAGCTGCACGGCCACCACGGCCACGAGCGGCGCATAGCGGCGTGCCACGGTCGATCGGTTCATCCATCCCCCTTGACCGGAGCCGGCCCCCCCTGCAGTGACCGGCGTCACATGTTGCCTCAGATTGGCACGCGTACGCGAATCGGGCCGGTCGCGCCTTTTTCCCGACATGGAACCTGACGATCTTTCACTCCAGCACCTTCTCGACCAGAGTCCCGGTCCCGTGGCAGGGCCCGATGTTCTGCGGGCCATCGTGGATCGCCATCGCCGAGCCCGACTGCGAGTACTGGGAGTGGCGCTGGCGATCGCGCTGGTGGCGGGTCCCCTCGGCGGGTATTTCGTCGGCCAGGCCTCTTCACGGCCCGGCACCCAGGTCGCGAGCACGGCAGCGAAGGCGCCGTCGGCGGCCTCGGCGGCCTCGGCCGCCGATGCCAGCGCCAGCCCCAACGCCCCGGCCACAGTTAGCGGCGGCGCGAGCGGCGCGATCAGCGGCACGGCGTTGGCCACCGGCATGAAGGAGAGCCAGCTGTTCGTGCGCGACACCAGCGACGGGATCCGCATTCGCGCCTACCAATCCGAGTTCCCCAAAGGCATCGCTCCGGCCTTGGCGTGCCCCGTACCGGCCCCGCCCAAGGTCGCCAACCCCGGCGCCCCGGCCGGCAGCCCGGCGCCACCTCCGGCCGGCAGCCCGGCGCCACCCAGCGGAAATGGCAGCGCCGCGCCCAACCAGCCGGCCGTCCTGTGCGCCAACCCGCCGATCCCGATGAACGGGAACTGCACACCCGCCGGCTCCCTTGACGCCCAAGTGTCCAACGACCAGGTCGCCGGCCAGGCCGGGGGCCTGCTCCCACCGGCCGCCACCACCGACCAGCTTTCGATCGTCAACGCACAGATCGTCGGCTTCCTCGATCCGACCCCAATCGGCACCGTGATCGTCCACACGGGAGACAAGGTGGCCAAGGTTCGCCTGACGGTCCCCGGTTCGGGAACCGATGAGATGTCTCCGGTCAACCATGTGGCCGTGCTCGCCCGCGGGGTGG
>Ga0307477_10001838_pt1 | contig 17073 bp, 16 predicted proteins | sample atmos_gasesECM2C_FD_203316 | JGI IMG/M metagenome (GOLD analysis project Ga0307477, IMG submission 203316) | Hardwood forest soil microbial communities from Morgan-Monroe State Forest, Indiana, United States - atmos_gasesECM2C_515 | ecosystem: Environmental > Terrestrial > Soil > Temperate...
TCTGCATATACGAAGCCTCGACGAGCGCCTCGTATATGCTGTCTGACATCTTCTTGATATAGTCGGGCGACTTCCCCTTAATCATCGTCACACGAACCAGTGGCATGAGAATCCTCCTTATTGCTGCTCCTTGCGGTTAGCCTGCAGCAGCTCCTGCGGAACGACAACGGCCGGAGCCGGTACTGTCTTCGGCCGGGCGATATAGGCGGCAAACGTGCCGTCATGTCCTTCTACGGTGATGTGATCTTTCATTGTGTACTCCTGAGACGACCACTTTCATCCTCCGCCGAAGTCATGAGAATCGGCGGAGGAATGCTCTTGGTTGAGGAATTAGTGATTAGCTGGTGCGGAGGTGGCAGCCTCTTCGATGAGCTTGGCCGTTTCCTTCGGGTGAGACATGTAGGCCACATGGCTCGCCTTCACTTCGACCGTCTTGGCCTTGGCGCGCTTCGCCATCATGCGCTCCTGATCCGGATTGATCGATCGGTCTTCGGTGGCCACCATATACCAGGTCGGTTTGGTCTTCCAGGCGGGACTCGTGACCTTGTGAGTAAACGAGTCGGTGGAGATCGGCACCTGCGACACAGCCATGTAGTGGGACTCGGCGGGGGGAATATCCGCCGCGAAGTCGGCCGCGAAATGCGCCTGGTCTATCCACCAGTTCCCGTTGCTATCCGGCTTGAATGCCTTGGACGCTTGCGGTAGGGCCTGCTCGATCGACGCACAGCTGTCACCTTCATCGAGTGCAAATGCGGCGATGTAGACCAGTGCCGCAACGTTTGGATCGTTGCCGGCCTCGCTGATGATGGACCCGCCGTAGCTATGGCCGACCAGGACGACCGGCCCGCCCATGGCGTCGATTGCGGCCTTCGTGTACTTTTGGTCGTCGGCGTACGAGGTCTCGGGGGGCTGCGCTACAGACACCGTGTAGCCATCCTTCTCGAGGATCTTGGCGACCGCTTCCCAGCCGGAGCCATCGGCGAAGGCGCCGTGGACCAAGACCACGTTCTTGATGCCCGCGGGACCAGCCGCGGCCGCGTTCAGAGTCGCGCCTGTCAGCATAAAAGCAAGTGCAGCAACGGCATAAAGCTTCGTCATGACGTTTCTCCCGTTAGGTTTGATCTTGTTCTCCTATTTTCTTTTATTTCTTCTCACGCGCACCAGCTTTTGTAATCCGACGTCCTTCGTTCGACATAAGCCATTACAACGGTTCTGAACGCTCCTTTGGCCGACCTCGCTCCTGCAGCATCCATTCCCTGATGTAAGGCGAACAGTGTAGAATCGATATCCCCTTCGCCTCACATGCATTGAGAAAGCGAACACCTTCGAGATCGATAAGATCCAATTCCTCTAAATCCAAAACAATTGGCGATTCGCCGCGCTCGATTTCGGCTTTGACTTGATCCAGGTGGCCAACTCGAAGTTCGCCGCTGAGCCGAATCCCCCCTTGGACCTGTTCAATCCGCAGCGTCATTTTCTACCGGCTCCGGAAGACAGTGACGGCAGTGCAAGTCGCAGACCATTTGCAATAGTCTGTTGCAGTTGAACTTAGACTGGCACATCGTCCTGATTTTTCAGGAATTCATTTTTGATCAGGAAAAAACGGTGGGCTTATAATCGCCCGATGTCTTCTGTGACGCGCCCGAGATCCCAAGAGGCACTTAAGAGAGCGCTGGACGAACTAAAGAACTCGGAAAGAAAACTTCGGCAGGTGATCGACACGATCCCCACGCTGGCTTGGTCCATCCTGCCGGATGGTTCGAACGAGTTCCTCAACAAACGTTGGCACGAGTACACCGGGCTTTCGCCTGAAGAGTCCCATGGTTCGGGTTGGCAAGTTGCCATTCACCCAGAGGATCGAGCCCCGTTGCTGGAGAAATGGCAGGGGCTTTTGTCATCGGGTGACCCAGGCGAAATGGAGGCGCGTCTCCGCCGCCATGACGGAGTGTTTCGCTGGTTTCTCATGCAGGTTGAGCCACTACGGGACGAGACTGGCAAGATTGTCAAATGGTACGGAACATGCACTGACATCGAAACCCTAAAGGAAACGGAAGCGAAGCTTCGAGAAGATGAACGCGAGCTTCGTCGCATCACCGACTTAATACCGCAGGCGATTGTCGTCCAGGATCCATCTGGCGCCCCCATCTACGCCAACCAAACGACGCTCGACTACACGGGTCTGAAAACCGAAGATGTGATTGCCCCGCTTTTTCGGGAACGAATCTTCCACCCCGACGACCTGGAGAGATTACGCGAAGAGCGCAAGGCTGCTCTCGGTCGGGGGGTTCCTTTCGAAATTGAACAGCGAGCTCGTCGAAAAGACGGCCAATATCGCTGGTTTCTTATTCGTTACAACCCCTTCCGAAATGACGAGGGCCAGGTGACTCGCTGGTACGCAACTGGAACTGACATCGACGACCGCGTCCGGGCAGAGGAGAGGACACGCAATGAAAACCTGGCATTGCGAGAGCAAATCGATCGCGACTCGATGTTCGAGGACATCGTTGGCTCCTCGGAAGCGCTACGGAGGGTGTTACGCCAAATCGCGAAGCTAGCTTGTTCCGATTCGACAGTCTTGATTCTTGGCGAAACCGGTACAGGAAAGGAGTTGATAGCCCGCAGCATCCACAAGCGATCCAATCGCGCGGATCGGGCATTTATCGGGGTGAATTGCGCTGCAATCCCGCAATCGCTGATTGCTTCCGAGCTCTTCGGTCACGAGAAGGGCGCCTTCACCGGCGCAACCCAACGTCGCCTCGGGCGTTTTGAATCGGCGAATGGCGGGACAATTTTTCTGGACGAAATCGGTGACTTGCCTCCGGAGATCCAAGTCGCGTTGTTGCGGGTGCTGCAGGAGCGTGAGATCGAGCGCGTCGGCAGCAGTAAGCCAATACCCATCGACGTTAGAGTGGTCGCGGCTACTCATCGTGATTTGAACACGCTCGTAGCCGAAGGCAAATTCCGTGAAGACCTCCTATATAGACTGAATGTAGTCCCTATCGATGTACCGTCGTTGCGCGAACGCGTAGCCGACATTCCCTTGCTGGTCGAGTATTTCATCGACCGCTTCGGCAAGAAGGCTGGAAAGAAATTCAGAACGATCGATAAGAAGAGTCTTAGATTGTTACAGGCATACGACTGGCCTGGGAACATTCGTGAACTACAAAATGTGGTTGAGCGGGCTGTGATCCTCTGCGAAGGCGATACTTTTTCCGTGGACGAGACGTGGCTTCGCCCAGAACTACCGGTTGCCCGTAGCCGACGGAGTACGCTTAATGGTGTCCTCGCGCGGCAGGAGAAGGAAATGATTGAAGCCGCACTAGCGGAGTGTTATGGACAGATCTCGGGCCCGTTGGGCGCAGCCACGAAACTAGGACTGCCGGCGCGAACGCTCGATTCGAAAATCAAGCGTTTCAAAATCAACAAATATCGGTTCAAGATGCCACGCGCTAGCTGAATCGGTTCCGCTGCTTTCGAAGATCATTCCGAAGACGAGGCGAATTGATCGAGAGCCGGCCAGAGAGACGGTCGCTCCGCCCTTGAAACGGAAGGATGCTCTTGATGACAGGTTGGAAAAGTTATCCTCCTGAATTAGCTTCTAGGTCAGCACATCGCCCTCAAGTCGCCACAACGAGGCCGCCTGCGGCACGAATGACCTCCCCGGTGATCCAGGATGATTCGTCTGACGCCAGGAACACCGCCAGCGGGGCGATATCGCTGACGCGACCGAGCCGACCGAGCGGCGTCTTCCCAGCCAGAACGGCGCCGGCGCCACCCTCAAAGGTTCCCGCGGCTACATTGCCCTCGGTTTCGGTATGACCGGGGGCGATGGCGTTGACGCGTATCTTCCGCGGCGCTAGTTCGAGCGCCAGTCCCCTGGTCAGCGTTTCGATGGCGCCTTTCGTGGAAGCGTACAGCAGGGCTCCCACCACCGGATGCGAGCCGACGATAGAGCTTAAGTTGATGATGCTCCCGCCGCCGGCCCCGAACCGCTTGATCGCCTCCTGTACGGTGAGAATCGCCCCGAGAACGTTGATGTTGTAGTGGAGGTGAAAACTCTCTTCGGTGATCTCCGCGACGCCGCCGAAGCGAAATACCCCGGCGTTGTTGACCAAAACGTCCAGTCTTCCGAACGCAGAATCCACTTCTTTGAATAACCGCGCGACATCCGCGGCCTTGGACACGTCGGCCCCGACCGCGATCGCCTCGCCCCCGTTGTCGGTGATCGCCTGAGCGACGCGTTCGGCGCCGTCCCGATCGGAGGAATAGTTCACGGCCACACGCGCGCCCGCAGCTGCCAAGGCCGTTGCAATCCCACCGCCTATGCCTTTGGACGCGCCCGTCACTATCGCTACTTTATTAAACAAGCTGCTCGTATTCACCATTGTTCTTGATCTGACTCCCCGTACCCCTAACGTCCATCGCTGTGAATTGCGCCTCGCGCGTCTGAAAATGTCGATTTGTGCTCCTTATGCTTAAGAGCGTTTTGAAAGCGCGTCAACATTCAATTTTGCATCCTCAACGAATCGTCGGCAACTCGGAAGTTACCGCCCAGAAACCGGCTGGCGGAGTCAACTTCTAGCCCGTCCTGCTTAAGTTAGCGCCTTCGACGCGCCGGACAGCCGAGGCGGTTGTCTCTACGCGAACACCGCGATGGCATACGCCAGCGCAGCCGCCGCCAGCGTGGCGAAGAAATTTACTGCCTGGTTGCTGATCCAGCCGCGGCGTTGGAGGGTGGCGCCGAGAATGCTGTCGAGTAGCATTCCGGCGAATCCAGCGGTCACCGGAATCCAGAGCTGGGACTGAGGAAGCATCCCGCCCACCATTGCGACCGCCGCAATCACCAGGCCGGCCGCCAAGCCGGCGATGTTTCCGGGAATCGTGATGCCGCCGTCGGTACCGGGCGGGACGCGCTCCCACGTCGTAATCATTCGCGCGTCTGGGCCGCGGTATTGCCCGATTTCGCTGGCCACGGTGTCCGTCGCGGCTTCGTCGAGGGCGGCCAGCGCCGCGATCAACCAAACCCGGTTCCCGGTGGCGCTGAAAACAACTGAGCCGAAGGCAGCCACTGCCAGATTGGCCAGGATCTGCCACGCATTCCGGCCTTCCGGTGGCTCGGCGAGGCCGAGTGCCAGCTTACGGCGGTATCCCAGGCGAGTGGCTACCCAGGTCATCAGAAATAGCGCTGCTAGCGTGGCGAAAGCTGCGGGGCCGGCGCCGGCAAAGAGTAGGAAACAGGCGAAACCGCCCGCCAGTGCCCCGGAATGATTGACGCCGCGCAGGGCACGAGCGAGCACCGCGAAGGCCAGCGTCACGGCCGCAGCGATGGCCAGCCGCTCCGGGGATGATGCCCAGCCATGTCCTATAAAAGAGGTCAGCATTGTTGGGGCAGCTTTCGGCTGTCGGGTGTCAGCTCTCAGTTGTCAGTAGAATCTCACGTCCCTGACAGCTTATTAGCCGCGAGCTGATATCTGACGGCTGGATCGCAGGAGCCACCTTCGATAACACTATATTCGGTGCCCGGCGGAAGTGGACCGCGCCATGTAGTGCTTGGCCTTTGGATTCTCTGGTAATCTGGCGGCGGCATCTTCCCCGCATTTAGGCTACACTTCTGTACGCTGGGCGGGATTCTGGCATCTGAGAGAATCTCATAGAGACGCGGCTCGACGCGTTTGCTGAGACGAGGCAAGCCTCGTCTCTCTACTTGGGGTGAAACCAAAATGGCGGCTTCAGTCTGGTCTGGTTATCTTACGTTCGGATTAATCTCGATGCCGGTGCGTCTGTTCTCGGGCGCGCGCAGCAGCGGCATCTCATTCAACCAGCTTCACCGCACCGATCACCATCGGGTCAAGCAGCAGCTCATTTGCCCGGCGGACAATCAGGTCCTCGAGCGCAGCGATATCGTCAAGGGCTACGAGTATCGCAAAGACGAGTACGTCATCATCGAACCGGAAGAAATCAAGAAGATCGAGCCAAAGACCGCGAAGACGATGGAGATCCTAGAGTTCGTGAAGACGAGCGAAGTCGATCCCGTCTACTTCGAGTCGTCGTATTACATGGTTCCCGATGAAGCCGGCCGCCGCCCCTACGCGCTCCTCACGAAGGCGCTGGAGGAGAGCGAGTATGTCGCCATCGCCAAACTCACCATGCACAACCGCGAATACACCGTTTTCCTGCGCCCGCATAAAGGCGGAATGATGCTACACACCATGTACTACGCGGAAGAAGTTCGCGAGGTCGAGTCGTTCGGCGCTCCGGATGTCGAGATTAAAGAAGCTGAAATCAAGATTGCGCACCAGCTCATTGAAGCTCTGGCGGACGAGTGGGACCCGGAGAAATACCACGACTCCTTTCAGGAAAATCTGAAGAAGCTGATTGAGGCTAAGTTGGAGGGCGGCGAGATCCAGGCCGTCGAACAACCGAAGAAACTGGCCCCGGTGGTGGATCTGATGGCGGCACTGAAGGAAAGCCTGGCGCAGACGAAGAAGCCATCCGCGTCGGAAAAAGTTGCGGAAATGCCAGCCAAGAGCCAGCAGAAGGCACGTCGCGGGCGCGGATGAGTCCGCTCTTTGCTGTAGAGACGCGGCTTGCCGCGTCTGGGTCCGACACCGACGACGGGACGCGGCATTTGGGGCGCTGCACGCGGGAGACGCGGCAAACCGCGCCTGTACGGTGGATTTTTTTCGAGGCCGAAGTCTGCCTTCGGCAACCAAAATCGTCTCTTCGCGCTTCTCACCACAGCAGCGGGCTACGCACCGCTTGATTTCCCCTCTCGACCCGGTTCCCGATACAATATCGGTTTCCGCGCAACACTAACTTTTTCTACGGAGTTTGAATGAAGGGGCTTCTCTGGCTGGGGTTCGTGCTGTGCCTTTATCTGATCTGTAGCGGCTGTGGCGACACGTTCCGGCCGATTATTATTCCAAATCCTCCGACATTTCCCAACCCGAAGGCGGCCCACACGGCGGTCTCGATCAACGATAACGGCACCGTCGTGCCGGGCAGCGCCATGGTGATCGATGTCTCCGGGGACACGGACGTGAGTGTTTTCCCTGCGGGCGTCGCTCCCGTCCATGCGGTGCAGCAAACCGCCAACCAGGTTTTGGTCGTAAATCATTCCACGCCCGGCCCGCTAAATCAGGGCGATTCGATTACCAAGCTGAACTTCAATGGCACGGTTATCTCCAGTGCCACCACGATTAGTCTGCCGGCGAATTCGGGGCCGAACTTTGTGGCCGTCGCTCCGTCGGCGACGACAGCGTATGTGACGTTGCCGACCTACGTCCCCGATCCCGTCAATTTCCCCAACGTCATTGCCCCATCGGTGGGCGTGGTCAGCACCGCCAGCAACAACCTGACAAACATCGTTCCGGTTGGAAACAATCCCGATGCCCTCGCCGTTACTCCCGACAACAAGAAGCTCTACGTGGCGAACCAGGGCTCCAATTCGATCAGCGGATTCGATATCCTGACCCTCGGCTTGTCACCGCGGACCGTCACCGGTTCGTTCAATGGGCCGCTCTGGGTGATTGCGCGGTCCGACAACCAGCGGGTATATGTGCTCAACGGCAATGGTGCCGTGAGCACAATTGATAGCACTTCCACCGCCGGCCCGGATAACGTCATCGATGCCAGCGTCAGTGCTCCCAATGCCGCTTACATGCTTTACGACGGGAATAAGAATCGGCTGTACATACCGGGAGGCAGCCAGTTGACGATACTGGATGTCTCGCAGTCCACTCCGCAGGTTCTTACGGGAGGCCCGATTGCGATTCCTACGGTGGCACCGAGTTCGCGGCTTGCGTCGGATCCCTGCTCGGCCACCGGCGCACAGACGCTGACAGTCGCTGCCGTCGCCGCTCTTCCGGATGGAAGCCGCGCGTATGTCGGGGCTTACTACAAAGATGCGTCCGGCAACTTCTGCTCACAGGTGACGGTGATCGACGTCGCGAGCAACACTATCAAGAGCTCGACTACGGTTCCGGGGTTTCCTGCCTTCGATGCCTTCTGCTCTACCACCCGCTTCCGCTTGACGATGGCCGCTGGCGGCGACAGTTCCCGTGCCTATTTGTCCAGCTGCGATGGCGGCAATGTCAACATCATCGACACTTCCACCGACAGCTACATCCTGAATCTGCCGGCACCGGTCGGCACACGGCCTCCGATCCCTCCGAACCTGCAGAACCCGCCGCAGAATCCGGTGTTTCTGTTTGCCGGTCCGTAGTTGGCATTCAGCACTCAGCATTCAGCCCTGCCGAGAGCTGCTAACTCTTCACCGCAGAGAAGTCAGCATCTTTCAAATGCGAAAGTTTTTGGGGTAGGCTAAAAGTGCTACATGCCAAATGCGGGATCGCTGAATGCTGAATGCTTCTTTTATCCCGCGACCGCAGCCCGTTCCGTCGGCCGGCGGCGGTGGTGGCGTAAGGCCACATTCATGAAGACGTTTCCGCTGGAAGTGTTGAAGCACATCACCAGGGCTTCCGTGTCCTCACTGCTTTTGCTGCCCTGCTCGGACGTGTGCAGGGTTGGCGGACGAACATGAAAGTGGAATCCCTGGTCGTTGAGCGTGGTGACGGAGTTGCCAATGATCTGGTTGGCTAGCTCACAGACTGCCTCGCGTACCAGCTCGTCGTCGGTCTCGGATACTTCGACTCCGGCCATGCGGCTGGCGAGTTGTACCGCCGCTCCCAGGTCGACATCAAAAATGATTCGCCCTTCGATCTCGCCCGTGAGACAAACCTCGGCAGCGATCCCTTTCCGCCGGTAGGCCTCTTCTTCCATGCTCAGGTTCTCGATGGAAATAGGCGAATCCAGCCCCTGCGCGAGGACGGCGTCGGCCGAGTTAATGAACGGCTGAATCAAGTCCATCCGCATTGACTAGGCTCCAGCTCCCGCGCCGGCGCCCTGCGCCGTCGTTCCGTCGTCACGCATCACGTACTTGATCACTTCATAGAGAACTTCCGGCTTCACCGGTTTCTGCACGAAGTGGCGGGCACCCCGCTGCAAGGCTGCCACGATATTCTCCTGGTAGCCGACCGACGACACCATCACGATGCGGGCGCTTGGATGGTCGCGCACGATCTTCTCGGCCGCCTCAATGCCTTCCATCTGCGGCATGGTGATATCCATCAGAACGATGTCGGGCATCAACCGTTCGTACTCGCTGATCGCCGAAACTCCGTCGCCCGCCTCGCCGATTACCTGTCCTCCGAATGTTTCAACCATCCGGGCCAGATTCTTGCGGGCGAACACGGAGTCATCCACGATGAGATAGCGTACCGGCTGTCCGTCTTCGCTCCGTTTTACGGGCGCAAACTTCTCCATGGCACTCCTCCCCCAACTATCACTTAAACACGATCTACGCACTTTCGGTAGATAACTCTAGTTACTTTAGGCACTAGTCGCCCGCTTGACGTCGCTGCTGTCCCCGCGTGGAGCGTCCCCTCGGCCGCGGTCGGGAGCGCATTGTGCCTGCAAAAGATTGGGCAGATCCTGGAGGTCGGCGATACGCATCACGTAGCCGCGTTCGATGGCCGCCTTGGGCATGCCGAAAACCACGCAGGTCTCCTGGCTCTGCGCCACCGTGAATCCACCGGCTGCCCGGATTTCTCCCAAGCCGACGGCTCCATCTTCTCCCATGCCCGTCATCAGCACGGCCATGGCCTGCGGACCAAATTCCTCGGCTATGCTGTGGAACAGCACATCCACCGAAGGACGATGTCCGTTCACCGGCGCTTCCTCGCTCAGGATGGCCACGTTGCCAAGGGGGAATTTCTTCACTTTCATGTGCCGGTTCCCCGGACAGATCAGCGCTCTTCCGGCTACCAGCAAGTCGCCCGATTGCGCTTCCTTCACACGAATCGGGCAGCTCTCGTCGAGCCTCTTAGCAAACAGTTCCGTGAAACCGTCCGGCATATGCTGCACCACCAGGATGCTGCCCGAAAATGCCGTCGGCAGCTGTGAAAACAGGTATTGCAAGGCGTTCGGACCACCCGTGGAAACGCCGAGGGCGATGATGCGCGTCGGTGCGACGGGCTGCAGTTTGTTGGGCTGTTCACTGTGCGTTTCTGCCGGCAGGAACTGCGCCTGCACTCCCGCGCTCTGCGCCGCCGCCCGGATTTTTTTGATCAACTCATCGGCAATTTCAGGCATGCGCGCGGAAACATCCTTCGGCTTGGCAACAAAATCAAACGCGCCCAATGCCAGCGCCTTGAGTGTGATCGCCGCCCCAGCGGTGCTATGCGAACTGACCACGATTACCGGCAGCCGCCAGCGCCGCATGATTTCTTTCAGGGTGTCGATTCCGTTCAGTCCGGGCATTTCCAGATCGAGCGTCACCACTTGCGGCGACAGGTCGTCGATTTTCTTCAACGCGAAATTGCCGTCCATCGCCGTGCCCACAACCTCGATCGAGTCATCCCGTTCGAGAATGTTGGGAATCAGCTTGCGCATCAGAGCCGAATCATCCACCACCAGGACTCGCACTGGCTTTCTCATGCCTGGCCCCCGGCCGTGCCGCGCGTCCGCGTGTCACCAGTCTGTACTCCGCCGCCGCTTGTTTTTGTATGGACGGCACTCGACAGCAGACCGGCCATCTGCGGACCGTTTGCATCCGCCCGTCCGCGCGTGAAGCGATCCATAAGGGCGATCATGTTCAGGATGAGAACCACCCTTCCATCGCCCAGAATCGACGCCCCACTTACCAGGTCGGTCGTGATCGACTGGTCATCGAGCGCCTTGATGACCAGTTCGTCTTCGCCCTCCAGGGCATCGACGATGACCCCGAACTTGCGGTCCCCGCTGCTGATCACCAGCACGAATACCTTACCGCGTGCCGTTTCCGGTCCGCTCTCAGGAGTCGAGCCCAGGCGCAGCAGTGGCAGCACATCGTTACGCAGTTGCAGCACGTCGTAGTGCTCCACCCGATGGATATCTCCTTCGACCGTGCGCGCGATCTCCGCCACCGCGTTCAGCGGCAGGGCGTAGAGCCGTTGGTCGACCCGGAACATCAATGCCCTGATAATGGCCAGCGTCAGCGGAAGCCGCAGACGGAAGGTTGTGCCCCGTCCCGGCGCAGTTTCGATCTGCACCGTTCCCTTGAGGCGTGCGAGCACGCTCTGCACCACGTCCAACCCCACTCCACGGCCCGAAAGTTCGGTGATCTCTTCCGCCGTGGAGAATCCCGGCTGCAGGATCAAATCCAGAGTCTCCGACTCGGTCAGGCGGGCTGCCTGCTCGTCAGTCAGCAATCCCTGGGACAAGGCGCGCTGCCGCACTTTATCGGCGTCAATGCCAGCTCCGTCGTCGGAGATTTCGATCACCACCTGGTTTCCCTGGTGATAAGCGCCCAGACGCAATATCCCCTGCGGCCGCTTGCCCGCGCGGGTGCGCTCCTCGGCGGTCTCGATGCCATGGCCAACCGCATTTCGCACCAGATGGGTCAGGGGCTCGGCGATCGCATCCAAAATGGTTTTGTCGAGATCGGTTTGCCCGCCCCTGACAATCAACTCGACTTCTTTCCCGCACTGCCGCCCGACGTCGCGCACAATGCGCGGGAACCGGCGAAACAGCTGATCGACCGGCACCATGCGAATCTTCATGACGGAGTGCTGCAGATCATTCAGGACCCGTCCCTGGAACGCCATGGCATCGGAGAACTTTCCTCGCAAGACATCTTTCGGGAAGCGTTGTCCAAATTCCAAGAGCGCTTGCTGCAACATCGATTTCGCCAGGATCATTTCACCTACCAGATTGAGTACGCTGTCGATTTTTTCCGCATCCACTCGCAGCAGGTTGTCGGAGCCGCTCGGTACGGCGGGGATCGCAGCCGTTTCTCCTAGTAAGGGCGCATCGTTTGCAGCAATGTCCGCAACAATGCCGGCAGCGCTAGTGGCCGCGACATCGCCTGCGGCAGGCGACGCGGCTTCGTTAAGTGCAGCATCGTTAAGCGCAGCATAGTTGAGCGCAGCATAGTTGAGCGCGGAATCGTTGAGTTCAGAACCGGCGAGTTGAGAACCGGCGAGTTCGGAATCGGCAGTGGAAAGCGGCAGAAGCAGGTGCGACGGCGCCTGGATGCGCAACTGCGTGACTCGGACATTCAGCGCGATGGTTGGAATGTTGCACTTCGCCCGCACATGCTCCGCCGGTTTTTCCGACGCGAGAGCCGCTTCGATGCGGGTCATGGGCTCGAGACTGCCTTCCACCGGATAGAGAGCCAGCACCTCGCCCAGACCGGACAGCGCTAACTTGATCATCTGACGGCCGGCAATGGGCATGGCGCACTGTGGGTCAACCTGCACCACTACGTGATGAACCCGCCTGCCCCCGGCGGCCGCCCGGGTGATCGCGAGTTGCTCGTATTCCGACCAGCGGCTGGTTTTCGCCGCGGCTGTCTTCGTCTTTTTTGCTTTGCTAACGCGGGCCGGCGCTGAATGGGCCAGACGGGCAATGTCCGCGCGCAGTGACTGGATGCTTGGAAGTTTTGTCCCCTTCTTATAGGCCTCGAGCAAGGCCGCGAACACGTCCGCCACGCGCATCGCGATTTCTGGAACCGAAGCCGCTGCTGCCGGGTTCTCCAGCGTCAGCACGTCTTCGAATTCGTGGGACAGTTCGCTGAGTTCCCGGAAACCGCAGGCGGCCGCGTCTCCTTTCAGCGTATGCACCGTCCGCCGCAAGCAGCGGGCGGTCTCCGCATTGCCGGGCGAGTTCTCCAGTTGCATTGCTTCGTCGTTGAGGTTCTGGACGAGTTCCGCCGCGCTCTCGAAGAAGAGCTGGCGGAGTTCTGTCATCCGGTCCTCGGGGGGAACAACGGTCACCCTTTCACCTCGACTCGCTGATACGCCGTGCCGCTGTTGTGATGCACCATGTGGAATTTCTCGGTCAGCCCGAGCAGGCTTTCGGCATGGCCGACAAACAGATATCCGTGGGGGTTTAAGCAGCGATAAAACTTCTCGACCAGCCGTTTCTGTTCGGCTTCGTCGAAATACATCATCACGTTGCGGCAGAAGATCATGTCGTTGCGCTGCGGGAGGTATTCAGTCTTCAGATTGTGAAAGTCGAAGTGGACCAGTTCCTTGACGTTCTTCTTCACTACGTAGCGGGCGCCCATTTTGTCGAAATAGCGCAATCGGTAGCCATAGTCGACTCCCAACATCTGGTGCTCACCGTAGGAGCCCTCCTGCGCCGTGCGCAGAACCGAATAGTTGATGTCGCTCGCGAGGATCTCCACGCGCCAGGGCGCTGGTACCATGGGCTTCGGAACCGGCGATTCCAGGGGCAGAGGATTGCGCAGATAGTAGTAGGACAGGGTATCGGCCACCAGCATGGTGAGAGTGTACGGTTCCTGTCCGGTCGAACAGCCCGCACTCCAGATTCTCAGGCTGTAGTCCCGGCGCGCCTGCTTACGCTTCAGAACGTCCTCCATGGCTTCCCGCTGAAACAGCTCGAGCTGCGCCTTGTTCCGGAAGAAGCTGGTCTCGTTCACCGTGAGGTTTTCGAGCAGACGCGATAGCTCTTGTTTCCCCTGCTGGCTGATGAGCAGGCGATAGTAACTGTAGAACGAATCCAGCTGGCATTCCTTCAACCGCCGCTGCAAACGATCCTGGAGAAACGGGGTGCGGCGATCGTCGAAGTGCATGCCGCACTCCTGGTAGACGAGCGCCTGCAGGAGTTTCAATTCCGCTTCGGTAAGTGCTGGGGTATCGCTCGTGTTCATGTGGGTTCGGTCTGGTTGCTACTTTCCGGCCGAGGCGCTCTTTGTTACTGTCCCTGTCCCCGTCTTGCCACTGCCGGCCGCCGGTTTATCTGCCGGTTTAACTGCCGACGGTTCGTTCCCCATCTCACGCGCCCCTAATACCTTGCTGATATCCAGTAGAATGATCAGCCGTCCCTTGTGCTTGCCGAGGCCAGTCACGCAGTCCAATCCGCCTTCTCGCATCATGGCGGGGGCGGCTTCGATTTCGCTATCGGGAATTTTCAGAACCTCCGACGCCGAGTCCACGATCATTCCCGCGAGCCGGCCGCGGTGCTCCACCACCAGAATGCGGCTGCGCCGGTCGAATCCGGCGGACGGCTGCCCAAATCGCTTCCGCAGATCCACCACCGAGACGATCTTCCCGCGCAGGTTGATCACTCCTTCCAGATAATCGGGCGCGTCCGGCACCGCCGTGATCTCGGGCACGCGAACGATCTCATGCAGCGATGTGATAGGCACGCCGTAGGTCTCGCGGCCCACTCGGAAGCCCACAACGTGTGTTTCCCGGCTCATAGATGGAATTCCCTCAACGAGTTCCCGCCGTCGCGGTCCGGGAGGCGTTCCCGAATCCCGGCGTGCTTTCATTCGGCCTTTCGTTCGGCCGCAAAGCAAAACGGTCCATCGAATCCAGCAGACCGCGCGACATTTTTGACATCTGATCGGAGGAAGCAGCCAGTTCGGTCGAACCCGACGTGGAGGATTGCACCAGCTCACGCATGCGCTCCATGGCCTGCACGACGGCCTGCGCGCCGGATGCCTGTTCTTCCACCGCCGAGTTAATCTCGTGCGTGATTTCGTTCAACCGCGTGGTGGCGCGAGCGATCTGCGACGAGCCGTGCGACTGCTCGTTGGTGGCCGCCCCGATTTCCTGTGCGAATTTATACACCTCGGTCACCACGTTCGAAATCTTTCGCAGCGCGCCATTCAGTTCCTGTCCCAGATTCAGCCCTTCGTTCACAATCGTCGTGCTCTTCTCCATGTTTTCGACGGCTTTGCGCGCTTCCTTCTGGATGCTCTCGATCAGCTCGGAAATCTCTTTGGTGGACTGCGCGGATTTTTCCGCCAGCTTCCGGACTTCGTCCGCCACCACCGCGAATCCCAGTCCGTGTTCGCCCGCGCGCGCCGCTTCGATGGCGGCATTCAAGGCCAGCAGGTTGGTCTGCTCCGCCAGATCGTCGATCACTTCGACGATCTTGCCGATGTCGTCCGCCCGCGTGCCGAGCGAGTCAATGATCTCGCCCGATGAGCGGATCGTGGTGTTGATCCGGTTAAGGCCGTCGGTCGCTTTCTCCATGGTGCCGATGCCGCTGTGCACCTCTTCCCGCGAACGGTTCGAGATATCGAGCAGAACCTTGGCCGTATCCGCGACCCGCTGGATCGAGGTCACCATCTGGTCAATGGAGGCCGAGGTTTCGCTGACGCTCGAGGCCTGCGTCTGCGTGCTCTTCACCATGTTCTGCACGTTCACGCTCATTTCGTGCATCGTGCTGCTCACTTCATCGATGGCCGAAGAAGTTTGCAGGCTGTTCCTGGCCGACTCGTCAGAAGCGCTGGCCACCTGGGTGGAGGCGCTGGCCACCTGGGAGGCGGCGTCGCGTACGTTGCGCACCATCCCGCGGAGGCCTTCCACCATGCGCGTGAAGGCGTTGGCCAGGGTGTCGCTGGCCGAGCGGGGACGGACTTCGACCGCCAGGTTGCCCCCGGCGATGGCTTCGGAAACGGCGGCCATTTCCTTCAGATACCTCACCATGGAGTCGAAGGTCCTAGCCAGCTGACCGATCTCATCCTTACCGTGAATATCAATATTGTGTTCGAGGTCCCCGGACTTGCCGATCTCGTCCGCCACGTGAATCAGCCGGCCCAGCGGGCCGGTGATCCCGGTGGCGGTCCTGTAGGCAATGACTATGCCCAGCGCCAGCGCGGTCAGGGAACTGAACACGGCAGCCAGAATCGTCCACGTCGCCGCCGATTCATCGGAGTGGCGCCGCTCCTCCAGAAGTTTACGGTTCTCGCGGTCGACATCGTCCAGAACCTCGCTCGAACGCGAGACCCAGGAGTTCGGATCCTTTTGCAGATAGAAAATCTGTAATTCCGCCACCGTCGCGTTGCCACCGTCCACGGCCCGGCGTTTCTCCACCAGCGGGCTGGCGAACTCGTTGCCCCAAGCCTGCTCCAGCCCTTGCACTTTTTCCAGACTGCTTCGCTGTTGCGCGGAATTCGCCAATTCCTGGGCGTGGCGCAGCGCGTCATTCAAAACGTGTTCGCCATCGTTCATTTTCTCGACGTCCCGGGTGTCCCCGCTGAGCAGGTAGTTCTGCAGGTGAAGCCGGTTCTGCATCATCTCGAAGCGGACCGACGACGTAACCTCCGTCATGTCGATCGAACGCTGCGCCGCAGCCTTGGTCTCATGCTCGCGTTGCACCGCGACCAGGTTGATCGCCAGAAGCACCAGAACCGTCGCCAGAATGATGCCGAAACTTAGATAGAGCTTTTTTCCGATATTCATACTCAAACCTTCCTCAACCAGCGCTTTGGACCTTGCGCCACCCTCTTACTCGACCGGATCAAAACGGAATTCCACCATGCCCGTCGTCTCTTGCGAAGCCGTCTCGAAACGCCACTTCTTGACGGCATCGAGAGCGGCGTTCGCCAACACCGGATGCCCGCCAACCAGTTTTGTGCTCTTGACCGACCCGTTGGCGGCGACGGTGATTTGGACCTTCACCACGCCGGTGATGTTCATGCGCCTTGCCAGTTCCGGATACACGGGCGCCACTTTGGTCTTTGCCTTCCGATCGATTTCCTGCCCCCACGCCGTCGGAGCGTTTGTCGCGACCCATCCGCCAATCAGCAGCAGACCCACCGCGAATACACGACTCAAGGCTTGCATAAACACGTACCGTACCTTTCTTATCTCCTAGTCTCTTATCGCTTCGCCTCTGTCCTATATTCGTGCAAGCCCCACATCAGCGGATACCAAAAGTTCTTTCGTTGCATTACTTTCGTGCTCTCTCGGAGCGATGTCGATTCGATACTTTAAAGTCCTCTCCAATCTAAGTTCTCCTCAGCCACGGCACCAAATGTTCCTGGAACACACGCGGCTTCCCAGGCTGTGGAAAAAGTCTTTTCCGCCTCGCAGTCTCACTCAGCGGCTAAAGCCGGCATTGAAAACAGGCCGCTGCGCCACCCAAAATCAAGTGCATCGACTGGTCCGCATCCAATTCCGGCGTGGCCCGCAGCCACACAATTATCGACTCGATCCGATTGCAGAATGAGACGCCCGTATCACTTTGGGGCCGTTCACATCTCGGCACTACCCC
>Ga0307477_10001839_pt1 | contig 17067 bp, 13 predicted proteins | sample atmos_gasesECM2C_FD_203316 | JGI IMG/M metagenome (GOLD analysis project Ga0307477, IMG submission 203316) | Hardwood forest soil microbial communities from Morgan-Monroe State Forest, Indiana, United States - atmos_gasesECM2C_515 | ecosystem: Environmental > Terrestrial > Soil > Temperate...
GAATCGCTCACTCGGATTGGGACAGGTGGAAGAGTAATTCTTTCTCTACTGGCCCCTTCATAGGTGGCGGGACAATCAATTCTCTTTGGCACGATGTCAACGTCGAATGCAGTCGAGTGCGATTCATTGCTCAAATTCAATGTGATAGAAACAGGCTTGTTTGGGTTGTCTCTATACACTGTGAACTCGTTTCTACTATTGATATCTGGGCAGTTGGAACGGTCTGGCTTAGGGGTGGGGCACTCGGCGTATAGTGACTTGCGTTGTTTTCCATTGAAATCGATGTAGCCTCCAATTATTTCCGAGGAGGTGACGAACGGGCCGACATGTGTCTTTTCGGTGGAGACATATTTAATTTCGAGACGGAATCTCTCCGGGACCACGTTCACAATAAGATACGTAAGGCCGTTTGATGAATTTCGAAGAGTGTCATCGATGCATTTTTGAATTGTCGGTTGCCAGGATGTGGGTAAATAGCTCACGTTGCTGGCCATAGCCCGGTAATACTTGATGTTTTCGTTCTTGCGTTCGAAGTATCTTTCCCGCTTGTCGTTGAAATAGGCAAAATCTCCAGTAAAAAACCCGTATGCGGTTAAGGCAGATGTCTGGGCACTAGCCTTAACCTGTTCGTAATTGTCTTTGTTGATCAGTGAGAGAAAGTAGTATTCGTAGTTCGTTTCACTTGAAGAACTCTCCGAAGTCACCAGCACAGGAGAGAAACAGTTCCGAACGTCAAGCGCGTGCGCTTGCCCGTTGGCTGCTGAAGCTGCTACTAGATAGACCGCGAGCAGCGCAACTGTGCACCTCAACAGCTTTCCTAGTTTTGTCATCGTCACAATTTCTCCGCGTGGGCTCAATACACGTGACCTATATAGTTCTGATTGGGTAACTTGTCAAGATAAATACCTAGCTGAGAACAAAATGGCGGGCCGCCCACCCGCCAAGGCATAAACCAGGTTTGGCCGCCACGAATTCAGTGGACCAATCAGAGTCGACCGTTCACTACTTTGAAGGAGCATCCACCGGTTTAAACGTGGGTATCTCAAACGTGTACTGACCGACTTTCACCGCCGTGTGAGACTGTTCGCTTCGATAATCCTTCATCAGTCGCTCATCGAATTTCGAGGCAGTTGTGTAAAAATCTGACAACCTAAGGGGATTTGAGCGGCCCGCATATGACCGAACAAACTCAGCGTCAACTACGGGCACGTCCCTGTCAGAAATCCAACCGCCAGGGAGGAAGTCTTGGCTTACGATTAAGGCCTCCACCCTGTTTGGCCCATCCCTCAACGCTCGACGTAGAATCTGACTGAGCCATGGACGGCCAAGCTCTTTCACCCGGGCGCACAACTGCCTGGCGATTGAAAAGGATCGCCCGATCTCATCGTCCTTCGAGAGCACCTCGGTAACGTGGTCCGGGCCGAGAAGCCATTTTGCTAGGACAAGAAGCGCTATCCCTTCCTTCAAATCGAAAACCAACAGATCAATGTCACTGAGCTGGGTCCCATTAGGTCTACGAACCAGCACCCTCTTTCGGACCAAAATATCCTCGCGACCGAGCAGCGCCTCAAGTAACTTCAGCTGCCCCTCCTCCTTCTCAACGGAAAGAAGCGAATAGAGGTCCCTTTTCCCCCGAATTCGATTCAGAAGAACCAAGAGATTTCTCTCCCCGGCACTTGTCATCACCAAGCTTGGAGAAATTATCCGGCTGCCATCCGCCAGAGGGACGAACGGTTGCCAAATCGGGTCCCAATATGCTGCCTGTGGACTATAGGTAAGGTCTTCGACGATTTCTGCGGATGCTTCGCCCCGAACTGAAGACATAGCCCCAACGCATCCCAACTCCGCCCTCTGCAGATGAATTAATACGCTTCCGACTGCTTCTCCCCTCGTGCCCACGGCAGCGTCAGCGTGCATGTGCGCAAAACTATGCAACAATGAAACGGCTAGCAGGTCGGTCCAAAAAGTTCGGAACTGACCCAGCGTGTACTTCCCAAAGTTCCAAGACGACGGCAACTCAGAAAACATGTCCTCAGTTTGAAGCCTAGCCCACTTTTGGAATATCTCAGTAATTTCCGCAGGCGAATCGTAGCGGATCTCAGCATCGCCGATCTTGTCCAAATAGTGCGGCAAAATGGTATTGATTACTGGAGCATTCTTTTCGATGAAATACAAAAGCTTACTCGAAGTCCTTCGATTCGCCCTTAGATGATCCTGGTAGCTCTGACGGGCAGTGTCGAGTGGTACGTCACCAGGCGTCGCGTACTCGAACCTGACCCGGCGCCCAGAAGCATCCAGTTCTGCCGAGAACCGCCCTCGAGAATAGAGCGTGTAACACCTAAACAGTTGATAGTAATCGAATGCGTGATTAAACAAGGCCGTGGCCTCGCCATAAGTCTCCCAATTCAATCTTGGACTCGGGTCCCCCGTCAGCGGGCACTCGGTCCACGCCCACGCCAAAGCCCAGGGGATGGCCTCCTGGGCCCATCTCATCACGTAATAGAATTCCAAGCCGTCACCAGCAAAGATTTGTTGCCCCGCGCCGAGACGGATTGCGTCTTCAAACACTCGTAACAAGTGAACAACTGCAGCATCGCGATGGCGTCTCAGGATTGGAAAACCCCGATGGTACGTGTCGATGTAGGGCTCGACTTCAGATCGTAGGCGGTTCTCTTTCATGTGAGCCTAGGTTCATTTCCTCGCGTGACATGACCAGAAAGCGGCACATGGCCCACATTCCCGCGGCGGGATTTCCCCTTGGTTATCTCCCTGCGAATGCGATGATACCACTCAGTTAACTCATCCAAAACTTGACTGGTCTTGGTTCTTCTTTTGACCTTGCGGGTGCCCCACTCTTCGCGCCTTTCGCGAAGGGTGGGATGCCTTTGACGTTGCCTTTCGGCCTGATGCCGCGCCACGAAAACGGCCACTGTACCTGATCACCCAAGAAACTGGTCGCTCGACCAGTCGAATTTTGCCTCCCGTTGTGCCATGCTACCAATGGAGAAATTTCGAATGACGCGCGCGACAAAACCTGTGGCTGCTCCCTGCAACTCGATTCAACCACAATTGGCTTCCGAAACCGAACACACGCTAGGGCGCGGCAAAGACCACTCCAGCCTCCGGTTTCAAGCGTCCAGCCTCCAAAACCTAACCGGTAATGACTCACGAATAGAAATCGTCTCAACTCATAGAAAACAAAGGAGAGCGACACATTCTAATCGGTAATATTTCCGGACTTGCCCGCCGAAACATGGAGAACCGCGTAGGAGGGCCTGCCCGCCGAAGCATGGAGACGTGCGTAGGCGGAAGTCTCCTGGTCACTGCGGACAAAATTGGCGCCGCGAATGCGGACTCGATTCCAGTCTTTGTAGGGCGGGGTTTCAACCCCGCGATAAACGGGATCAAGCGACCCCTACCGCTTGCGCCGGGCCACCTGCGCAATCACTGCCGTGCCGAACGACCGCAACCTCCGCTTTGCATTTGCCGTTCGAGCTTCCACCTTCAAGCGTCCAGCCTCCAGAACCTAATCGCAACACACCCGAAATTAGAAATCGCTACAACTCGCTCGCAACAAACGACATCACATTTTCTAATCGCAACTAAAAACACGTTTCCGCAAATTCTCGAACTCCTAAATCTTCGGCAGCACGATTCCCTGCTGCGCCTGATACTTTCCCTTCTTGTCCTTGTACGACACCTCGCACTGCTCATCCGACTCGAAAAACACCACCTGCGCCAATCCCTCGTTCGCATAAATCTTCGCCGGCAGCGGCGTGGTGTTGCTGATTTCCAGCGTCACGAACCCTTCCCACTCCGGCTCGAATGGCGTCACGTTCACAATGATTCCGCAGCGCGCGTACGTGGACTTCCCCACGCAAATCGTCAACACATTCCGCGGGATCCGGAAATATTCCACCGAGCGCCCCAGCGCAAAAGAGTTCGGCGGCACAATGCACACCGCGCCCTTGAATTCCACGAACGATTTCGCATCAAAATGTTTCGGGTCTACGATCGAGGAATTCACATTCGTGAAAATCCGGAATTCATCCGCCACCCGCATGTCGTAGCCATACGACGATACCCCGTAGCTGATCACTCCGTCGCGCACTTGCCGGTCCTCGTAGGGATCGATCATCTTGTGCTCCACGGACATCTTGCGGATCCACTTGTCAGACTTCACCGACATCCTGTCCTCCCTGTGGCTCAAAACTTTTCGAGGCGGCCCTTCGCGAGTGGCGCATCTTATTACACAGCGCGGCGCTTGACAACCTGCAAACCCCTGTCTAGCATGGGGTTCCGCTGTGCCGGGGGTTCGCATGATAAAGCTCGATATCGTCAACGCCATCGTACAGAAGACCAGCATCACCCGCACCAAAGCCGAGCAGGCCGTCGAGACTGTCTTCGAGGCCATGAAGAACGCGCTCGGCCGTGGCGAGCGCATCGAACTCCGCCGCTTCGGCGTATTCACCGTCAAGCCGCGCAAGACCGGCATTGGCCGCAACCCGCGCACTGGCCAGCAAGTCAGCATCCCGCCCGGCAAAGCCGTTCGCTTCAAGCCCGGCAAAGAACTCCAGGCCCTGCCCGCAGGCAAGCCCTGATTCCCGGCCAGGCGCGTCCGGCAAATCCAAATCGCCGTACCATTTTTTTGCCGCGCCGCATCCAATTTCCATGAGCATCGAGAACAACGGCGGCAATGGCCACTCACGCGTCCCCGTCGAAGTCTTGGAGATGCACTTCCCGCCGCTCGCGGAGATCCCGCCTCCGCCTCGCCCGCGCCGCCGCCCGCTCTGGCCCGCGCTGATTTTATTTATTCTCACGCTGATTTCCACGCTTGCGGTTGGCTCGGAATTTGCCCGCTCCTACGCGCGAAACGAACAACCCTTCTCCGGCAATGAAAATCCTTTTTTGATGATGCTCTACCCGCTCGAGCATCCTCGCCTGCTACTCCTCGGCATCCCGTTTTCATTTACGCTGCTGGGCATTCTGCTGGCGCATGAACTCGGACATTACTTTGCCTGCAAACTCTACGACATCGACGTCAGCTATCCCTACTTCATCCCCGCGCCCACTTTGTTTGGAACTTTCGGCGCGTTCATCCGCATCCGCTCGCCGATCACCACGCGACGCGCATTATTCGATGTGGGCCTTTCCGGCCCGGTGGTGGGCTTTCTGATCGCGGTTCCCGCCATGGCCTACGCCATCGCTTCGTCAAAAATTATTCCCGGCTCGCAAGCCACCGCGCCCGTGGTATTCGGCAATCCTCCGCTGATGCGAATCCTCATTTCGCTTTTTCATCCCGGCGTGGATCCAAATTCAATCCTGCTTCATCCCATCGGCCGCGCCGCCTGGATGGGCTTGTTCGCCACGGCTCTCAACTTGTTTCCGGTCTGGCAACTGGATGGCGGCCATATCGTGTACAGTCTTGCGAGTCAGCATCACCGGCGCATTTCCATCATCGTCTCGCTCGCGCTCATCGCTCTGGGTACGCAAGACCCGCTCTGGTATGGCTGGGGCGGCATCTTGCTCTTACTCTCATTGCGGTTTCGCCACCCACCTCTGCTCGATCGCTGGGAGCCGCTGACTCCATCGAGACGATTGTGGGCTGCGGGAGCAATCGCGATTTTTCTGCTTTGCTTCACGCCGTGGCCCGCCACGAGTCAGGACACTGAGCCTGAAATCCCCACATCTCCGCACCGGGTTCAGGCCAGGCTGGTGGGGTCCACATCCACAATCACGGCGGTTTCGGGAATTTCCCTGGAGGCGCAGAAATCCAGGCAGCCGCTCAGCACTTGCGAAAGCGCTGCGCGCTGCGGAGATTTCAGCACGAATTGAAACCGGTACTCGCGACGCAATCGCGCCAGCGGCGCTGCAGCCGGCCCTAAAATTTTTACGCCGCGATTTTCGAACGGCGCGAAATAACTCGCGAGCGCGCGCGACCAGCGAATCGCATTTTCGATTTTCCGGTCGCGCACCAGGATATTTGCCAGCGCCGTGAACGGTGGATAGTGCAGCATCCTCCGGAAATGCGCTTCTTTCTCGTAGAACGAAATGTAATCTTGCTGCACCGCAAACTGAATGGCGTAATGCTCGGGATAATATGTTTCCACCAACACTTCACCGGAAAGTTCGCCGCGTCCCGCGCGTCCCGCCACCTGCGTCAACAATTGGAACGTGCGTTCGGCCGCACGAAAATCCGGGCGCCCGAGCGCCAGGTCCGCGGCCACCACGCCGACCAGCGTCACGCGCTGAAAATCGTGCCCCTTGGCGACCATCTGAGTTCCTACCAGCACATCAATCTCGCCTTTCGCAAAAGCGCCGAGCACCTGCTGGTATTCCCGCTTGGTGCGCACCGTGTCGCGATCCAGTCGCGCGATGCGCGCCTGCGGAAATTTCTCGCGCAGATATTCCTCCACACGCTCCGCGCCGTCACCAACGAAGTACATATATTCTCCGCGGCATTTCGGACACTGCTTCATCGGCCGAATCGAATAGCCGCAGTAGTGGCACTCCAGGCGCTGGCGGTTTTTGTGATACGTGAGCGCAATGCTGCAATTCTGGCACTGCACAAACGCGCCGCAACTTCTGCACAGGAGCGACCACGAGTACCCTCGCCGGTTGATCAACACCATCGCCTGCGTGCCTTCCTCCAATCGCAACGCAATGGCCGCGCGCAGAGATTCGGAGACTGGCGCGCTTTCATGTTGGCGGCGGAATTCTTCGCGCAGATCCACCACGCGCACTTCGGCCAGCGGGCGGTTTTCCACTCGTGATGTCAATTCGAGCAGATGATATTTTCCAGCGCGCGCATTGTGATAGCTCTCGAGCGACGGCGTCGCCGAACCGAGCAGCGCGACCGCGCCTTCGAGTCGCGCGCGATAGACAGCCGTGTCTCGTCCGTTGTACCGGGGAGTTTCCTCTTGCTTGTAACTATTCTCCTGTTCTTCATCCACGATGATCAGACCCAGATTTTCGAGCGGCGCGAAAACCGCCGAGCGAGTTCCGACCACAACGTTCGCCTCGCCGCGACGCACACGCCACCATTCGCGTGCTCGTTCAACGTCCGGCAGGCCGCTGTGCAAGATTGCCACGCGCTCTCCGAATCGCGCGCGCACCAGCCGGCCCACCCACAGCGTCAACGCAATTTCGGGAACCAGCACCATGGCAGTTTTCCCACGCGATAGCGCTGCTTCGATGGCTCCGAGATACACTTCCGTTTTCCCGCTGCCGGTGACACCATGCAGCAGCGCAGCAGTGAATTTTCCTGCCACGATCCAGCGCCAGATTTCCGCGAGCACTTGTTTTTGTTCGGTGTTCAGCACGTTTGCAGGCGGCGTGAAATCCGTCTCCCAGGCGTCCTCCTCCGCAGTGATTGGTTCCTCCCAGGTCAGCAGCCGCCCATCTTTTTCCAGGCGTATGACGACTGAACGCGTCACTTTGGCTTTCTCGATCAGCAACGCCAGCGGCAGTGGCCCGCGCGTGGTCGTCAGCAAATCGCGGATCGTTTCTTCGGCAGCGTTTGTAGGCGGCTCCGTGTTTGCGGGATTCCACGCCACGATTTTCTGAATGCGCGCCCGCCGCTTGCGCAACACTTCGGCAGCTCCGAGCACTCCGCGCCGAACCAGTTTTTCGGCCAGGGATTCTCCGCCCGCGCGCCGGCGAATTTGCACAGAGGGCACGGGCTTCTCCTGGCCATCGAAGTAGCGTAGAAACTCAAGCTCAGCATTCTCCTCCGGAGTGTTCTCTCCATTCGCTGCAAGCTGCTGCAGGTTCGCGCGGCCGGCTTCTGTGATCCAATATTCACGATCGAGGCGCAGTTCAACTTCAGGCGGTAGCAGGGCGCGAAACGTCTCACCCACCGGCGCCAGGTAGTAGCGGCTGATCCAGTGCCCCAACTCAATCAATTTCTCCGGCAGGGCCGGCAGCAAATCCATCACTTCGGCGAGTTCTTTGATGCGTGGAATATTCGGCGCGCGATCGGAAATTGCCAGGCACACTCCGACCATGGCGCGGTTGCGGAATGGCACCACCACGCGCCGCCCGATTAATTCTTCGCCATTCAGTGAAGCCGGAACGGCATAGCTGAAGGTTGAGCGCAGAGGAACAGGAAGCGCGACTTCGCAGTATCGTTGCTTCATGGATTTGGGACGCGACGATCTAGTGTATCAGCCCCGAGGAATCATACTTACTTGTGGCGCTGTGATAATCGGTCAGTAGCTGACCAGAACAATCCCCGCAAAAATCAGAACAATACCGATCCACTGGCTCAGCTCCAAGCGCTCGCGCAAAAATATCCAGGCGAGAACCACGGTCACCGCGCCGTAGAGTGAAGCGAGCACACTGACTACAGAAACCTGGCCGGTATGCAGGCCGGCGTTATTGAAAACAAATGCGGCAGTGTCAAGCAAACCGACACCGGCGAGCATCCACCACACCGCACCGCGCGGCAATGCAATGCTTTGCCGCGCGGGTGCAGCCGCGAGAAAGAGCACTGTGAATGATGTGAGGCGAATCATCCAGACCGATATCACGCTGCCCAGAACGGGCACCACATGAAAACCGAGAAACCAGAATAGAAAACCAAAACCTACGGCGGCGACAATCGCCCAAACGACTCCCTTGGCCAGGCGCGCATGCGCATGCTCATCACCCGCCGGCGCACCAGCGTTATCCACCGCAAACGACGTGGAAGCCAAAACGACTCCAAGTAGTGTGATAGCCAGACCAACACCTCGCAACAACTGCAGGCGCTCGCCGCTGAACAATGCCAGCGCCACAGTGAGTGCGGGATAGCTTGACGATACCGGCGCGACCACGCTCATCACTCCAATTTGAAAGGAATAATAAAGCGCGAGCGACGCGATCATGTTCAGCAATCCCGCGATGGCCCCGAATGCCCACGGTTTCCATCCGTGGGCCGCAACTTGCGCGAATCCGTGCGTCCACAATAAATATGCGCTGAGGCCGACAAATCCAAAACCCTGCATGAACAGAAGTGTGCGGTACGCTCCGACGCGCCGCGATGAAAAGCGCGCGATAAAATCCGCCACGCCCCAGCACACCGCTCCCGCTAGTCCCAGAATGATGCCCAAGATTTTTCCCCGTGGTTGGCGCGCTATTTTTTCTTCGCCTGCAGTCCGAGGACGCTCATCACTTTCTGCAGATCCTTCCAGACTTCACCCTTGGCGTTCGGATTGCGGAGGAGATAAGCAGGATGGTAAGTAGCAATTAATTTCGCGCCGCGAAAATCGAACCATTCGCCGCGGAAGCGCGAGATACCCTGATTCGTTCCGAGCATAGTCTGCGCCGCGCAGGCTCCCAGGCAGCAAATCACCTTTGGCTGGATGGCCGCGAGTTGGCGCAGCAGAAACGGCGAGCAAGTGGCGATCTCATCTTTTTCGGGTAGCCGGTTTTCCGGCGGCCGGCACTTCACCACATTGCAGATGTACACATCCTGTCGGCGGAGACTCATAGCCTCGATCATCTGCGTGAGCAGTTTGCCTGCGCGACCCACGAAAGGCTCGCCTTGAACATCCTCATCGTGACCGGGTCCTTCACCGACGAACACCAGATCCGCGTTCGGATTTCCCGTCCCGTAAACTATTTTTGTTCGGCCTTTATGGAGGCGGCACCGCGTGCAGTCGCCGATGTCTTCACGGATGCGGGGAAGTGTGTCGCCCGCTACGCGTTCGGCCACGTCAAACAGCGATGGCCCGGGCGCAATCGGAATAATCGGCAGTGCAACAGCAGGCGTTGCCGGCGGCGCTGGACGCGCCGGCGCAGATTTTCGAGCCGCCATGGGAATTTCAACGGAAGCAACGGGCTCGTTCTCGGCCTGCACGTAGAGCAGTGGCGCGCGGTCGCGAAAATAAGGCGCCACACCGAGTTCCTCGCCGTAACGCAGCCATGCTTCCACGCGTGCGCGCTTTGCCGGATCCATGGAATTCCCCCGCAGAGAATCTACTTGGATTGTCTTTGAATTTCCAGCACGTGATCGAGGATGCGAGTGGCCACCTCGAGCTTGTTCATTTTGGGGAGAGGAATTTCGCGGCCGTCGCGAAGGAAGAGCGTGACGATATTCGTGTCCGTGTCGAACCCCGCGCCTTCCTGCGTGACATCGTTCGCGACGATCATGTCGGCGCCCTTGCGCGCTAATTTTTGCCGGGCGTTTTCGGCGACGCGATCCGTTTCCGCCGCAAAACCTACCAGCACACGGCGCGCATTGCCAGGTGCGCGGTGGCGACCTAACTCCGCCAGAATATCCGGGGTGGGCTCGAGCTCCAGCGTGAAGCTACCTTCGCCGCGCTTGATCTTCTTTTCTTCGACGGCAGACGGCCGGTAATCCGCGACAGCAGCTGCGAGAACGGCGATTTGCGCTTCACCGGCACGTTCCAACACGGCGCGTCGCATTTCTTCAGTCGAGCGCACCGGAATCCAGTCCACACCTTCGGGAATTTTTCGCTCGTTGGGTCCGCTCACCAGGATCACGTGCGCGCCGCGCCGCTGCGCGGCCTCCGCCAACGCGTAGCCCATTTTCCCGGAGGAGCGATTGGTCAGGAAGCGCACGGGGTCAATGTCTTCACAAGTTGGCCCGGCGGTCACCAGTACAGTTTGGCCTTGCAGATCGCGACGCAGGCCCAGAACTTCGCAAACTTTTCTTGCGATCGTCTCTGTCGCAGCGAGCCGCCCCGCCCCCGTCATCCCACAGGCAAGGTAGCCCTCGTCGGGATCCACCACGTGGACGCCGCGGGCGCGGAGCGCAGCCACATTTTCACGCGTCGCCGCATGGTCCCACATGTTGACGTTCATCGCCGGCGCCACAATCACTGGTGCTTTCGTCGCCAGGTACAGTGTGGTCAAAAAATCGTCAGCAATTCCGTGCGTAAGTTTCCCAAGAATATCGGCAGTTGCGGGCGCAACGAGCAGCAGATCAATCCGCTGCGCGACGGCGATATGCTCAATCGCGCTTTCCACGTTGGCAGGTCCCGCGCCTGCATCGCGAAACATGTCGGTGATTACCTTCTGGCCGGTGATCGCAGCGAAGGTCAGCGGCGCAATGAACTCCTGCGCGGCGCGCGTCATTATCACTTGCACGTCCAGTTTTTCCTGTTGCAGACGGCGCACCAGTTCCGCGGCCTTGTAGGCCGCCACGCCGCCGGTCACGCCCAGTGCGATTTTCATGGCCTGCGCGGCGCGCTGCTACTTCCGCCGCTTTCCATCCTTGTCTTCGGAGTCATCCACCGGCTCCATCAGATCGTACTCGAGCAATCCCTGTTGCAGTTCTTCTTCGGCAATGCGCGTAGTCTTGCGCATCCTTGAGTTGTCAACCATAGGCCGCCCGCCGATCATCAATTGACGGGCGCGTCGCGCAACCACCACTACATAGGCAAACTGGCTTTCCGGAATGCTTCTGAGAACAGGCATGTGAACGTCAGCCTCCAAAAGACTTCAAAATTTCGCGAATCCGCACTTCGTTGTGAGCCACCTGGCAGCGCGAGCCCACCGCGATGGCTTGCGCTTCCTGTCCTGCACGCTCCAGATTATCGTTGATAATGGCAAAATCATAGCTGCTGTAGCTCAGCATTTCCTGCCGCGCACGCTCCAGCCGCCGGACAATCTCTTCTTCGGAATCCTGACCGCGGGCGCGGATACGTTTCTCGAGTTCCGCACGTGACGGCGGGAGCACGAACAGCGCCATGGCCTCAGGGACCTTGCGTTTCACTTGCAATGCGCCCTGCACATCGATTTCAAGCACCAAATCTTTTTTCTGAGCGTGCGCTTGCTCCAGCCATTTCCGCGGCGTGCCGTACCAATGTTTTCCAAACACCTGTGCATATTCCAGGAAATCGCCGCGCGCCACCATCTGCTGGAATTCTTCTTCGGTGACGAAATTGTACCACTTGCTGTCGCTTTCCGTACCGCGGGGCGGGCGCGTGGTGCAGGAGACCGAGAGCATCGTTCCGGGTAGCTGCAGTATTTTTTGGACCAGCGTGGATTTCCCCGAGCCAGACGGCCCGGAAACAATCAGCACCAGCGGCTCCGATGCGCTCATTCGATGTTTTGTACCTGTTCCCGCAATTTCTCGACCTCGGATTTCATTTCCAGCGCGCGGCGGGTGATTTCCAGTCCCTCGACTTCGCTACCCGGAGTCTTCGAGAGCAAAGTATTTGTTTCGCGCTGCATTTCCTGCAACAGGAAATCGAGCTTCTTGCCGATATCAGAAGCGCCCGTGAGCAGCATTTCAAATTGCAGCACGTGGCTGCGCAGCCGCGCCAGCTCTTCGCTCACGTCGCTTCGCTCCGCCGCGATGGCGGCTTCCTGCGCCAGGCGGGTGGGATCCAATTGCGCTTCGCCCAGCAAATCCTTGAGCCGCTGTTCCAGGCGCTGCGCGAATGCAGGCCGAACACGCTCGGCGAGCGGAGCTACTTCCTCGGCCAGTTGCGCGATGCTGCGCAGCCGCGCCAACATTTCTTCGCGCAGGTGATTGCCTTCCTGCTCGCGCATGCGGTCCAGCTTGTCGAGCGATTCCACCAGGCAGCGCGTTACGGCATCCTCCAACCGACCGAGTTCTTCTTCAATTGAAGCCGCAGCGGGGCCGATTACTCCTGGAAGCCGCAGGATTGCGGCCAGGTCCGGCTGGGTCTCGATTCCGAATTCCTCGCGCAGCGAATCCACCGCCTGCAAATAGGCTGCGGCCACTTCGCGATTCACTCCGACAGCGGCCGGCCCTGCCGGATCGTAGTGCAGGGTGACGTCGAGATGCCCGCGACGGACGTGCTGGCGAACAATCTGGCGGATGCGCGGCTCAACGGGCTCGAATCCATCCGGCACACGCAGATGCAAATCGAGAAAGCGGTGATTCACGCTGCGCACGGATACTCGCAGGCTCCAGCCATTCTCAATCACTTGCGCGTGCGCGTAGCCGGTCATGGACCGCAGCGATTTTGCGCCAGCAGGCCGCGCCTTCGATGGATTCTCATGCGCGAATTGGGAGCCAGTGCCGGTCATTTTCACATTTGTCCGATTGCGCGCGAAGCAGGCTCCACGTCGCGAAATTGCATCTCATGCAGCCGCGCGTACAGGCCGCCGCGCATCATCAACTCTTCGTGCGTGCCGCGTTCCCGAATGGTGCCACCATCGAGCACGGCGATTGTGTCGGCACGGCGGATGGTGGAGAGGCGATGCGCAATAACGAACACGGTGCGTCCGGTCATCAGGTTGTTCAGAGCTCTTTGCACCAGCATCTCCGATTCTGAGTCGAGCTCGGAAGTAGCTTCGTCAAGAATTAGGATAGGCGCATCCTTCAGGAGCGCGCGGGCAATGGCCAGCCGCTGGCGCTGGCCTCCGGAAAGCCGCTGACCGCGGTCGCCGATCAGAGTTTGATAGCCCTGGGGCATCTCCATGATGAAATCATGAGCCAGCGCAGCCTTGGCGGCCGCGTGAACTTTTTCTTCCGGCAAATCCGGGCGGCCGTAGCAGAGATTATTCCAGATGGTGTCGTTGAAGAGGATGGTCTCCTGGGTGACGATAGCCATCTGCTCGCGGAGAGAGCGCAGGGTGACGTCGCGCACATCGTAGCCGTCGATGCGGAGGGCACCGGACGTGGCAGCGTAAAACCGTGGGAGGAGGTTCAGAAGAGTTGTCTTTCCCGCCCCGCTTGATCCCACGATCGCCACCACAGCGCCGGCTGAGACTTTCAGGTTAATGTTGCGAAGAATCAGCGTGTCGCCATTGTCCTCATAAGCGAAGCTGGCATTTTCAAATTCAATGGCCCGCTCAAATCGCGGCAGCGTCTTCGCTCCGGGGGCTTCCATCACCTCTTCGGGCAAATCCAGGAAGGTAAAGACTTTCGTACAGGTGCCGAGGGCCTGCTGGAACAGTTGGTAGATGTTCCCGATGTGCTTGATGGGCTCGTAGGCCTTGAATAAGGCAAATGTGAAGGCGCCAAACATTCCAATGGTCAGCCTGCCGATTTTTATTTCGTCGCGGGCGTAAAGCAGGATGATGGAAATCACGGCGGCGCCCAGAAGATCCATGAGCGGAGAAGTGGCCAGGTAGGCGCGAATCCAGCGCATGTTTTCGCGCAACAGGTTACGCGAGGCCGCGCGGAACTTGCGAATCTCAAAGCCTTCCATCCCAAACGCTTTTACCACGCGGTTTCCACTCATCGTTTCCTGGAGTATCTGGCTGATATCAGCCAGCCGCGTGCGGCTTTTTTCCGCGGAATGGCGAATGCGCCGGCCCAACTTCCCCACGGGCCAGACCACGAGAGGGAGAATCACGGCAGAACCGATGGCCATTCTCCAGTCAATGCGCAGCAGGACGAATATGAACGCGATCAAAGCAAAAATCTGGCGGAAGAAGTCCGCCAGGTAGTCGGAGAAAACGCTGCGCATCTGCTCGATATCGCTGATCACGGCGGACATCACGCGGCCCACCGCGTTGTCCTGAAAAAATCCCACAGGCTGCTGCACCACTTTGCTGTACACACGGTTACGCAGATCGGTGACGCCTGAAAGGCCCACATATTGAATCAGCGTCGCACCGAAAAATTCCGCCACGGCCTTGATCAGGAACAGAAGTACGAGTGACAGGGCGAAAACGCTCCACACGTAGCGCACGCGGGTGGGAACGAAGGAGTTCAAATAGATGGCGTGGTCCGTCCAAGGAATCTGGAACAACAAGAGCTTTTGGGCACTGGAGTGCGGATTCAAAACCACATCGAGAGCCGGGCGGATTGCGAAAGCCACCAGGCCTTCGACCATGCCCATCAGGGCCATCAAAAGAATTCCCGCAAACAGCAGCCCGGAGTAGGGCCGCAAAAAAACCATCAGCCGGCGAATTTGTTTCCGGTCATTCACGGTGCAGGCGGCTTCCTGGTATTGCTGCTCTTGTGTTCATAGTGTGGCGCAAGCGCCCAACCCTAGGTTCGTGTCAGCAAAAAGTCAAGTCGTGGACTTGTCCAGATCGCGGTGCACGACTTTTGTGGCGTACCCTTTTTTCTGAATCGCGCGGCGGAACACTTCGGCCAGCGCAACCGAGCGGTGCCGTCCCCCGGTGCAACCCACCGCAACGGTCAAATAACTTTTCCCTTCGCGGATATAGTGCGGGATGAGATACAAAAGCAAGCTTTCGATCCGCCGCAGGAATTCATTCGTTTGCGGGAAGGAGCGGATATAGCGCGCCACACGCGGATCCTTGCCGCTGAAGGGGCGCAGGCGCGGCACGAAATGTGGATTCGGGAGAAACCGTACGTCGAACACCAGGTCCGCATCCGTCGGAATCCCGTAGCGGAAGCCGAAGCTCACGACCGAAACGAGCAGCGGCCGGCGTCCCGGATTCTGGAAGCGATCGATGATGAACTGACGCAGCTCGTGCACATTGAATTTCGTGGTGTCAATAATCACGTCAGCGAGGCGCCGGATCGGAGCCATTCGCCGGCGCTCTTCGCGGATGCCTTCAGCGATGGACAATTCCTGCCCCAGCGGATGCGGGCGCCGCGTTTCACTGAACCGGCGCATGAGCGCTTCGTCGCTCGCTTCCACGAAAACGAGCGTTGCGGGATGATCGCTGGCGAGCGCGCGATAAAAAATGGGCAACTTTTCGATCTGTTCTCCTTCGCGAGCATCCACCAGCAATGCGGCTCGCTCGATTTCTCCGCGCCCCTCGTCATACAATTCACTGAACACCGGAATCAGCGCCACCGGAAGATTATCCACGCAATAAAATCCCAGATCCTCGAAGGTATTCAACACCGAGCCTTTTCCCGAGCCCGAAAGTCCGGTGAGGATTACAAGCTGGCGTGCATTTCGTGTTCTAGGTGGGCGGCTGGGAGAGTTGCGAATCCTGACGGGGCGCTTCACGGCGGCCGCGCGGCTAAGCCTTCACCCGCCGGCGGTGGGTGCTGGGAATCCGCAAGTCTTCTCGATATTTTGCGACGGTGCGGCGCGTTACGTGGATGCCCTCATCGCTCAGCATTTTTGTGATTTGTTCGTCTGTGAGAGGGTGCGCAGTGTCTTCATCCTCGATCATTTTCTTCACGCGGCGCTTGAGGGAGAGCAGCGACATTTCGCTTCCCTGCGGCCCGTTGACGGATTCAGAGAAAAAGTAGCGCAGCTCGATCACTCCCTGCGGGGTGTGCACATATTTATTGGCCACCGCGCGGCTCACGGTCGAGGGATGCACGCCCACTTCTTCGGCCACTTCCTTGATCATCATGGGTTTCATGTGATCCGCGCCGTAATCGAGGAACTCACCCTGACGCCGCAGTATGGATTGGCAAACGCGCAGGATGGTGTGCTTGCGCTGCTCGATATTCTTCATCAATTGGATGGCGGCGGTGAATCGCTCTTTCACGTAGTTGCGGACGTCGCGATCGGCGGCATCGCGCACCAGCAAACGCCGGTAAGTGGCATTCAAGCGAAGCTGCGGCAGGTCGTCGTCGTTCATGAACACTTGCCATTCGCCGTCCACTTTGCGAAATTGCACGTCGGGCTCGACGAGACGCGGCTCCGTCTTGTTGTAGCGCAGCCCCGGCTTGGGATCGAGCCGCTTGATCACGTCCACGGCGCGCTTCACCAGCTCCACGGGGCGATTCAGAGCGCGAGCCACTTCCTTCAGTTGATTGTTCTGCAGCAGCTTCAGGTGCTCGGCAATAATCTGCTGCGCCAACGTGTTCTGCGGGTCCACCACCTTCAACTGCATTAGCAGGCACTCTTCCAGGTTGCGGGCGGCTGTTCCGGGCGGGTCGAATTCCTGCACCATGGCCAGCGCTTCTTCCACATCCTCCATCGAATAATTTCCCGAAGCGGCGATTTCTTCAAGCGTGGCGGTCAAGTAGCCGTTCTCATCCAGGTTCCCGATGATGCCTTCGGCGATACGCAGCACTGTCTCGTTGCAGATGCTCACGCTCAGTTGCCAGCTCAGGTGGTCGGCGAGGCTCTGCGGCGACGACAGGAACTTATCGAACGATGGCTTTTCGATGTCCTCGCGCTCGCTGCCCGCGCTCCGTTCCGCGCCGGTGTCCAGGTACTGTGTGAAGAAGGACCCAAAATCGAATTCGTCGAA
>Ga0307477_10001840_pt1 | contig 17061 bp, 17 predicted proteins | sample atmos_gasesECM2C_FD_203316 | JGI IMG/M metagenome (GOLD analysis project Ga0307477, IMG submission 203316) | Hardwood forest soil microbial communities from Morgan-Monroe State Forest, Indiana, United States - atmos_gasesECM2C_515 | ecosystem: Environmental > Terrestrial > Soil > Temperate...
GCCAAATGTCGCTGACCACCGGAGATTCGATCCAAATGGAAAAACCCGAATGGCTCACCCAGATGGAGACCGTGCTGGAGGTGCTCAACGAGGGCGTCATCGTAATCAACGAGCGCCAGCAGATACTTTTTGCGAACACGCGTTTTCTGGAAATGACCGGTATTTCTCACGAAGAGTTGACCAATTTTGACCCGTTTCAGTTCTACTCCTCTCAGGAATGGGATTTTCTGAGCCAGCAAACTGACGTCGCATTCCGTGCCGGGCGCAACCGATATACCTTTGTTCTGCCTCGCAAGGGCGGCGGCCGGCTGCCCGTCATTGTCAGTTCCCGGACGATTCAAAACTCCGGCGCCAAGCTTAGGATTGCAACTTTCACGGACATCTCGGAGCAAGTGCACGCCGAAGAGGAACTCCGCGCCGCCAACGCCAAGCTTCAAGCGCGCCAAATGGAGATTGAAGAAGATCTGCGGCTCGCCGCGCGTGTACAGAATAGCCTCGCACCTAGACCCCTGATTTGGGACACCATGAGCGTTGACGCTTTCTATCATCCCGTCCACTCCATTGGAGGCGACTTCGCGCTGGTGAATTCGCTGGACCACCAGCACCTCAGTTTGCTTGTCTGTGATGTTTCCGGCCACGGCATCGGTTCCGCGCTGGTTGCCAACCGCATTTACTCCGAAACGACCGCGCACCTGCGCAGTGGCATGCCGTTCCTCGAAATGTTCGGAGAGTTGAACCGCTTCCTCATCGAAGACATCGCTGGCTCTGGGATGTTTGTCACCTTGGCTGCTGCACGGATCGATGCTCGTCGACGCAGCATGGTCTTTGCAGGAGCTGGCCATCCGCCGGCTATGCTCGCGCGTCATGGGCAGACTCCCATGCTTCTCGAGTCCCGCAGCATGATTCTCGGCGCGCTACCTGACGCCGTGGATGCCACCGCTAGCCCGGAGGTGCAGCTCCAGCCGGACGACCGGATCGTTCTGTATACCGACGGGATTACTGAAGTTTTCAATTCCAGGGGAGAAATGCTCGGCGTCGAAGGCGTCCAGGAAATCGTGCGCCAAACGTCATCCCTGCCCGCTCGCGAAATGAAACAGGGGATTCTCGACGGCGTGGCTGCTTGGCGGGAAGGCCCGCCAACCGATGATGTTTCCCTGATGCTGGTGCACGTTGTCTGAAGGAGAAGGCACAGTGCACATTTCCGCCCGGCGCCAAGGCAAGACCGCAATTTTCGATGTCTCGGGCGACATCGATTTCGCGAACTCCCCGGTCGTGCGCGATTCGGTTCTGCATGAGATCTGCGAAAGTCGCACGCCACGGGTGGTGGTGAATCTCAGTCAGGTCCGTTACCTGGACAGTTCCGGTGTGGCTTCCCTGATCGAAGGATTGAAGGCGTCGCGCGATCTCGGCTCCCGTTTCATTTTGTTCGGGCTCAGTCCGTCCGCCCGGGAGGTTCTGCAACTCTCCCGTCTCATCAAGGTCTTTGAAGTTTACGACAACGAAGAACAGGCAATGGCTTCTTGATATGGAGATCGTTTCTCAGCTTGGCAGCAGCACCCTGGACGGCCTTAGTTATATCGGCTCCCTTGCGTCTCTTGGAGCCCGGGCGGCCTATTACACTTTGGTGGCCCCGTTTCAGGGAAAGCCTCTGCGCCTGCAGCGCGCGATTTCACAAGCCATGGACACGGGCGTCCGCGCCTTGCCGATCCTTTCCCTGATTACATTCTTCATTGGCCTGATCCTGGCGCTTCAGGCAGCTTACGAACTTCGCAAATTTGGCGCGATTAGCGCTGTGGCAACAGCGGTAGCTGTCACGATGTCGCGCGAGCTCGGCCCCTTAATCACCGCCATCGTTGTAATAGGGCGCTCCGGATCTGCGTTCGCAGCCGAAATTGGAACTATGAAAGTGAGCGAGGAAATCGACGCCCTGGAAACAATGGCGATCAGCCCGATCCGTTTTCTCGTCGCGCCAAAGTTCCTGGCAATGATGGTGATGCTGCCGTGCCTGACCATCTGGGCCAACGTCATGGGCGTTCTCGGGGGTTCACTGTTCGGCGTCACTCAAGCGGATTTCACTCTTACGCGCTATATCCAGGCTTCCATCGACTCCCTGTTCCTGCGAGACATCACCACGGGATTGGTGAAGAGCGTGATGTTTGGCATCACCATCACGGCCGTCGGATGTCTGGAGGGACTGTTAACTGCCGGAGGAGCGGAGCAGGTCGGCCGGTCCACCACCCAAGCTGTGGTTAAGTCCATCTTTCTGGTTGTCGTGGTGGACCTATTTTTTACGGTCTTGTTCTTTTTCGCAGGTAATCGATGACGGCAAACCAAATACTTCCGGCGTCCCAGACGGAACCCGTGATTTCGCTGCGCGACCTGCGCGTCAGTTACGGAGAACGGGAAATTCTTCACGGTATCAGCTTCGACGTCGTGCACGGCGAAACCCTGGTGATCCTTGGCGGTTCGGGGTCCGGGAAAAGCACACTTCTTCGCACTCTTGTAGGTCTCGAAAAACCCAGCGCTGGTCAAATTCGGATCAAAGGCCGGGACCTCGCGAAAACTTCCTCCGCAGAAATGGACGAAATTCGAACAAAGATCGGCATGTCCTTCCAGGGTGGGGCCTTGTTCGGTTCGATGACCGTGGGCGAAAACGTGGCTTTGCCTCTTCGAGAACATACACGCCTGGAGGACTCCACGATTGAAATCATCCTTCGGCTCAAACTTCAGCAGGTCGGGCTCGAAGGATTCGAGTATTACACGCCGGCGCAGCTCAGCGGCGGCATGAAGAAACGCGCCGCGGTAGCCCGTGCTTTAGCAATGGACCCGGAGATCCTGTTTTTCGACGAGCCCTCGGCTGGACTGGACCCCATCATCGCAGCAGGCATCGACGAATTGATTCTGGAACTGAAGCGCGCGTTCCACATGACCATCATTGTGGTTACGCACGAGCTGGCGAGCGCATTTTTGATCGCCGACCGCATGCTCTTGATCGACAAAGGCAACATCGTGGCGCTCGGCACGACCGAAGAGATGCGCTCCAGTACCCAACCCAGAGTTAGGCAATTCCTTGATCGCGTTGCCGAACCTGAAGTTTCCGGGGAATTGGATTATCTGCAGATGCTGACGGCGGAGCGCCCCGATGCGCATAACGCTGCAGGAAAGAGAGGATAGTGATGCAATCTAAACGTGAGCAGACGTTCGTTGGTTTGTTCGTGCTCATCGCCGTGGCGGCGCTGTTTGGCACGGTATTCGCCATGAGCGGCGCCTATGGAGGAACCTCGACAAAGTATCATGCATATCTCACCTTCGCCGGGGGACTTGAGCCCGGCGCGACCGTGCGCTACGCAGGCGGACCAAAAGTCGGCCGCGTCGAAAGCGTGCGACTCGATCCGCAGGATGCAGCGCGGCTGGACGTTGTGTTCAGCGTGCAGTCCGATCTTCCTGTTAAAACCGATAGCCACGTAAAAATCATGAGCATGAGCCCACTGGGGGACAATCACCTTGAGATTTACCCGGGGAGCGCGCAAGCACCGAAAGCAGCGAGCGGCGCCGTGCTCCCCTCGCTAAAGTATGTGGACTTTAACGCTCTGACCGCGCAGCTCAATGATCTGAATCCGCAAGCTCAGGAACTGCTTCGCAACTTGAACGATCGAGCGCTGGAAGTGAAAGAGACCATTGCGCGCGTGAACGATTTGCTCGGTCCACAGAACCGCGCGAATCTTGCCGCAACGATCGCCAATGCACGCGGAATGCTCGAAGAAAACCGTCCCCAAATCAAGACCGCACTGCACAACGTGAATACCGTCAGCGAGAAACTGCAACCCCTTCTGGAAGATTTTCGAAAGACTTCCGAGCAAGCAAATCAGACGTTGAATCATGTCGATGCCATGGTCGGCGAGAATCGCGCGGACGTTCGCCAAGCCGTCGTCGAGCTGCGCCGCACGCTTACAAACATGACCGACGCCACTGCGCGGCTCGACCAAACCCTTGACGCCAATTCAGAAAACATCGACGAGGTGCTCGACAATATGCGCCACGTTACCGAGAACCTGAAGGAATTTACCGCAACCATCAAAACTCGTCCTTACACCCTCATTCGCGCGAGCAATCCTCGCGAACACAAAACAGGAGAACAACAGTGAAACGCAAGTTTATTTTTCCGGCGCTCATCCTCTGTATCGGAATTCTAAATGGCTGCGGCGCCGCGCGGCCAAGCAAGTTCTATCAGCTAACGCTTCCCAACGACAAAACTCCAGGAGCCGATCCGGCCCCCTTCCCTGTCACACTGCTCCTCGGGCCGATCACCACGTCGCATCTGTATCGCGACGACCACATCGTCTACACCTCCAATGGCGAGGCGATGGGGACATACGAGTATCACCGATGGGCGGAGTCGCCTTCCGAGATGATTAGCGACGTCCTGCTCCGAGAGCTGCAAGAGTCGGAGCGCTACCAGCACGTCTACTCCTTGCGCAGTGACTCCCGCGGCGACTACGTCCTCCGCGGCCGTTTGTATGACTTCCGGGAGATCACCGGGAACAGCGTGGCGGCCCGCGTGGCTTTCGAGTTCGAGTTGCGAGAATCGAAGACCGGTGCGACCGTCTGGAGCCGTTCTTACTCGCACGACGAACCGGCGAGCAGCAAAGACGTGACGGCGGTCGTTGCAGCCCTGAACCGCAATGTTCAGAGCGGTTTAAGCGAAGTCATGGGAGGCCTGGAGCAGTATTTCTCCACGCGCTCTGAGACCAGCGCTGCAGCACGCTAACTCCCACTAACCTTATATATATCCACCTTCGTTCGACAGGTCGCACGACGTGCCACGATTGGGTTAACCATAAAAGGTTCAGGCTCGAAACAATCCCGTCGGACCTGCCAGCCAGAGAAAGCCATCTTTCGTCTGCGCGATGGTAATGATGTCTTCAGGTGCGCCCTCCTTGAACGTCCACATATCGTGGCCAACCTGCTGGGTCGCTCCTCGCGGTGTTTGGCAGCACAGTGACGGACAGGAGAGTGAAGTAAGCATGAGGAGCAAAGCTAAACTGAGCGGCCGCATATTCAAAATCCTGCCAAGAACACACCCCCAGAACGAAGGGTGACGCCCGGTCTTTCGCGAGCCGACTCGCCACGACGCGCGCATCATAACTCACACGCTGAATAGCGTCGTGTTTCGAGAACCTGCTTTTTGGTAGTGGATCGATATGGCGGTGGCGCAGCTACTCTTGGCTTCATGGCAGATCGCAAGGACGGTGAAAACCGCGCAGGCAAGAGTGCCTGTGCTGCGAGAACAATTGTGAAAACTGCGTGATTACCTATTTTTCTTTGAGCACCACTTGCCGCGGAGCAACGCGGCGGTCGAATGTGGGATGGCTCTTTGAAATTGTTTGCACGGCATCCACAACACGGCGTCCACAACATTGTCCGGCGCGCTCAGTTAACTACGCTTAGCAGAAACGCCGTCTGCCGGCGTTCGAATTCCGTGAAGCGGCCGAAACGCGGCGAAGTGACGTTGTTGTAGACTTGACTGAAATTGGCGTGATTGGTGAGGTTGATTACATAGAGGCCGAGACGGATCTTGCGCGAACCGAGGTGAAACCCGCGCGGGATGCGGAAGTCACGGCAGACCTGCGTATCGACGGAGAAAAATGTTGGGAAGCGCTGGGAGTTGGGCAGCCCAACGTAATTCTGACGCTCATCTACTTTGGAATACGGAAAGCCCGTGTGCAAGTCGACGACCGGGCCGAAAACCAAGGCGAGCGGAAGATGAAAGGTCCCCCAAGCGACCACCCGGTTCGGCACATCCGAAGGGCGAACGCCGTAAGCGTTGGACCGGATGACCGGTTGCTCGAACGGAATGAAGACGTCCCCGAGCGTGTTCAAATCTCCACGCGACCGGCTCCAGATGTAGGAAACGCTCAAGTTGCCATCCTTGATGGGATGAAACCGCAGGGTTGCTTCCGCTTGGCTGTAGTTTTCCCTACCTGTGTTCAGAAGGCCGAGAACGCCTGGCGTGCCGCCCTCGCCGCCAAACGGGGAAATGACGAACAGATCGTGCGTCGTACTGTGCACATAGCCAAGGCGGAGAACGGCCCCGGTCCAAAGCGCGCGGTCCACTTCTGCGCTAGTCACAAAGCTGCGCGCGCTAGTGTTCGGCGCACGACGGATTCGCGACGCGATGGGACCGCTTCCGTTGGCGATGTACTCGTTCTCCAAAGCAATCGCATTTCCAACCGACTGCCCACTTGGATCGTACTGGCTGATCACGCGTGTCGGATTCCCGGTAAAATCCGCCGCGAGCAGCGGAACGCGGTCATAGAAAATGCCCGTTCCGGCACGGAGAATGGTCTTGCGATCTTTGCCCGGCGAATAAGCGACGCCGAAGCGCGGCGCGAAGGCCGCCGTGCGGCCCACGGTCTGGCTGGTGAATCGTCCACCGAGGTCCGCGGCCAAGCGATCGCTAAGTATCCAGTGGTCCGAGACAAACTCTTCCACATCCGTTACGGATCCGCCAAGCGATCCCGTGCCGCTGAATTGTATCTGTTCGGAAAGACTGCCGTCTTCGCGGAGCAGGCGCACCGGCTGTGACCCACTACTGCCTCTAAATGAGCGGCGCGTCGCGTCGACACCAATCCTCAATTCGTGGCGTCCAAGGAAAGTTCGCGGAGCAAACTGAAGGGTCGGGGCGGCCTGGAACTGGCTGGAGGACCGTGCCCAAGAGTTGAAGAAATTTCCACCCCAGCCGTCAGGGGTGAGCAGCATCGCCTCGCTGCCCTGCCCGTGTGCGTTGCTGTCAAACCGCGTGTAGTTCAATGCCATGCGGAATAGCGTGCCGGAAGAGAAGGTGTATGCGTCAGAGAGGCTTACGGAAACGCCTTTCCTGTCGTAGTCGGAAGAGGCGGTTTGAGGAATCAGCGCGGTGATATTGGCAAACTGGGTTCTCTGCGGAAATACGTTCAACGTCACTGTCACGACCTGCTTCGGCGAAAGGATGGCCTGCAGAGTGCTGTAGGAATTGAAACCCTGTCTTTTGATTTCGTTGCGGGGCCACGCAAGGCCTCGCACAGGATCACGGATGACGTCGTATTCGAAGACTTCGGAAAAACTGATTTTGTCTCCGAACACCGGCCCGCCAAAGACGATGCGCGGCGTGGCGCGCCCAACGCCGACAAAGTGGTCATTTTTGCCGCGCAGGCTGACATTGAGGTCGCGCACGCCGAACTTCCAACTTTCCGGTGGCGGCACCGTTTCGACAACCGTCAGGCCACCGGAGAACCCGCCATTTTCAGCACTGTATGGAGTCTGGACTACGCGAGCAGACTGCACTGCATCGAGAGGAACAGGAATCGAAAACGAACCCGTGACCGGGTCGGTCATTTTCGAGTTATTCACCTGGAGCATGGACTGATCCTCGGCGGCGCCGCGGAAATTCAGTTTTCCATCCGGCGTACGGACCACGCCGGGGGTCAGAGGCAGCGACGCCTTGAAGTTTTCTTCGGCAAGCGGGAGAGCGGCGAGCTGTTTTTCACTGAGCTTTGAAGCGCCAGAAGAATCAGCCGAGAGCGGTTCGGCCTGTTCCTTCACCTCGATTCTCTGGGTGAGTCCGGCCAACTTTACTGATATATTTTGAATGATGGACGCTCCATCTCGTACGCGAATTGTCGCCGTGAATGGCTCGAAACCTTCTGCTTCTAATCGCAGAATGTAATCTCCGTCCCCCACGTCTTTGAATTCGTAGTTTCCCACCGCGTCCGTAACTGCTGACAACGAAACCGCGCTCTCGGCCAGAGGCTTCAATTCCAACTGAAGGCCCTCGGACGTCGAGGGTTCCTGCGATGCATTCACCAGTGACACCGTGCCTCTTACCGCACCTTGCTTGTGCGTCGCTTCCTGGGCTGGCAGATGTGCACCGCAAAGAAGCATCGCCACTAGCAGAGCAATTCTTACCGCCCAATGTGCAGTATTGTGGGATCCGGACGTTTCACGAGGCATGATTTGTTTAGCTCTGGACCTTCCGATTGGATCGCAAAAAACGCCGCCAGATCCCAAGTTCCGCAATCCAGCTGATCTCGTAAACCAGCTCGCGTTCCTCGCTCGCATGCTCAAGTTCATTCCACACCGCGCGATTTTCGGTTTCCCAGCGCGCATCGACCCCCGCCGGAAACGCCGGAACGAGAGGGGCTACATAACTGACCATTGCAGACATCCGTTCACCTTCTAGCGCTGGAACTCCGAAGATCACTCTTTTGCGCCCGGCGCTCGTGGTGCATTGCTGCATTCCCTCTTCCATTCCAGGGACGTTCACCGCCGCACATCGGCACAAGGAAGAAAGAGTAATTGCTTGAAGGGAGTACGCTTGGTGGTCCCGAATAAAAGGCAGCACGGTAGCTCTCGCGCATTCGAAACGGCGCTGGCAGAAGATTGACGGCAAAGTCAAAAGCTCGCCCTACACCGTTCGTCCCCCGGGCTTTCGCTATGGCACTTCAGGACCGCCAACATGCCCTAAATGCTTTCCGTTGCGTGACATGCGGAATTGCCCGTTCACGACTTCGCAGGGCTCGTGGGATTCCCCGAACTGGAAAGCGAGATGCATTACCTCGGCCGAGGAGGGGATCCTGTCCAGTTCAACCAGTCCGGAGGAAGTCGTCGACGAGGCATTCCGAATGGTTGAGAGCGCCGGGAATGCTGGAGCCGCCTCCGTTGGCAAACAGTTCAGTTTTTTCGCGCAGCGCTTGATACCGGCAGAGCCGCGCCCATATTGGATGCTAAGTTATCAAAGGCGTAATGCCGGCCATGCGCACGAACCTGCTATGTCCGGGTGCAGGATTTTTATCGGCTGAATTTGTATCGATACAGGAGAATCTTGAATCAAACGCTTATGCTACCGAATTCATTTCACTTGCCAATTTCGAATGGTCCCGTCAGGCGTGTTGTATCTCGGCTCCAAGGTTTTTGCATAGCCCGCAACGCGTGCGCGGCGATCGCCCTCGCTTTCCTGTTTTGGGGGAACATGGCTTTCGCGCAAAATTCATCGGAAGACGCGCCGCGGCCCATCGTTGCGCCGAAACAGGTGGCCCCGGGCGAGCAAGTTTCCGCAACTCAGATCGAGGCCGATGCGAGCGATCAAGCGCAATCGAGTAGCGTCAGCACCTCCCTTGACGCCAGCTCACTCGGAAATGCCGAAGCCAAACAGTCCAAGCGCATAATTTGGATCTTTCCCAACTATCGGGCGGTGAGCGCTAACACGCAATTGCCTCCGCTCTCACTGAAAGAGAAGTTTTGGCTGGCTACGCAGGACAGCTTCGACTATTCGTCTTTTGTTTCCGCCGGGATGCTTGCGGGCGCCAGCCAAGCGAATAAATCGTATCCGGAGTTTGGGCAAGGTGCCAAAGGCTTTGGCCGCTACTACTGGCATGCGGTGGCCGATCAGGCTGTTGGAAACTATCTAACGGAAGCCATCGTGCCTGCGGTAACGCACGAAGACCCGAGGTATTACACGCTCGGGCATGGCGGGTTTCTTAAGCGCACCGGCTATGCGGTAAGCCGTCTGCTCGTCACGCGGACTGATTCCGGTCGGGGGACATTCAATCTTTCGGAAATTGTGGGCAATGGCGCCGGCGCAGGCATATCGGACCTCTATTACCCGTCGAGAGAGCGCACTTGGACGAAAACCGGGCAAAAGTGGGTGACTCAAATCGCGTTGGACGGCGTGTTCAACATCGTGAAAGAGTTTTGGCCCGATATCAACCATGCGGTCTTCCACGGCAAGTACTGATCGTGGCGTCATTGTCGAATGCAGTGTCAATCGTCTGTCGAAAGCGCTAGGCACCTGACAGCGCGGTCTCTGTCACCCAATTCGGTCGATACTCTGCTTCCGCAAGTCCCTGTCCACTCAACGGTTTGCAGTCACGCCTGGCACTCCACTTGGCAATCCCGTTGCAACACTAACTAGCCGGGTCGTTGCCACGCGAGGTTCTGGTCGGTGATGTCCCGAGACTGGTTGCTCGAAACCCAAGGAGTGAAAATACTGTGAAGAAAATCATACTCACTGTGCTCGCATTTGTTGGCGTAAATGGATTTGGAGGCCCAAGAGCCGTCGCTCAAGATCCACCTTCGCAATCGGCAGCCGCGGCCCCCGGGAGTGCCGAAGCGTTCGCGAACCAGCAATTCTCGCTGTTGCTCAAAGACATCCGTTCCATCAAGAAGCAGGTCATCGCCGCGAATCTGACGCTCACGGATAGCGAAGCCACTAAGTTCTGGCCGGTGTATGAACAGTATTCGGCGGAATTCGGAAAAATCAACGACACGAGAGCCGCGCTGGTCAAAGAATATTCCGACGAGTACGGAACGCAGACCGATGAGCAAGCTGACAACCTCGTTCGCCGGTGGCTGGATGTGGACATCGCCGCAGCGCAACTTCGGCAGAAGTATGTGCCGATCTTTCGGAAGGTACTGCCCGGGAGAAAAGCCGCGACCTTTTTTCAGCTGGACCGCCGCATCAGCATGATGATCGACGTGCAACTGACTTCGCAGCTTCCGCTTATGCAGAGCCAGGAGTAGATCTGTCGAATGAGAAACGCACATGGCCCGCAATGTAAATATCTCCGGCACTCACGTGTTTCTGGCGATGGCGGCTGCCCTTTGCCTGGCAGGGCCGCTTGCATGGATGTTTATTAGGTACTGGCTGTTTGCAGTGTGAGGAGAGGCACGGCGAATCTCTTCCGACCGGCCGGCTTTCTGGGCGCGGCCTTTGAATCGTCCACGAATTTTTGAAATTTAGGTGACTCCAGAGAGCGAGAGGATCTGTTCCATGATAACTGTTAAAGCGAGCCAAAAACTCTTCACTCATGCCGAGGTCGTGAACCTCACGGGAATCTGCGTCGAGCACTTGCACAATTTCGTGAAGCGCCATCGCTTGGGCTTTATTGCTCGTGCGGCCGAGACGGCGAAGGTCCAGACCGACCAGTTGTTTTTCACTCCGTGGGATTTGACGCTGCTGGTCACACTGTTCCCGCGCTGCATGCACTGACGCGAAGAGAGCCACTCTCAACCGTTCGCCAGCAGACTAGACCGCAGTGGTGGGCACTAAGACCGGGCCCAACACGCGGTGAGAATCGGCCCGCTATTGAAAATTTCTAGTGGCATCGCTGGGACGGAGGTCCACTCTCCGTCCCAAGCGATACTGCTTTCGGGCTCTCAGCCACTCTTCGGCTTGGTGTTTAAGCCTTTATGAATTGGACATCCAGGGTGATAGTCACTTCGTCGCCGACAAGAATACCGCCGGCCTCGAGCGCCGCGTTCCACACCAAACCGAAATCCTTGCGGTTGATCTTTGAGGTCGCAGAGATCCCAATCCGCGTATTCCCCCAAGGATCCTTGGTCGGGGCGGTCGGTCCTTCCACGGCGAAAATCACCTTGCGCGTGACCCCGCGAATGGTGAGATCGCCCTCTACGGACAGTTCTCCGTCTCCAACCCTGCTGATCGAGGTGGACCGGAAAGTCAGCGTTGAAAACTTTTCCACATGGAAAAAGTCCTCGCTCTTGAGATGCCCATCGCGTTGGGCGTCGCGTGTTTCGACCGAGGCTGCATCGATGGTGGCCTCGACTCGAGAGTTCGCGTGGCCGGATTCATCAAAGGTCAAGCTCCCGGTGATTTTGGGGAAATGACCCTTAACATTAGAGATCATCATGTGCTTAACCTTGAACTCGGCGATCGAATGAGCCGGGTCGATGCTCCAGGTCGTTATGGAAGTGGCCGGCAGTACAGCTGAAGTGCTCATGGTCTTTTGTCCTTTCTTTTCTTCGATTCTTATCTACTGCTGCTGGATTAGATGCGTTACAACGATAGTCGTTACAACATATATAAAGAAATCGCTTCGTTTTGCGGCGGACTCGGGCCGGAAATTCACGCGAAAACGTGGCTGAGCTAGTTCGAGGCTTTCGGGGCTGAGAAGGCGCAATCTGGCGTTGACAATGCGGGCCCATGCCTTCGCAGCCCAGCAAGAATCCTGAGGCTGCTTGTTACTTTACTGCGGGTTAGTTACTTCTCGTGTCGCTAGTTTCCTCTGCTTGTTCCTCTCGTGCTGCGGTTCGAGACAGAAATTTTGAGCTGTCATGGTACTGCCAATCCGGGAGCCCGGCCGATGGTGCGCTCGAGCTCGGCCCAGGCCAGCAGATATCCGAGCCTGGCCTGCAGCAATTCTGCTTTGGCCTCGTAGTTTGCTGCGGTGGCGTGTCTCACATCCGAGATCAGGACTACGCCTTGGGCCACTTGATTGGTCGCCAGCCGTTCGCTTTCCTGGCGGAGCTGCGCGACCTGCGTCGCAACATTGACCATGCTCCGGGTTCGTTCCAGCTTGTTGTAGCTGCGCTCAACCGCCACGGCGACTTCTTCTTTCAGGCGCTCCAGGTTTTGCTCGGCCTCGGCAAGCTGCGACCCTCGCTCGCGCACGGCAGCCCGGCGCTTGCCGAAGTCCCAAAGCGTGTAGTTCATGTTTACTCCGACGGTCCCAAAGTTGCGGACGAAGAACGGCACACCATCCTGGTAACTGTGGCGTGCGAATGCGGTGATGTCTGGAATGTAAGCCGTTTTTGCCGCGGCTACCCCGGCCCGTGCTTTCTCGACTGCTTCCTCCGCGGCGCGGATCTCGGGGTTCTCCTCCCAGGCTTCTTTCACATACTCGGTTTTCGGCAGCGACTCAACATTTGTATCGACTACGGACTCGAGATCCAATTTTGTATCCAGGGGGAGGCCAAGTAAATCGTTCAACTCGACCATGTAGTCCTGGATCTTGAGATCGGCGGTGAGGACTGATTGCTGGCCCTGGAGGAGTTCTGCTCGGCTTTGCAACGCTGCGACTTGGAGCGCGCTGCCGTTGCGGACGTTGTTTTCATTCTCACTGAGATTTTCGGCAGAGAAGGAGGTTTGCTGCTCTGCCGCATTCTTCTGAAGCTGCGCCACTAGAATGCCGTAATAGAGGGAGTGTACTTGCAGCGCGATTTCATTCTCGGCATTCTTCAAGTCGTCCCGCGAAGTGGCGACCTCCGCGGCCGCGATGCGATTTTCTTGGTGGATGCGCAACAGCTGCGTCAGAGGCTGGGCGATCATCGTGCCGCTCGAAATGAACGTCTGTTTGCCCTGTGGCAGCGTCGTATTGACGTTGGGAATGGGTACGCCTGCAGCAGTCCCAAAGGCTCCCTGAGGAATCGCGAGGTCCTGCAGTTCGGTGATATGTAGAGCGTTGGATTGATTGGTTATGACTGGAAAATAGTCTGAGCGGGCGCCCTCTTTTCTATGTTCGTATTCCTGGACTTTGAAGCGCGCGATCTTGAGGGCGCGGTTCTGTTCGATTGCCAGGCGAACCGCTTCCGAAAGTTTCAGGTGTCGAACTTCGTCGGTCAGAGCCGAAGTGGTGCAAAGGAGAAATACTCCGGCGGTTGCCAATATCCGGAGAAATTGTCGGCGAGTCATGGCATTTTCCTCAAGTCTTGATAGCTGGGTTTTACCGGGTGCATAAACAACATGATCAGCAAGAAGGCTGCCGCTACGCCGGCAATAAGCACGAAACCGTCGGCGATGGCCAGCGTATAAGCCTGTGCGTGCACTTGTTGAGCCAAGAGTGCGCCTGCGCGCGCTTGCGCTTCGTCCGATCCTGACGAGCTGGGTAACATGCCGAGGCTAACGATGCGTAGGCGTTCGTCCGTGAGCCAGTTACCAACCTGGACGTGAAGACCAAGCATGTTGGAGTGAAACTCTTCCCGAACGGTGAGGAAGCGATTCATGAGGGAGACGCCGACTTGGCCGCCAAAGATCCGGAAGGTATGCATAAATCCAGAGAGCGTAGCGGCAGCGGCGGCGCTCTTCAGCGCGCCCTTTTCGAGCCCTACGAGAACGATGCTGCTTACGAGCCCGACGTAGGCGCCAGCGAGGCCCATAGCCAGGACGAGCTCTATCGTTTCGAAACTTGCGCCCGCCCAGGATGGGTCGAGATGCGCGCACACCAGGGAGCCCAAGGCCACTATGGCAAGACTCACCGCCAGGATAAGCCGCGAGTTGGTGAAGAGAATAGCGGCAGCTACCAGCCACACCACGCCGAATTGGGGCAAGGCAATCCAGGCGAGAGCGTGGCCGGTTTCCACAGCTCGATATCTTTGGATGTTGCCGAGAAAACCGGGAATAAGAATGATGGTGGCTAGATGAACGAACTTGAAAACGAAAATCGACAAGGCCAGGATGACCAGGTTCCTTGAATTCACGAAGGAGAGATCTACCAGCGGATTCGGCTGCAGTACCCTTCTCACACAAGTGGCGGCGAGTAAAAAAAGTCCAGCAGCCGTCATGGCAATGATCACGGGGGAATGGAACCAGTCCAGACGCTCGCCTTGATCAAGAGCTCCGTAAAGCAGGCCGAGGCTCAAACTGAAATAGGCAAATCCGCGCCAACTTGGACCGGGCAAGACCGGGTTGCGGCGGGGAATGCCGAAATACACGCAAAGCATCATCAGGGGCGTCACCAGGGCGGCGTGCCAAAAAATCCAGCGCCAGGAGAGATGGTCGGCATACCAGCCTTGAAGCGCTGCTGCGACGTTGCTCGTGAAAATAATGTCCGCGGCATAGGCCGCGATGCCAAAAATGATCAGGCGCTTCGGGAGCGACGTAAGAACGAAGGTCATGGTGAGGGAATAAAAAGTTCCGGAGGCCAGGCCGGCCAGCGCTTGCAACGCCAACATGGCCCAGAAATTAGGTGAAAACGGCAGGAGAATGGCAGTGATCGTAAAGACGGAAGCGGCGAAAAGGAGAATGCGGCGGGGACCGTAAATTACGCTCAGGAACACGCAGAAAACGCCGCTAAACATCATGGCCGCATTCAGCGCCGTGGGCAGCCAGGAGGCCTGGTCGAAACTGTATCCGAGGGCGCCGCGTAGATCGCCAAGGCCAAGACTGAGCAGGCGGCTGTTCATCGTCGCAATGCTCGCGCCCAGAAAGACCCCGAGGACTCCGACGTACGGGTTTGTCGAAAGCTGAGTGGACGCTTCGGGCGACGCTGCGGGCATGGCGGGTTGGGCAGTTGCAGCACTCAAGTGATTTGCTCCGGTATCATTCCGAAACCGCGGTCGTGCGGACCCTGGCAACTACCGACAGGCCGGGCCGCAGACGTTGAGCCATGGGCTGTCCCGGATCGAACACAATCTTGACGGGGACGCGCTGCACGATTTTTGTGAAATTGCCGGTGGCGTTGTCGGGTGGCAGTAGGGCAAATTGCGAACCGCTGGCCGGTGCAACTTGTACTAGCTTCCCTTTCAGATGCACGCCAGGAAAGGCGTCCACTGAAATTTCCGCTGGAGCGCCAGGCTTCATGTGCCGCACCTGGGTCTCGCGATAGTTTGCTTGCACCCACGTGTCGGGCTGAACGAGCGACAGCACTTGGGTTCCTGGGCTGACCAGTTGTCCCGGGCGTACCTTGCGTTCGCCGACAATTCCATTCTCCGGAGCATAGATGCGCGTGTAGTCCAGATTAGTTTTGGCGGCGTCGAGGGAAGCCTGCTTTCCATGCAGATCGGCGAGGAGTTGGGCATCGCGCGAATCGAGCACAGCGCGGGCTCGCGTTTCGGCTATGACGGCGGTCTGGTTGCTGGCCAGGTTTGCTTTTGCTTGTTCGAGATCGGCTTGGCGTGCTAATACCTGGGCTCGGAATCGCTGCTCGTCGGCGACAGCTTGTTCGAGATGCTGCTGGGTGGCCGATTGCGTGGCGATCAGCGCTTCTTGGCGAGCACGTTCCGCGAGAGTTCGATCGACATCGGCCTTGGTGGCCTCGATCGCTGCCTGCGCCGCAGAAATCTGTGCTTTGGCAAGATCGATCCCCGTTTTTGCGCGGTCGACCTTCGCGTCTTGCAGATCCTTCTGGCGCCGATTGTCCTCGAGGGCCGCCCTCGCCGCCTCAACGGACGCTTCTGCCTGTGCTACTTGCGCCCGGAAGTCATCGTCCCGCAATTGGACCAGAAGGTCGCCGGCTTTTACGGTCTGGTAGTCGTCCACGAGAACTTTCGCGACGACGCCGGAGACTTTTGTGCTGAGCGGCGTCAGGTCGGCGCGCACGTAGGCATCATCCGTTTCTTGTTCGGCTCGTTCGCTCGCCCAGCTGTTCCAGTTCCCGATGATGGCCACCAGAATGCCTGCCGACATCAGAAAGATTAGAGTAGGGACGAGATACGGCTTTAGCTTTGCGATTAGCGTTTGTAGCATTTGCGGCTCCTTCAAAGCTGGCTTGTCCATTGAGGTCATAGCGGTTCCTTGTGAGGAAATTGATTCCCAAGCGCTGCAGAGAGCCAAGCCAGGAGATTGCTGCGAACGCCGCCGCGGTTCACCTGGCTTAGCGTTTCGCACGCGACTCGCAGGCCATCCTTGCTCGTGAACCAAAATTCATGAAGGTTCGAGATTCTCATGCTAGGTTCCAAATCAATGCTTTGTATTGAGGTCGCAACAGAGCAGAGTTTTGCACCCCAGGGGCCACCCATTCGATTTTGAAGTTCCTTCGGAAGGTCTTTACTTTCAACGAGTTGCTGGCACAGCACGACTTTCCTCAATCACGTGTCAGAAGCGAGGAAGTCATACCGTTGACACGGGCGTCAAACCCTTCTGCAGCCATTTGATTTGTAATGCAATTGTGCGGCATGAGACTTCTTGCCGCTTTGTCACGCCTCTGCTCCTTAGCAGAATCAGGCAACCGGTGCGCCACAGGGTCATGTCAGAATGAACCGACGTTCGAGGCCCGCACTGACAGAAATGTCAAACTTTCGGCTTCATCATATTTCGAGGAAGCACGACCCTTTCTAGGTCCGTGCTTCTAAAGAACATCGGGGACACAGCCGTGGCACGCCGCTTGCACATGGACGTGTCCGTGCAAGCTGGCGGAGGTAAGGTCGAATCCAGAGGTAAAAAGGCATGAGCGGACGGTTACCTGTCGTCTTTCTAGTGGATGTGGACGATACATTGCTTGAGAACGACCGCATTCAAAACGACCTCCGAGAGCATCTCGAACGCGAGTTTGGCGCAGCTTGTCGGGA
>Ga0307477_10001841_pt1 | contig 17059 bp, 14 predicted proteins | sample atmos_gasesECM2C_FD_203316 | JGI IMG/M metagenome (GOLD analysis project Ga0307477, IMG submission 203316) | Hardwood forest soil microbial communities from Morgan-Monroe State Forest, Indiana, United States - atmos_gasesECM2C_515 | ecosystem: Environmental > Terrestrial > Soil > Temperate...
CCGTTTGGGCGAGGGTCCAAGTCTAGAGGGCAGCGGCATAGCACTGCGGCCCCTCGCCCAAACGGCTGGAGGAGGCAAGGGCAATCTTGCCAGGACACTACCCGACCCTTCCGACCCTGCCGACACTTGCAGCGCCTCAGGCCGATCACTACACTCTGAGGCGACGACAGCGACCCAGATCTTCACCATTCACCTTCGGGAGGCTTCTATGAAGAGCTTCACCTTCCTGGGCAGGCAGGGTGTCTTCATCGCCAGCGCCAGCGCCTCGGTGCTGTGGCTTGCCGCCGCCGGCGCTCCGCGCGGCCTCCACGCGCAGGCGGCAGGCGGCGGCGCCTCCGGCGCGGAGATCAAGATCGGCGGCATCTTCGACCTCACCGGGATCACCTCGGACGTCGGCAAGTCCTACGCCCAGGGGGTGCGCGATGCGGTCGAGTGGACGAACGCCCACGGCGGCATCAACGGCAAGCGGCTGAAGCTGGTGGACGCCGACTACGGCTACAAGATCCCGGAGGCGGTGGCCCTCTACAAGCGCCTGGTCAACGACGAGAAGGTGGTGCTGATCGCCGGCTGGGGCACGGGCGACACGGAAGCGCTGCGCGAGCAGGCGGCGAAGGACAAGATGCCCTATCTCTCCGCCTCCTTCTCCGCCCACCTCACCGATCCCACCAAGAACCCCTACAACTTCTTCGTCGCGCCGAGCTACTCCGACCAGCTGCGGGCATGGCTGCTGTGGGTCAAGGACGACTGGAAGGACAAGTCGCGCAAGCCGAAGGTCGCCGCCCTCTTCGGCGACAACGCCTACGGCCGCTCGCCGCTCGCCGCGGGCAAGGACTTCGCCGAGAAGAACGGCATCGAATGGGTCTACGACGGCGTGCTCCCGGGCACGTTCCAGGACGCCACCAGCCAGCTGCTCACCATGCAGAAGGCCGGCGCGGACTACGCCTACATCAACGTGACCACGACCAGCACCTCGATCATCTTGAAGGATGCCGCCAAGCTCGGCCTCAAGACCAAGTTCGGCTCCAACCCTTACGGCTTCAGCGAAGCCCTGCCGGGTGTCGCCAAAGAAGCCGCCGAAGGGGTCACCGGCGTGATGCCGAGCCCACCCTACGGCAGCAACGTCTCCGGCATGAAGAGGATCCAGGACTTCGCCAAGGGCACGCCGCACGACGCGCTCTACGTGCGCGGATGGGCCTCCACCGCGGTGTTCGTCGAGGGGCTGAAGCGCGCCGACAAGGCCGGCCAGCTGACCGGCGAGGGGATCAAGAGCGCGCTGGAATCGCTCCGGAACTTCGACCTCGGCGGGATCGCGTGCAACGTCTCCTACACGCCGACCGACCATCGCCCCTGCACGACGACCCCGATCTACCAGGTCAAGAACGGCACGCTGGTCAAGGTCAAGGACTACGACGTGCCGCGTAAGAGCGAGTGGCTCGGCATGTAGCACGGATGCTCGAGGTCCATAACGTCGAGGTCGTCTACGATCGCGCCATCCTGGTGCTGAAGGGCATCTCCCTGGCGGTTCAGGAGGGACAGATCGTGGCCCTGCTGGGGCCGAACGGCGCCGGCAAGAGCACCATGCTGAAGGCCGTCTCGGGATTGCTGAAGTCGGAGGAAGGCGAGGTCACCGACGGCTCCATCCGGTTCCTGGGCAGGCGCATCGACCGGATGGAGCCCGAGGCCATCGTCCGCGCCGGCATCTTCCAGGTGATGGAGGGGCGGCGCGTCTTCGAGGACCTGACCGTCGACGAGAACATCCGCATGGGGGCCTACACCCGCGCCGACCAGGCGGCCGTCAAGCGCGACCACGAGCTGGTGTTCGACTACTTCCCCCGGCTCCGCGAGCGCCGCCGCCAGCTCGCGGGCTACCTCTCCGGCGGCGAGCAGCAGATGCTCGCCATTGGCCGCGCGCTCATGGCCCGGGCGCGGCTGATGCTGCTGGACGAGCCCTCGCTCGGCCTCGCGCCGCTGCTGGTGCAGGACATCTTCGCCATCATCCGCAGGATCAACCAGCAGGAGAGGACCACCATCCTGCTGGTCGAGCAGAACGCCAACCTGGCGTTGTCGATCGCGGACTTCGGCTACATCATGGAGAACGGCCGCGTCGTGCTCGACGGCGACGCCGAGAAGCTCCGGTCCAACGAGGACGTCAAGCACTTCTACCTGGGCGGCGGCGCCGGCGGCGGCGGCGCTGCTGGCGACGCCGGCGGCCAACGCCGGAGCTATCGCGACCTCAAGTTCTACAAGCGCCGCAAGCGCTGGCTGTCCTGAGGCACTCCCCGCGATGTCGCCACCGCGCCCCACCACCATCTTCGACGCCGAGCTGGAGTCGCGGCCCGAGGCGGACCGGATCGCCTACCTGGAGAACCGTCTGCGCCAGACGGTCGCCCATGCCTACGTCAACGCGCCGCGCTTCCGTGTCGCGATGGACGCCGCCGGCCTCGCGCCGCACGACGTGCGCGGCCTGGGCGACCTGGCGCGGCTGCCGCTCACCGCCAAGGACGAGCTGCCGGCGCTGCAGGCCGCGGACCCGCCGTTCGGCGGCCTGACGGCGGTGCCGGTCCGGAGCCTGCAGCGGATCTTCGCCTCGCCGGGCAACATCTTCGACCCGCAGGGGCAGGGACGGGACTTCTGGCGCTTCCGGCCGGCGCTCGCGGCCGCCGGCTTTCGCGCCGGCGACATCGTGCTCAACACCTTCGCCTATCACCTGACTCCCGCCGGCTTCATGTTCGACGGCGCGCTGCGCGCCCTCGGCTGCGTGGTGGTGCCGACCGGGCCCGGCCACACCGAGCAGCAGGTGCGGATCGCCGCCCACCTCGGCGCGACCGGCTACGTGGGCACGCCGAGCTTCCTCTACGCCATCCTGGAGAAGGCCGCCGAGGCGCGCTCGCCGTTGCAGATCGAGGTCGCCTACGTCACCGCCGAGATGCTGCCGGAGTCGCTGCGGCAGGAGCTCGAGACCGCGTACGGCATCCGCGTGCTGCAGGGCTACGGCACCGCCGACGTCGGCATGCTGGCCTACGAGTGCCCGGAGAAGCACGGCATGCATCTGCACCCCGAAGTGATCGTGGAGGTGCTCGACCTCGCGACCCGCGAACCGGCCGCGCCGGGGCAGCCGGGCGAGGTGGTGGCGACGATCTTCGACGAGGCGTATCCGCTCATCCGCTTCGCCACCGGCGACCTCAGCACCTTCCTCGCCGACCGGCCGTGCCCCTGCGGGCGCACCGCGCCGAAGCTCGCGGGCATCCTGGGGCGGGTCGGCGACGCGGTCAAGGTCAAGGGCATGTTCGTGCACGCCAGCCAGATGGCGGCGGTCTTCAAGGGCTTCCCCGAGGTGGCGCGCTTCCAGGCGGTGGTGACGCGCGCGGCGCACCTGGACAATCTGTGCTACCTCGTCGAGATCGGCGAGATCGGCGAGATCGGCGAGGTCGGCGAGCCCTTAGGGCCTGCCCCTGGCCTGACGGAGCGTCTCGCCGCGGCGCTGCACGAGCAGCTCAAGGTGCGCGGCGACGTCGAGATCGTGCCCCCCGGAACCATCTCCGCGGCAGCCCGGAGAATCGATGACCGCCGGGTCTGGAAGTAGCCCGCCGCAGCTCGAGGTCAGGAACGTGACGCTGCGCTTCGGCGGCGTCACCGCCCTCGACGACGTCAGCTTCGCGGTCGAGAGCGGCTCGATCCACGCCATCATCGGCCCGAACGGCGCCGGCAAGACCAGCATGCTGAACGCCGTCAGCGGCGTCTACCGCCCGCGGCAGGGCCGCATCCTGCTGGCGGGCGAGGACATCACCCGCCGCTCGCCGCACGCCCGCACCCGCCTCGGCCTGGCGCGCACCTTCCAGAACATCGCCCTGTTCAAGGGGATGACGGTGCTGGACAACCTGCTGATCGGGCGCCACACCCACCAGCGCTGCGGCATCTGGCGGGGCGGCATCTACTACGGCCCGGGCCGGCGCGAGGAAGTGGCGCACCGCCTGGTGGTCGAGGAGATCATCGACTTCCTCGAGATCCAGCACATCCGCAAGCAGACCGTCGGCACCCTCGCCTACGGCCTGCAGAAGCGCGTCGAGCTGGCCCGCGCGCTGGCGCTCGAGCCGAAGATCCTGCTGCTCGACGAGCCGATGGCCGGGATGAACGCCGAGGAGAAGGAGGACATGGCGCGCTTCGTCATCGACGCCAACGAGGACCGCGGCACGACGGTGGTGATGATCGAGCACGACATGGGCGTGGTGATGGACGTCTCGCGCCGCGTCGTGGTGCTCAACTTCGGCCGCAAGATCGGCGACGGCACCCCGGACGAGATCAAGCGCGATCCGCGGGTGCAGCACGCCTACCTCGGCCAGGAAGACGCCGCCGCCGACCGCCGCAAGGCCGCCGCGGGAGGGGCCTGACGTTGGCCGCCGGGTCGGGGGACAGGTCCCTCCTGCCGCCGTTTGGGCGAGGGGTGGTCAATGAATCGGCCGCGGACTCCCATGCCTCGCCCAAACGGAGGCAGGAGGGACCTGACCCCCGACCGACAGCGGCCAACGACCCCTCGACCGCACCGCTCGCACCGGCGCCGGACCTGGACACCTTTCCGAAGCTCCTGGTCGCGGCCGCCGCCCGGCTCGGCGCGCGGACGGCGCTGCGCGAGAAGGACCTCGGCATCTGGCAGGAGACCAGCTGGCGGCAGTACCACGACCACGTGCGCGACTTCTCGCTCGGCCTGGCCGCCCTCGGCCTGCGGCGCGGCGACAAGGTCGCGATCATCGGCGACAACCGCCCCGAGTGGGTCTACGCCGAGCTCGCCGCCCAGGGCGCCGGCGCCACCTCGGTCGGCATCTACCAGGACTCCAACCTCGTCGAGGTGGCCTACGTCATCGATCACTCGGACGCGGTGTTCGTGGTGGCCGAGGACCAGGAGCAGGTGGACAAGATCCTCGACATGATCGAGAAGCTGCCGAAGGTCAAGAACGTGATCTACAGCGACCCGCGCGGCATGCGCCACTATCGGCACCCGGCGCTGATCAGCTTCGCGGCCGTCGAGGAGCGCGGGCGCGCGCTCGGGCAGAGCCAGCCGCGCCTGTGGGCCGAGAGCGTCGCCGCCGGCCGCGCCGACGACGTGGCGATCATCTGCTACACCTCCGGGACCACCGGCTTCCCGAAGGGCGCCATGCTGACCTTCCGCAACCTGCTGACCATGGCTGCCAGCCTGAACCAGGTCGACGCCAAGCTGCCGGGCGACGAGTTCGTCTCCTTCCTGCCGCTGGCCTGGATCGGCGAGCAGATGATGTCGCTCGCCAGCAGCCTGGCGCTGGGCTTCACCGTCAACTTCCCCGAAGAGCCCGCGACCGTGATGGAGGACATCCGCGAGATCGGCCCGCACATCATGTTCGCGCCGCCGCGGATCTGGGAGAACGTCAACTCCATGGTCCAGGTCAAGATCATGGACACGACGCGCGCCAAGCGCCTGCTCTACGAGCTGTGCATGCCCGTCGGGTACCGGGTCGCCGACCTGCGATTCGCGCGGCGGCCCGTGCCGCTGGCCTGGCGGGCCGCCTGGCTGCTCGCCCACGGGCTGCTGTTCCGCGCGCTCAAGGACCGCCTCGGCCTCTCCCACATCCGCAGCTGCTCGACCGGCGGCGCGCCCCTCGGCCCGGACGTGTTCCGCTTCTTCCACGCCATCGGCGTGCCGCTCAAGCAGATCTACGGCCAGACCGAGATCAGCGGCATCTCCTGCATCCACGCCGACGACGACATCCAATTTCACACCGTCGGCCGGCCCATCCCGGGGACCGAGCTGACCATCTCCGAGCAGGGCGAGATCCTGTCGCGCAGCCCTTCGGTGTTCGCCGGCTACTACAAGAACGAAGCCGCGAGCCGGGAGACGCTGGCCGGCGGCTGGCTGCATTCGGGGGACGCGGGCTACCTCACCGAGGACGGCCACCTGGTGGTCATCGACCGCATGAAGGACGTGATGCAGCTCGCCGGCGGCGCCAGCTACTCGCCGCAGTACGTCGAGAACCGGCTCAAGTTCTCGCCCTATGTCAAGGAGGCGGTGGTGATCGGCAAGGACCGCCCCTATCTCACCGCCATGCTGTGCATCGACATGGCCATCGTCGGCAAGTGGGCGGAGACGCACCGGCTCGGCTACACCACCTACACCGACCTCTCGGCCAAGGGCGAGGTCTACGACCTGCTGCACCGCGAGGTCGAGAAGGTCAACGAGACCCTGCCGGCGGCGGCGCGGATCCAGCGCTTCGTCCTGCTCTACAAGGAGCTCGACGCGGACGACGAGGAGCTGACCCGCACCCGCAAGGTGCGGCGCGCCTTCGTCGAGGAGCGCTACCAGGAGGTGATCGCCGCGCTCTACGCCGCGGCGCCCGCGCCGGTGCCTATCGACGCCGTGATCCGCTTCCAGGACGGCAAGACCGCGCGCATCCAGACGACGCTCGAGGTGCGGGAGGTGTTGCCGGCGGCGCGGTAGAGTCCAGATGCCCTTGCCTCCCTTTGGGCGAGGCATCAGAGTCCTCTGCCTCTGTGCCCTCACAACCCCTCGCCCAAAGGGAGGCAAGGGCATCTGGACTCTGCCGTGCCGCCGGCCGTGGGCGGCGAGCGCTGAGGTTCCGAGAGCATGGACTTCTTCCTGCAGCTGGTGATCAACGGCCTGGTGGTGGGCAGCATCTACGCGCTGGTGGCGATGGGCTTCGTGATCATCTACAAGTCGACCAGCGTGCTGAACTTCGCCCAGGGCGAGTTCCTGCTGCTCGGCGCCTACATCAGCCTGGCGCTGCTGACCCGCTGGCACGTGCCGTTCTGGGCCACCGTCGTGCTGACGCTCGGGTTCGCGGTGGCGCTCGGCCTGGCGATCGAGCGCCTGATCCTGCGGCCGATGATCGGCGAGCCGGTGGTCTCGGTGATCATGGTGACGCTGGGCCTGTCGAGCATCCTGCGGGCCGTGGTCCAGGGCATCTGGGGGACCGACACCCGGCCCTACCCCGAGATCTTCCCCAGCGCGCCGGTGATGATCGGACCGGTGCCGGTGTCGCGGGCGTACGCGTGGAGCCTGGGCTGCGTGGTCGTGCTGCTGGTCGCCTTCAGCCTGTTCTTCAAGCGCTCCCGCTTCGGCATCGCGATGCGCGCCACGGCCTTCTCGCAGCAGGTGGCGCTCTCGATGGGCATCTCGGTGCGGCACATGTTCGCTCTGGCCTGGGCGATCGCGGCGGTGGTGTCGGCGATCGGCGGCATCCTGCTGGGAGCGGTGCGCACCGGGGTGGACCAGTCGCTGGCGCTGATCGGCCTGAAGGTCCTGCCGGTCGTGATCCTGGGCGGGCTCGACAGCGTGCTCGGCGCGATCGTCGGCGGCCTGCTCATCGGCGTGCTGGAGAACCTCGCGGGCGGCTACCTGGACCCGGTCTTCGGCGGCGGGGTGAAGGAGGTCGCGCCCTTCGTGATCCTGGTGTCGATCCTGATGATCAAGCCGTACGGGCTGTTCGGCAAGGTGCACATCGAGCGTGTCTGATGGGGGCGCGCGCTCGTCTCTCGGTAGTTCTACCTGGATCCTCCCTTCCCCTCCCGCCTCCTTTGGGCGAGGGGCGCAGGCGGCAAGAGGCGAGGGACGAGGACTTTGGCTCCTCGCCCAAAGGAGGCGGGATGGGAAGGGAGGATCCAGACACTACCGAGAGACGAGCATCGATGAGTCGTTCTCCGGGAGGTTCTTGGTCATGATCCGTTGCGGCGATTTCAAGACGTCCTACGCGGCCGACATGGCGATCTTCGATTCCGCGCTGACGCGCTGGTGCCTGGGGGCCCTGCTGCTGGCGCTGCTCGCCGTGCCGCTCTTCGCCAGCAGCTACTGGCTGGACGTGGCCAACCGCATCGGCATTGCGGTCATCGGCGCCCTGGGGCTCAACATCCTGACCGGCTTCACCGGCCAGATCTCGCTCGGCAACGCCGCGTTCATGGCGGTCGGTGCCTACGCCACGGCGTACCTGGGCGGCCACCTGGGCCTGCCGTACCTGGTGACGATCCCGCTCGCCGGCGTCCTCGCCGCGGTGGCCGGGATGATCTTCGGCGTGCCCTCGCTGCGTCTCAAGGGGCTCTACCTGGCGATGGCCACCCTGGCGGCGCACTTCATCGTCGAGTTCGTGGTGACCCACTGGAACGCGGTCACCGGCGGCGTGAACGGGGTGAGCGTGCCCGCGGCGGCGCTGTTCGGCCGCGCTCTCGATTCCGACGGGAAGCTGTTCTACCTGATCTTCCCGCTGACCTGCCTGCTGGTGCTCTTCGCCAAGAACCTCTTCCGCACCAAGGTCGGCAAGGCGTTCGTCGCCATCCGCGACCAGGACGTCTCGGCGGAGGTCATGGGCGTCAACCTCTTCAAGTACAAGCTGCTCTCGTTCGGCGTCAGCTCGTTCTACGTCGGGGTCGCGGGCTCGCTGCTGGCGTACCAGGCCAGGTACATCAGCCCGGAGAACTTCCCCATCACCCTCGCCATCGACGCGCTGGCGATGATCATCATCGGCGGCATGGGCAGCGTCCTGGGCTCGATCCTGGGCGCCATCTTCATCACCGGCCTGCCCGAGCTGCTGCGTCTCGGCTCGTCCAGGCTGAGCGACGTCTTCCCCGCCCTGGTCGGGCTCTTCGCCTCGCTGAAGCTGGGCGTCTTCGGCCTGGCCATCGTCCTCTTCCTGGTCTTCGAGCCCGACGGCCTCGCCGCCCGCTGGCGGAAGATCAAGACCTACTGGCGCCTCTACCCGTTCTCCTATTAGAGCCCCAGGTGGCTCCGGATTTGCACTGCTTCCTGGGCATGTGCGCGGCCGCCGTTGAAAATACCCGCGGATTTCCTCTTGACACCAGCGAGAAGTCCGCTACGCTTTACTCCGTGGACGAGATCGCGGCGCCCGACCAACCTCCGAGTACCAGCGGCAGCGTCGCCTTCGCGGACGTCTGGCGACCCGTGGGGAATCTCCCCTTCTCCCACGCCACCCATCCTCCCACCTTCTTCTCACTTCCTGCCGCAGTTCCCAGCGTCGGTCCCGGTGGCTCGCGGCAGCACCTCGCTTCCCTAGCGCACTGACCGTGATGCGCGCGGAGCCCCCCGGGGCAGCGTTTCCCAGTCGATCTCGGACCGGGTCGAGGAGCCGAACAAGACGGAGCCTCGACGGCTTCGCCATTCCCGGATCGACAGGGTCGACGGGACCGAGCTGCGACCGGGCACCCTGCGACCCGACACCCTTGCACAGAGCCGGCACCATCTCCTCGCCTGCACGCGAGGGGATTTCATCTCACTACGGAGGACCCCGACGATGAAGCATGAGGCATACGCCTCGGTTGCCGAACCGCTGACCGCCAGACGCGAAGAGATCTGCGCCGTCGTCAATGACAGCTACGATCCCGCCACCTGGGGGGACTGGCGGTGGCAGATGCGCCACCGCCTGACCCGTCTCGATCAGTTCGAGCGCCTGCTGCGGCTCACCGAGACCGAGCGGCGGGGGCTGACGTTGGCGAGCGAGAAGTTCTCGGTCGCCGTGACGCCGTACTTCGCGACGTTGATCGATCCCGAGGATCCGGCCTGCCCGATCCGCAAGCAGGTGGTGCCTCTGGAGAGCGAGCTCCTCGTCTCGCCAGGCGACATGACCGATCCCCTGGACGAGGACGGCGCCAGCGTCGTCGAGGGGCTGGTGCACCGCTATCCCGACCGCGTGCTCTTCCTCGTCCTCGACACCTGCGCGGCCTACTGCCGCTACTGCACCCGCAGCCGCCTGGTCAGCCAGGGCGAGCTCGAGCCGCTCGGCCGCCGCGTCGACGCCGTGATCGCCTACCTGCAAGCGCATCACGAGGTGCGCGACGTGCTGCTCTCCGGCGGCGATCCGCTGCTGATGTCGGACGCCACCCTCGACAAGCTGCTCGGCCGGCTGCGCGACATCCCGCACCTCGAGTTCCTGCGCATCGGCACCCGCATCCCGGGCTTCCTGCCGCAGCGCATCACGCCCGAGCTGGTGGCGGTGCTGCGCAAGCACCGGGTCTGGCTGTCGGTCCACTTCTGCCACGCGCGCGAGCTGACGCCGGAGGTGGCGCAGGCCGCCGACCTGCTGGCCGACGGCGGCATCCCGCTCGGCTGCCAGACGGTGCTGCTCCGGGGCGTCAACGATTCCGTGCCGGTGCTGCGCGAGCTTTTCCACGGCCTGCTCAAGCTGCGCATCCGCCCGTACTACCTCTACCAGTGCGATCCGGTGCTCGGCACCGGGCACCTGCGGACCTCGGTGACGCGTGGGCTCCAGCTGATGGAGGAGCTGCGCGGCCACACCACCGGCTATGCCGTGCCCACCTACGTCGTCGACGCCCCCGGCGGCGGCGGCAAGATCCCGGTCCAGGCCGAGACCATCGTCGGCCACGACGGCGACGTGTGGCAGCTGCGCAACTGGGCCGGCAAGGTCTACAGCTACCGCGATCCTCACAGCGCGCGCAGCGCGCCTGATGCGAGCGACGCGCGCAGCGCGCCTGATGCCTACGACGCGCGCAGCGCGCCTGATGCCAACGACGCGCACGCGGCCGGCGGGGCGCCCTGAAGTGACCCCGACGCCGTCGCCGGGGCCGCCGCGATCGTTGCGGATCGCCCTCGCCTACGACCTCAAGACCGACTACCTCGCCGCCGGCTTCTCGCCCGAGGCGGTGATGGAGTTCGACGACGACGCCACCGTCGCGGCGCTGGCCGGCGCCCTGACCGCTCTCGGCCATCACGCCGAGCGCGTCGGGCGCGGCGTCGAGCTGGCGCGCCGCCTGGCCGCGGGCGAGCGCTGGGACCTGGTGTTCAACTTCGCCGAAGGAGTGAGCGGCCGCTCGCGCGAGGCGCAGGTGCCGGCGCTCTGCGAGCTGTTCGAGCAGCCGTACACCTTCTCCGACCCGCTGACCGCGGCGCTGACGCTCGACAAGCCGCTGGCCAAGCGCGTGGTGCGGGACCTCGGCCTGCCGACGGCGCCGTTCGCGGTGGTCCACCGCTGCGAGGAGGCCGACGCGGTCGACCTGCCGCTGCCGCTGTTCGTCAAGCCGATCGCCGAGGGGAGCTCGAAGGGCGTCAGCCAGCGCTCGAAGGTCACCCGTCGCGAAGAGCTGCGCGGCCGCTGCGCCGAGCTGATCGCCGCGTTCGACCAGCCGGTGCTGGTCGAGACCTACCTGCCGGGACGGGAGATCACCGTCGGCATCGTCGGCAACGGCACCCCTCACGGCAATGCCACCCCTCCCGGCGAAGCCGGCAACGACGGCGATGTCGGTGATGCTGGCCGTGCCGGCGGGGCGCGTGTGCTGGGCACCATGGAGGTGACCTTCGTCCACGGCAGCGATCGCGAGTTCTACACCGCCCTCAACAAGGGAGAGTTCGAGGAGCGGGTCGGCTACGCCCTGCTCGACGGCGAACCGCTCGCGGCGCGCGCCCGCGAGATCGCGCTCGCCGCCTACGCCGCGCTCGGCTGCCGCGACGCCGGGCGGGTCGACCTGCGCTGCTCCGAGGACGGCGAGCCCTGCTTCCTGGAGATCAACCCGTTGCCCGGCCTGCATCCGACCCGCTCGGACCTGCCGATCATGTGCGCCCTGGGCGGGGTCGACTACCAGCGCCTGGTGGGGGACATCGTCGACGCGGCGGCAAGGAGATGGGGTCTATGGAGCTGAAGGACCGTGCCCGCCGGGTCAGGTGGTCTCGCGGTAGTGGGTCCCGGTCTCGCCTGGGCGAGGTCTCGCGGGTCATCATCGCCCACAACCCGGTGGGCCCGGCGGACGACCCTTCGACCTCGGACGTCCTGGCGCAGGTCGAGCTGGTGGCGGGGGCGCTGGCCGAGCTCGGGATCGCGGCGACGCGGCTCGGCGTCGCCGACTGGCGGATCTGGGAAGACCTCCAGCGCCTCGGCGCGGCGCAGGGGCGCGGCGGTCCCGGCGGCCCCGGCAGCCGGGGGACCGCCGGAACGGCGGGGCTCGCTCCGGGAACCGTGGTGTTCAACCTGGTCGAGGCGCCGCCCGGCATGCCCGGCGTCCATCCGGCGACCGCCGCGGCGCTCGAGCTGCTGGACCTCCCCTTCTCCGGATCGAGCGCGGCGGCCCTCTGGCTGTCCACCGACAAGCTGGCGACGCGGGCGCTGCTCGCCGCCGAGGGCGTGCCGGTCCCAGCCGGCGGGCGGCTGGATCGCCTCGGCGATCCTGGCGACAATGGCCGCGACGGCAGCGATGAGGTGAATGCCGGCGACGGCCGCGGCCCCGGCGGCGCGGAGGTTCTCGACCGCGTGCCGCCGCCGTGGATCCTGAAGCCGGCCTGCGAGGACGCCTCGCTCGGCCTGGACGGCGACGCGGTATGCGCCACCCGCGCGGCGGCCCTGGCGCGCGCCGCCGAGCTGCTGCGCCGCTTCCCGGGCCAGCCGCTGGTCGTCGAGCGCTACCTCCCCGGGAGGGAGCTGAACGTCTCGCTGCTGGCGGCGCCGCCATGCGATCAGCGCGATCCGCGCGATGAGCGCGATCCCCGCGGTCAGCGCCAGCCGCCGATGGTCCTGCCGGTGGCGGAAATCGAGTTCGTCGACTACCCGCCCGGCATGCCGCGGATCGTCGGCTACGAGGCCAAGTGGCAGCCTAACTCCTTCGCCTACACCCACACCGTGCGGCGCTTCCCGAGCGAGGCCGCCGAAGCGCCGCTGCTCGCCGAGGCGCGCCGTCTCGCCCTCGCGGCCTGGCGCGCCTGCGGCCTCTCCGGCTACGGCCGCGTCGACCTGCGTCTCGACGAGCGCGGTGTTCCCCACGTGCTGGAGGTCAACGCCAATCCCTGCTTGGCCGCGGATGCCGGCTTCATGGCTGCCGCCGAGCAGGCCGGCCTGAGCGCGGCCGAGGTGATCTCCCGCATCCTGGCGGACGCCGTCGCGCGGCATCGCTGTGACCGCCAGGAGCGCGTCGATCGCCAGGAGCGCGTCGATCGCCGGGAGCGCGTCGATCAGGTCGATCGCGTCGACCGCCGCGAGCGCCGGCAGGACGCTCCTGCCCCCTCCCTCCCGGTCGCCGGGGGCGTTTCGTTCTAGCGGACTCTCTACCGCCGCCCGAGCCGCCCGGCCCGCCCGAGCCGTCCAGCCGTCGCCCTTCCCGCGCGGGTGCCCGAGATGCCAGAATCACCGTCCGTGGCCAGGGACCCGCTGCCGGCGCTGCGCAAGCTGTGCCTCGCCTTGCCGGAGGCCACGGAACGGCTCAGCCACGGCGAGCCGACCTGGTTCGTGCGCGGCAAGAAGACCTTCGTGATGTACGCCAACCACCACCACGACGACCGCCTGACGTTCTGGTGCGCGGCGCCCGAGGGAGCACAGGAGATCCTCGTCGGCTCGCACCCTGACCGCTTCTTCGTGCCGCCCTACGTGGGGCACCGCGGCTGGCTCGGCGTCTACCTGGACGTGCCGGTCGACTGGAACGAGATCGCCGACCTGGTCGCCGACGCCTACCGCGCGGTCGCCCCGCGGCGGCTGGTGGCCGAGCTGGACGCTCGCGAGGCGGGCGCATGAGGATCGCGATCCTCGGGGCGGGCGGAGTCGGCGGCTACTATGGCGGGTTGCTCGCCCACGCCGGCCATCCGGTCGCGATGCTGGCCCGCGGCGCCCATCTCGAGGCGCTCCGGCAGCGCGGCATCGAGGTGCGAATGCCCGGCGAGACGTTCACCGCGGCGGTGGCGGCGACCGACGATCCGCGGCAGCTGGGAGAGATCGAGCTCGCGATCCTCGCGGTCAAGAGCTACTCCCTGCCGGAGATCGCGCCGGCGGTCCGGCAGGTGGCGGCGACCGGCGCGATCGTCCTGCCGCTGCTGAACGGCGTCGAGGTGAACGACCGGCTGGCGGCGGCGGGCGTGCCCCTCGACCGTCAGCTCGGCGGCCTGAGCCGCATCAGCGCCGCCCGCCTCGGCCCGGGCGTCGTCGAGCGCCGCAGCCCCTTCCAGCAGGTCGTGGTGGGCGAGCTGGCCGGCGGCATCTCCGAGCGCGCCGAGCGCATCGCCGGCATGCTGCGCGACGCCGGCGTGGAAGGCGCCCGGGCCTCGGCCGACATCGTCGCCGACCTCTGGCGGAAGTTCGCCTTCATCGCCACCATGGCCGCCGCCTGCGGCCTGGCCCGCTCGGCGGTGGGACCGCTGCGCAAGACGCCGCTGGGGCACCTCCTGATCGAGCGGTCGGTCGGCGAGGTGGTCGCCCTGGCGCGGGCCCGCGGCGTCGCGGTGGACGCCGACGAGGAGGAGAAGGTCGTCAAGATCATCGACTCGGTGCCCGAGACGATGAAGCCGAGCTTCCTCCACGACCTCGAGTCGGGCGGCCCGACGGAGCTCGACGACCTCAGCGGCGCGGTCGCCCGCCTCGGCCGGCAGGCCGGGCTCGAGACGAAGGTGCACGACACCGCGGCTGCGGCGCTGGCGCCAGCAGCCCCCGCGGGCCGTTAGCCCCCCTGGGCCTCCCTTTGGGCGAGGGTCCAAGGTCCAGGAGCGGCGCCGGAGAAATGCCGACCCTCGCCCAAAGGGAGGCCCAGGGGGGCTAACGGCCCGCGGGGGCTGCCTGAACCGGGAACCGGCGCCGATGGCACCCGCGGTTCGGACCGGATAAACTCGCCGCGCGGTCGGCCGCCGGGACCGCCGGCGTGGCGCTTCCGTTCCCCGGCACGAACGTCCTGTCGTCGTCAGATACGGAGGTCAAGGCACGATGAACCTTTTCGGCCCCTTCCGCACGCTCACTCCGACGCAGCGCCGCACCTTCATCGCCTGCTTCCTCGGCTGGTCGCTCGACGCCTTCGACTTCTTCATCATGGTCTGGTGTCTCCCTGCGATCGCCACGGAATTCCAGGTCAAGATCCCAGCCGTCGCCGAAGGTCTCTTCCTGACGCTCGCCTTCCGCCCCGTGGGAGCGTTCCTCTTCGGGCGCATGGCCGACCTGTTCGGGCGCCGGCCCACCCTGATGCTCAACATCATCTCGTACTCGGTCTTCGAGCTCGCCTCCGCGTTCGCACCGTCGCTGACGGTGCTGCTCGTCTTGCGTGCGCTCTTCGGGATCGCGATGGGCGGCGAATGGGGCGTCGGAGCGGCGCTGGCGTTCGAGACCCTGCCGGCCAAGGGGCGCGGCTTCTTCTCGGGCGTCTTGCAGGAAGGCTACGTGGTCGGCAACCTGATCGCGGCGGCGACCTACGGCCTGCTCTTCATCCACATCGGCTGGCGCGGGATGTTCATCGTCGGCGCGCTGCCGGCCTTCCTGGTGCTCTACATCCGCTCGCAGGTGGACGAGTCGCCGGCCTTCCTGCACGGCCAGGCGGTCAAGCGGGAGAAGGGTCATCTCGCCGTCGACGTCCGGACCTACCTGGGCAGCTTCCTCTTCCTCATCGTGCTGATGTTCGCCTTCAACACCTTCAGCCATGGCACCCAGGACCTGTACCCGACGTTCCTCGAGAAGAACTTCAACCTGCCGGCCTCGACGCGCGGCATGATCGGGATCATCGGCAACATCGGCGCGCTGCTGGGCGGCATCCTCTTCGGCGCCTGGTCGGAGCGCATCGGCCGCCGCCGGGCCATCGTGACCGCCGCTCTCCTCGCGCTGCCGATGATCCCGCTCTGGGCCTACTCGCACACCGTGCCGATGCTCGCCCTGGGCGGCTTCCTCATGCAGTTCATGGTGCAGGGCGCCTGGGGCATCATCCCGGCGCACTTGAACGAACTGTCGCCGCCCTCGGTGCGCGGCACCTTCCCGGGCGTCACCTACCAGCTGGGCAACCTGCTGGCGTCGAAGAACGCCGTCATCCAGTCCCGGATCGCCGACCAGCGGTACGCCGGCAGCTACCCGCCGGTGCTGGCCGGGACCGTGGTGATCGTGGCGACCCTGGTCGCAGTGGTCACCATGCTCGGCAAGGAGTTCAAGGGAGCCGACCTCACGTCCACCAGCCATCCGACCGGCCCGCCGCTCCCCGCGGCCGGGCCCACCGGCGGGATCGAGCCCCAGATCTCCGAGTAGAGATCCCCGCCGAGGTTCGGCCGCCGGCGCGGTGGCGGCCGACGGCCGATACGCGGGGGAGCGAGTGCCGCGCGCCGCGGGCGTGCTCGCTCAGCCGCGCTGGCGCTTCGGGCTCGTCCGGCGGATGAGACGGACGTAGAGCCCCGAGGGGAGCAGGCCGAGCGGGCGCGCCAGCAGGGCCATCTGCCACGGGAACCACAGCTCCGCTCGCTGCGCGAAGATGGCGCGGCCGATCCGCGCCGCCGCGTCGTCGGTCTCGAGCAGGAACGGCATGGCGAACTTGTTCGGCGCGGTCATCTCGCTCTTCACGAAGCCGGGGAAGACGCAGGTCGTCTTGACCCCGGTCGTGGCGAGATCGACGCGCAGGCTCTCCATGAAGCTGCGCAGGAACGCTTTCGAGGCGCCGTAGGCAGCGTTGTTCGGCAGGCCGCGCACCGCCGCGATCGAGGCGATGCCGACCAGGTGGCCGCGGTTGCGGGCGAGCATCCCCGGCAGCGCCGCGGTGAGCGTGGCCGCGGCGCCGAGAACGTTGACGCGGAGGATGCGCTCGCAAGCCTCCCAGTCGAGCTTCCTGGCGGAGGTGATCTCGCCCGCGCCGGCGTTGGCGACGACCAGGTCGAGGCCGCCGTCCCGGCCGTCGAGCTCGAGCAGGCGCTCGCGCACCGCCGCCACGTCCGCCACGTCGAGCTCGAGCGGCTCGATCACCCCGCCGGTGCGGGCGGCCTCGTCCCGCAGCTCATCCAGCTTCGCGCGGCGGCGCGCGGCGGCCACCACCGTGACCCCGCGCGTCGCCAACCACGCGGCCAGCGACCTGCCGAGCCCGCTCGAAGCGCCGGTGACCAGTGCCCGTCTCAGCTGCGCCGCCGCCATCGTGCCCCTCCCGCAGAAGCGTGTCGATATGTCGCTGCAGATTGGCCCGAGCCTACACCAGCAGGCCACCGGCATGGCGAGCCGCGAGGCCTGCGTGCGGGTCCGCCGGCCCCCCCTCGCGACCCGGGGTAGTGGGTCAGTTTCCCGCGACCTCCCTTTGGGCGAGGGGCCAAAGTCATACGCCCCAAGAGCCTGGGCCCCTCGCCCAAAGGGAGGTC
>Ga0307477_10001842_pt1 | contig 17057 bp, 12 predicted proteins | sample atmos_gasesECM2C_FD_203316 | JGI IMG/M metagenome (GOLD analysis project Ga0307477, IMG submission 203316) | Hardwood forest soil microbial communities from Morgan-Monroe State Forest, Indiana, United States - atmos_gasesECM2C_515 | ecosystem: Environmental > Terrestrial > Soil > Temperate...
GCCTGCGCGAAAGCGAAGTAATAATCGACGCCATATTTGAAGGTCACGCGCACGAAGGAAAGTCCGTAAAAAGAAGTGGAGCGGATGACGTCGACGCCTGGTGTGGAATACAGTCCTATCTCCATCGGGAGCGTGTAATAACGCTCCATCTCTTCCGCGGAAAGCCCCGGTGCCTGCGCCGTGATTTCCAGGATCACTGGAGTGGGATTCGGATAGGCTTCGATGTTGAGCATCTTGAACGCAATGAAGCCGGCGCCCACAAACACGACGAGCCCCGCTACCACCACGGCGCGGCGGCTCAGACAAAACGCTACGAGAGACTTGAACATGTTTCCTGGCCGTGATTGGAAATAGAGGGCATTCGAACCTACTCCGGCACTGGGGCTTGCAGCATATTGCTCAGGAATATGGCCCCGTCGCTGACCACGAGTTCTCCTCGTTGCAGTCCTTCCAAAATCTGCACCTTGCCGTCTCTTCGCAGGCCGGTCTTTATGTTTTTTTGCGAAAAGCGACGGCGATCGGTCGTCACCCAAGCCGTCATGCTGCCGTCACCTTCGCGGACGACGCCATTTTCCGGTATGTCGATCGCTTCCGTAGGCGGCTGAACCCGAATGACAAAATTCGCCAGCATTCCGGGCAACAGTTCGGCTTTGGGATCGGAGATCTCGGACCGGATCGTTACGCGATGAGTATTCGGGTCGGCTGTCGCATAAATTTTCGAAACCATGCCTCTGAATACGCGATTGGGATATGCCGTCACCTGGGCCTGGACTGGCTGTCCCAATTGAAAATGCGGGATGTCAGCCTCGACGACGCTCGCCAGCATCCATTTGATCGTGACGTCCGCGACGGAGTACGGCGCAGTAGCGCTTCCGGGTTGCACAAAAAATCCCGGCTGCGCATTCCTCGCAGTAATCCTTCCGGAAATTGGGCTATGTACGACCAAGGCAGGATCAATCTTCCGCGAAGAAATCATCTGATCGATTTCGGCGTCTGTCTTGCCAAAGACGCGTACCGCATCCCGCGCTGCTTTAAGCGCGCCTTCGGCAGTCTGCTGATCGGAAGTCGCCTGCTCCAACTCCCGGACGGAAACGCCGTTTGTCCCGCTCAGATTTTTCGCTCGCGCGAGTTCTTTGTTATTAAGGTCGAAGGTTGCCGCGGCGCCAATAAGGGTTGACTCAGCCTGAATGAGATCCGGACTCTTGATCGTGTAGAGAGGCTGGTCCTTTCTAATGTCGTTGCCGACTTCCGCAAAAGTGTCGATGATCGTTCCTTGATACGGCGGGAAAACTTGGACCGACAGATCTTCGTCAAAATCGATGTTGCCGACGGACTCGTTCTCGACGGGAAACGGGTAGGTCCCCACCGTTTCGATCTTGATTGCCTGTAGCTGGCTCGCCGATAGTTCGACGGTGGCTTCGGGCGGTTTGTTCGGGCGTGCCGCTGAGGGCGTTGCATCGACCGGCGAGTCGCCGTGAGCGGAACTACACCCAGCGGCCAAGAGCGGCAAAGCAATTAGAACAACCCAGATGCTTTTCGAAATTGCAGCTCTCATGCGCACCTCCATCATTACGTTCAGCAAGGATTCCAGTGATTGGAGTTCGATACCTTTTTGTGACGGGCACCGTCGGGCAAAACGTCGCCCTTCTATTCGAAGCGGTCTCTTTTAATCTAAACGTAGCTTGCCAACTCACATTTTGTCCGCCCGAAGGCGGATGTTTAAACGTATCTTGTGGGTGAGAGGCGGTATCTTTGGGCTGGGCACCTTATCTTCTGGCCGATTCGACCTATCTTTCGACCATGGGGATGGTTTGCGAGAGCGAGTTGCGGCAATATCGCCGTAAGGGACATGGACTTTTCCTCGATCTATTCGCGAAAGAATCGGCTGCCATTCTTGACTGCTGGGGCAGTCTTGATCGCACTTATCGCGACAGTCGATTGGCTCACAAAGCCATATATCTCGATCGGCTTTTTGTATCTTTTCCCAATCATGCTGATCGCCGGATTCCTGCCGCGTTGGCAGATCGTCGTAGTTGCGTTGGGTTGCGCGGTTCTTCAGGAATTGTTCAGCGAACTTCCGTCGGGCGAAGCCATCACAAGATTGCTAATGGCTTCTACCGGATTTGTTGGAACGGGGCTCTTTATTTCCGAAATCATTCACAGTCGACAGATGGCGCTGGAGCACGTGGTGGAAGTCGAGACTCATACCAAACTCCGTCACGAAGCCGAAGAACAGCTTCGCATTCTGGTGGACAGTAGTCCTGCGGCCATCATGACTATCGATGGAGCGGGTCAGATCTTGCTCGCAAACGAGGCGGCACGTAATCTCTTCACCTCTGAAGATACTGGCCTGGTGGGTCGATCGATCAATGAGTTTGTCCCCGCACTTCAGATGGCAGTCCAAACTCCGCGACCCACGCAATTCCGCACGGAACTTCGATGCCGCGGCAGGCGTACCGATGGAGAAGCGTTCCTCGCGGCTATTTGGTTTTCCACTTACACCACGGTTCAGGGCACGCGCTTGGCGGCAATTATTGTTGATCTTTCCGAAGACCTGCGGGATCGAGAAGATCTAAGCCTCGATCACCTGCTCAAGAATACAAAAATCCTGATGGGTGCAGTGGCACATGAGATTCGCAACATTTGCGGAGCCACTCTGGCCGTCTATAAAAATCTTTCGCGCATGCCTGATTTGCAGAATAACGAAGACTTTCTTGCTCTCGGCAACCTGATTGCGGGCCTCGAGAAACTTTCGGATATGGAACTCCTGCCGCCGTCGAGCCACGCGGGCGCGTCAATCGACCTCAGCAGTGTGCTTGATGAACTCCGAGTGCTCATCGAGCCCGCCTATCATGAAGCCGGATACGAGATTATCTGGCGCTTGCAAGATCATCTGCCTCTGGTGTTTGGAGATCGTTACGGATTGCAGCAGGTTTTCCTCAATCTTGCCCGCAATAGCCGGCGCGCAATGGACTCGGCGGAACAGAAACGCCTGACGATCAGCAGTGAGTTGCAAGACCACACGGTTGTGATTCGATTTGAGGATACAGGCGTGGGGATCGCCTCACCCTACCGACTCTTCAAGCCTTTCCAGCCGGGGGCAAATGCGACGGGGTTGGGTCTCTACGTATCTCGCGCGATCCTCCGCAGTTTCGGAGCCGAGCTCAAGTTTGAGCCCCGTAGTCAAGGTTGTTGCTTTGCCGTGAATTTGGCTACAGTCGCGGACTGGAAAGGATCGCACGATGAGTAGAACCGCCCCGAAGACCGTCCGCATTCTTCTCATCGACGACCATGCGCTATTTCGCGAAAGTGTCGCTCGCTTGCTGGATGCCGAGCCTGGATTCGAAGTGGTGGGTGATTGCAGTTCCAGCGCCGAGGCGCTGCAAATTCTGAAGTCACGAGAAGTCGATATGATTCTTTTGGATCTCGATCTGGGCACAGAACGGGGTTCAGACCTCCTCGAGAAACTTACGGTCGAATCGTTCACCGGAAAAATTCTACTGGTGACTGCGGGCGTCAATCAAAGCGAAGTCCCGAACCTCATTCGGAAAGGCATCTCGGGCATATTCATGAAGCATGGCTCGCCGGCATTGTTAGTTCAAGGAATCCGGGAAGCAATGGAAGGCAGAGCCATTTTTGAACAGGATATGCTTCGGCGGTCCCTTGAAACTGACGAGCAGCCTGAAGTTCGGCAGGCAGCGGATAAGCTAAGCGACCGAGAGCGGCAAGTACTTTCGTTCATCCTTGAAGGCTTGGCCAACAAGCAGATCGCCGATCGGCTACAGATTTCGGAGAGCGCAGTCAAAGCCAGCTTGCAGCAACTCTTCGCTAAGACTGGTGTGCGGACGCGAAGCCAATTAGTGCGCATTGCTTTGGAGCAATTCCGGAACCAGCTGTAGCGTCGGGCTTATCCTTCGTAACACCCTGTCGCACCTGCAGGTTAAATCGGTGTAAACCCCGGTTTTTCGTTAATTTAACACTCGACAGGCGTCGTCTGCTGGATGATACTCCCGCTCCAAGAACAGTTGCCCGTAGGGAGCCGGTGTTCCGGCGGGAGGCTTCGATGGTTTCCCAAATTGGCGAAGCGTTGCAGAGCAACTCGGTCATTATCACGCTTAATAGCGTGGGTTGGATGGCTGCGGGTCTCGAGATCATCCATTATTTCGGCATGTTCGTGTTGGTGGGTTCCATCGCGATGGTGGACTTGCGCGTAATCGGTATCGCCGGGCAGCAGCAGAACGCCACAAAACTCGCGCAGAGACTCTTTCCTTGGATGTGGGCCGGCTTGGCATTAAATTTTCTTTCGGGCTTTGTCATGTTCGCGGGCATTGCGGCCTCATATATTCCAGACCCCACTTTTCACATGAAAATGTGGGTCGTTCTCGCGGCGGTCGTATTTGGGATCTTTGTCCAATGGAGAGTGCCAGCGTGGGACAAATCGCCCACAATGCCTATAAGCGCCAAACTCATAGCCACAGTATCGTTGCTGCTATGGGTGGGGGCGATTCTGGCAGGCAATGAGGTACCGGCCCTTTCAGGATTGGGCTAAATTCGAATAAGTGACTGACCACGCGATAGCGCACCATGAAAGTTCCCGCAAGCTCTTAAAGGAGGTCTACGGTGACGGATAGTTCAGTGGTGACGTTTGGCAACTGGCTACAGCACCAGTCGTTTGCTTTGGCCGTTGCGACCTCCGATTGGGCCTATCCGTTTGTTCAGGCCACTCATTTTACGGGCCTCTCTTTATGGGTTGGAACTACTGTCGCTACTGACCTGAGCCTGATGGGGATGGGCAATCAGTATCAGTCGCCCTTGCAACTTTTCAATGCGTTATTTGTTTGGAACTGGATCGGTTTTTGCATTGCCGTACTCGGAGGATTTCTCCTTTTCTCGGCTGCTGCAGCTACCTATGTGATTAATCCGGCGTTTCTCACCAAGCTGGGCTTTCTGATTCCAGTAGCGCTCATATTGCACATCGTGATCCAGACAAAAATGCGCGAGTGGGGGCAGCAACCGACGATGCCGCGCGTCGCCAGGATCGCGGGATCGGTTGAGTTACTGTTTTGGATTTTGGTCGTCACCGCGGCAGTCTCCATTCCCTACTTTGGATGAGCCCGATGTAGTGCCCGCCACTCCCGAGCACCTCTCGGGACAACTGTAAATCGCCTTCAAGCCGGCAAAAGAATTAGATTAACCCCTCCAGAGGACAGCTTGGTCTAGAAAAACGTGGCTGAGGCCATCTTAGGAGAGGCGGTTATGGGCAGACTTTATGTGTGACTCGGCGCCCTGCGCGTGAAAAACATCCACAAGATTAACAATACGCCGAGAAACAGAATCACATGGGCGGCCGTCGAGGTGCTCGTAGCGAGTCCCAACGCGGCCACCAGGGAAGCAACCGAAAAGGTGGCTACAAGCAGCGTCACACAGATCCACCAAATCATCCCGAGCGCACCATTGGGCTTTTTCGCCCAGAGCACACTTGGCACGCCCAGAATAATGACTAAGAAATCGATTACGGCACATATGCTGAGTACGATCGTCATATGTCCTCCGACTTCAGCGCATCGTTCGGCGGGTGGGATTATGTACTGCGTAAGGCACGAAGCAGAGTTAAATCGAGGTTAAGACTCAGGAGTGTTTCGGGCGGATTCCGCGCGAACCCTATGCGCGGCTCGAAATTCCGAAACGTCGGATTCCGGAAGAAAGGCGCACCCGTCCACGGTTTAGCGTCGGTCAAATTCTGCAGGTTGGAAATGCGGTTATGCGCTTCAGTTGGCACGAAAGACCCGGGTGCGAAAAGCGCGCCTGAGCAGCCGCTCCGAAACTCTCCTCAGAGCGCATGGCTCGACCAATGTTTCATGTGAAGCATTCCGCGGCGGGAGCTTCCGCGCGTTGTTTGGATTTCCTATTTCTCGGTTCGCAGCGCCCCACCATTCTGTGCGGCGAAATCGTCTCGCACCACCATGCCTCCCTTCATGACAAATTTCACGCGCTGCATCTCGGAAATATCCTGCAGCGGATCTCCGGAGACGGCGATTAGGTCGGCATACTTGCCCTTCTCAATCGTCCCGATGGTGTCTTCCTTGTGAATGATCTGGGCGTTGACGGTCGTTGCCATGCGCAACGTGTATAGAGGAGTGGCGCCCCATTTGACGAAAATCGGGAACATCTCCCCTTGCACGCCATGCGAGCAGTTGCAGGCCGTGTTGTAGACTCGTCCTGGCGGCGGAGCAGCGCCGCTTCCCCATCCTAGTATCACGCCGGCAGCGAGCATCTTCTTCCAGGTCTGTTCCACGAGGCGCCAGCGGCTGTACGGTGCAAATTGCTTCAAGTCCCCGGGTTCATCCTGGCGGTGGTCCAGGATGGTCGTAGTGATGGGCAGATGCTTCTCGACCAGCATCTTGATGTCTTCATCGGTTGCGGCGGTGCCATGCTGGATATCGTCCACCCCGGCTTCAATTGTCACTCTCAAGCCCTCGCCACCATAAGTGTGTGTAGCTATGAACATGCCTTGCCGGTGCGCTTCATCCACGATCGCTTTCATCTCGTCCAGCGTGAGCGTGGGCGTGTTCACCATTTCGCCGTTCGGCTTGAAGTAAAAACGTCCCGTCGTCGTGACTTTCACATGATCTGCGCCGTAGTGCGCGAGTTCGCGCACGGCAGCGCGCATCGCGTTTGGCCCGTCCGCGACTATGTCCGGCACCAGTGGTTTGAACTCGAGCGGATAATAGTCATTGCTCCCCATCGTGGGATCCACAAGCGGTCCTGCCGGAAGTAGACGCGGGCCGGTGACCAAACCCGTCTCGATCGCGCGCTTCAATTCCACGTCGGCGAAACCGCCGCCATGCGACCCCTGGACGACCAAGGTTGTGTACCCCGCGTTCAGGCTCGCGGTCGCCCAATGAAATGCGACCATCATCTGGTGCTGCATGTTTCCAACCGCGTCGGTGAGGTGCACGTGGCCGTCAATCAGTCCCGGCAGCACGGTCGCGCGGCTGAGGTCAACCACTCTGGCGCCTGCTGGGATCGTGACACTGGCCGCAGGACCTACCAGCGTAATTTTCTCGCCCTGGATGAGAACGACTTGGTTGTTCAGCATCTGGCCCGATTTCGGATCGAACAATTTGCCGGCGCGTACCGCCGTTGTTTCCGGAGCTTGCGCCTGTGACCAAACGAGCGTCGCGCAAAAAACAGCGCCCAATACGCCCAGCGCTATTCTGAATCTTGATCTTGGATGCATAACGAAACCTCCCTAAATTAGGCCTTTGTCACTTAGTCGCAATAACGAGCCTTTATAAAGCCCCCAAGGCGAGAGCCCACCGAGCCTGGATGCAAACGCAGCCGGAGCCATTTGCGAAATCGCGCCGGTCAGCGTCCGTAGACAAGAATCCTGAAGTTTCCGGGCTTCGCCGTCGCCAATGGGTGCGGCTGCTTTTCCGTGGGAGCGCGCGGTGGATTGAAATCCGACGTGCTCAGAAAAACGCGATGCGTTTTTGGATCCACTTGGCTCGTCTTTGCGCCGTACTCCGTCTTCACGGTCTCAACTTCGCTGAGCTTATCGGGCGAATCCTCGTGGTAGATATGCAGCATGCCTTCCCGTGTCGAGACGAAGAGCAGGCCCGTTCCCGGATCAAACGTGTTCGCGTCCACTCCACCGGAAATCGGATATGACTGAAGCACTTTTCCGTTGTCCGCGTCCATCATGATCAGGAACTGAGGACCTCGCCCTCCTGAGAATAGCCGGCGGGTCTTCTGGTCCATGGTCATAGAGGTCGGCGCTCCTTCCGGAGCTGTGGGCCAGCGCGCTTTGATCGTATTCGTACGAGCGTCGATGGCAACGATGTCGTTCTTTTCTGGATTATTGTCGTAGATCATGCCCTTTCCATCCACGGCGGGAAACTCCACCTTGCCGACGAGGTCGATCGTGGCGATCACGGCTTGTTTTTCCGGATCGATCACGGTCGAGTTACGGCTATCGCCGTTGAAGGTGTAAACGTGTTTGGTAACCGGCTCATAGATGATGGCGTCTGTGTCGGGCTGGCCCGTAGATACTTTGCCAGTCACCTTCAACGTCTTCAAATCGAAAATAACGATCTGCTGAACCGTGGCGCCCGGCCGGCCGTCGCCATCCGAGATGAAGCCCTTGCCGAGGTCCTTGGCTATGGCAATGCCGTGACAATGCGACAATCCTTCGATCTTGCCTACAACGGAATAATCGTCGGCGTTGAGGACAACGACTTCCGTCCCATGCGACACGTACACGCGTCGTGCGTCAGAATCGAGGGAAATGTAGTCGAAATACTCGTCGCCGACGGGAGCCGCCGGCAGCGAAATTGTCTTTAGCAGGTGATAACCTGCGGCCGCCGGATTCGGTCGAGCAGAAGCACTCACCAGCAAGCAAGCCGTTACGAATGCGAATAAAAGACCTGTGCGGAAATGTCCAACACTCGATAGTTTCATTGAAACGCTCCTTTCATTCCCTTGGAGATTGCCGAGATCACGTATGCCAGCCACTATGGAATTTCGAATGGCTAACATGCGGGTACTCCGAATACCCGTATGACTCAAGTGCACAGAGTTCTACCACATCGAGCATCGGTATTCATCCCTGTTCGCATCGTCTGCAATCCTCTTTGAGAAGCCCTTCAGGGTAACTCCTCAAATACCATGAGATGGGACTCTTCGGTCGCCCAGTCGCCCACGCCGTATTGCGTGGTTGGCATCAGCTGTACAAGGTGCTTAGGCACAGCTGAGTAATATCGCTTCATTTCGGGAATCCAGACACCTGACTTCGCGATTGCCCCAGTCGGAACCTTTCCGAGTTGCCGGAAATGGTCTGGATCGTCCTCATGAAAAACTACCAGCGCTCCGCTGCTGCCGGAGAAGTACACACGCGAAGTTGGGGCGTCGTAAAAGATTTCATCCGCACCGCCCGCCGCATCCAGCGCCTGAACCACTTTTCCCGTCTCCGTGTTTATCGCCACAAACTTCCCCGGATCGACCACGTGCCCGCCTCCGAGCCGGCTGCCCATGAACAAGCGATGGTGAGCTGCATCTAACCCGGCAGTGTGGGGTTGTGGGCCTCCTGTGATGGGCCACTCTGCGATGACGGCGCGTTTGTTGGTATCGATCACCTTGACCACACTCTCGCCGTTCACAATATCGCCCATGCCCACGTACAACCGATTTGCCGCACGGTCGAGTATGATGCCCGCCGGATCATTGCCGTCCATCTTGATGCTTCCTACGAGCTTCGCCGCTTTCGTATCCACGATTTCTATCGTGCCATCTTTGTTGCCTTGCCTCGTGACAATGCCCACGTAATACAATCCTTTTACAGGATCGTAAGCGGTATTGTCGGGATCCCTTTGGGCGGCGCCTTTTCCTCCCGTGAGTTCAACGGTCTTCGTTACCTCAAAGGAGGTCCCGTTAATGGCCACCGCAGTGTTATCCCCCAGGTCGAGCCAAAGCTCATTCGTCGCCGGATCAAAGAATGGTCTGCGAGGATTTCCGCCAAGAGGCGTCTCGTGGATCACCTTTCCTGCTTTCATATCCACGACCACAAGAGTCTTGTTGTTCTCGCCGGAAATAAACAAGTGCTGGTTTTTAAGATCGTAGCTCAGGTGATCGATATAACCTTCGGTAGGGATAGGGATCGTCTCCACAAGCCTTAGCAGGCCAGACCAGTGCTCCATGGGAGCCTGTTTATTGACATACGGCTTCGACTGTTGTTGCGCCTTCACGCTCAAGACGAAGATCGTGCACAAACTCAAGACGATCGCCAGCCTTTTCATTTCATATCTCCTCGAAAGGGAACTGGTGGGCCTCAACGTGGAATATCATACGATAATTGCGGATTGACCCCACATCGTGGGTCCCTGGCGCATTCCATGCGACGCATCTGCCGGGTAACCGTGATAACGAACACGGACAATCTGGAGTTTTGGCAAAAAGAAGGGCTTGGGCCAAATGACCAAGCCTTTTTTCTTCGCATGATAGCTAGTTGCGGGGGAGCAATTTGTTTTCCCTGCGTTGCGAAGGGCGGCGTATTGCACTCGACCAGAGCGTGCTAGAATCCGACTTCGGGAGCACTTGTGCCTAACGACTTGGCCATCGGCGACGCGGTCTTGGAAATTATTGCCCCCGATGCGCCTCGTCGCTCTGTTCGCATCACTCAATCTCCTTTCCTCATCGGTCGCGGCGGCGGAACTGGAAATCAACTCCAGCTGTCCGACGCACGTATCTCCCGTAGCGCTGCTGCACTCCTCTTCGACGGCAGTTACTGCCTTGAAGACCGCGGCCAGCGCGGCGGCATCTTCCTCAATGGCAAGAAAATTGTGAAACAAGCCGTGGAAGACGGCGACGTCATTACTTTTGGCCTTGATGGTTCGTACCAGATTGTCTTTCGCACCTCTGCTTCTAGTGCCACTGTCGATCACCTCCTTTCGCGGATAGAGAGCATCACCCCCAGTGACCACTCGCCTGGGGGTCTCAGCAGGATCAACCTCCTGCTTGAAGCGACCATGCTGCTGCATTCGCAGCTTCCTCTCGATGCAGTTCTCGGAACGATGCTCGACCACGCCATGGCCGTGACGGATGCCGAGCGAGGCATTCTGCTGGAAGCGGATCAAAGCGGAACGCTTCGCATGCGGCTGGCCCGAGGCCACAAACGAGTACCCATTCCGCTCGAAAGTCTCTCTCCCAGCCAGACCGCGGTCCGTCTCGCTATGCAGCGCCAATCTAGCGTCGTTACCGAAGATTTCAATCGAGACGACGTCAATCTCCAAGGCGCCCAGAGCATCATCTCTCAGCGCCTTCGCGCGGTCGTCGCGATTCCCCTGTACGCCATGTCTCGCGCTAATTCCACGGAATCTATGATCCGTGCTGAGCGTGGGCAATTCCTTGGCATTTTGTATCTCGATTCGCGACGCCCGGCAGGATTTTCCAAGCTCGACCGGCAGATCCTGGATGCGATCGCCAGCGAAGCCGCCAGCATCTTGGATAACGCACGACTGGTCGACCGCGAGCGCCAACGTCAACGCCTCGAACAGGAAATCAGCATCGCCCGTGACATTCAGCAGGCCCTGCTCCCGCGCAGCTTACGCGATTTTCCGCATCTGGCGATCATCGGCACTAGTTCTCCGTGTCTGGCGGTCGGAGGAGATTATTTCGACGTGTTCCCGTTGAGCGATAACCGTACGGCCTTTCTGATCGCGGACGTTTCCGGCAAAGGTTTGGGCGCTGCGCTTCTCACTACCATGCTGCAAGGCGCCCTTTCGGGGATGGAGATGGGAGCTAATCCGGCGGACGTTTTCTGCCATATCAACCGATTTTTGTGCGAGCACTCGGAGGTCGGTCGCTATGCCACGATGTTCTTCGGCATCCTCGATCGAGAGGGCCGCTTGGAGTTCGTCAATGCTGGACATCTCCCGCCGCTCCTCCTTCGCGCCGGTGAGGTAGACGAGCCTTTCACCGAAGGCGGCTTTCCCGTAGGTCTGATACCTGATGCAAACTACGTCGCTTCCTGCGTGGCACTCCGCCCTGGCGACACGCTTGTGCTGTACAGTGATGGCGTGACCGAAGCCATGGACCCGGACCATGAGATGTTCGGAGTATCTCGGCTGCGCGAACTTCTAGTCGGGAAGCACGAAGCGCCTCTGGAGACTCTTAAGAATAGCATTCTGGAATCCGTTCAAGCGTTTTCTCGCGGTGCCAGTCAAGCGGACGACATCACACTGCTCATCGCCCGCTATCGAGGCGCTACAAATACCTCGAACGCTAATCCCTCTTCAGAAGCCAGCCTAAGCGCATACCAGTGAAAGCTGTGCGCCCTCGGGGAATTGGTATATACTCCCGCCCCACTGGAAGCCCAAAACGACGAACCAGTCTGGACTAGAAGGGTACCTCCGGAAACATTTCGAGAAGGAGATATGCACCGATGGCTCTCAAGCTAGCAACCCACGAAGTAGATGGCGTTACCGTTCTGGCGCTCGATGGTCGCATCGTGCTCGGTGAGGAGACTAGTAAGCTGCGTGAAACTGTCAAAAATCTGGTTTCCGAAGGTAAGAAGAAGCTTGTTCTCGACATGAAGAATGTCACGATGATTGACAGCTCGGGTCTCGGCGCCCTGGTCGCTGCCTACTCCAGCGCGCAGTCGGCAGGAGCGTCTGCGCGGCTTTGCAATTTGGGAGCCCATTTCAATCAATTGCTGCAGATCACAAAGCTGCTGACAGTTTTCGAGGTATACAAAACCCAAGAAGACGCCGTCCGCAGCTTCTCGAAATCTCAGGGAAGCGTGGCCTGAGCCGCGCGGGGCAAATCCTGTCCCTGTGGGGTCAACGAGTATCGCGCAGGCGTTCTGGTGGCGTTAAGGCTGCAGGTTCATGCGCCGCAGCAGGTCTGCGAAGCGCGGATCGGAGCGGAGCGGATCGAGGGCTGGACTCAGTCGAATTTCGCCAGTCAAAGAATGCTCCTCGTAGCCCTTCTCCAACGATTCGAATGCTCCCCCTTTCTCTCCGAGGCCAACATAGATTCTGGCCCGGTACGCCGCTGGGACATACTTTTGCTTTGCGAGTTCGTTCATTTGATGGAGCACCTGCTGCGCCTCCGCTTTCCTGCCGGCCACCGCGTAGGCGTATCCGAGTCCTGAGAGGGCGGCATTATTGCCGGGAGAAATCGCTAACGCTTTTTCAAACTCCGCTATGCCTTCCTTGTACATAGAATTGAAGATGTAGGCGTTGCCGAGCTGATTGTGGGCCGGCAAGAAGTTTGGGTCCAACTCCAGAGCCTTGCGCTGTTGGTCGATCGCTTGGTCATAGTGCCGCGCCAGGGCGAATACGTATCCGACATTCCAATTAGTTTCGGCAGACACGGGATCCAGTTCCAGGGCTCGTTTCTCCTCCGCGTTGGCTTCTGCAAACCTTCCCAGATACGCGAGGGTAAAGCCATAGATTCCGCGGGCTCTCGCGTCGCCAGAATTGAGTTCAATGGCTCGGCGATATTCCTTTTCCCCTCCTGACCAGTCCCAGTCGTAGTATGTTTTGATAAGCCCTAACGACACGTGTGCTTCGGCGATCGTGTCGTCTATTTCCAAGGCCTTCAATGCAGCTTCACTGGCTTTCGGAAAAGACTCCTTCGGAGGAACAAAGCCGAAGTTTGCGGCTGAACTGTAGCAATCAGCCAAGCCAGAGTATGCAAGCGCGTAGTTGGGGTCCTTTGCGAGCGCCTGCTGAAAGTATTCGATGCCTTTGTTTATTCCCTCACTGTCTAATTTGTTCCACCAGTAGCTGCCTTTCAGATAGTCCTGATAGGCTTCGGGATTGACGGTGTAGCTCTTGGCCATGCGCCTCTCATCTTCACCGGATAGACGCATCCGCAGTGCCGTCGTCATTTCCTTGGCGAGGTCTCCCTGTAGCGCGAGAATGTCAGCGGCCTTGCGGCTATATTGCTGGCCCCAAATGTGATTGTCGTTTCGGGCGTCGATCAGTTCGGCGCTGATCGCCAGATTGTCGCCCTGCTGGGTGATCCGGCCTTTGAAAACGGCGCGCACCCCGAGTTCCCGCCCAACGGTTTCAGCGTCGGCATCCTTTCCCTTGTAATGAAACGAAGAGTCACGTGACTTCACCTGCAAATGCGGCAATTGCGAGAGACTATTGATGAGGCTCTCGGTGATGCCGTCGCTCAAATACTCCGCGTTCGGATCGCCCCCGGCATTCACGAAAGGCAGCACCGCGACCGAGTCGATCGTCTCGCCGCCTCGTCCAGCAGACCTGTAAAACCAGCCCGCACTCGCCAAGACCGCTGCCACCATGACCGCCGCAATGGCGAGCACGGATTTTCTCCGCCACCACGGCTTAGTCACTGCGCTACCTTGCGTGTCATTCTGAGGGCCGGTCTGCTGGCCCGAAGAATCTCTCCTCGGCTCCTGTGGCGCCGCACCCGATAGAATTGCGCTCCCGGCAGGCGGCGTCGCCGCGCTCGTGGCTCCAATCGAAGCGGCCGCGGTGGAACCGACTACTGCGCTCTTGCCGGAATCGATCTCTCGTTTCAATCGCTTCAGGTCTGCTCGCAGTTCCGCCGCGCTCTGGCAACGCAGTTCGCGGTCTTTCTCCAGCGCTTTGTTGATGATTCGCTCCAATTCCGGCGGAACTTCGGGATTCAAGCGCACGGGAGCGACTGGCGCACGGTTTAGAATTGCATCGAAGATCACAGCGGATGTATCCCCACGGAAGGGAAGGGAACCGGTGGTCATTTCGTATAGGACAGCGCCAAACGAGAAAAGATCCGTGCGCGCATCCAGCTCTTTACCTCGCGCCTGCTCGGGAGACATGTAGGCGACCGTGCCTACCGTGCTGCCGGGGCTAGTTAGTTGCGCTTCGGGAACCTCTGTCGTGGCTACTGATACTGCCGCAAGCGTCTGTGGGACCGATTTCGGTCCAGCTGCCAGCTTCGCCAAGCCAAAGTCCAGAATCTTCGCGTGGCCTCGTTTGGTGACGAAAATGTTCGCAGGCTTGATGTCGCGATGCACGATGCCTTGCGCATGTGCCGCGTCAAGAGCGTCGGCCACCTGCACTCCCAGATCGAGGACTTCCTCGACATCGAGAGGCTTGCCTCGAATCAGGTGCTTGAGGGTTTGTCCCTGCAGCAACTCCATGGCGATGAAGTGCTGGCCATTCGCTTCGTCGATCTCGTAAATCGTGCAGATGTTCGGATGATTGAGCGCCGATGCAGCGAAAGCTTCGCGCTGGAACCTTTCGCGGGCGGCAGGATCGTTCTCCAATTCTTGCGGCAGGAACTTCAACGCGACATGACGGTGCAGCTTCAGGTCTTCGGCTTCGTAGACGACACCCATACCGCCGCCACCGAGCTTCTCCAGGATGCGGTAGTGCGAGATGGTTTGGCCGATCATGGTCGACATCATTTCCCTGGCGGAAGTTTGCGGCTGATCTCGTCGAAGAAATTGAAGACGAAGCTGACCTTGTTCACCGCAGCGGTCTGTTCTGTGCTCGGGGCCTTCAACACGGCGAAGCGTTTGCCGTCGGGGTGCAGGTCAAAGTTATAGATACCGAACCCGCGGACGGTGAACTGGCCGGGCGACCAGAGCTGCGGTTTATCGGTATGGAAGGAGTCGCCGGAAGCGGTGTAAGTAGCCACCATGATCTTAGTGTCCAGCGTTTCGTAAAACAGCTCCTTGCCGTTGCGCGACCACCTGGGGTAGAGGCCGCCGCCGGTGGAAATCTGCCACTTGCCGCCTGGGCCGGGGAAGGGCCGAACGTACACTTCGAAGTTACTGGATTCGTTGGAGGTGTAAGCGAGCCAACGGCCATCCGGCGAGAAGGCCGGCTCCATTTCGGTGAAAGTGCTGTTCACGAAGGCCTTCGGCTCCCCAGGCTTCCAGCCTGACTTCTCGTCGCCTTCGATGGAGAGGGTCATGATGTCGGCATTGGTGTCAGGGTTGTTTTGGCGGAACGCCAAGACCTTGCCATCGGGCCGCCAGGAGGTCGCAAATTCCGAGCTTTTACTTTCAGTCAGGCGTTGTGCGTTCCCCCCACCATCGGCGCGTATCCACCAGAGGTTAAGCACCCCGCCTTTTTCTTGAGAGGAATAGACGATCTTCTGGCCGTCGGGAGTCCAAACGGGGAAGGTGTTTGCTTGACCGGCAAAGGTCAGGCGTGTGATGGTGTCGCGTTCCCACTCGTACACCCAGATGTCGGGCCTTTTGCCGTCAAAGATTTGCAGAGCCAAACGCTTCCCATCAGGGGAAAACGCGGGATTGGTGTAGTCAGCGGGAGTCTCGCGGAGAGGCATGAATTTCCCTTCGCGGTCCATCCAGTAGATCGCGACGTTCTGAGTCCCAGCGCCGCCCGCGACATACACGAGGTTCCCAGTTTCGGAAAAGGAGAACTGCGCCCCGCCAACACCGGAATTGGTGACCATGCCTTCTAGGATCGGCGCGGGCTGGCCAGTGACCCCCAGCCGCTGCAAATTGAACGACACGGCGAACAGCATGCCTTCGTGTATATAGGCGAGTTGCCCGCTGGGCAGATAGCGGGCATAGAATCCGCCGCGCTGCACGGTCTTTCGTTGCCCGGAGGCCATCGAGTACACGATAATATCTGCGTCCTCTTCGTTGGTCTGGTGTGTGTCGGAGGTGAACAACACAGCGCTGCCCCCCGGCAGGACCTGGGGCCAGCGCTGCGTGGCCTCACCCGCTTGCTTATCGAGGGTGGTCAGCGGCTGGGGCATTCCCCCTGCCGAGGAAACTTTGGATAAGGCCGACGTGGTGTCTTTGGCAAACACTATCATTCCATCGTCGCCCCAGCTTCCGCCGCGGTCATCGGGAACATCGCAGAGCGTGACCGCCGCGCCACCATTCACTGAGATCTTCTTCAGCTTGGCCTCGGCGAAGAAGCCAATCCACTGGCCATCGGGCGAAAAGAAGGGATCGCGGGCATTCTCCGTGCCGGAAAGATCGGTGGCCTGCAGCTGGTCGAGCGCACGGACATAGATGCGCCGCTTCGCGTCGGAACCGGCGGCAACAAAGCCCAGTCGCGTGCCGTCGGGGGAAAGGATCACGGAAGTCCCGTAGTCGGTATATAGACTTGCGTCCGCACCGATCTCTGTGCTCAGGCGCATCGGCTGCGATGGCTTCGGGGCGCGCAGCACGAAGCCAATGGCGAGCGCGATGGTTGTCAATGCGAAGACGGCCGCTGCCGGCCAAGCTGCTCGCTCGCGCCAGCCTCTCGTTGCTGGGCCGGGGATCGCCGCTATCGCAGTTGTCGGAGCAACCAGTGCCTCGTGAATTTCGATGCGAGCATCGCCGGCGTCTCGAAGACGCAACGTCTTGTCTTTTTGCAGACACCGCCGCAGCAGAGTGCCCACCTGCATTGGAGTCGCAGCAGGCAATGCTTGCCAGTCAGGTTCGGCTCTTACCACGGCTGCAAGAATGTCCGTTATGTCATCGCCTTGAAACGCCTGCTTTCCTGTGAGTAGTTCGTACATCACGCAGCCGAAGGCCCAAATATCTGTGCGCTTGTCGACTGCTTTTCCCCGCGCCT
>Ga0307477_10001843_pt1 | contig 17052 bp, 16 predicted proteins | sample atmos_gasesECM2C_FD_203316 | JGI IMG/M metagenome (GOLD analysis project Ga0307477, IMG submission 203316) | Hardwood forest soil microbial communities from Morgan-Monroe State Forest, Indiana, United States - atmos_gasesECM2C_515 | ecosystem: Environmental > Terrestrial > Soil > Temperate...
ACCTTTTACGCCCGGTCACTGGCTCAGTTCGAGAGCTTTCAGCACAATTGAGGTCAAGCGATCCTGTGCGGTCGTACCAAAATGTGAGAGCACTGACAATCCCTCGGGGGGCCGGCAACGGCGACTGCGACCGTGCGCGAGTTCTGCACTCCGGATCAGTACATCGCCCTTTGCCGCTCGTAGGATCCGCCGCATATCCTTTCGGCGCTCGGCATCATCATCAAGAGACGCATAGAACACCCGACGACGGTCTTGCCGTGGACGACCTGGCTTCCAAGGGCGTGTCCGCAGAAGCCAGGGCCCGTTCAATCGTTATTCGATCTGCCAATCGTTTGAGGCAGAACCGGGGGAACCTGTACCGATCATTGTCAGCCCGTTCATCAACCACTCGAAGACGAAGCCGTCAGTATAGCGCCAGAGGATGTCGGCTTTGCCGTCGCCGTTGAAGTCTCCGACGCCAAAGATCTGTCATTTCTCGTCACCGACGGTTGCAACTGGCCCCGAGCCGAGGACGGTGCAACCGTTCAGCAGGTATATATAGACGACGCCGCTCGTCCTGTTGCGCCAGACAATGTCTGTCTTGCCGTCTCCATTGAGATCGCCGACGCCATCGATCGCCCAGTCGGGGGAGGTGGTACCGACCGAGCATTGCGAGCTGATGGTGGTTCCGTTCATCAGCCACATACCGATTAGGTTCTCGTTGTTGCGCCACAGGATGTCGGCCTTTTTGTCGCCGTTGAAGTCGCCCACAAAGCGAGCCACTCCGATGATCGGGAGATTCCCAAGACAGGCGTGCGCGGGCCCTGGAGGCCTTGACCGCATCGCTCCCCGGTGCTCGGCCGGTCGCCAGCCCGGTCGAGCCCCGGGTGTTAAGGTCGAGCCCGGTTGCGAGACAGCCGTAGCCGCGTGTTGTTGTCCATCTTCCGTGTCCGCTTCATGTCCTGCTCCCGCGCCGTCCCGCGCCTTCTAGGGTCAGGGCTCCAACTTGGCCAACTCTCTCATTTTCGGGGTCCAGCTCAGTAACCCGCGACAGTCTGCGGCGAGAATGGCTGCCAGTTTGCGTTCAACGAGTTGCGCGGCCAGAGCGGTGGTCCCAACCGCATCAGAGACTATCGGCTCTCGGATGCACTTTAACCCCGAGGACGGTTGCTGGCATTCCGGCTCGATAAGGCGAGAACTCAGGTCAAGCCGCCGGGCGGAACAGCGCGAAGCACTTGTTCGAGTTGAACAGATAGGACTCGATGTAGTCGATGATCTCGGCTTTCCGTCCGAGCGCGTCCATCGCGCCGGCGAGGCAAACCCAGTTCAGGAATTCCTGCTGGCCGGCGTCCTCGATCTGCGCGGTGGTGAGATTGCGCCAGCGCGCGAAATTGCCCGAGGCGAGCTCGTCGAAGCGCGCTCGGTCGCTTGCGACATCGGGGTAGATCCAGTGATGCTTGGCCGTCAAGAACGCGTGCGACCAGCTCGACGAGGCGACGAGCGCCACGCGCCAAGGGCAGTCGATGAGTGCGCGGGCGACGGCGGCGCCGACGTCGAAGCAGCGCCCGGGGTTAGGGCCGGGCGGGTCGACCGCGTTGGGGTCGGCGCCGCCCGTCAGATGCGCGCTGCTGCCGCGTTTGGCGATGACCGAGGAGCCGTAGCAATTGACGTGAAACGGCACGACCGAATAGGGGAACCCGCGCCGGTCGTAATCGAGATAGAGGATCGTGTTGATAAAGGCGTGCGGCAGCCCGAGCTCGTGGCGCATCGCATAGGCGTAGCTGACATCGAAATCGGCCTTGATCAGCTCGGCGGCGAGGTAGCAGCCGGCAGCGCGGTGCCCGTCGACGCGAACGACCTTGTCGGGGCTTTCGCCCCAGACGTTGCCCTGCGCGCTCCGACCGGGGCGCCCGAACGGGCGCGAGTCGATCGCGTCTAAAGCAAAGACACAAAATGACGGCACCCCGTCCTCGCGGAAGTTCTCGTACTGGTCGTCACCCCAGATCAGCACGAAGTCGGGTGCAAACGCATCGAGCGCCTCGCGCGCCTTGCGAAAGCCGCCGACGAGCCGACGGCGATGCTCTGCCGCAGCTTTCCCGTCTTGATTGGCAGCTAGCTCCTGCCGCAACGGCTCGGGCCAGTGCGTGGGTTCCTTCATCTCGGCCGGTACGCGGTCGCTCTTCAAAGTGCGGGTCAGAAACGAGCTCATGTAGGCGTCGGGCAGCATCAATCCGGGAAAGTGCGTGACCCCAATGCCGAGAATTTCGCCCATCGCAGGACTCCCTCTACGTGAACTGGCCGCCACCGCGGCCACGCGAACAATATAACAGATTGTAGCGCCGGTTCAGGCGATCTTCGGCTACCAATTGATCGTCAGCTTGCCTTCGCGCATCTCATAGCTTTGCAGCCGGCTGAGAAAACTCATGCCGAGCAGCGAGATGTTGACATGCTCCAGCACCGCGGCCGGCACATCGTAGATCGACAGCTGGCCGATGCGGACCTCGCGAAGCGTCACGGGGGCCATACGCGAGGACCCGTTGGCGGTGCTGACGCGGTGGTTGAACACCAACTCCCCGGGGGAGATACCCGCGGCGCGCGCATCCGCAGGTGTCAGGGTGACCAGGCTGGCGCCGGTGTCGACAAGCAACCGGACCAAGGCGCCGTTGACCGCAGCTTCCAGGATGATGTGGCCCTGCTCGTTTGCCGGATAGACGAGCGAATTGACCGCCGGACCTACCTCGGCAAGGCGCGCAGTGGGCTCGGATTTCGTTGCGCGGTCCAGGACAAATTCCGGACCAAGCTTGACGATGCCAGTGCACAGAAGGGCTATACCGCAGCACACGGATACCCAGCGCAGCGCCCAGCCGATCACGCCGCCATCCCGACGAGTACCTCCGCCACCCGCGATACCCCCTTCGCGCAGTTTTGCGCTGGAGTGCTTAAGGCTTTCTGAAGTCGCTAGAGCGGAAACTAATCTGCAGCCTGCGGCGCGTCGGGATAGCTGCTGGCACGCCAGCGCCGCGGAACGATTTCGCGCATATCGGCATCGAGGCCCCAGCGGTCCCAACCGGGCTGCGAGGATCGGGCGAACATCTCGAGATAAGGCCCCTCGCACAGCGCTTCGATGCGCGGGTAGACCTCGTCCGGTTTCCTGCTGTGCTCGCGCCGCGGCGAGACGATTAGCTTGCGGACATTTGCCGATAGGCGATGCGGCTTGCCGCGCGTCGCGAGCAGACAGGGTTCGGGGTTCGCGCGCGTCCAAAATCCGAGCCCGGTGAAGAAACTCTCGTCACTGTAGAATGGCTCGGCCTTCCTCAGCTTTGCCCAATAGAAACCGACGGTCTTGTACGTAAAGCCCCAGGCCCGGATCACCTCGAAGGCCTTTTCGAGAAGCGGATCGGTCGTCCACAACAATAACACGCAGTCGCTCGCCGCCCATTCGGCGACCGGTAGCGCCTTGATGTCGGCGAGCGTCATGCAATCGTAATAGGCCTCCGCGCTGCGGCCCTTGCCCTTGCGCGAATAGGTCGAAAACGTCCAAGGCGGGTCGGCGTAAATCACCCTGTAGTGCTTGGGCCGCGGCGGGGAACTCATTTGGCCTCTCTGTCGTATCCCGGAGCCTCGATTGCGCATCCTCGCGGGCGCCGGATGCCCGGTCAATCAACGTTGGTGCGTATCTCAACGCTCCTCACTGTCGTCCTCGTCGGGCGCCTCCTCGGTCGGGATCCGGTAATTGCCTTTGAGCCAGCGGCCGAGATCGATCCGGGCGCAGCGCGCCGAGCAAAAAGGCCGGTTTTGCGGGGTCGGCGGTTTGCCGCAGATCGGGCATGGATGCGGCAAATTCGGCGATTTGGGCGCCATCGCAGCCCGATATAATTATACCGGAGCGATTTGAAAGCGGACGCGATCGAGCCTGGGATCGGCCTCGATCGCGACGGCGCGCCCGAATCGCTGTTCGAGCGCGCGTAGTGCCGCCGCCGCACCGCCGGCCAGTGCCGCGGCGACATCCGGATGGACGGTCAAGCGCCATCGCGGCCCGGGCTGTATTCGCGCCTCGTGGCGCAGCGCACGCAAGGCCTCGTGTGCCACCGTGACCGCGGTCTTGATGAGAGGGCCCCCGGAACGGGGTTCGAGCAGCGCCTCGGCAAGCGGCCGCCCGCGGCGCGGCCGCACCAGCTCGAGGTGGCCGAGCCGGGTCCAGCCGAGAATTTGCGGGCGCGCCGGGTCGGGCGCCAGCGCCTCGGCGAGCGCCTCGCGGACGCGCTCACGCAGTCGACGATCCTCGAAACCGACAAAATCTATGACGATGCCGCCGCCGAGATTGCGCAGCCGGATCTGCCCCGCGATGACATCGACAGCGGCGAGATTGACCGCAAGCCCGGTGCTCTCGGGCGCCCCGGTCTGCGGGCTCCCACTGTCGACGTCGATCAGCACCGCGGCCCGCGTCGCCTCGATGTGCACCGCGCCGCCGCCGGCGAGCGCGACCGCACCGGCCAACGCGCGATCGAACACCGCGTCGAGCTCAACCGGCCACTCGGCCTCCGGTTTATGTTGGATGATGGTACCGAGAAAGACCGCGCGGAGTTGCGGGATGATCGCCGGTTCATCGACAAGAATCCGGCTGGGTGCTGCCGGCAGCGCGCCGCCGAGCGCGGTGGCGAAGGACAGCGGAGGGTCGAGCCGGGACGGTGGTGAGAGCCTCGCGGCTCGCTCGAGGATGTTCCGCCAACGCCGGCTCAGATCCGTCGCTTCGGCGATGAGGGATTCGACGAGCGCGGGTTCTAGGAGGCGAAGCCCGGAAGGCCCCTCACCCTCCCGCTTCGCGGGTCCCTCCCTCTCCCCGCAAGCGGGGAGAGGGTCGGGCTGAGGGGCTCGGTCAAACCCCGCTACCGCAGTCAGCAGCCGAGCCTGCTCCGCTGGCGATAGGGTCTCGCCGCCGCGGATGCCCGGTCGTCCCACCCTCAGCTCGACCCGCTGCCCGCGCAACACCACACCTGTCGTCAACCGCGCTGCCTTGCCACCCTGCGACTCGCGGCGAATTTGGACGATGACGCGCTCGCCTTCGTCAAGCCGCCTGCCGCGCGGCAGAACATCCCCTGCTGGCAGGAAGGCCGGCCGGTCGCCGCCGATATCAACGAGCAGCGCGTTGAGCGCCGGCAGCAGCCGGCGGACGCGTCCGAGATGGATGCTGCCGACTTCGCTCCGGTCACCGCGCTCGACGTACAGTTCGACCGGGACGCCGTCCTCGAGCAGCGCCGCGCGCCACTCGCCCGGGCCGGCGGCGATCAGCAATTCGTCGGACAACGCCGTCGGTAGCCGCGGCCGGCGAGCAGCTGAGCCGTCTCAAAGAGCGGCAGTCCGACCACGTTCGAATAGGAGCCGCACACCCAGCGGATCAGAGCCGCCGCGCGGCCCTGGATCGCATAGCCGCCTGCCTTGCCGCGCCATTCGCCGCTGCAAAGATAGGCCGCAATCTCGGCCTCGCTCAGACGCTTGAACGCGACTTGGCTGTCGACCCGGCGAAATGTCAGCCGTTCGTCGGGGCCCGCCAGAGCAATGCCGCCATACACACGATGGCGGCGCCCGGACAACAGCTTCAGACAGGATCGCGCGGTACCCGGATCCGCAGGCTTCGGCAGGATGCGGCGGCCGCACGCGACGACGGTGTCGGCGGCCAGGACATAGGCGCCGGGATGCCGCTGCATCACCGCCCGCGCTTTGTCCTCGGCGAGGCGCATCGCATGAGCCGACGGCAACTCGCCAGGGCGCGGCATCTCGTCGATATCGGCGGGATCGACCCGGTCGGGGTCGAGCCCGATCTGGCGAAGCAGGTCGAGCCGGCGCGGCGAGGCGGAAGCGAGCACCAGGAGCGGCATCGTCACCGGAGGGTCATCCCCGAAGATGCAATACGCAAATCAAGGTGAACAAGCGCCGTGCCGTGTCGTGGTCGATCGTGACCTTGTCGGCGAGCCGCTCCATCAGCAGCGTCGATCCCTCGTCGTGCAGCGATCGCCGTCCCACGTCGATCGCCTCGATCTGCGCCAGGCTCGACCGGCGGATCGCCTGGTAATAGCTTTCGCAGACCATGAAGTAGTCCCGCACGATACCGCGAAACGGGGCGAGCGGCAGGACGATCGTCTCGCTCGCGCCGTTTGCCACCGATCGAACCTCGATGCTCAGCCGATTTTCTTCAACGGCCAGGTGGAGATGAAACGGCCCGTCGAGCCCGGAGGCCGGCGCAAAGCGGTTCTCTTCCAGCAAATCGAAAATCGCGACCGCTCGCTCGTGCTCGATGTCGGGGCTGCGGCGGACCACCGTGTGCTCGTCGAGAGTGATGGCGGCGATCCGCGGCTCGCCTTGGGGGTCGCCCATGGCCGTCGGTTCATGCCCGGCGAGGGAGCCGGATCGACAGTGACAGCGCATGGGCCTCCAGCCCTTCCGCCTCGGCGAGACGGATCGCCGCGGGCGCGAGTGCGGCCAGGCTCGCGGCGTCACAGCGAACGAGCGAGGTGCGTTTGACGAAATCGAGGACGCTGAGGCCCGAGGCGAAGCGTGCGCTGCGCGCCGTCGGCAGGACATGATTGGGCCCGGCGATATAATCGCCGATCGCTTCGGGCGTGTGGCGGCCGAGGAAGATCGCGCCGGCATGGCTGACCCGCTCGGCAAGTGCATCGGCCTCGTCGAGCGCGAGCTCGAGATGCTCGGGAGCGATCCGGTCGATCAGCGTCGCCGCCTCTTGCCAGTCGGCGACGAGGAGGATCGCACCGTGCGCCTGCCAGCTCGCCCGCGCGATCTGCGCACGCGGTAGTCGTGCCAGATGGTGCTCGACCTCTGCCTCGACCTCTCCCGCGAACGCGTCGTCGTCGGTGACAAGGATCGCTTGTGCTGTGCTGTCGTGCTCCGCCTGCGACAACAAATCGGCGGCGATCCATCGCGGATCGTTGCACCGATCGGCGACGACGAGAATCTCCGAGGGACCCGCCAGCATGTCGATCCCGACCCGGCCGAAGACGTGCCGCTTAGCGGCAGCGACGTACGCGTTCCCCGGCCCGACGATCTTGTCGACGGGCGCAATCGTCGCCGTGCCGAAAGCGAGGGCCGCGATCGCCTGAGCCCCGCCGACCCGATAGACTTCGTCGATCCCGACCAGCTCGGCGGCAGCGAGAACCAGCGGGTTGAGGATGCCGCCGGGCGTCGGCACGGTCATCACCAACCGCTCGACGCCGGCCACCCTGGCGGGAACCGCGTTCATCAGCACCGAGGACGGGTAGGAAGCGGTGCCGCCGGGGACATAAAGCCCGGCGGCCGCGATCGGGCGCCAGCGACTGGCAAGCCGCACTCCGAGCGCATCGACGTAGTCGATCGCCGGCGGCAGCTGACGCCGATGAAAACTTTCGATCCGCTCGGCGGCGAGCCGTAACGCGGCGACCGTTTCGGGCGGTGCGGCAGCAGCCCCCTCGGCAATCTCGTGGCGTGTCAGGCGCAGGCCGGAAGTCGCGAGGTCCACGCCGTCGAAACGGCTCGTGTAGTCGATCAGTGCGGCGTCGCCGCGCCGCGCGACATCCTCGATGATCGCGGCGGCCGCTGCATCGACATCCGCGGTACTCTCCCGCTTGGCGTCGAGCAGCTGCCGGAAGGCCGGTTCGAACCCGGCGTCGCGGGTTGCGAGCCTAACCGGCATTAGACCTCCCTGAGGCTGCTGCCGCTCGCCGAGTTCGTGTTTGCGGACGCTGCTGCGCGATCGCATCGCGAAAGCGCTCGATCCAACCGCCGACCTCTTCCGGGCGGGTCTTCAGCGCCGGCCGGTTGACGATCAACCGCGAGCTGACCTCGGCGATGCGCTCGATCTCGATCAAACCGTTCGCCTTCAGCGTGGCACCGGTCTGAACAAGATCGACGATGTGGCAGCAGAGACCGAGATGCGGGGCGAGCTCGATCGCACCGTTCAGCTTGATGCATTCTGCCTGGATGCCGCGCGCGGCAAAATGACGGCGGGTGATCTCGGGATATTTCGTGGCCACCCGGATGTGGCTCGCGCGCCCGACATCCTCCCGCGCGACCCAATCTGCAGTCGCTGCGACCGCGATACGGCAATGCCCGACACCGAGGTCGAGCGGCGCGTAAATCTCGGAATAGTCGAATTCCATCAGCACGTCGTTCCCGGCGATGCCGAGCTGGGCAGAGCCGAAGGCGACAAACGTGGCGACGTCAAAGCTGCGCACCCGGATCAGATCGAGCCCAGGCTCGCTGGTCGCGAAGCGAAGCTGGCGCGTGCCGGGGTCCTCAAATGCCGGCTCCGGGGTAATCCCAACACGGCGCAACAGCGGCATTACCTCGCCGAGGATCCGACCGTTCGGCAGCGCCATGATCAATGGTTTTTGAGGGTGGCTCGGGTTCGCAGCGGCGCTCACACCCGCTCATCCACATCATGCCAGGGTTGCCATGGGGTCGGCCAGGGCTCGCCGAGATCCTGCGCATGGCAAAGGATGCGGTTGACCTCCAGCCGTATCGTCGCATCGCCGGAGAATTCGAGCTGGATCGCGTCCCCCTTGCCGTCGCACCCGGGTCGAATCGCCAGCAGCGACAAGATCCGCGTGTCCTCGCTACGGCGGAAGCCGTGATAGGAGACGCCGACGACTCCCCCAAAGGTGATGCCGCACAGCGTGCGCTGATAACCGGCCTCGCCGCGAGCCGGGCGCAACGCGCGCTCCCAGCGAAACCGGTTGGCGACCATCAGGAACGTAAAATCCTCTGGAATGAAGGCGAGATCGCGGACCGCGACGAGCGCGTCTTGCAGGCAGGCCGAGATCACCCCGAGGTCGTCCGCATCCTCGGCGCGTAGCTTGAGCGCGGCTCCGCTCTCATCAGGTAGCATCGCGCACCCTCTCGATCCGGGCGCCACACGCCGCGAGTTTTTCCTCGAGACGCTCATACCCGCGGTCCAGGTGATAGACTCGGTTGATCACCGTCTCACCCGCTGCGACAAGACCAGCGACGACCAGCGATACCGAGGCGCGCAGGTCGGTCGCCATCACCGGCGCCCCCATCAGCGCCGGCACCCCGCGCACCAAGGCCGACGCGCGGTGAACATTGATGTTGGCCCCCATGCGGGTGAGTTCGGGAACATGCATGAAGCGGTTCTCGAAAATCGTCTCGGTGATCATCGACGCGCCTGTGGCGGTCGCCATCAGCGCCATGACTTGCGCCTGTAGGTCGGTCGGAAAGCCCGGATAGGGTTCGGTCATGATGTCGACGCCCTGAAGCGAGCCGCCGCGACGACGCACTCTGAGCCCGTCGGCAGTGGCCGACACCTCCACCCCTGCCCCCTCCAAAGTGCGCACCAGCGCCGCCACGAGGTCGATCCACGTGCCGGTCAACCGCACCTCGCCGTCGGTCGCTGCCGCCGCCATGATGTAGGTCCCGGTTTCGATGCGATCCGGAATGATCTTGTGGATCGCGCCGTGCAATCGGCCGGAACCGACGATACGCAAGCGGTCCGTGCCGATCCCGTCGATGCGCGCGCCCATGGCAAGGAGGCAGGCAGCGAGATCGGCGATCTCGGGTTCCCGCGCGACGTTGATCAGCAAGCTCTCGCCGTCTGCGAGCGTGGCCGCCATCAGGAGATTCTCGGTGGCGCCGACCGACACGGTCGGGAATGCGATCTCGGCGCCTTTCAAACCCTTTGGCGCGCGCGCGTCGATATAGCCTTGGCGCAGCTCGACCTCGGCGCCGAGGCGCTGCAACCCTTTGATGTGAAGATCGACCGGCCGCGGCCCGATCGCGCAGCCACCGGGCAGCGACACCCGCGCTCGACCACAGCGCGCGAGGAGTGGCCCGAGCACGAGAACTGAAGCTCGCATCTTGCGGACGAGATCGTAGGGTGCTGTGGTCGAGGTAATGTGCGCGGCCGACAATTCGAGCGCGTGTCCGCTACTCTCGACCGCCTCCGGAGAGATGGCGACGCCGTGCTGGACGAGCAGGTTTGCCATCGTCGCGATGTCCGCCAAATCGGGAACATTCTCCAGAATCAGCGTCTCCGGTGTCAGAAGGCTGGCGGCCATCAGCGGCAATGCCGCGTTCTTGGCACCACCGATCGGAATTACCCCCTCGAGCGGCACACCACCTTTGATGCGGATCTTGTCCATCGCCTCGTTCCACGGGCTGCGTGCCAACGCGGCAGCAGCAACAGGCCGTTGATCGGCGCGCTGCCGGCCATCATCAATGCTTTTACTGGAACCGGGGGGAGCCGCTCAAGCCGGCGGCTCGCGCTCCGGGTCCGTTGCTTGCGATTGCGGAACCGGCCGCCGATCCTGCGCGCGCTTTTGTTCCTTGCGCCGCAACAAGTTCTCGCGCAACGCCTTGGCGAGCCGGGCTTCGCGGGCCGCTTGCTCAATACTCTTTTTCGGGGTGATACGGGGAGGCTCGCTCATTCTGCAATGCAACGAGAGAGGGGCGAATCTGTCAAGGAGTCATCACCTACGGGATGAAAAGGTGGTGTCGGACCCGATGAAAAGCGCGCTTATGAGCATACAAAAACAACGAAAATCGCGATCGCACCCCCGAAACATCCGGCCTGCCCTCGACAGGAGCACGTCAGATCAAGGGGTTAGGTCAGAATTTGCCAGCTCGCGGATCAACGAAATCGGTTTCGGCTATCAACGAAATCCGCATAGCCAGCAGGGGGCGGAAACAACAGTATAGCGTTCTGCGCATACCGCCCCCGCGAGCTCCCCCGCAACAAGGGTCTCTACAGGCGTCCATGCGCCGCCGGCATGAGAGCGAGCTCATCGCTCGCGTGCTCGCGCAGACCGCGGAAGGTCGCACCTCCGGGCGCGAACCCGGCGTCCGGCCAAGGGTGCACGGCAGATGGAGGTCCGCCGACCGTCGGTCGCCTCGCCGACCTTGCCAGCCGTGAGAGGCTTGTGTATTGGCTTCCTCCCGCGTCGGGGACGATCTCCGGGCCGGGACGCTGCCGTAGCTCAGTGGTAGAGCACCCCCTTGGTAAGGGGGAGGTCGTAGGTTCGATACCCACCGGCAGCACCAGCTTTTCCGTCCTATTTGCTGCAGATCTCGGCTCCAGCGCGATATCCGAAGTGGCGGTACGCGACACGAAAACTCCCCGGCACCAGGCTGACACCGACTGACGCCGTGCCGGCACCAATATTCAGGGTGCGTTCTGCGGCGCGCACTCGAATCGATCCGGACGAAGGCGATAAGGCTGTTCCGCCGGGGTTACGGTCCGGCGAACCAAATGAGGTCGCCGCGCGTTTACCAAAACGAGGGCTCGGGAAGCATGGAGCGGGCGGAGCCCGGAGAAAGCCGGCGAATAGGAATACCGTGGCGTACCACCGAAATCTCGCGGAGTTCCGGAGGGGCCAGGAGGCGACATCGCGGCGTGAGAAATTCGAGCGCGAGACTGCCCTGGCGCTAGGGCCCGCATTAATCACAATTGTGCTGTCGTCCCTCGGACTTTGGTGGGCCATTTGGTGGGTAGTTTCGGCGTTGCTGGAGTAGGCAAACTGCCCTAGCCGAGCACCCCACATGGTCGGAGTGCGAAGGGCAATACCAGGATTGCTTGGGAACGTCCCTGGCAGCGCAGGGGTTGGCAGGGATAGCGTGGCGATTGGCCAGCGCGCTGATCAGGAGGTGAATGTGCGAAAACTCATCCTAACCACCGCTTCGGTATTGGCCCTCGGCATCGGCGGTGCCGGCGTGGGCCAAGCGGCCGGCACCAGCGGCATGGCTCCGAATACCGGATCGAACATGCCGGCAATGTCCGGGACTGCTTCTAATTTCAAGACCACTATAAGCCCGTCGAAAGACGAGGTCCGGCAGGCTCAGCAGCAGCTTCAGGACCAAGGGCTTTACCGCGGGCGGATCGACGGGATCCTCGGTCGGGAGACCAAGCAAGCACTCGGCCAATTCCAAAAGAAAAATGGCCTGAGCCAGACCGCAAGGCTCGATCAGCCGACGATGGACAGGCTGCTCGGCAACACGGGGGCCGGTCAGGGTTCCAGCATGCCTCCGACCGTTTATCACGGCACTGGGCCGGCGACAAATCCCCATCCTGCTAGTCCCAGTGGAAGCGGAACCGGACTTGGCGACCACAACGCGCCGAGGCAATAACCGCGTGTGAAACGGAGCCCACCCCGCGTCACGTCGGAGGTGGGCTCCCCCCTCTGCGCACAGCAAGTTCGCCCGCCCCGGATCGCCGGGGAGGCGGCCCGCAAGCGCTGTTGAACCAGCGTCCGCAACTAAGCTCCTGCCGCGGGCCACCAAGCCCTGAGCTGATCGACTGTGCCGGCGAACTTGCTGCGATCGCAAGGCCCCACACCGGGAACCGGCACAACGGCGCTGCCGACTCGGCCGTCAGTGTGCTGCCACAACTTCCAGTGCGAGAACCCGGGGGGGCAGACCGGGCGCGAGCCGTACTCGGCGAGCCAGAGCGGGCAATTTGAGAGCGTCCGGTTCGGCGACGAAAGCATGGACCGGATCGTGTAAAGGACTGGCCATCTGCCGATCGCGGCTTGCACGCTGGCGGCCGCGGTTGCGGCCTGCATAACGCTCGCCTGCGAGGACGGGTAGGGCTCCCAATCGAGCGCCAGCCAATTGACCATTGCCTCGGACACCGCGACTGTCAGGAAATGCGCGGCCTGTTCGGCTGGGCTGCTGCCGTCGAGGAAGTGATAGGCGCCGACCTCGAGGCCGGCCGCCCGCGCCTCGGCCGCGCGCGGCAGGAACGTCGGGTCGACGAACCCGGTCCCCTGCGTCGCCTTCAGGATCACTGCCGCGATCCCGGCGTTGGCCGTCGCGACGAAATCCTGGCTCACGTTCTCGTAATGAGAGATGTCGATCACGACATCGGACATGACCGGCGGTAGATAAGGTCCGGAGCTTCGCATGGTGATGAATCATTATCATAATGGCAATTCCTATTTTGTTATCACAATGGCAGTCAAAAAAATGTCAATTGCGGAACTCACATAATCCCAGCCAATCGAACGCTTACTCGCGCAAGGTTGAGGACTGGGGCGCCGGCGGCGCCCTCACAGGAGCCTGGTCGCTCCCGGTCCCAAGCCGCTCGCCCCGATACCTCTGGGACCAGATCGGCTCCCACCACCAACGGTTCGCGAGGTACCAGGAGACCGTCTTGCGCAGCCCGCTGTCGAAATCCTCGCCGGGCTCCCAGCCCAGCTCGCGCCGGATCTTGGCGATGTCCATGGCGTAGCGCAGGTCATGGCCGGGACGATCGACAACGAATGTGATCAGGCGCTGATGCGGCCGATATGGCGAATTCGGCAGCATCTCGTCGAGCAATCGACAAATCGATTGGACGACAGCGAGATTGGTCCGCTCGGCGTTCCCCCCGATATTGTAGCTCTCGCCGGCTCGCGCCTCGCTCAAGATGGCGAACAGCGCACGGGCGTGGTCCTCGACGTAGAGCCAGTCGCGGATATTGTCGCCTTTCCCGTAGACCGGGATCGGCTCGCCGTGCAGCGCCTTCAGAATGGCGAGCGGAATCAGCTTTTCCGGAAAATGGCAAGGCCCGTAATTATTCGAGCAGTTGCTGATTACTGTGGGCAACCCGTAGGTCTCCCGCCAGGCGCGCACCAGGTGATCGGCGGCCGCTTTCGAAGCCGAGTAGGGCGAGTTCGGTTGATACCGCGTGGTTTCAGTGAAGCTGCCGGTAACCCCGAGCGAACCGAAAACCTCGTCGGTCGAAACATGATGAAAGCGGAATAGCGCCGCGCGCTTCGGCGGAAGCTTCCGCCAATGGGCCAGCGCCGCCTCGAGCAGAACGCAGGTCCCCTCGACGTTGGTCTTGATGAAATCGGCCGGCCCGTCGATCGATCGATCAACATGAGATTCCGCCGCAAGGTGCAGAACGGCATCGGGGTCGAATTCCCGCAGCAGCGCGATCATCGTTTGCCGATCGCAGATATCGGCCCGGCGAAACGTATAGCGGGAGCTCGATTCGACCGCCCGCAACGAGCTCAGGTTCGCCGCATAGGTCAGCTTGTCGACGTTCAGAACCGTGGCGTTCAGTTCGCCGACGAACAACCGACAAACCGCCGAGCCGATAAAGCCGGCACCGCCCGTCACCAGAACCTTCATAACCAGCCGCCCTGTTTGCGACGCCGAGACAAGCTTGCCCGACCGACGCGGAGCGAGCAATACGCCCCAAGGACCCCTCGCTTGCTGGCGGTAACAAACTTGCAATATGCTGCTTCTGCGGGCGAGCGTCGCGTGCCTGTCTCTGTTGGCACCGAAGTCGAGACGCGGGCGAACCGCCATCGAAAAACGGCTCGATAACAACGGTTCGATCGTCAGGGGCGTGCCCGCCGCCCATAACGGGAGGGCGAATGTCGAGACGGACCCCCATCTTCGCGACCCTGAGTGCGCTCGGGCCAACGGCAATTCGCGCTTGCTTGCTGGCGCTGGCCCTGACGGCCTCGCCGGGCGTCGCAAGTGCGGCGGACAAACTAGTGCTCCAGCTTCACCGCGGGGCGCAATTTGAGTTTGCCGGTTACTACGCGGCGCTATGGCAGGGCTTTTACCGGGAGGCGGGGCTCGAGGTCGAGATCAAGCTGGGTGCTCCGCCGGCAACTCCGCCGATCGACCCGGTCCGCGAAATAGCCGAGGGTCGTGCCCAGTTCGGCACCGGAACCGTTCAAACGCTGATCCGGGCAGCGCAGGGACAGTCACTGCTGTTGTTGGCGCCGATTTTTCAACAGAGCGACGCGAGGGTCTACTACCGCGCCGACGGCGACTTCTCCTCTCCCGGAGCATTGCTCAGCGGTAGGGTCGGGCGGTTGCCCCCGAGCAACATTCTCGACATCGAGCTGCGCACTGCGCTCTATGCCGAAGCGGTCGATGCGGACAGGTTGAGATCTCTGTCGATCGAGCCGGGCCAAGCCCTCGCCGATCTTGCCAGCCACCGGATCGACGCGGCCGTTGGTTCAACCTGGGAGCTGCCTTGGCAGGCACGCGAGCGCGGCATCGCGCTGAAATCTTTCAACCCCGCGGGCTATCGCGTCGAATACTACGGCGACAGCCTGTTCACGCTGCAGCGTCTCGCGAAGATCGACCCGGCGATGGTTCAGCGCTTTCGCGAGGCTTCGGTTAAAGGCTGGGGGTATGCCTTGCAGCATCCCGACGAGATCGCGGCGCGCGTCCTCGCTGAACTGCCGCTGCAAGTGGCGGTGTCCGATCCGGCCGGCTTTACCCGCTACCAGACTGAGGTCGCGCGCAAGCTCGCCCGCTATCCCGAGATCCCGCTTGGCCATGCGAACCCGGAACGCTGGAGCCGGATTCAGCAGACCTTGATCGAGATCGGGGAAATATCGCGCCCGGCCGATCTCGAAGCCTTCCTCTACAATCCTGACGCGCCAGCCCGGAACCAAGGCGATTGGCAGGCGGCCGTCGCCGTTGTGGCCGCCGCCCTGCTTGCCGGCGCGGGCTTTCTGTGGCCGCGGGCCCACGGGCGGGGTGCAGCTCGGCGGCCTCGCTTCGCGCGGTTGTTTGCCGCGGCATCGGATACGCTGGACCGTCTGAAGATGCGTCGCTTCGGCCTGCGGTCCGAACTCGTGCGGCTGCGCGTCGCGGTGTCTGCGGTGCCCAGCCGCCTGGCAAGTGTTGCGCGCCGACGCGCAGCATCGAGCGGAGGTAGCCTGCCGGGCGCTCGCGCGGCCGATCTCAATGCCACGCTGATCACGCTGGAGAGCTCCCTGCGGCGACGGGTCCCAGACACTGTAAAATGTCGCCTTTCGCTGCTGCCCGGAGTGTGGCTTTGTCACACCGATCCGGATGCGGTCGCGACGACGACTCTCGATCTTGTTGGCGCGGCGATCGCCGACATGCCGGCCGGCGGGGATCTGATCGTCGGGACCCGCCAGTACGCGATTGACGATGCGGGCGCCGCTGAACCCATCGGCAGCGCTCCCGGAGATTATGTGCGGCTTACCGTCAAGGACGACGGCCCCGGCCTATCCCCGGAGCGTCTCGATCGGATCCTCGACCCGGCGGCAACTGCCAGACCTGCCGTCGCCGCGGCCGGGGAGTTGGCGCGGCGGCTCGGCGGTTTTGCTCGTGTCGAAAGCGCCGAAGGCATCGGTACCGCCGTCCATCTCTATTTTCGCCGAGCCATCGCCGGCGGTTTGAGGGCGCAGCAGCCGCCCGAGGACGCGGAGCACACAAACGCCGCGGCCGCATAGCGAGCCGATCTCGGCGCCGGCGTATGACAGGACGGGGGTTCTTTCTCGCCGTCACAATTCCAGCCCGGGCAAATCGATCCAGCGTCGCTCCCGGCTGCTTTGACAGCAGGCCTCGGCGAGCTGGACGCCCTTTGCGCCCTCCAGCAGCGGTGACGGAAAAGGCACGTCCTCCGCGACGTGCCTGAGGAATAATTCCCAGCCGACGCGGTAGCCGTTGCGCATCGGCTCGATCTCCAGCATCTCCTGCCCCTGGTCGTCGAACACCATCCCCGGAACGCCCGCCCTCGGCTCGGATCGCCATCAAGGCTCGCAGATGCTGGGTCGAGCCAAGGCGTCCAGCAGCACCTTCGATGACGATGCCGATCGCGCGTGTGCCCCTGTGCCGACTCCTGTGCCTGGTTCGACGCTCGATTTCCCTGTCGGACGGGGAATCCACGGGAAAAATCGAAGAGCGGCCCGTCAAAATTTCAAAAAACAGCATCTTTACCAGATACTTATGCCTGGCGTGGGGCGCGTTTCAGACGCCTCCTGAGGGAGACTTTGACAATTTTTCTGACGCCCAGATCCGACCGAGACATGTGGCCGGAATTGTCCGGTAGGCCCCAATCTGCCGCGGAGCATACACCCCGATCTTGTCGCCAGGATGGCGACTGTGGAGGGGGCAGGGTTCCTGAGGGGGTCTATCGGGACGCGGGGACGATCGCGTGCGCAGGATCTCGAGATGCGACCGAGCACCATGGCCGGGGTCATCAAAGGTGGCGCCAGACAGATCGTGGCGCGGACCGGCAGTTCGGCGAATTCTCATGACAACTGCGCCGGATGCCGATAGCGTTGGATTAGATTAACCTTAAATTTTCGA
>Ga0307477_10001844_pt1 | contig 17045 bp, 18 predicted proteins | sample atmos_gasesECM2C_FD_203316 | JGI IMG/M metagenome (GOLD analysis project Ga0307477, IMG submission 203316) | Hardwood forest soil microbial communities from Morgan-Monroe State Forest, Indiana, United States - atmos_gasesECM2C_515 | ecosystem: Environmental > Terrestrial > Soil > Temperate...
GGGCTTCGCCCGGGCCCCGCCCGGTGCCCTTGTCACCGCGGCTGCGGCGGCCCAGTGTCGTCATCGCAGCACCGAGCCGAAGCCCGTGTTGCGGGCGGCCTCGTCATGGATAAGCCCCCGGACGTGCTGCTTAAGCTGGAGGAAGTCGCGGCCCATTTGTTGGGAGAAATCCCGCGGCCGGGGCAACGGGACGTCAATCAGCTCCCTCACCCGGCCCGGTTTGGTGGCCAGGACGCAAATGCGATCGGCCAAGAAGATCGCTTCGTCGATGTCATGGGTGACGAACAGCACCGAGAGACGGTCGCGTTCCCAGATGGATAGGAGCAGCTCCTGCATGAGGCTGCGGGTCTGGGCATCGAGAGCGCCGAAAGGCTCGTCCATGAGCAGGATGCTGGGCTTGAGGGCCAGGGCCCGGGCTATGGCCACTCGTTGCTGCATGCCGCCCGACAGCTGAAACGGGTAGCTGCGGGCAAAATCGACAAGGCCCACGACGTCAAGGAAGCGACGGGCCACGTCGGCGCGCTGCTTCTTGGGCAAGTGGCGTAGGCCGAACTCCACATTGTCCTGGGCCGACAACCACGGGTACAGCGTGTACTGCTGGAAGACCATGCCCCGGTCCTTGCCCGGCCCCAGCAGGGGGGCGTTGTCCAGCACCAGTTCCCCGCCGCTGGCCGGTTCCAGGCCGGCGACGATGCGCAGCAGGGTCGATTTCCCACAACCCGAGGCGCCCACCACCGACACGAACTCACCATCGTCCAGGCTCAAGTTGATGTCGGCCAGGGCGTGGACGGTGCCAGCCCGCGACGGGAATGTCTTCTCCACGCCCTTGAGGGACAACCGCGGCGCCATTTAGCGGCCCCTCCGGGACATGTAAGGGAAAGCCTGCGCGTAAATGGCCTTGAAAGAGAAGTCAAAAATGAGGCCCAGGATGCCGATCACGATGATGCCCAAGATGATCTCGGGCGTGTTGAGGTAGCGCTCGGCTTGCTCGATCTGGAAGCCCAGCCCGTTGGTGGCGCCCACCAGTTCCACCACCACCAGGTATGTCCAGCCCCAGCCCATGGAGATGCGTAGCGTGTCCACGATGCCAGGCAGGGCAGCTCGGAAAACGACCCGGCGCAGGACCTGGGCGGGCGATAGGCCGAGCGTGTAGGCCATATCCACAAAGGGCACAGGCACGTTTTTTACGTTGTCCATGACCAGGAGCACTTCCTGGAAGAAGATGGCGATGAACAGGATCACCAGTTTTTGGGTGGTCGTCGTCCCGAACCAGATCAGGGTGAGAGGGATAAAGGCCACCGCCGGGGTATAGCGCATAAAGTCGATGGGCGGCTCCAGCCCGGCCTCGAACACCTTGTAAGCGCCCATCAGCAGGCCCACCGGGATAGCCACCACCGAGCTGATGGCGAAGCCGAGGACGATACGCAAGACGCTGGCTCCGATGTCCGGCCACAGGATACCGGTGCTGGACTCGGTCACCGCCGCCTGCCATACCTGGGTAGGGGTGGGCAGGAACAGGTTCTCGACGGCACCGTTGTAGCTCAGGGCGGCCCATACCGCGAAGACCGTGCATAACGAAGCCACGGCCAACGTCCAGTAAGTACGCCTCTTGATGGGCTCGTACAGCCGGAGACGCCGCCGGGCCAGAAGAGGGCCCCGGGGTGCACCCACCACGGCGGTGAGCGCCCCCGGAGGTGAGGGCGTCCCCAAGCTCACTTAAGGAACTGGAAGTCCGCTACCGAGCTGAGGGTTACAGGGTGCTTGATGGTGCCCATAGCCTGCAAGGTCTGGCCGATAGCGGTGTACTCCGAAGCCAATTTGCCCGACTTGACAAGAGATTCGTTATTGGCGACGGAGTAAAGGACCACTCCGGCCAACGTCGAAGCGAGCGAGCTCGGGGTCGCCCCAACGCCCTTGGCCATGATGGCCACGGCTTGGCTTCGGTGGGTGTGGAAGTAGGTAATGGAAGCGTCCCACGCCTCCACCAGGTCGCGGGCCTCGGTGTGATGGCCGGCCAGCCAGCTCTTGTTGGCCACCAGGAAGTCGCTTATCAGCCCGGGGGCCTGCGCGCTGGAAAAAAATACGTGCACGTTGGAGGCGCTGGCGCTGCTGGTGGCTTCGCTGATATAGGGCTGGTAGGTCACCACGACCTTGTCCTTGCCGGCGATAAGCAGGGTCCCGGCATCCGCCGCGGGCACGTTGACCGACTTGACCGAGTTGAACGACATGTGGTTCTGGAGCAGGTAGTAGTGGAGCAACAGGTCACTGGTCGTGCCGTACTCGTAGGCGACTGTCTGGCCCTTCAGTTGGGCCGCGGTGGAGATGGACTTGACCGACATGATCGCGTCGGCCCCATTGGAGTCGTCCTCCAGCATCAAAGGCACGGCCGGCTCGCCTTGGTTGGCGAACTGGATGGTACGGCCGGTGTCGATGTTGGAGACGTTGGTCTTGCCGGCGATGAGGGCGGTGTTGCGGTCAGCGTCCTGCTCGAAGTTCACGATGTTGACCTTAAGCCCGTACTTGGCGAAGTACTGCTCCTGTTGGGCGATGTACCAGGGGGCATAGCCGATCCAAGGCTCGATGCCCATGGAGACGCTGGCCAGCGAAGTGGCGCTGGCCCCGGTTGGGCTTACCAGCCCCACGGCTGCGGTAGCCGCAACCCCCGTTCCCAGCAGGGACACTGCCAGCCTGCGCAGCTTGGTCCTTGGTGTCATAGCGCTCCTTTAGGGGACTTGGCAGCCCGAATCGTTCGTATATGTGAACGGCGTACTGACTTGTGGTCAGAGTCTCTCCACCCGGGAGGGCAATGTCAAGCCGCGACATGATGATTAATGCTGCAGTAACTTGCCGGGTCGGGGTGACGCAGCAACCGTCGTGCCGCCCCGGGCGTCGCCCGGTTAGCGTAGGGCCGATGGCTCGAACAGGTACAGCGGCCATGCCGCAATGACCGCCACCGCAACCGAGGTGCCCCAGGGGTCTCCTGCTCCTCGCTCGGGGCCGCGTGCGGCGATAGCAGCCAAGACCCTGAGGACGGACCGGTGGTGGGCCGAGCCGACGATCACTGCGACGGTGCTGCTGAGCTTCGTCGCGTACTCGACCTGGGCGGCGTTCCAGAACGCCAACTACTACGCGCGCCCGTACCTGTCCCCCTTGTACTCGCCGTGCATTGCGACGATCTGCGGCCATGCTCGAGCGGGCTCGAAGTTCGTCCACGCGCCGATGGTCGGGGTGGTCGGGCCGTGGTGGGCCATCTCGCCGGCGGTCCTGGTGCTCGTCGTGCCGCTCGGTTTCAGGTTCACCTGCTACTACTACCGCAAGGCCTACTACCGTTCGATCTGGCAATCGCCGGCGGCATGCGCCGTCAAGGAACCACACAAGGCCTACAGGGGCGAGTCACGCCTGCCACTCATCCTCCAGAACGTGCACCGCTACTTCTTTTACCTCGGGCTCGTGCTGAACTGCATCCTGACCTGGGACGCTATCGAGGCCTTCCATTTCGCGAACGGCTGGGGGATGGGGCTCGGGACGGTGGTGCTGGTCGTAAATGCAACTTTGCTGTGGTCCTATTCACTCTCCTGCCACTCGTGCCGGCACATAGTCGGCGGCCGGCTCAAGCATTTCTCCCGCCACCCCGTCCGCTTCAAGCTCTGGGGGTTCGTGTCCAAGCTGAACACGAGGCACATGCAGATCGCTTGGGTGAGCCTGGTTTTCGTTGCCCTTACGGACCTCTATGTCCGCCTGGTAGCAAGCGGGTGGGTACACGACCCGAGGTTTTTCTGATGGCTGCAGAAGAAACATTCGAACACCACTCATACGACGTCGTAGTGATCGGAGCCGGCGGAGCCGGCCTGCGGGCAGCGATAGCAGCTCACGACGCCGGGGCCCGCACCGCGCTCATCTGCCGGAGCCTGCTCGGCAAGGCGCACACCGTGATGGCCGAAGGTGGCATCGCGGCTGCGCTCGGCAATCTATGGCCCGAGGACAACTGGCAAGTCCATTTCCGCGACACGATGCGGGGCGGCAAGCTGCTCAACCATTGGCGCATGGCCGAACTGCACGCCAAGGAGGCGCCAGCCCGCGTTTACGAGCTCGAGCAATGGGGGGCGCTTTTTGACCGGACTCAGAACGGCAAGATCAGCCAGCGCGACTTCGGCGGCCACCGCTACGCCCGCCTGGCTCACGTCGGGGACCGTACCGGCCTGGAGATGATCCGGGCGCTCCAGCAGCGAGCGGTCTCAATGGGGATCGACGTTTTCATGGAGCTCACGATCACAGATCTGCTGAAAGACGGCGCCAATGTGGCCGGTGCTTTCGGGTACTGGCGGGACTCGGGCCGCTTTGTGGTGTTCGAGGCGCCCTCCGTCGTGCTGGCCACCGGGGGGATCGGAAAATCCTGGAAAGTGACGTCCAACTCCTGGGAGTGCACCGGTGACGGCCACGCGATCGCTCTTCGCGCCGGGGCGACGGTGCTCAACATGGAGTTCGTCCAGTTCCACCCGACGGGCATGGTGTGGCCCCTTTCGGTGCGAGGTTTGCTCGTGACCGAGTCGGTGCGAGGAGACGGCGGGATCCTTCTCAACTCGGAGAAACGCCGGTTCATGTTCGACTACATCCCGGAGTTCTTCAAGGCCGAAACGGCCGACAATATTGAAGAGGCTGACCGCTGGTACACCGACAAGACGAACAACCGCCGCCCGCCCGAACTTTTGCCGCGTGACGAAGTAGCTCGCGCAATAAATAGTGAGATAAAGGCCGGCCGGGGCTCCCCGCACGGCGGGGTCTTGCTCGACATCGCCAGCAGGCGCACGCCCGAGTTCATCCGGCGGCGACTACCCTCGATGTACCACCAGTTCAAAGAACTGGCCGACGTCGACATCACCAAAGAACCTATGGAGATCGGCCCTACTTGCCATTACATGATGGGCGGCGTCGAAGTCGACCCCGACACCCAGGCCTCAGTGGTGCCCGGCCTTTTCGCAGCGGGTGAAGTTGGCGGAGGTATGCACGGTGCCAACCGCCTAGGTGGTAACTCCCTTTCCGACCTCATTGTTTTCGGCAAGCGGGCCGGCGAGTACGCGGCCGCCTTTGCCGCTGGTCTTGGCTCGGCGCGCCCGAAGGTTGCTCAGGCCGACGTCGCCCGTTTCGCCGAAGTAGCCCTCGCGCCGTTCCAGGAGAGCGCTGTAAAGGAAAACCCTTATAGCGTCCACCGCGAACTGCAGGAGACAATGCAAGACCTCGTCGGCATAATCCGCGTGGAGAGCGAGCTGAAAGAGGCCCTCGACAGCATCGCTGCATTGAGCGCGCGCGCCGCCTCAGTCTCGGTCGAGGGCAACCGCCAGTACAATCCCGGCTGGCACCTCGCGCTCGACCTGCGCAACATGCTGCTCGTCTCAGAGGCGGTCGCCAGGGCGGCACTCGAACGCCAGGAAAGCCGGGGCGGCCATACGCGCGACGACTACCCGATGACCGACCCCTACTGGAGCGGTCAGAACGTGGTGCTCCAGATCGGCGCCGACGCGTCGTCCTCTTCTCATAGCGCCCTTGCCGTACGGCGCCAGGCACTGCCCAAACCCCCGCCGGAGCTCGCCGAACTACTGGAGGAGCTCCATTGAGCTATGAGCTGAAACTTCGGATCTGGCGCGGCGGGCCAAGCGGCGGCGACCTCAAGGACTACGTCGTACCGGCAGAAGAAGGCCAGGTCGTCCTCGACGCCGTCCACCACGCCCAGGCGACCCAGGCCAACGACCTGGCGGTGAGATGGAACTGCAAGGCCGGGAAATGTGGTTCGTGCTCCGCAGAGATCAATGGGAGGCCAGGGCTCATGTGCATGACGAGGCTGTCCACTTTCGCCGAAGGCGAAGCCGTGACGATAACCCCGCTGCGAGCCTTCCCCGTGATCAGGGACCTCGTTACCGACGTGTCGTTCAATTACCAAAAGGCCCGCCACGTGCCCGCTTTCAGGCCTAGCGCCGACCAGCCGGTGGCTCCTTTCACGATGTACCAGACCGACGTGGAACGCTCCCAGGAGTTCCGCAAGTGCATCGAATGTTGGCTGTGCCAGAACACTTGCCATGTGGTGCGTGACCACGAGGAAAACAAACCGCATTTTGCCGGGCCACGTTTCTTCATCCGGTACGCCGAGCTCGACATGCACCCAAACGACGACCTCGACCGCAAGAAGTCGCTGCAGCAGTCCGAGGGCCTTGGCTATTGCAACATCACCAAGTGCTGCACGGAAGTGTGCCCGGAGCACATCAAGATAACCGACAACGCGATCATCCCTATGAAAGAGCGCGTTATCGATGTCAAGTACGACCCGGTCGTCCGTTTCCTCGGGCGTAGGGGGAGGAGCTAGGGATCCGCTACTGTCGGCCCTGATGGCGTCACTCGAACCTATAGCCGCACAGGCCGTTGCTCTCGCTGAGGACGGGCAAAGCCCCGAAGCGGCAGTCAAACAGTTGGTCGCGTCCGGGGACAGGGCGTCGCTGCAAGAAGCGCAGTCCGAACTGGTCCAGCGTGTCCACGAGCGCACCGACGACTTCGCCGCAACGGCTGCGTTGAGCCTCGTCAATAAGGCCCTGGCCATTGTGGGTTGGGTAGACCCCTTCAGCTGGAAACACCGCCGCAAACCCTGAGCTGGCTCGGCGGACCAGCCCTACTGGGCGGGGGTCATCGCGGCACCCTCGAATGTCACGAGCCGGACACCTCGCTCCGAGAGATCGGCGAGCACCTCGCCCGGGCCCTCGACCCGTGATGCTAAGCCGCCAGCACCTGGGCGCAACTCGCCTGAGGCGGCGCGAATTGCCATCGAGGCCGCCACGGTCCCTGCCAGGAGCGCTGGGCGGCCGACGGCGCCGACCACCACGGTCTCGGCTGCCCCGCCCCGAAGGCCGCGCACTTCGACCCTGACCGCCCCGACCGTTCCCTCGGGATGAGGGGGCCGCAACATGGGCAACCAGGAGGTGAAGCGGTCCCGCCGCGACGCCGCTGCTCTGGTAGTTGCAAACCGAAGGCCCGGGAACGTCCGAGCGATAAGCAGAGTATCCGGGCGGTTGATGCGGTAGCAATCAGCTCCTGCCTGCTCGGGGAACCACACCAGCTCTCGGCCCGAGCTGGCGACCTTTCGCTCCCAGGCACCGTCACGCCACTCCTCGACCGGCTCGCGCAGGGCCGCGTGGTGGCGCCTCGCGCAGGCCGGGCCGCCTGTGCCAAGGCTTGCCACGTGGACCTCGGACAGCTCGTCCATCGAAGAAACCGCCCATGCCGTCAGCAGACAGGACAGCCCAGGGACCATACCGGCGCCGACAGCGACCGCCACCCCTTGCTTTGCCGCCTCGCCGTCGAGGTCCAGCAACAAGCGCACCTCGCCCGGGTCGTCGGAGACCGACACGACTGGGACACCAGCCCTGACGCTCTCTTCTGCATACCGGAAGCGGAGGCCGGGTGCCGCTAGCAGGACCACCGAAGCCCCGCTCAGGGCATAAGAAAATGAAGCGTCGGAGAGCAGCTCGGGCCTCACGACGCCTGCTCCGCCCAGAGCTGCAACCTTCGCGTCGGCCCCCGCGGCCCGTTTGGAGAACACGACCAGTTCGCTGATCGAGCTGGAAGAAAGGAGTTGGCGGGCGCTGCGAGCACCGACCGCGCCCAAGCCCACCAGGATCGCTCGCACCTATTTCTTGTCCACTGGCTCCAGGTCCGTCGCCGAGAGCTCGCGCCAGCCACCCCCGTGAGGCGGGGTCCCCCCGCTACCCCGGATCCGGATGATCATCGCAGCGAGGGCGGTGAGGCCAACTGCTAGCAGGGCGCGGCTCAGCAGTTTGAGTTTTGCCTTGCCGCTGTCACGGCCGCTCCCTTTGCCCACGCTCGCACAGTACCGCCTCCCGAGGGCCGGCGCCGCAGGAGGGCCGGGAGGGCGGCGGGTACCATGGCCTTGCAATGCCCCCCCAGCCCGCCATGACCTCCAGAGCCAACCTTGCCGACCTCGGGGAACGGGCACACGGCGTCCTCCCGAGCCAGCTCCTTGCGGAGGCTGTAGCTGCGGGATGGGTCGGCGCCGGCGAGCTGCGGGTCCCGCCGAGCAATATACAGCCGGCGAGCCTTGACCTTCGTCTGGGAGAACGCGCCTACAGGATCCGCTGCAGCTTTTTGGCCGGCGATAAAGAGGTAGGCCACAAAGTGAAGGACTTTATAGTCGACGAGCTCGACCTGCGTCGCGAAGGCGCTGTTCTCGAGACCGGACGGCCTTATCTCGTGCCCCTCGCCGAGAAGCTTGCTCTCCCCCCGTTCGTGAAAGGCAAGGCCAACCCGAAGAGCTCCACCGGGAGGCTCGACGTCTTCACCCGGGTCATCACCGATTACAGCTACCGCTTCGACGAGATAACGCCGGGTTACGAAGGACCGCTTTATGTCGAAATTGTCCCGCTTTCGTTCGCAGTGCGAGTCCGCCAAGGCCTGGCCCTCAACCAACTGCGCCTGATGGCAGGGCGCTCGAGCCTCTCCGACGAGGAGCTGTGGGAGGCCCACCACAACGAGCCACTGCTCTACGTCGGAGGCCGACCCGCCGACAAGAGCCAGTTTGCGACCGGGAACGGACTTTTCCTGAGCCTGGACGTGCGCAGCGGGAAGCACCGTCGGGTCGGCTACAGGGCCAAGGAGCACACGCTCGTGCTCGATATGGCAAAAGCCGGCGGGCACCGTGTCGAGGATTACTGGGAAGAGGTCTTCGCCGAAGAGGAGGACCGTGTTGTCCTTGGGCCGGAACGGTTTTACCTCCTTCTGTCCGAAGAGGCGGTCTCCGTCCCTCCCGGCCTCGCCTGCGAGATGACGGCGTACGACCCGACAAGCGGGGAACTGAGGACGCATTACGCCGGCTTTTTCGACCCGGGGTTTGGCTACAACAGAGCCGGGACGTTGAAGGGTTCGCGTGCAGCCCTCGAGGTCCGTGCCCACGACGTCCCGTTCATGATCGAGCACGGCCAACAGGTGTGCAAGCTGACGTTCGAGCGGATGGCCGCAGAGCCGGTGAAACTGTACGGGGAAGATATCGGCTCGAATTACCAAGGCCAGGTCGACACTCTGAGCAAGCATTTCCGGAAGGACGAAACCCCTCAGGCCAGCCATGAGAGGGGGACGGCTCCTCAGCTGGACCTGTTCGGGGCCGAGGAGCCCTAGCATCGCAGTATGACCAACACCGGCCCGTCCTCAGCCAAGACCTCGCTGTACCGCTTCGCGGAACCCGGCGGGACCGAGATCGAGACCCGTGCGTTCGATAGCGACGAGGCTGCGGAGACATACGCGCGGGACCTACCCAAAGCTCGGGAGACACCGATCGTCATCGAGCGCCATAACCACGTTGACTGGGAGTACGTGACCGAGGTAGACGAACGACCCTGACAAGCACTTGCGTTCCTGGCCCAAGTCCTAAAACCTGACCGAGAGCGGCTGCTAGCCAACATCTGGTCCACAGCCTGGGTTACAGGGCACCGACAACCTTGAAGCTGGAGCTCTCGAAGACGTGGTGCGGCCAATTGACGCCGATGTAGTGGACGTTGTACACGCCGTCGCTCAGCTTCGCAACACGGTCGACGATGGCACCCGGGTAGGCGGCCAGAGCGGCTTCGGTCGCCTTGTTAGCCGTTGTCCCACTGACGATGTCCCCCGACCCCGCGCTCCAGTTAGATGGGATCTGGCCGACCTGCTTTGACGCGGTCGTCTCACCCCTCTTGAAGGGGACTACCTTTGCGGTCTCTGTCGCACTCGAGGCCGGTTCGTAGCCAACTACGACCTGCGAGGCGGTGATAGTCGTTGAGTTGACCGTACCGAGCACGAGGACGCTCTGGCCCTTTGTAACGGTTTTGGCAGAGTTCGAGGTTGTGCCCCGTTCGTACGTCGTGGAGGACGTCTCCTCGACGGTCACCTTCTGGCCCGTCGATGTCGTCATCGTGAAGCTCGACCGGGACACGGTGGCGACCGTGCCGGATGCTCCACCTTGGGCCGGCGCTGAGCGAGCATTGGACGCCCCGCTGCCGGAGACGGGAGAGGTTGCTAGTTGCGCGGCTGTTGCCGCGGTGGACGTGGCGACGCTGACGGGAAGCCCGATCGCAGCGCATATTACCGCGGCGGCCGCGATCCGTCCGTTCCTTCTGTACGCCAGGAACCTCCGGGCCCTACGCCGGCGAGCGTGCTTGGCCGCAGGCACCCAGGCCGGCCGGTTCAACGAAAGAGAGAGCTCCGAGGGTGCTCTCCTTTTGGAGAGATCCGGAAAGTTCTCGTGGGGGTTCGTAGGTTCGAAATCGCTCATGATGGGGCTCCTTTTAGTTGGTAGCTTTGTTCAGCGTGCCCGCCGCTCCTGTGAGATCCCTCCGAAACCGTTGAACACTGGCTGTGATGGTGTTGAGAACCTCGTAAGGATGTAAGGAGCGATCATCCGGAGGTATCTTTCAGGATTGCCCGGGGTATGACTGGATGATGAGAAGCCCGCATCGCGGGCGTCGCATCGCTGCCGCGGTGGCTGCCTCCGCAATTGCCCTGCTCGGCGCGTGCGGTGGCCACCCAAGTGCGCAACGCCCCACCGGCCCGCCCTCGACGTCGACGACGACGCCCGCGAGCCCTACTTCGACCACCCGTCGCCACGCTCACGCTCGCCACGCTCACGCTCGCCACACGCACCAAAAAAAGAGGCGGCACCACGTGGGACGAGCGCCGAAGCACCCTCACGCGGTCCACGTGCACGCCGTAACCGCCCACCGCGTGGCCCTCTGCCCTCTGACCGGGGAGCGAGCACCCAGGGGGCACGTCCCCCCACGCGCAGCCGTGGCTGTCAAGGTTGAGAACCTGCCGGCGGCCCGCCCCCAGTTCGGTCTGGACAAGGCCGACATCGTCTTTGAAGAGCCGGTCGAAGGGGGCATAACAAGGTTCATTGCGGTCTTCCAGTGCCGGACCGCAGCGCACATCGAGCCCGTTCGTTCGGCCCGCCTTGTAGACGCACAGATCCTCGAGCCCTTGGGCCGGATCCTGTTCGCCTACTCAGGGGCCATCCAGCCGGTGATAAACGAGGTAGACGGCCGCAGGTCTCTTCTCGACGACGTCGGAGGCTACAAGGCGCCCAACACTTACTGGCGGGACCCTGACCGCTATGAGCCGCACAACCTCGAGACTTCAACTTCAGCCCTCTACGCTGCGGCGGCGCAACTTCACTACCCCGAGAAGCCGCCAGTGGCCATCTTCAGTTACGGACGGCCTTCCCCGGGCGCCACGCCGGCATCGGCTGTCAACATCGACTACCCAATAGACGTAACGACCTGGACCTGGCACCGCGACACCGGACTTTGGTACAGGTCCTACTCAGACACGGGGCCTGCCCTACTCGGCGACGGGAGCCAAATCGCAGCCTCCAACGTGATCGTCATGCTCGTCCGAGAATGGCCCACGCCCTACCCCGAAGACATCACCGGCTCCCTCGAAAACGAGCTGACGTTGAAGGGCAGCGGCCCGGCCTGGGTTTTCCGTGACGGCGCCCAGTTCTACGGGAAGTGGGAACGCCCGTTGCTCGACCATCCCACAGTGTTCGTGGAGACCGATGGGACCAGGATCACTCTCACCCCGGGCAACACCTGGGAGGAGCTCGTTCCCGACGGCCGATCGATCTCCGTCAAACCCTGACCGCGCCGTCGGACCTGTTCTCAGATCGCTCGCATCGAGTTGTTGCGGGGCTCGTGGGTGACCTCAGCGAGGCCGAGCGCCTCCAGCAGCGGCGGGAGGTACATCCCGAAGCGACCTCGGTAGCCCTTCCGCAACCCGTACCAGCCTCCAACCGGATTGTCGGGGGACCGTCCCCAAGCCTCGACCGTGCCTGCCGTCGCGGGCTTGCCCTCATCGGCAGCCCCGAGCGCGACCCAGCCGCCTTGCTCGACCAGCCAAGCGTGCAGGTCGTCGATCGCCCGAGCCTGGTACCTGAGCGTTGTCGAACCGACTTGGCACACCAGGACCGGCGGCTCGGCCTGCTCATCTTTGTACATGGTGTAGCCCGATGTACCCGGTGGCGTGTTGAGCACCCACGGGTCCTCTTTGCTGCCCGTCACTATCAGCCTCCTCCTCTCGCGATAGCGGCCCGAAATTGCAGTAGCAGCGCCTCCCACCGACCGTCACCTCGCCTCACTTGCTGAAAACCGCACGTGACCGGCCTGGTCATGGTCCTATGGCCCGCTTCCAGGTACGGCAGTGATCGACCCCGTCGGTTGCAACGACTTGCAGGATTTGCTGGCGCTTTGGAACACCGGCGATCTGCCGTTGAACCTACTGCTGTCGAACGATCCCTGAGCATCGGGGTCGGGGAAACCCGGGAGGCCGTGCGAGCGCATGCAGAGCGCCCACTTCACTTCCGCGGCGATCTTGTCGGAAGACAGGGGCGAAGGCTGTTCCCCGCCGGGCAACTGCGAATGGCACGCCTGGTCAGCCCTCTTGAACTTCGGGCTGTTGTGGTTCAGATCGCTACCCGAGCCAGCATTGATTTGGAACGCGATACCGCCGCCCGGGAATGGGGTGGGGTCAGGGAAGTCGGGAACACCGTGACTGCGCATACAGCGCGCGTAAGCGAGCGCCTGCGCCATCCCGCGTGACGGGCCTGTCGATGCCGGCTTGTGGCCGCCTGCGATCGACCCGGAGCCTGCGACACCTGGGCTGTTCGAGGCGCCGCATGCAGCGGCGAGGACCGCGAACCCGATTGCCGAAGCCAGCACCGCCGTCCATCTGACCGGACGCGCCCATCGCCGACCCGGCACGCCAGGCACATCGTCGGCGCAGTCTTCGTGGTTGGGCCCGCTTGTCATCTTGCAGCTCCTGTGCGTTTTTGGACCGTCCTCGGTCGTTGTACACCTGAGCCCCTTACACGGAGCTAACCGAGGTCGTTATCCCGTTGTAAGGCAAGCTGAGCGGCATCACGGAGCAATAACATCGCTCGTGCGGAACTGGTTCGCGAAATAGCGGGCCCCTTCGGCGAACCTCGTCACATCCTCGTCGCTGGTCGCGAAGCTGGTCATCCACCGCACGACATTGTCGTTGAGGTCCCAGTTCCAAAAAAACGACCAGTTTTGCAACTCACGGGCCAGCGGCGCCGGTAATCGTACAAAGAGGCTGTTGACCTCGACTGGCCGGATGATCTCGACGTGGGGTAGCCCGGTCACGCGGTTCGCAAGTCGCCCGGCCATGTCATTGGCGTTGGTAGCGCTGGCGAGCCAGAGGTCATCTTGGAGCAGGACGTCGAACTGAGCGGCGATGAACCTCATCTTCGAGGCCAGCTGACCGGCTTGCTTTCTGGCAAAGCGCGCTCGACGAGCCAGCTCGGGGCGCAGGAACACGACAGCCTCGCCGTACAGCATGCCGTTCTTGGTACCACCGAAGGTGAGGACGTCGACGCCGGCACCGTAGGTGAGCTCTCGGACCGTGCAACCGAGCGCGGCCACCGCGTTGGCGAGCCGCGCGCCGTCGACGTACAGGACGAGCCCGTGCTCGTGGGCCAGCTCGGCCAGCTCGCCGATCTCGTCGAGGGTGTAGACCGTACCCAGCTCGGTGGGTTGGCTGATAGCGACCACCCGAGGCGTCACGTGGTGCTCGTCGTGCGAAGGTTGCAGCAAGGCGCGCACTGCGCCGGGGCTCAACTTGCCGTCGGAGGCGGGGACGTCAATGAGCTTGGCCCCCGTGAACCGTTCGGGCGCGCCACACTCGTCCACGTTTATGTGCGCGCTGGTGGGGCAGATCACGGCCTCGTGGGAGGCAAGCAGGCACTGGAGGGCGACGACGTTCGCTCCCGTGCCACCGAAGGTGTAAAACACGTCGACCTCGGCCTCAAACAGCGCCCGGAAGCGTTCCGCTGACCGGGTGGTCCAGGGATCCTGGCCGTACGGGAGCGCGGCGCCGAGGTTGGCGGCTCGGAGCGCATCGATTACCCGGGGGTGGGCACCGGCGGCATTGTCGCTGGCGAAGCTCTGGTCGGGAGGGGGCGGCGTCACGACAGCCACGATCCCACGGGGACAAACCAAGGGTCAACATAGAGCGTGGCCGTGGCGGGTGACGGGTGGTCCCTGACGCGCATGGTGCCGTCTTGTACGGTTTTAATTAGCGCGCGACCTGGCCCTGACTGCAGCGGCGCTGCCCTCGGAGAAGGGATCATGACGACCACAACTGCCCAATGGACCGACTTCCCGTGGTCTTCCGGTACACCGCTGGTCTAACCGGGCCTCCGTCGACCGCAGCCGAACGAGATGAGCGAACTGGCCGGTGGCGAAGCGCGGGTTGCCGAAGAGCTCAATCGTCTCGGCATCGCCGGCGAGGTCCGCGTGATGCCAGCAAGCACCCGCTCCGCCGCGGAGGCGGCGGCTGCGGTGGGCTGCGATGTCTCGCAGATCGTAAAGTCGCTTATCTTTCGGTCCATTAACGGCGACAGCCCCATCCTTGTACTTACCTCCGGCGCCAACCGCGTCGACGAGGGGCGTTTGGCCGAGATCGTCGGGGGCCCGGTCGAGCGAGCTACGGCCGAGTTCGTGCGCGCTCGCACCGGCTATGCAATAGGCGGCGTCCCGCCGATCGGCCACCTCCAGACGATCGACGCCTACCTCGACGAGCATTTGCTCGCTCATCCGGTGGTGTGGGCCGCGGCGGGCTCGCCGCGGGCCGTCTTTGCTGTCACGCCGGCTGAACTGGTGCGGGTAACGGCGGCCAAGGTCGTCGCGTTAGCCGCCACATGACCTCACTTCTTACCCCGTTGCGCAGCCGGGCATACCGGTGGCTCGAGTTCACGGCCGTGTTCGCCAATACCGGCGTGTGGATGGTCGGGCTCCTCGGCGGGTTCATCATGGAACGGCTCACGACGTCACCCGTTCTCGTCACCCTCGCCGCCGTCATGAGCCCGCTGGCAGGCATTTGCGCCGTAGTCTTCTCCGGCGCCGTCGCTGACTCGCGCGACCGGCGAGCCATCCTTCTGCTGGCGAAAATCCTTCTAACCGGTTCGGTGGCCCTCCTCGTCATCATGTCGGCGACCGGGGACTTGACGCCGGCGACCCTGCTCATCGGGATAGCGGGCATGGGTATATCCAATGGGACGTCCTCGCCGTCTTGGTGGACGACGATAGCCAGCCTGGTGCCTCCTGACGTCGTCCCCGTCGCCCTCAGCGTGGACAGCTTCCAGTGGAACATCGGCCAGGTCGTAGGGCCCGTCCTCGGCGGAGCCGTCTTTCGAGGCGCCGGCACAACGGTGTTCTTTGGTGTCTGCGGCCTCATAATGTTCCCCCAGGTCGGCTTCCTGACTTTGTGGCGAGGTCGGAGCGACCTGCGCTTGTCCACTCCGGGTGGCACGGCCGCTGAGAGCCTCCTCGGAGCGGTCTCGTCAGGCTGGCGGTACTTCTCGAACACGCCCGGTCTGCGGGCAGTGGCGGCCCGCACGGCTCTTTACGTAACCCCCGCGGTTGCACTGGGCGCGCTGCTCCCACTGTTCGCCGCACATTTCCTGCACAGCACGGCCTTCGAATACGGGCTCATCCTGGCTCTCAGCGGGGCGGGTGCCCTGGTCGCGGCCCTTCTGTTCCCGCGGCTCCAGGGACGCCTCCACCTCGACGCCATCGTCGCCGCCGCCACTCTCGCCAACGCGGTCGCTGTCACGGTCCTGGTCATCTGGCCGACGCGGTGGGCTGCGATGGCGGTACTGCCCGTGACTGGTGCGTGCTGGGTGTGGGCGACGGTGTCGTTTATCGTGGCCGCCCGACAGGTAACTCCGGAATGGGTGCAGACGCGTTCGCTGTCTCTGTTCTATGTGGTGCTCCAGGGACCGTTCGTTCTCGGCGGGCTCGGCTTCGGTGTCGTCGACACGTTCCTTTCGTTACGTGACACCTTGCTCGTCGCCGTTGTCACCTTCGTCCCGGGGATCCTCCTGATCCCTCGTTTCGGCCTTCCAGTCGTGGACCGGTCGTCGCTGCAACTGGTCACCAGCCCCTCGCTTTCCATCGGTGAGCACGTCAGCCCCGATGACGGTCCCGTCCTGGTCCTGGTCGAGTACCGAATCGCGCCGGGCGATGTCGAAGGCTTCCTCGCTGCCATGGCCGAGCTGCGCATCGTCCGCAGGCGGCTGGGCGCTACGCGCTGGGGCGTCTTCCAGGACGTGACCGAGTACGGCAAGTTCCTCGAGACCTTTCTCGTTCCTTCCTGGCACGGCTACTTGCTTCAACGCGCCCATTACACCAAGGCCGACGTCGAGACCGAGGCTCGCGCCTTTGCGTTCCATCGTGAACCGGGAGAACCCAAGTTCACGCGACTCGTCCACCCGGACACGGTGGAAGCCGCTAATGCCAGGTCTGCCTGGCGACGGGAAATGCTCCGCTTGTTGAGACCGTAGATCAAGGAATACTGGCTGACCGCCGGAGGAAACGATGAGGACTAGGGACGCGGTTTCGGGCGAGAAACTCCGGGGCGGCTTCTACACGCCGGACGTGCTAGTGGACCTATGTCTGCTTAGGCTGGCGGCTCTTACCCGGGGACGTGATGCGCTCCGGCTGCTCGAACCGAGCGCGGGTGATGGAGCCTTCCTTAGGGGTCTTGGCCGATCTTCACTGCGCGATCGGCTCCAATCGGTGACAGCCGTAGAGGTGGTCCCGGCCGAAGCAGTCAGGAGCCGGGAGCAACTTGCCCGGACGGCAATGCCAGGCACGGTGCTAACGACCAGCGCGATCGAGTGGGCTGCCACGAACGTGGAGGAGTTCGACGGGGCCGTCGGGAACCCGCCTTTCGTACGGTTCCAGTTCTACGACGAACTTGACAGGACGGCCATCGAAAGGCTGGGTAAACGCACTGGGCTGTCGTTCGCCGGGGTGTCGAACCTCTGGTTGCCAGTCCTGCTCGGAGCCCTTTGCCAGCTGAGGGTCGGCGGAGCCCTTGCCTTCGTTGTCCCCGCAGAGTGTTTCACGGGGATCTCGGCTGGCACCCTCCGTCAGTGGCTCGTCCAGAACACGCGAGACCTTCGGTTTGACCTGTTCCCTCCTGGGTCCTTCCCAGGCGTGCTA
>Ga0307477_10001845_pt1 | contig 17043 bp, 8 predicted proteins | sample atmos_gasesECM2C_FD_203316 | JGI IMG/M metagenome (GOLD analysis project Ga0307477, IMG submission 203316) | Hardwood forest soil microbial communities from Morgan-Monroe State Forest, Indiana, United States - atmos_gasesECM2C_515 | ecosystem: Environmental > Terrestrial > Soil > Temperate...
AAGCAAGCGCAGCGTGCCGCTGGTCAGTTCCGCAAAAGATGTCGCCAACCTGTTTTGAAATTCCTTCGTGAACGGCTCCGGAGCAAAAGCCGGATCGCCGCTGTCCGAGGCCAAGGCGAGATGCAACTCCGCCGTCCGCTTGCCGAGCAAGCCGATCTGCGCAAGAAGCTGGGCCATCGATTCCTCGGCAAATTCGGAGGGTTCTTGCGACGCGGAAAGGAAAGGCTGCGGAGCATCGCCTGCTTTTTGATAGAACGCGCTGAGGGTTCTTACCGCGTAACGCCAGGCGTCGCCTTGATTCGGAATAAATTCCTGAAGGATGGCCTGGGTCGTCATATTGCCATGTCGCGGCTGCTGCTCGATCCAGCCGCCAATCCGCGCAACGTGCGGAAAGCGCGCCCGGTCCGAGAGAAACCTTCCGATCTCCAGGTCAGGGTTTTCTCCCGCTTCGACGCGCCGGAAGAATTTCAGAATGAGGCGTTGCCCATAAATCGCGGAACTATTGCTTTGTTCACCGGTGAGCACTCTCGGTGTCGCACGCTCCGCGGAACCGGACAGTTCAGAGAAGGACGCGGCGCGAAATCCCTGCAGACGTCCGTTTTCGCCTGGCACCTCTCGCTCCTGTCGAATGATATCGAGAAGCTCGGCGAGAAATTCGGAGCGCGAGAAAGCATCCGACAATGCGCCTGAGTGCGGCGGCGAAACAATCGGAATGGAGTAGGTTTCTGATGCCCCCTCGCGGTACTGCACCGTGACCGTCAACACTATGGTTTTCGGCTCGCCCGCACCAGCAGCGGTTGCATCAACGATATCGACAGCGACAATCTGTCGGGCTTTTCCGCCAAACCACCGCTGCGCCGCGAGAAAAGCTGGCAACTGCGAGAGAATCGTTTGCCGAACCTCAGAAACAATCTGCGGATGCATAACTATGCCCAGAGACAGACTTCATCGACTTCCTCGCACGCAGTAATCCTTCAGAGCCAACTCATAACGGCTGCGGTTCTTCGTACTTTTCTCCCTTTTTATCGCCAAGATTGCGTTCCAGGAACTCTCGCGCCAGCTCTCGTCCGCCCAGGCCAAAAGCAATCGCCAAGCCAAACATGAAAGCCCCGAAAATGATCGAGAACGCGGCAATCACCGTTTGCCGAGCTACTCCTACCTGCTCTAAGGCCATGGACACAGCCAACGCCCAAATCACAAAGCGAATCGACCAGCTCAACAACTTCGGCGAAGGATAACCCGCATTGACGGCGGCAAGCAGTGCGGCGCGAGACAGAAAATTCGCGGTCACCAGCCCCAAAAAGAGAATCAATATAGCCACGAAAATTGCCGGCAGCAACAAAAACAGCCGCGAGATCTGCTCCTGAAGCCCGGCGACTCCCAAAACGCTGATCCCGATCAGAATGAAGCCTGACCAGGTCACCCAGAATAGCGAGCGGCTGAGCAGTTCGGTCATCGACGGCAGCGCCGCCATGCGCAGGAACCGCGAAGCGCCGGCTTCCTCCGACAAGCGATCGAGCCGGGTGACATGGAGAACGGCGCGCAAAATTGTCTTCAATACATAAGCCACCAGCAAGCCGATGGCGACAATTACCAGCATCACCAATAGCCGCGGCAAAAATTCGGCAAACATGTGCACAAGGTTGCTGTAAGCCTGACTGAGCCCCTGGATAATGACGTCCTTCATGGCTGCACCTCACTCACGTTTTAGCTGTCCATCTGTCGAGTAAATACGGTTTTTGGCGCTCGAATTCCTGGCACAACATCTCCGACTGTGCTTCCATCGCTTCCGGCGACGAATTGGCATGTTCCTGCAAAAAAGAATAGAGCCGGCCGCGATACAGGGGAACCAGCGCTTGCACGAGATGGTCGCGATTGAGCACTGCACGATGATAGGAGGCGGCGAACTCGTAGAGAGTCTTCACCCACAGCTCTCCGGCAAAATGAAATTTCGCTCGATCGGTCAAAGAAATTGCCTTGATCTGTGCGTGTGTCTCTTTCGCGAGAATGGAAGCGAGGATCGGCTCCAATTCGTTCACGCCGCTGCGAAATAAATCGAAGGTCTTGTCCTGGCTCTGCGGAAGGCCATCGCTTGATAACTCGTGCTCAGGACCAAAAGTGGCGATCGGTTGCGAATTCGGCCGGTTCATCCAGGCCGGCTGATTGGTTTCCATGCACCAGAAGAAATTACCGACCGTTTGGCGGATAGCGTCCACGATGTCCGGCCCGGAACCCGCGGCCGACGCCGTTTTTGGTCCCAGGAAATACTGACCGCACTTCAATCCCGCGGCCATTGCCTTGACGGCCATCCAAGCTTCGGGACGCGCGCGAATCGCCTCTTCGTGCCACACGTCCTGCTCCAGGCATTGGCTGGCCAGCCGGCCGGAAAATCCCCATTCATCGCAATAAAGCTCGCGGATACGGTTCCCGAAAATCGCCCGGCTCATCGGATACAGCAGATCGCGCGCCAGCAATCCCTGAAATCGACTGCGCGCGTAAAGCGGAGCAACAAAATCCAAACCCTCGCGATAAACCGGCCGTAGCAAATTCGCCACCCAGGAAGGCGTCAGATTCGTTGTCACCGGTGAAATCACGGAGCACGCCCTGGCGCGCAACAAATCAGCGGCTGCCACAATATCGCGCAGCGCCAGTCCCTGCGATGGCGAGCGGTCGTATTGACAGGAAATCCGGTGGATGGTGCGCAGCGTGGTCAGGCCTTTATGGTTGGGCTCCCTGCGCTCGCTTCGGCGCTCAAATATTTGCCGTGTTTCGTCGCCAGATCCGCCATCCATGTTCAGGATTACCACTCGCTCGCGGACAAAGTTTTGCCGCAGGCCGTCCTCAACGGTTTGCAGCGTTTGACCAATAGTCGAAGCGTTGTTGTAGGACGGAATGCCAATCAACAGATCGACCTCGCCGACGCTCATGAGCTGGCGAAGAAAATCGTCTGCGAGAAAACTTTCTTCAGCCAATTGCCTGCAGCTCCTTATGGTGTGACAACCTGTGAATACGCTGGAAACATCTCTGCGGCATCAATCCACAGCTCAAATTCGACGGAGACGGAACCAGTAGAACTGGTAGGGACCCAAAGTCAGCAAATACGGCAGGTCCCCGATACGGGGAAACAGGTTTCTGCCGAACATCTCGATCGGAATATGCCTCTTGTACATCTGCAGATTCAGTTCCACCGCTTGCGCCGAGTTGGAAAGATTATTGACGATCAGGACTTTTTCTTCGCCCAGGCGGCGCACGTAAGCAAGCACACGGTGATTCGAGGGATTCAGGAACTCGATCGAGCCGCGGCTGAACACTTTGAAAGCATTACGCGTCTGGATCACCGATTTCGTCCAAGACAGCAGCGAATGTGCCGAGCGCCTCTGCGAGTCAACATTGATGGCCTGGTAACCGTAAACAGGATTGGAGATCAGCGGCGAATACAGGCGTTCGGGATCCGCCGACGAAAAACCGGCGTTCCATCCCCCGTTCCATTGCATCGGCGTGCGCACTCCGTTTCGATCGCCCAGATAAATGTTGTCGCCCATCCCGATCTCGTCGCCGTAATAAATGATCGGAGTCCCGGGCATGGACAGCAGCAATCCCGTCAGCAGTTCCACCCGGCGGCGGTCGTTTTCCATCATCGGCGCCAGCCGCCGGCGAATGCCCAAGTTGATGCGCATCGCTTTATCGACCGCGTACTCGTCATACATATAGTCGCGCTCGATGTCGGTGACCATCTCCAGCGTCAACTCATCGTGATTGCGCAAGAAGATGCACCACTGGCACGTGTCGGGAATCTGCGGAGTCTGTTCGAGAATTTCGATGATGGGCTTGCGGTCTTCCAGCTTGACGGCCATGAACATCCGCGGCATCAGCGGAAAGTGGAAGGCCATGTGAAACTCGTCGCCATTTCCGAAATAAGAGCGGACATCCGCGGGCCATTGGTTGGCCTCGGCCAATAGCATTTTGCCCGGATAAGCCTGGTCGATGCGCTTGCGAAAATCGCGAACGATTTCGTGCGTCTCGGGCAAGTTTTCGCAGGAGGTGCCGTCGCGTTCGATGAGATAAGGAACGGCGTCCAGCCGGAAGCCATCGACACCAATGTCCAGCCAAAACTTCATTACCTGCCACATCGCTTCGCGGACGGCTGGATTGTCGTAGTTCAAGTCGGGCTGGTGACCGAAAAAGCGGTGCCAGTAATACGATTTGGAAATTGGGTCCCAGGCCCAGTTGGACATTTCCGTGTCCACGAAAATGATGCGTACGCCCTGATACCGCGTGTCGGTGTCGCTCCACACATACCAATCTCGTTTGGCGTTTTCCCGCGAACTCCTGGATTCTTGAAACCAGGGATGCTGATCGGAGGTGTGGTTGACCACCATTTCGGTGATCACGCGAATACGTCGATTGTGCGCAGCGACAAGAAAATCCTTGAAGTCCTCCAAGGATCCATACGATGGGTGCACCGAGGTGTAATCCGCGATGTCGTATCCATCGTCGCGCAGCGGCGAAGGATAGAATGGCAGCAGCCAGATGGCGTTTATGCCTAACTCTTGCAAGTAATCGAGTTTGGTGGTCAAGCCGCGAAAATCGCCGATGCCGTCACCATTGCTGTCGCAGAACGTCCGCACGTGCAGTTGGTAAATGACCGCATCCTTGTACCAGAGGTTTTCATCCTGCAGGAGCAAGGCGGAGTTATCCGGCTGAGGTTGCGAAACGATAGACGGCGGCGTCGGTGAGTCCTGCAAAGGTCAACCTATCGGATGGACCCGGAAAATATGCGCCGGGAGAATCGAGGGATCTAGTTGAACAAAATTTCTTGAGCCGCGCCAGACGTAGCGCGCTTCGGTCAACAAATCATGCACTTGATAGGCTTCGTTGTTGCCCAGCTTCAACTCATTTAGCGCCACGGAAATCCAGCCTGATTGGACGTTACGAGGGTCTAGATTTACCACGACCAGGATCATATCCGACGAATCGTCGGACGCCTTGCTAAAAGCAATCAGTTGTTCATTGTCAACCGGATGAAAGCGCAAGGTCCAGTCGCTGTGCAGCGCCGGGTGGCTCTTGCGAATGGCGTTCACGCGGGTAATCAGGCCCTTCAAACTGTTTGGATTGCTGGTGTCCCAAACCCGGACCTCGTACTTCTCGGAATTCAGATACTCCTCGCTACCTTCGCGAATGGGCCGGTTTTCGTATAGTTCAAATGCCGGGCCGTAAATGCCGTAATTGGCGCCCAGCATCGCTGCCAAAATAAATCGCGACACAAAGGCCGGGCGCCCGCCCTTCTGCAAATATTCGTTCAGGATGTCTGGCGTATTAGGCCAGACATTAGGGCGAAAGAACTCGCGAACCGGCGTCTGTGTCAGCTCCGTGAAATACTCGCTCAGCTCCACGCTGGTATTTTTCCATGCGAAATACGTATAGGACTGCGTGAAACCGAGTTTCGCCAGCTGGTACATCACCTTGGGCCGCGTGAACGCCTCGGACAGAAAAATTGTGTCGGGAAAATCGTGTTTTACGTCGTTGATCAGCCATTCCCAAAACGCAAACGGCTTGGTGTGCGGATTGTCGACCCGAAAAATGCGAAATCCCTGCTCGGCCCAATACACTACAACGCTCTTGAGTTCTTCCCAAAGCTCCGCCGCGTACTTGCTTTCAAAATCGAATGGGTAAATGTCCTGATACTTTTTGGGCGGGTTCTCCGCATATTGCACGGTGCCATCCGCTCGTTCGCGAAACCACTCGCGATGCTCTTTCACATAGGGATGGTCGGGAGAGCACTGAAAAGCAATATCGAGCGCAACCTCTAGCCCCAGTTCGCGCGCTTTGCTTTGCAAATCCTTGAGATTTTCCAGAGTCCCCAGTTGCGGGTGGATTGATTTGTGTCCGCCCTCTTTTCCGCCGATCGCCCACGGACTTCCGACGTCACCAGCCGCTGGAGTGAGCGAGTTGTTCTTGCCCTTTCGTTCGGTGATGCCGATGGGATGAATCGGAGGCAGATACAAAATGTCGAAGCCCATGCCGGCAACGTAAGCAAGTCGCGCAGCACAATCGCGAAAAGTTGCCGGCCGCTTGGGATCCGTGGTGCAAGAGCGCGGAAACAGCTCATACCACGCGCCAAAACGTGCCCTTACGGGATCGACGACAACGGCCAAGTCCTTTCCATAGCGCACGTCCTGGCTAAAATCACGGTTGCGCGTTGTAAGCTCGGCGAGATCGCTGCTCTGTGCAAATTCGGCGGCGGTCACTGGATTCTCGCGAGACAGCTCCAGCAGCCGCTCCTCGGCGTAAGTCAGCTCCTCGCGGTCCAGGCCTTTGGCCCTGGCGCCCGCCGCCCTCAGCAGCTTGACGCCATGCTGCACATCGACGGAAATGTCCACGCCCGCTTTGACACGTTTTGCCAGGTCCGCTGCCCAAGTGCCATACGCATCCACCCACGCGATAACGGAATAGATGTACCGGCCCAGCTCCTCGACCTTGAATTCCCCTTCCCAGCGATCGTTCTCTATAACCTTCAGCGCTTCATGCCGCCAGTCGGAGTCCTCCGTGCGCCGACAGAGCAGCCGCGCTCCGAGTTGATCGTGGCCGTCGACAAAAATGTCCGCGCGCACTCGCACGGAATCGCCGACGCAACGTTTGATGGGAAATCTTCCTGCGTCAACTTCGGGATCCACGCGCTCGATCACAACGCGGCGTTGTGTTCCGATGGTGCGGTTGATCAAGATGGCGGGAGCGTCCAACAATCCCTCTTCCACAGCGATATGTCTGGGAAAAAAATGGCCGAGCTCGCGGGCGGGTTGCGAGAGTGGGTTCAGGCCCCTTTACGATTATACATAGGACCGCGCCCCGGTTTCATACTGGTTCTCACGGCAATTACCGCGTTTTTCTCCGGCCGAGCACACTTCCCGATGAACCGCTATTCGCCGTAGGGTACCCAGATATTCTTGACTTGCGTGGCATGCTGCAAAAACCAGCGGCCCTCGCCCTGCTCGCTGCTAAACCAATCGATGGCGCGCCCTTCGTTGCTGAAGACCTGCTTCAAGTTGCCCACAGACAAGGATTTCGCCGTCGCACTACTCGCTTCACTGGCAAACGACCAGATGGCGTCGACGTCGTCATGTTCCGCCAGCACCTTCAACAACTCGTCGCCGCGGCCGGAAACCATGTTCACTACGCCGCCGGGGAGATCGCTGGTCTCGAAGACTTGATACAAGTCGCCGATGATCAGCGGATACGTCTCGGAAGGAATGGCAACCACGGTATTGCCCATGGCAATCGCAGGCATCACCAGCGATACGAATCCGAGCAAAGATGCTTCCGCGGGACACACAATTGCGGTCGTCCCCACAGGTTCGTGCATCGCCAAAGCAATGCTGCGAAATGGCGGATAGTGAACGGCGCCGTCGTACTTATCGGCCCAAGCGGCGTAAGCAAAGATGCGCTCGACTCCCAACTGCAATTCCGAGTTGGCTTGCTTCTTGCCGACCACCTGAGCAAGTCGCCCCGCGATTTCCTCGGCGCGCTGCGAAAGATTCTCGCCGATGTAGTAAAGCACCTGCGCGCGATTGTGAGCAGTAGCCCTGGCCCAACCCTCCGCCTTGCGGGCAGCTTCCACGGCATTGCGGATATCTTTACGATTGCCCAGCGGGGCTTCGCCGAGCAGGCGGCCATCCGCGGCGCGCACCTCGACGCTATACCCGGAGTCCGGCCGAGCCTGTTTCCCGCCGATATAAAGCCTCACGGTGCGATCGATTGACGGCGCCGTCTGGTCAGTTCCCTGCTCCGGCGGCTGATCGATGGCCGCTGGCTTGGGTTGCAAACGCGGTGCGCGCTTCAACCATGCAGGTTCGAGATATTCGAGCAAGCCTTCGCGTCCGCCTTCCCGCCCGTATCCGCTCTCTTTGTAGCCGCCAAATCCGGAAGCTGCGTCGAAAAGATTCGTGCTATTCACCCAAACTACTCCGGCTTTCAATTGCGCGGCGACGTGCAATGCCACGTTGATGCTCTCGCTCCACACGCTAGCGGCCAGTCCGTACACCGTGTTATTCGCTAGCTCCACCGCTTCGCGCGGCGTGCGGAAAGTCATTGCGGCCAGAACCGGTCCGAAGATTTCCTGCTGCGCCACGGTCGAGGTCGGGTGCACATTGCTTAGCAGGGTGGGCGGAAAAAACAGGCCGCGCGACGGCATGGCCAACGATGGGGGCTGCCAGCACGTTGCGCCTTCCGCTACGCCTTGCGCGACCAGCCGTTGAATTCGCTCCAACTGCACCGGCGCGACAATCGCACCTATATCGATGGCTTTGTCGAGTGGCGCTCCGACGCGAAGCGCACTCATGCGCTCGCGCACTTTGCTGATCAGCGTCTCCGCAACGCTTTCTTGCATCAGTAGCCGCGAACCGGCGCAGCAAACTTGCCCCTGGTTCAGCCAAATTCCATCCACCAAGCCTTCCACCGCGCTGTCCAGGTCGGCATCTTCAAAAATGATGAAAGGCGACTTGCCGCCCAGCTCCAAGGAAATCTTCTTGTGGCTTTGTGCGGTGGCTTTGCGAATCGCGCGGCCAACTTCCGTCGAGCCGGTGAACGCAATCTTGTCCACGTCGGGATGCTTCACCAGCGCTTCACCGGTGGAACCGTCTCCGGTGACGATGTTCACCACACCCGCCGGCAAACCCACTTCCTGGCAGATTTCGGCGAACGCCAACGCAGTCAGCGGCGTAAATTCCGCCGGCTTGAGCACCACCGTATTCCCGGTGGCCAGCGCGGGGGCAATCTTCCACGCCAGCATGAGCAGAGGGAAGTTCCAAGGAATGATTTGACCGACCACGCCGCAAGCCACGTAGCCGGGAAATTCCGGCGGCAACAGTTGCGCCCATCCGGCGTGGTAATAGAAGTGTCGCGCGACGAGCGGAATATCGAGGTCGCGGCTCTCGCGAATGGGCTTGCCGTTGTCCATCGTTTCCAGCACGGCCAGCCGACGCGAATGCTTTTGTACCTGGCGAGCCAGTGCGTACAGATAGCGAGCCCGCGCATGCGGCGTAAGAGATTGCCATTCGGCCAGTGCGCGACGCGCTGCTTTCACTGCCGCATCGATATCGGCAGCCGAACCTTGCGCAACCGATGCCAATGGTTCGCCAGTCGAAGGATCCACAGTGTGGAAGTAAACGCCATCGGCAGGCGCTCGAAACGAGCCGCCAATGAAGTGGCCAAGCTTGCGCCCGTGGCGGTCCAGCCACACAAGGGCTTCGCGCGGGTCCTCCGGCGCCGGACCATACTCCATCGAAAGAAATTTCTCAGTGACGCTCATGCTCTCCGCTCAACCCATCCCCAGATAGCGTGCCAACTCGCTGTGCGATCTGTCACGCAAGCGGATGCCGGTACTCCGCCGAATATCTTCCCGTCGCGTGAAATTCCAATTGACGCTCAATGTCAGCGAGCATGGAGCTGGCTCCCAATCGGAACAGCCTGGCATTCAACCACGAATCGCTCAGTTCTTCCTTCATCAGCGCCAGCCACTCAATGGACTGCTTCGCGGTGCGAAGGCCGCCCGCCGGCTTGAATCCTACCGCCATTCCGGTGTGCTGCGCATACTCGCGAATCGCGCGCGTCATAACCAGACCGACCGGAAGCGTGGCATTCACCGCCTCTTTTCCCGTCGAGGTCTTAATGAAATCCGCACCAGCCATCATGGCCACCATGCTTGCGCGTGCCACGTTGCGCAATGTCAGCAAATCGCCGGTCCCCAGAATCACTTTCATGTGTGCATTGCCGCACGCCGCCTTGAACGTAGCGATCTCATCGAACAGCGCTTGCCACCGCCCGCCAAATACGTGCGCGCGGGTAATGACCACGTCGATTTCGTTCGCGCCTGCTTCCACGGAACGCCGAATCTCCGCTACTCGCTCATCCAGCGGCGATAATCCCGCCGGAAATCCGGTCGACACCGCAGCTACCTGAATCCCACTTCCTTCCAGCGCGCGCACCGCTGTCTCCACAAACGTGTGATACACGCAAATCGCCGCCACCTGAATATTCAGCGGCTCGATGCCCAGCAGCTTCACGAGGTCCTGCCGAATCGGCTGCCGGCCCTTCGCGCACAAGCGCCGTACGCGTTCGTCCGTGTCGTCGCCGGAAAGCGTGGTCAGATCCATGCAAGTGATTGCGCGCAGCAGCCAAGCAATCTGCCAATCCTTCTTCACCGTGCGCCGGGTTACCAAAGTCTGCGCGCGCCGCTCCACCGCACTGGTGTTAACGCGAACATTCTCGACCCAGTCCAAATTCAGGGGAATACCACGATTTGGCTGCAGTTCGCGCTCACCCAGCTTGGCAAACGCCCCTTTTTCGCCGGCCAAATGGGCACTGGGCGCTCCCGAAGCGGGATTCGCTACGCCGCCGAGCTTTGTGTCCTTCGTGACCGCCATAAAATCTTCTTCCTTCTCCACCTACATTGGTAATGCGGATGCCGATACTGAAGTATCATTGTACGACGGTTCTGGGAGTCAGGACATTGGGACACAAAGTGGGCTAGTTGCGATAACCAATTCCGCGCAGTGCCGGATACACCTTCCGATACTCCTCATATCTCCGATTCATCAACTCAACATTCTTTGCGATCGGCTCGATCCTCTTCGCAACACGCACCGCCGTGGCACAAGCCGCGTCGACCGACCGCCAGACGCCGGTCCCGACGCCCGCCAGCAGCGCCGCTCCGTACGCAGCTCCCTCGTCCGCAGCGACCAGGTCCACCGGCATGCCATAAATGTCAGCTTGTATCTGCTGCCACAAATAGCTGTGCGCTCCGCCGCCGCCCAGGCGAATGGAGTTCACGGGCACGCCCAGTTCCCGAAAAATCGTAAACGTATCGCGCAAACTAAAAGCCACGCCTTCCAGAATCGCGCGAATCACGTGCGCCCGCGTATGCTGTGCAGTCAGCCCGACCAACGCGCCGCGCGCGTTCGGATCGAGATGCGGCGTCCGCTCGCCCATCAGATACGGAGCCCATAGCAGGCCATCGGAGCCAGCCGGCGCGGCTGCCGCCTCGGTCATCAACGTATCGTACGACGCGCCCCCCGCAAATTGATCGCGGAACCAGCGCAACGAGAGCCCCGCTCCTTGCGTCACGCCCATGACGTGCCAGCGCCCCGGAATCGCGTGACAGAACGTGTGAATCCGCCCCTTCGGCTCGACCATCGGATCACTCGTCGCCGCAAACACTACGCCCGAAGTCCCAATCGTTGCGCTGACGTTGCCCGGCGCGACGATCCCCATCCCGACCGCTCCGGCGGACTGGTCGCCGCCGCCCGCGACGACCGGCGTGCCTTCGCGAAGTCCGCTTGCACGCGCGCCATCTTTCGTCACCCGCCCGCTAATCTCCGGCGACTCGAAAACATCCGGCAAAATCTCGGCCCGCAAATCCGACGCTTTGAGCATCTCGGCCGACCAGCGCCGATTCACCACGTCGAACAACAGTGTCCCCGAAGCATCCGCCACATCCGTAGCCCGCGCTCCGGTCAATTGGAAACGCACATAGTCCTTGGGCAGCATGATGGAACGCACGCGGGACCAAAGCTCAAGCTCATGCTTGCGCACCCACCAAATCTTCGGCAGCGTAAATCCCGTGAGCGCCGGATTCGCCGCCAGCTCGATGAGCCGTTTTGCGCCAACCCGCTCAGTAATTTCGCGGCACTCCTCTTCCGTGCGTTGATCGCACCAAAGAAGCGCCGGCCGCACCACGTCACCCGCCGCATCGAGCAGCACCAAGCCGTGCATCTGGCCACTAAGCCCGACCGCAGAAACCTCCGCGCCCGCTGCGCCCGCCGCGGTCAAGCATTCCTCAATCGCCACACGCGCCGCTCGCCACCAGTCACGCGGATCCTGTTCCGCCCAGCCCAATTCCGGAGACGCCATCTCCGCATGCTCCGCGGTAGCCGCGCCGAGCACTCGGCCCGCCTCGTCAAGCAACACCGCACGCGTTCCGCCAGTGCCCACGTCAATTCCCAAGACTCTGCTGCCCATTTTTCGGCGCTTCCTTCATTCAATGAAGTTGGCCGCGCGATTCTATTCCTCTTGGACCGCAAAACCAATCGCCAGCCCGCGCCCTGCGCAATCGTCTATAATTGATCATTCGCGATGACCACTGACCCACAATCCGTGTTGACCGGCCTCGAATGGGCCCACCCGCTGGTCCAGGACTGGTTCGCTCGCCGCTTCGGGACTCCCACCGAACCACAAGAACAAGGCTGGCCGCACATTTTGGCGGGCAGAAGCACGCTGATTTCCGCGCCCACTGGTTCCGGAAAAACCCTGGCCGCATTTCTGATCTGCATCGACGCGCTGATCCGCAGGGCTCTTTCCGGAGATCTCACCGATCGCACCGAAGTTCTATACGTCTCGCCACTGAAGGCCCTGAGCAACGACATTCAGAAAAACTTGGAGACTCCGCTCGGCGAAATCTTTCAACTTGCCGGAGAGCGCGGCCTGCTCATGCCCGAAGTCCGCACGGCTGTGCGCACCGGCGATACCTTGGCCCACGAGCGCCGCGCCATGCTGGCCCGCCCTCCGCACATCCTGGTCACCACGCCCGAATCTCTGTACATTCTCCTCACCGCCGCAAAGAGCCGCGAAATTCTCAAATCCGTCGAAACCGTCATTGTCGACGAAATTCACGCGGTCGCTGACGATAAGCGCGGCGCACATCTGGCCTTATCTCTCGAGCGCCTGAATCAACTTACCGGCAAGCGCCTCACCCGCATTGGGCTCTCTGCCACACAAAAACCCATCGAGACCATTGCGCATTTCCTGACTGGCTCGGACAACGACGATCCGGCCATCGTGCAAATCGGCCATCGTCGCCAGATGGATCTCGCCATCGAAGTCCCGCCGAGCGAACTCGGCCCGGTGGCCTCCAATGAGATGTGGGGCGAAATTTACGATCGCCTCGCGCAGCTTGCCAGCCAGCACTCTTCCACGCTCATCTTCGTGAACACTCGCCGTCTGGCCGAGCGCGTCGCTCATCACTTGGCCGAACGCCTGGGACGCGACGCCGTTACCGCGCATCACGGCAGCCTTTCGCGTAAGCTGCGCCTAAACGCCGAACGCAAACTCAAGGCTGGAGAAATCCGCGCGCTAGTTGCCACTGCCTCTCTGGAATTGGGCATCGACATCGGCAGCGTCGATCTGGTCTGCCAAATCGGTTCGCCCCGCGCCATTTCCGTCGGTCTGCAACGCATCGGTCGCGCCGGCCACTGGCGCGGCGCCATTCCGAAGGGGCGCCTGTTCGCCACCACTCGCGATGATTTGATCGAAAACGCTGCGTTGATTCGCGCCATCCGCCAAGGCGATCTTGATCGCATCGCCATTCCGGACTCACCGATGGACATCTTGGCCCAGCAGATCGTCGCTATGTGCGCCGCCGAAGACTGGACCGAAGATGCTCTGTTCCACTGCGTCCGCCGCGCCTACCCTTACCGCAATCTGGAGCGCCAGGCGTTTGACGAAATCATCGAGATGCTTTCCGAGGGCATCGCCAGCCAGCGCGGCCGCTACGCTTCCTATCTACATCGCGATCGGGTCAACCACATGCTGCGCGCGCGGCGTGGAGCGCGGCTCGCTGCCATCACCAGCGGCGGAGCAATTCCTGAAAATTCTCTCTATTCCGTGATCGCCCAACCCGAGGGCATCACCATCGGCACGATTGACGAGGATTTCGCGGTCGAAAGTCTCGCCGGCGACATCATGCTGCTCGGAAACACGTCCTGGCGCATTCGTCGCGTTACGTCCGGCAGCGTCTTGGTCGAAGACGCGCAAGGCGCCGCGCCTAACGTGCCCTTCTGGCGTGGGGAAGCACCTGCCCGCACCGACGAGCTTTCCATGCACGTCGCGGACTTGCGCGAACAAATCAGCTCCCGTGTTCCGCGTTCCGTTTCAGGCTCCGAACAGCACGCTGCCGCCGATTTCGCGGAAGCTGTGAGCTGGCTCAAGGCGGAATGCGGTGTAGATCAAGCTGGCGCCGAACAAGCGGCCGAATATATCGCCGCCGGACGCGCGATCCTCGGCGCGATTCCTACGCAAACCACCGTCATCGCCGAACGATTTTTCGACGAAAGCGGCGGCATGCAACTCATCATCCACGCCCCTTTTGGCGCGCGCATCAACAAAGCTTGGGGACTCGCCCTTCGCAAGCGCTTCTGCCGCTCGTTCAATTTCGAATTGCAAGCGGCCGCCACTGACAACGGCTTGAACATTTCTCTCAGCGAGCAGCACAGCTTCCCGCTCGGCGACGTTTTCCATTTCCTGCATCCCAATTCCGTGCAGCACGTTCTCGAGCAAGCGGTGATGCCTTCTCCGCTCTTTACCACGCGCTGGCGCTGGGACGCTGGACGCTCCCTCGCGCTGCTCCGTTTTCGTGGTGGGAAGAAGGTTCCTCCCAATATTCAACGCATGCGCGCCGACGATTTGCTCGCCGCCGTTTTCCCCGAGGCGCTGGCTTGCCCCGAAAATCTCGAAGGCGAAATCGCCCTTTCCGATCACCCGCTAATTCGCGAAACGATGAAAGACGTTCTCACCGAAGCGCTCGACCTGGAAGGGTTGCAACGGGTCTTGAACGATATGAGCGAGGGGCGCATCCGCTGCCTGGCGGTGGATACGCCGGTGCCGTCCCAGTTTTCCCACGAAATTCTGAACGCCAATCCGTATGCGTATCTTGACGACGCGCCCCTGGAAGAACGGCGCGCCCGAGCGGTCGAAATGCGCCGCGTGCTGCCGCAAACGGTCTTATCCGAAATCGGCCGCCTGGACCCGGCGGCTATCGCCACTGTGCGCGATGACGCCTGGCCCGACATCCGCGATGCCGAGGAACTGCACGACGCGCTGCTCTCTTTCGTAGCTTTGCCAGTTCCCAATACCGGCGCTGCGTCGTCTGGTAGTAGCGTACAAACGAAGCTGCTCGAATCCATTCCATTGTGGACCCCATACTTTGAACAATTAGCGGCGGAACGCCGCGTCGGTCGCGCTCATGTTGCCGAATCACTTTATTGGGTGGCGGCCGAACGGGCCGATGCTTTCCGCCAGATTTTCCCCTCGGCGGTTTTCGATATCGCGCCTCCGGAATTGGCGGCCTCGGACACTTCGCGAGAGGCTGCACACCTCGCCATGCTCACCGGCTGGATGGCGCATAGCGGGCCGATCTTCGCGACACAACTGGCCAACGTCCTCGGTGTCTCTTCATCCGAAGTGGACAAAGCGTTGCTTCATCTGGAAACCAGCGGCGTTATCTTGCGCGGAAAATTCACCGATCCGGCCAGCGACGAAACCGAATGGTGCGAGCGCCGCTTGCTGGCGCGCATCCATCGCCTCACCCTCGGCCAACTCCGCAAGCAAGTCGAATCGGTAACTCCCGCGCAGTTCATGAATTGGTTGTTGCGCTGGCAACACATTGCGCCAAGCTCGCAATTGCTCGGTGAGCGCGGTCTGCTGGAAGGTCTGCGGCAATTGCAAGGATTTGAGGCGCCGGCAAATTCCTGGGAGCGCCAAATCCTCGGGCGCCGCATTGCCAATTACGATCCCAAGGATCTCGATCAGCTCTGCCTGACCGGAGCGGTCGGCTGGGGCCGTCTCTCTCCGCATCCGGCAACATTGGAATTGCCGACGGACGGCAAGCGCCGCGTGGTCCCGAGCAGTGTTGCACCCATCACGTTCTTCGCGCGCGACGAATCGGAGTGGATGATTCCGCGCCGGGAAGCCGGCGAATCGGAAGCTGCCAGTTTGAGTCCTGATGCCGGCGCCGTACTGCAATTCTTGCGGCAGCGTGGCGCTTCGTTCTTCGCTGACATTGTTCGCGGCACAGGCAAGCTGAAGTCCGAGGTAGAAACCGGCCTGTGGGAATTGGTCGCTGCCGGGTTGTTGACCGCCGACGGTTTCGATAACTTGCGCGCCCTGATCGATCCCAAGCGCCGTTCCGGCCAGGGCAGTGGACGCACTTTGCGCCCACGCCACAGCACCGGCCGCTGGTCGGTACTTTACTCCGGCGAAGCTACCGATCGCAACGTAGCCCTGGAAGCAATTTGCTGGATGCTGCTGCGCCGCTACGGAATCGTCTTCCGCGAAGTGCTCACCCACGAGTCCATCCTGCCCAAGTGGCGTGAAGTGCTGATCACCCTGCGGCGTCTTGAAGACCGCGGCGAAATCCGCGGAGGCCGCTTCGTCAGAGGCTTTCTCGGCGAGCAGTTCGCCCTGCCGGTCGCGGTCGACTCGCTACGTTCCATGCGCAAGCAACAACCTTCCGGCGAGATTATCTCCGTCTCCGCTGCCGATCCGTTGAACTTAGTCGGCATCCTGGTCCCCGGCGACCGCGTAGCCTCGAACTCCGGCCGGTCAGTCTCCTTCCGCGAAGGGGTAGCTCTCCCACCAGAAGAACGTCTCTCGATCATTCCCATCACAGCCGCCCGCTAATTTTTGGAGTGCGGCGGTCTGGCCGCCGCTTTCACGGCGTCAATGCCATCTTGAAGTATCGATAACGAGAAAGCGCATGCCCGCCATTCTTCGTTTTCCCCAGCTCAATTACCTGCAGCCGCGGTCCCACCCCGTCCAGTCAACCGCTTGATCAACTCCGTCTCCTCCGCACTATAAGGCGTCCCATCCGTCCGAAATATTTCATGGAACCAAACCGCCGGCTCGCGATCCGTGTAAGGATGCTGCCACGAGTCCCAAGGAAAATAGGTCTGTGTCTTCCCCGCCACCAACCCCCAATTGATCGCCCCCACGTTGTATTTCTTCGCGATCGGCAGCGAGCCCTGGAACGTGCTCCCATTCCCGCGCGCCATGTATTCCGTGCAAATCAGCGGCCGGTGATACTGCTGAAGGGAAAGGATTCGTTTCTCAAATATTTCCGGCTTGTCGTAACTGTGGAACGAAATCACATCCGACGTTTCGATCTGAATCTTCGCCCCCGGCCCAAGCTTTTCCGGCACCGACCAGTCGTCTTTCCACACGCCGCTGGTCAAAGGTTGCGTAGGATGCGCTGCTCTAGCCCAAGCGAACGCCTGCGGC
>Ga0307477_10001848_pt1 | contig 17016 bp, 16 predicted proteins | sample atmos_gasesECM2C_FD_203316 | JGI IMG/M metagenome (GOLD analysis project Ga0307477, IMG submission 203316) | Hardwood forest soil microbial communities from Morgan-Monroe State Forest, Indiana, United States - atmos_gasesECM2C_515 | ecosystem: Environmental > Terrestrial > Soil > Temperate...
GGGCGCAATGCGGCACATCAGGCACTGCGTGACTGGAAGAAAGGAAGATATCGAGAGGCAGCATGACTCTTGTGAATTCCAGTTCGTTGCCGAAGACGGCTGACGTGGTCATTCTCGGCGCCGGCGTGATGGGTACTTCGATCGCGTTTCATCTGGCGAAGCGCAAAGCTGGAAAGATTGTCGTCGTCGATAAGGATCACGTCGGGCGCGGGGGAAGCGGGCGATCGTCCGCGTTGATCCGCATGCACTACAGTTTCCCGGCGGAAGTGGAATTGGCCTTGTTCAGCTTGCGCATGTTTCAGAATTGGCAGGAAGTAGTGGGAGCGCCCGGAGACTTCCACAAAACTGGATTTGTCCGCATTGTGCATCCGAACGAAATCGCGCGATTGAAGCTCAACGTCGAGATGCAGCGCGGTATTGGCGCGACGGTCGAACTCATTGACAAGCATCAATTGCGCGAACTTGAACCGGACTGGAAGGTTGACGATGTGGAGCTAGCCGCTTACGAAGCGGATTCAGGATATGGTGACGGCGCCGGAGTGGCGGGTGATTTCCTCAGTGCTGCGCGTGACATGGGAACGATCTATGTGTCGCGTACGCAGGCAACAGCCTTGCACATCAATGATGATTGCGTTCGTGGCGTTGAGACCGACCAGGGAGCTATCTCGTCGCCGATTGTGATCGCGGCTACTGGTCCGTGGACGCGGCCACTGCTCCAACAAGCCGGCTACGAGGTTCCGATCGAATGCGAGTACCACCAGGTTGCGATTCTCAGCAACGCTTCCGGCATGAAGGGCGGAGGTTGTGCGTGTATTGATTCGGTGACCGCAACCTATTTTCGTTCGGATGCGCACGACAAATTTCTTGTCGGCGACTTCTATGGGAATCGGCCCGTGGATCCGGACAATTTCCCGCAGCGCGCTTCGGACGAATCGCTGGAGGAGATCATCGAGCGAGCCTGCCGACGCGTTCCTAAGCTGGAACAGGCAGAAGTGATGCGTGGCGTGACGGGCGTCTACGATATGACTCCTGACTCTCGGCCGCTGCTGGGCGAGATCCCCGGAATCCGCGGACTTTTCGTGTGTGCTGGATTTTCTGGAATGGGCTTCAAGATCTCGCCAGCCATCGGGCTGGTAATGAGTGAACTGGTTCTCGACGGTAAAGCCAGATCGGTAGACATCGGCCCGTTTCGCCCCAGTCGATTCGTAGAGAACGCTCCGATCAAAGCGGAATATGAATATGTGGATGACTAATTTGCAGGAGACAACATGAAGAAAAAAGGAATTCTCGAACGCCTGAAAGAAGGCCCGGTTCTGGGCGACGGCGGTTATTTGCTTGAATTGGAAAAGCGCGGATGGGTGCGCGCGGGTCCCTTTACTCCCGAAGTCGCGCTGATGTATCCCAATGCGCTTCGCGAGATTCATGTGGAGTTTCGCGAAGCTGGCGCCGAAGTCTTGCAGGCACTTACCTTTTACGCCAGCCGCGACAAGTTGGCTACGGTGGGTCTGGAAGACCGACTGGAAGAACTGAATCGTTCGGCAGTTCGCGTCGCGCGCGAAGTCGCGGGCGATCAGTGTCTGGTCGCGGGCAATCTCAGCCTCACGTGGATGTACGAACCAGGCAGTCCATCCGCCGCGGATCGAGTGCGCAAAACGTTTGACGAACAGCTTGCGGTCCAAGTCGATGAGGGCGTCGACTTCATCATCGGCGAGACGTTTTCGTGGCTAGGCGAGGCGCTGATTGCCGTGGAACGCGCGAAACAGACGGGACTGCCAGTGATGGTGACGATCTGTTTCGAGAACAAAGACGAAACTGCCGAAGGTAAGAGTGCGACTGATGCGGCAAAGGCTTTGTTCGATGCAGGAGCGGACATCCTCGGGATGAACTGTTTGCGGCCTCCGCAGCACATTCTGGGCCCGATGGAGCAAATGCGCAAAGCCGTATCCGGCTATCTTGCCTGCCAGCCGGTTGCGTATCGCACACCGAAGGAAAAACCGGACTTCACTAGCCTTCCCGAGTTCCCTTATGCGTTAGATCCCCTGCAGTTGACACGTAAGGAGATGGCGGATTACGCGGTGCAAGCCCGCGACATGGGAATCAACTTCATCGGTGCCTGTTGCGGGACGGTGGCTATGCATATTCGGGAAATGGCGCGTGTCCTCAATAAGATTCCGGAAGACTCCCGCATCTGGAAAAAGGGCGGAGAAAAACCCATGTCAGCTTACGAGTATTACGATCACGACAAGCTGAACGTGGCCGGAACGAAATGAATGAGAGCTGCGGCCTTACGCTTAGACCGCAGCTCTTCTGCCTGACGGATCAACTTACTTTCTGAATCCCTGGATCAACGGCGTGTACCAGCGGCATATCGACGAGGTGTTCGCTCACGAACCACACCTGCAGTTCATTGCGGCGCAAGACATCGCTGAGGATCATGTCATTCGTGCCATCGTCGCCCACGGTAGTTGCGCGCTTTGCCAGGGTCCGGCAATGGCCGATGATGATCTGATGTGCATCGAGCAGTCGCGAGATCTGCACAGGTACCTCTTCCCTTCCGCGGGGCGCACGCTCGATGCGGGTGGTCTCGGCGATGTCGGGCGCCATGGCGAGCGATATCCCACCCAGCAACTGAATCCGCTCGGCAATGATGTCGACGATCTCGGCTTGTTCCTCGTAATGTTTGTCGTATAGCAGATGCAGTTGATAGAACGTAGGTCCCGCCACCTGCCAGTGCGATTTCTTATAGAGATCGCGCAAAGTCATGGTGTCGGCAAGCAACTGGTTGAGTTGCTCGGTCATTTCCAGGCGGACATCTTCTTCGAGTTCCAGGGGCAGCGCGTGCGAAACCGTACGGTAGGCCTGAATTTCGCGGGCGCGCTGATGGATGCGAGGCTGTGCACTGATTGTAGTCTGACGGCTGGTACCGTCCCTCTTCGGCATAAAAACCTCCTCATGTCGGGCGAATCTGGGTTTCCAGTTGTGAGCCGGTTCGATGCGAGCGAAACCAACACGCGTTGGATGCAACATTCCCGTGTCGGATGCTCGAACAATTGATGCATGCTGAGTAGTTTGCCGAAGCTGAAACAAAGGTGTCAAAGAAAGAGCTTCGAAACTTGGGCACAGAACAGGTTCTTCTCGAATGCAGCAGGTTTGACGCCACCCAGCAGCGTTGTTATGATCGAGATGCGGGGTGGAGCAGTCTGGTAGCTCGTTGGGCTCATAACCCAAAGGTCGGTGGTTCAAATCCACCCCCCGCAACCAAAGCAATCATAGGGTTACGGGCAATTGGGCACTTGCAGCAACTGTCCAAAACTGTCCAATAAGGGGAACTGCCACACAGTTCCCCTTATCTATTGTCCCGCTCCGTGGGAGAGAACGGCCGCAGAACTATTCGCTACGATCCTGACCATTCGTGACATCCTGGCGGTAGCGGTGAAGAAATCAAATCCTGCAACGCTACTGACCGGGTGCCGTTCGTTCACGGAGGATCCTGGCGGCCGCAGGGCTCACCACCATTCTGACGGTTTTTGCCGGCACGCCTTGAGCAGCAATCTGCACCCGGGCAGGTTCTGCGGTTCCGGGCGTATCCTTCTGCCCCGGCGGGTCCGCGCGAAACACAAGTTTTCCCTTATCTTCGTCCGCGTGAACGTGGGGGTCAGGTTGGTCAGCAGGCACAGTCTCTATCGCCTTCGTCAGGGAATCGTGTTCCACGGTGAGTAGCGGAAGTCCCTGTTTACCATTTTCGCCGGGAAGGTTGAGCGGCGGTACCTTCCTGTCATAAGCCACGTATGTGCACGGACTGACGCACGGCACGTTAGTTTTGGATTCGGCAGGTGGTGATGGGCTGGTTTCCGGGCTCGAAGAATCGGCATCAGGCCGTGGCTTCGGTTTGTTGTTGCACGCGATCAACGCAACTGCGAACAGCAAGGATGCAATGAATTGGATTTTCATGGCGCTTTTACCTCCGCTAAGCGTGGACATTCCGGTTCAACCGGGGTTTGGGTTGCGTCCTGGGGCGAATAGCAGCGACGGAAGTTCTGCCACGACTGTTGCGCCTCAGCGGTCTTGGCAAGTTTTTCGTAAGTGATGGCGAGCAGGCAGTAACTGGCGGCGGTGTTGGGTTTATACGTCAGTGCGGTTTTCAGATCAGCTTCCGCATCCTGGTAGTAGCCGAGTTCGAGATTTGCCCATCCTCGATTTTTGTAGATGGACGGCGCCGCGTCGTCCTTCTCCGTCAAGCCCTGCTGGATCACTCCATCCAGCAACCGCAGCGCGCCGTTGGCGTCTTTATTGTGCAAAATCAAGACGCGAGCAAGATTGTTGTAGGCCTTCAAGGCCGTAGATCTTCCCTTCGACGAGTTGCCATTCGTCGCCGCCTGATACTCCCGGATCGCCTGGTCGAATTCCATCGTCTGTTCATAGAGCACACCCAGGTTGAAGTGCGACTCAGGCAAGTCGGGATCCAGGTTGATCGCGCGTTGGAAAAACTTCTTCGCCTGGTCAACGTTCTGCCCCTCAGGATGGATTCCTGCTAAAACCTGAGAAGGGTTCATGGTAGGCGTCAGGTTTACGGCCTCATCGTTGTAATGAATCGCCAGCCAGCTGGGGAGAAAAATCCACCCCGTCGCAACTAGAGCCGCCAAAAGCAAGCCAATCCCCGACTTCCACAGCGGGTAAGAATGACGGGGAATACGCAGGCGGGAGAGCAGGCTGTCTAGCCACTCGCGCCCCGCATTGGTAAACGCGCTGCCCGCCGCGACCGTCAGCAGTGCCTGCAGCACGACCGTCGAAAGGCCAAAGGCATCGAGCTCGACGGTGAAAAGCTTGCGGGCAAAATCGGTGAATAGGCTGATGGTAACGACAAACAGCACAGTCGGCAGAACCGCCCACAGCGGGTTGGACTTTTCATCTTTATCGAGGGACCACCACCAGTTCGCCTTCTCTGGCTGGACGGTTTTTCGCCATTGCTCACCCTTCCGCCGAAGCACCGGTATGATGCGCGAGGCTAAGCTCCGCAGTTGCGCGTCTAAGTCGCTGAGACGGCCCAATTGGGGCGCGCTGAAGGGACCGCTCCTGGCAAGTAAGCGCGAGATTGCCTCGCGCTTGATCAGCAGCTCGAAGACAGCATCGTCCATGACCTTGGCGGCCTGCAGATGCTCGATCAGAGTCGCGTACTCAACAAGCAGAAGCTCGGGATCGTCCGACGGCGCGGAGGCCGACATCAATGGATGCCTCCTTAAATTAGCAACAGGCTAACCCTTCCGCCTGGGCCGGTCAAAGGACAATATGGAAATTGTTTTCAGATGGACTTGACTGGAATCACCGTCAGATCTTCCACCAATCCCACTTCCTTCTGCAGAAACGGCTCAGCATAAGAGACCCCCGCCAGCATCCCGTAAAAGCGTGCCATGGCTTCGACGCGCGCGCGGATCTCCGCATGAGCAGGGAAAATTCCCTTACCCGCCTCCTGGTCAGTGAACTGAGATGTATAAGCGATCAACGATTGCAGCCGCGTTTCGAACTGATTGGTGATGTCCACCACAAATGTGGCCCGCACATCGTAGTAGAGCGTCGCGTAGATGATCTTGAAAGGCCGATGCATTGGCAATTCCGCCACAGCAGTAGCGCCGGCGTCCGCCTCGATCATGGCTCGGGTTCCACTTTGCTTTCCTCGGCGTTGCTTCAGCATCTCCCAAAAACGATCGAAGCTCGTGGGCCAACGTCCTTGTGCCCGCCACTGTTCCAGCGCTGTCGAACCGGCGAAAGCCCCGGGCTTCTTCGTCAGCGCGTCCAGGTAGTGCTCCAGGTTCAGCACTTTCTGTTGGCGCTCGAAACAGCATTCGTATCTGGCCACGCACTGTCCCTGGTGCCAGATCTCCACATACGCCGAGTGCACCTTGGCTTGCACTTCCAAACCCACCGCAACGGGAACCGATAGAAGTTGTCAGCACCCGCACACATCCGCTCCCGTTCACCTGCGGAAAATATACCGACGCTAGATCAAAGCCTTCCTCCGCCTGCTTGCAGCCAGACGACGGTATTCGAGTTCCTGATCGGTGTATGAATACCTGTCGGTTGTTCGCAAAGATGAATGCCCGATCCACAGCTTTTGCAGGTCCGCTGGAGTGCCCCGTTTCCGCAGCATGGTCACCCGAGAGTGCCTGAACGCATGAAGTCCAGCTTTCGGGGTTCCTAGCTTTCGCAGTAACGGATGTAGTACACGTTTGAGGATGTTGGCACCCGAAATCGGTGAACCATTACCTCCTGAAAAACACCGCCCGTTTTCCGGTCACCGAGGTGCTGCTTCAGAAGATCGGCTAGACCGGGGTCTATGTCGATCTGCCTGACGGCATTCTTGGTCTTTGGGGACTGTTCCCTTCCATTCCAAACTGCACGGCGCACACAGATTACGCAATTGTCCAAATCCAGATCATCGACTTGAAGACCAGCAGCCTCGCCAATTCGCATTCCTGTACCTGCCAGAAGCGCAAACAAAGCGTGGTCTTGTCCTTCCGCCGCATTGATGATCTGTTTCAACTGCTCCTCCGTGAAATACCGTTGTTGCAGTTCTTCAGTTTTCCCCAGATCCAAATCCCAACCGATCCATCTCTTCCTTCCGAGAACTAGTTTCGCAACGAAGCAACTGAATCTCCTGCATGATCCCTCGCCGCCTTTGCTGCCGTGCTTGGGTCTGGTCCGATCTCAAGGCACTCTAGACGGGGTTCTATTGGGCTGATGTTTAATCGCAATGTCACGCCCCTATAAGTTCAGAATTGCTGGCTCAGTCCTTGGCGTGCTAGTGCTTGGCATGCTTGCACCTTAGTGCTAAACTCTCGTGGTTTTCGCGATCCTGATCTGATCCCGGAACAGGGGGCTACAAATGTCTGCTCCGTTCCTCTTTGACGAACGCACAAAAGCAAGTGCGAGATCGCGGCAGAACGGCCGCTGCGCTGCCTGTGAAGAAGTTTTAACGCATTTACTCGAACACGCTCATCATGTGATTCCAAAACAGACAGGAAATCCGTCTGTTTTAGCCGATCAATGGCTTCGAAGCGTCGACAACTGTGTGATTCTCTGCGACCAGTGCCACACGGCCTACCATGGTCACGGCCGCTTCCGAAACGTAACGGCGGAACCGGCAGTTTTCAAGTTTAGCCACGGTAAGAATGTCGGCGCCCACAAGGTTTGGCTGCTACAGTTAAACGTCAGATTCAAGAGGATGGGCAAGATAGCCGTGTAGTTCCAAGAGATGCTTGGTTTGGGCGGCGGCCTCCCGAGGCTGCGTCTGCAGCCTGTTCAGATAATCGGCGGCGCGTTGCGCATGGCTGGCGGCGCTGAATATCGCGCGGGAGTCATGCCTGAGAACTTCGAGCCACGTCGAAATGTACGAAGCATTTTCCTCGCGCGGCTCAAGAGCGATCTCTAAATCAGCGCACAGGAAAGCGGAACCCAGCTCTGCGACCAGTTCCTCGGCGGCATAGCCGGCATCGCCCCAGCTCTTGCGGCCAAGATCGCGGTCGAGGCGCGAGGGGTGCTTGGTCGAGTGAACCAGTTCATGCAGGATCGTGCCGTAGTAGCTCTCGGCGTCGCGGAAAGCCTCGAAGGGTGGCATCTGCACGTAGTCGAGTTCCTGCGCGTAATAGGCGCGGTTGCCGCCGTGCTTCACTGTTGCCTGCGAGACAGCGACGAAGGCTTCGGCGCGTTCGATGCGCTGCACGGGGTCGAGCGTCGGAGTGGCTTTCGCGTAGTAGATTTCGGGCAGGCCGTCGATCTGCTCGACGTTGAACACACTGTAGCCCTTCATGTGGGGGATTTCGCGCTCGGTGTCCTGACCGGTCGCGTCGTCATGCTCGGTGCGGGTGATGCTGTTGGCGTACACGACCAGAGATGCTTTTTCGCCCTTGCGAACCTGAGCGCCCAGTTCCGTGGCCTGACGGTAGGTGACCCAGATCGGGGCCGCGAAGTTCTGCGCCATGGCGGAAGCCCACAGCGCCAGAACATTGATGCCGGAATAAGGCTGCCCGTTATGCCGCAGCGGCCGGGTGATCCGTCCGGCGGCGTGCTCGGCGTTCCAAGGCCTGATCCACGGGCGGACACCCTGTTCTAAGCTGGCGACGATCTGTGAAGTGATGCGGCTGTATACGTCCTTGCGTTCGGTGTTCATTGTCTTTCTCCTTCGTTTTGAGTTTTTTTTCGCGTTATCCCGCGACGAAGTGAAAGGCCTTTCGGCGGCACGGACCCGTCAAGGGCGGCGAAGCCGTTCATCTCGACCCTTGACAGGGACTACCGCCGGAACAAAAGGCCGATACGAAGGGCGCGGGTGACGAAGAAAAAAGCAGAAGGAGAAATGAACACAGCAAGGACGAAGCCACACAGAAAGTCGTGCACCGGGAACAGGCTTGTCCGTTATCGCCCGTCGCCGCGCAAATCTCTCGGACGGTCCCGCTGTGGTCAGGACTAGAGGGCAGCTGCAATCGGCGTCAATGTGGACACAACGCTGCGACAGAGATCTTCATGGCACCGATCCTCCCGGAGCCTGCACGGAACTGCATCAGGCAGCAAAATGTCTCTAGTCGTGTGCGCTCCTGTTGCAACCCGACGAGACGCGACGGCCTCGATGCGTGATGAAGGGGAAGCAGCTTGTTCAGCAGTCGAACAGTCACGCCTGTGCAGCTAGGCGGAAGCACGAGACGGGCTTGAGGGCGTGGTTCAGGGCGTGATGCCGTATTTCGCCGCGAGAAATTTCTGCAAAGACCGGGGCAGCACGGCGGTCAATTCCTGCCAGGTCAGCAATTGCAGGCGGCAGCGCAGAACGCAGCTCGTGACGGCGCGCATGACGGAATACCAGTTCTCGATCAGGTCCGGCCGCCTTGCATCGCACAGAACGCAGAACGATCCGCCGGTTACGTGGGCGGCGAGCACGCCGCGGATCAGCTGATAACCGCGGACGACATCGCGTGACATCATCAGTTCTTCGCGGTCGAAAACCTCATCAAGGTCGCGATACCGTTCGATCATCCTAGCCGGCGCCGTTTGAAAATCGGTTTCCGTGAGCTTGGCTTCGACCATGAGATCACCAAGCTTCATGTCGATCTCGGTGCGGTCAGTTCTTCCGTTGCGCAGGGGAATTGCCGGCCTGAAACCAAACTGCGGCACGTTTCCAGAAGAAACGCCTAGCATTGAACTCAAGGCACGGTTGCTCAGTGTGCGCCGGCAGCAAAAGATATTCATGAGCAGCGCGTCCGAGCTGTTCGCGCAATCCAGCTCCTTCCATCGCCAGCCCGCGCGGGGCGATGCCCTGCGCGATCCGGTATGGACCTTCGCCAGCCTGCGCGCCCATTCCGGATGGGCGCAGATATTCCGGTACGAGGCGGGATAGAAATTTCCATGCTGCCGGCTTTCGCTGCGTCCGAAGATGACGCTCGGCGTTTCACTTGCGGTCAATTCGTGTAGCGCTCCGTGCGCGACGGCGATCTGCTGGTTTCTCGCGCTCAGTTCCCGCCACAAGTCTCCGGCCCACCCCATTGATCCTCCTTATTATTGCTTGTCCATACCGAGCATCTGCCGCAACCTTGCCTTCTGCGCCATGTCCTTCGGGCTCTTGCAACCCCGGTTCAGCCAGTTTTCAAAGTCCTGAACCTTGACGATATGCGTGACTTCGGGGTTGCGGACCTTCACGGTGGCCGTTGTCAGTCCGCGTCCGATCTCACCGACCCAGTCCTGCCCGCGGACCGTGGCGAGGGCCTGGGCCACCGCTTCATAGAGCGTCTCGGCGGTCACGTCGAGCGAATGCGCGGTGTCGTTCAGATCGTGAATGACGACAGTGCAGGCTTTGAGAGCCACGGTGGCAATTTATCATATTCGCCATTTGTTCGCCCATGCTCCGGATGGAGGACTATAGTCCTAAATCTAGGCCTTTGAAAGAGAAGGACGAAAGCTGTAACCACCCGGGGTGGGGGGGAGGGGTCGGAAGCCATCTGCGCGGTGTGCTTGGCCGCACCTCCTACCGGCCGGGGAGCCGGTGACGGGCTGCGATGGAATGCCGGACCATGTTTCTAAGTATTTGTAATTGAATGCGTTGTTATAATAAATGCACTAAATACTTGCGCTTGCACGGCATTATTGACTTGTATTAACACAGCACTATATACTTGCATTAGAACGGCATCAAAAACTTGCAATCACCCGTAGTGGGAGAGGCCCTAATGGCAACGCCTAATGAGAAGCTGGCTGAATCTCTCGATGCGCTCAGAGCGCTTCAGGAGGGCGGCAGACGTGTGTTCCGGTCAGATGATCTGAGCCGCGTTCACCGTGAACGGCTGGTTGCCAACGGCTTTGTGCAGGAAGTCATGCGCGGCTGGCTGATTTCTTCCAGCCCGAGCGCGCGCGCCGGCGACAGCACGCCGTGGTACGCCTCATTCTGGGAATTCTGCGCGCGCTACTGCAGCGAGCGTTTCGGCGAGGAGTGGCATCTGTCGCCGGAGCAATCGCTTTTGCTTCACGGCGAGAAAACTGTCATTCCAGCCCAGGTGGTGGTCAACAGCCCGAAGGGCACGAACAATACGATCAACCTTTTGTTCGGCACGTCGCTCTACGATCTGAAGGTATCCGAAATGCCGGCGGCAGCGGATCTCGCGGTGAGGGACGGCCTGCGGCTTTTCTCGCCGGTGGCGTCGCTGGTAAGAGTGGCGGAGTCTTTCTTCGCGCGAAACCCCATCGAAGTGCAGGTTGTGCTGGGCAGCCTCGCCGACGCATCGGACCTGCTGCGGCTTCTTCTCAACGGCGGCCACTCCGCGAAAGCGGGCTATCTCGCCGGGGCGTTCCGTGCGACCGGCCGGCTGAAGCAGGCGGACGAGATCCTCACCACGATGAAAAGCGCCGGCTATGATGTGCGCGAGAGCAATCCGTTCGAGGCCGGGCAGACATTCGGTGCATCGACCCGCGCTGCGGCGCCCATCGTCGGCCGCGTGCAGATGATGTGGGAATCGATGCGCGACACGGTCGTCAAGAATTTTCCGGCACCGCCGGGACCGCCGAAGGACAGGGATGCCTATCTGCGTTTCATCGATGAAATCTATCAGAGCGACGCGTATCACTCGCTGTCGATAGAGGGATATTCCGTCACGCCCACGCTGATCGACCGGGTGCGGGGAGGGGGTTGGGACCCGGAACGTCACGAGGATGACCGCAAGAGCCGCGACGCGCTGGCGGCGCGGGGCTACTGGCAGGCCTTCCAGAAGGTGAAGGCGACGGTGGCGGAAATTATCGCGGGCGCCAATGCAGGAGCTCTCGTGCGCACGGCGCACAAGGATTGGTACCGCGAACTGTTCCAGCCCTGTGTCGCGGCGGGCCTGATCGAAGCCGGCGCTTTGGCCGGATACCGGAACAACCCGGTCTATCTGCGCACGTCGCGCTTCGTGCCGCCGCGGTGGGAGGCGGTGCGCGAAGGTATGCCGGCGCTGTTCGATCTGCTCGAAAAGGAAACCGAACCAAGCGTGCGCGCCGTGCTCGGGCACTGGCTGTTCGGCTACATCCATCCTTACCCGGACGGCAACGGACGGATGGCGCGCTTCCTGATGAACGCGATGCTGGCCTCGGGCGGCTATCCCTGGACCGTGATCCGCGTCAGGGATCGCGACACTTATCTGAAGGCACTGGACAGCGCCAGCATCGACATGGACATCAATCCGTTCGCCGCGTTCGTGGCGAAGCGTGTGCGTTGGTCACTTGAGCGACACGATCTGAGATTTCCGGAGCCGAGGGAAACATATGATTTCGACCGTGGTGCCGTCAAGTTCTGGGGACAGGACGGAAAAGCCCGCGTGTGGTGCGCAATCAGTGAGGAAGCCCTGGACGATCATTTCCGCGGGGACGGCAAGGACAAGCTCGAAGTATTCAGGGCGAATCGCCAGGCTATAGAACAAGAAGCGCGGCGGAAATATCTTAATGGCGAAACAGAACCGGAGGGATCTGTTCTCATCCGCACGACCGACCTATAGCGTTGACTCTGGAACACAGACCGTGAACATTGAGAGCGGTAAGAGATAATGAGGATAGATCAACTGGAGTCAATATGCCGACGCTGCAGCAACAGATAGCTGAGAAATTTCTTACGAAGCTTGCCTTGCGCCTCGTACACCACATCTACCAGTTCCTCGTCCTCTAACAACTCGTCGACCACCTGCATCCATGGTTCCCACAACTCGGCGGCTTCCTCGGCAAACAAACCTTCCCAGACGCTCGGCTGCTCGTTTCGCAAACGGATCACGCTTTTTTTCCTCCGGAGTCATCAAACTACAAGAGCAACAAAGCAACGTTGTAGCACGTACTCGCGGTTCTGCATCTGTGAATTGCTGGCTAAAGATGACTACTTTTGCACCGCAAAGCAGCTACGCTTTTTCGGGAACTGCGCCCCGAAAAAGTGGCCCCTGCGGGGCAGCTCCAGTCGGCGGTTGCGGTGGTGGGTAGGTTATGGCTACGCTCCGAAAGCATGGCGGACCAACTGAGCACTCTCTACGGCGATCTTCTCCAGGGCAGTTACGATTGCGTCGATCGTGTGATCCTAAACGCGTACTTCACGATGGGGCATAGCGGAGGAGGCCTGCGCACGTGGTGGCGTGCGCTGTACGGCTCCGACGACAACTTGGACAACCATCATTTGATGCGCATGGCGGGGCGCTTCAGTCGCCGTCTGCGAGCTTGGGCCAAAGAGAATGAGATTCCCGTGGTCTACAGTTCGCCCGGGGAGCGCAAGCATGAGATCGCGTCCGAATACCTCGCCACTCATGAGGTGAAGCCTGGCCTCTTCCTGATTCTGGTGTCGAAGGCTCCAGCACTGGTTTGGGATGCACCAAGGACCGGTACCGGCAAACTCGGACCGCTTGTGCCCAAACAACCATGGCCCTATGTCAATCATTATTCGTTTCATATCCTGGACCCGGACTGGGGGCACCTGACGATCAAGATGAGCGGACACCCGCCCTTTGGCGCACAGGTGATGCTGAACGGTCACGAGTACGTGGCCTGTCGGGCGCAAAAAAAAGGAATCAACTTCAGCAAACAGGACAACTGTTTTACTATGATCCCCAACGCCGCCGACCTGGAGCAAGTCGCAGATACCTTATCTCGGAATGAGATTGCAGGGCGCTTGCTCCAGGTCTGTGAGGGTTGGATTTATACCACCTGCCTCTGTTTTGCTCTCGATTTGGAGGAGCAACAGAGAACCACCTTTCACTACCAATACTCCGTGTTCCAGATCGAATACAGCCGCAACCTGCTGTTCCACTCTGGCCGGCAGATGGACGAGATCTTCGAGACGCTTATTGACCGGACCCGCGGACCGTTGAATCTGGATCGCATTAAGACCATTTTCGGTGACAAGAATCGCCCGCACTATGACAAACGCAAGAAGAATCCCACCCGATGGGGAGTCGTGGTCGAGAAACCTGCGTATGACGTTACGATCTTCAAGGTCCATTACGGAAAAATGACGCTGAAGATTTATACCAAAGGCGAACGTGTGCTCCGCATTGAAGTCATCGTGCACAACACCAAAGACTACCGCTGGGGACGATCCCTGCCATGTTTTTCGGAGATCGTCCTCCGCCTCCGTGGCATTCTGGAGAGATTCTTAAATGCCGTGGGCTGCATGGATGCCTGCTTCGTCAGCGACGACACGATGGAAAATCTTCCCCAACCCACGCATGTGGGGCAAACCAAGGTCGGTGGCATTGATCTCAACAAGCCTAGAATGCGCCGGGTAGCCGACGCGGTGCTGGCACTGTCCTCTTCGCCCACCGGATTTACCGCTTCGGACCTGGCGGAGAAGGTCCGGGCCATGAGCGGCGAACCCGCCTCCGACTATGGTGCACGCCGCGCCGCCTATGACATTAAGAAACTTCGAGGCAAGGACCTGGTTCGCAAGATCGGAGCCTCGCGCCGCTACGAGCCTCTACACCAAGGCCTACGAGCCCTCACTGCTCTGGTGGTCCTGCGCGAAAAGGTAATCCGGCCCCTCCTCGCCGCCAGCACCCGACCCCAAATCCGCTCCAAACTATCCAATCCGACGCCGATCGATCGGCACTACGAAAACCTCCGCGTCGGCATGCACGGACTCTTTATTGAACTTGGGGTGGCCGCTTAGAGATCGACAATTTATTTTTCATCCCTTCGGATAAGAAACTAGGGATGGAACGCCAGATTAATGCTGCCTACCGGATCAACTGTATTGCGGTGTCAGGGCAACCGCAATATGGTAAAAAAGAACCCTGCTACCCCAAAACAAACCTAGACTGCGGGATTCGTATTCCTCCGAATATGCGAAGCACGATTGGGATCCCCTTCCGCGAGGTGAAAATGAGCGAGCCAACCACATTACAGAATGATGTTTCACTTAAGGATTCAGTTCCAGAGGGCGGAGCTTCGTTGGAGTCGATCCTCTGCACGGAAGAATTGCTACGGCGCCCATCGCGTCCGCCGGATTATGAAAAGGAGAACCGCGCGCTCGTGAGACTGGTGAGCGCGTTAGCTGACTCGCCGAGTACGATCTTTCACACACTCGCTGAGACGATCGAGGATATTACGCAGTGTGACTCCGCTGGCCTGAGCCTGTTGACGAGGGATGGGAAAACACCACACGTTGACGGCCAAAGGTTCTACTGGCCTGCCATTTGCGGAATGTGGGGTCCCCACGTTGGAGGTGGGACTCCGCGTAATTTCGGCCCTTGCGGAGACGTGCTCGATCACAATCGTACTTTACTGTTCACTCACTTCGAGCGGCGTTATCCCTATTTGATGCCAGTCAGTCCGGCTGCTGAAGAATGCTTGCTGGTTCCGTTTTACGTTGACGGCAAAGCGGTGGGAACTATATGGGGAATCATGCACAGCAACCGGCGCAAGTTCGACGCAGAAGATGACCGAGTCATGGCATCTCTGGGGAAATTTGCTTCCTCAGCTTATCAAGCATGGATGCATATAGAAGAGCTCAAAATCGAGGTGGCCGATCGCGAAAAGGCGGAAGCCGAAGTCCGTCAACTGGCGAGTGGGTTGGAAGCTAGAATCCGCCGCTTAGTCGAGGCCAACGTTGTGGGCATCGTTATGTGGAATCTCGAAGGGGCAATCACCGGGGCCAATGAAGCATTTCTCCACATGGTGCAGTACGACCAGGACGATATCGCCTCCGGTCGAGTGCGATGGAAGGACCTCACCCCAGCCGAATGGCGCAACCGGGACGAACAGGCAATAGCTGAAATAAAAGGATCCAGCATCTTCAGACCCTTCGAGAAAGAGTACCTCCGGAAAGACGGCACCAGAGTTCCCGTGCTGCTCGGCGGCGCACTCTTTGAAAGCGGCGGAAACGATGGTGTCGCTTTCGTTCTCGATTTAACGGAGCAAAGGCGAGCGCAAAAAGACCTTCAACAGGCCCAACAATCCCTGTACACCACTCAAGTGGAGCTTGCTCGGGTCTCCAGGCTCACAACTATGGGCGAATTGGCAGCTTCCATAGCCCATGAAGTTAACCAACCTCTGACTGCGGTAACAAATAACGCTAGTGCATGCCTCAGACTGCTCACCGATCGTAATCTGGAACCTGAGGTTCTCCGGCGGGCTCTCGAAGAAATTGTTGCCGATGGAACCCGTGCCAGCGCTGTTATAGCTCGGATCCGCAGATTCATTAAGAAAGCGCCTGCCGAGACAATCGAGCTGGACGTAAACGAGGTGATTGATTCGGTGCTGGCTCTAGCTGGCCATGAGCTTCACAAAAATGAAGTCTTGGTCGAGTGTCAATTGGCAAAAACTTTGCCACTCGTGCGGGCTGATCGCATTCAGCTACAGCAGGTCTTGTTGAACTTGGTCATGAATAGCATAGAAGCCATGACTGGAGCCACTAATCAAACTAGAGTACTCAGTGTGGAATCCAGGATCAATGAATCCGGCGACGTACTTGTTGAGGTACGCGACTCAGGCACGGGCCTCGGTTCAGAGGCAGATCGTTTATTTACTCCTTTCTTTACGACAAAGGCAAATGGCATGGGCATGGGGCTGCCTATTAGCCGCTCACTCATCGAAAGTCACGGCGGACGACTCTGGGCCACAACCGACTTGCTTCACGGTGCTGTATTTTCATTTACGCTGCCAGCAGCTGGCGAGAGTCCTTCATGACCACTGCTTCCTTAGTTTTTGTTGTAGACGATGATCCATCGGTACGTTCCTCCCTGAAGTTCCTGTTGAGCACAGTGGGGCTGCAGGCTGAAGCCTTCGAGTCGGCGGATAGCTTTCTTTGCAGAAAGCCTGCTGATATTCCTAGTTGTCTTGTGTTGGATGTCCGGCTTCCGGGATTGAGCGGGCTCGATTTCCAACGAGAGCTTGCGACGCGAAACGTTTGTATCCCAATAGTTTTTATTACCGGCCACGGCGACATTCCCACGAGCGTTCGTGCTATGAAAGCCGGAGCTGTCGAATTTCTTACCAAGCCATTTCGTGACCAGGAGCTTTTGGATGCTGTTCGCCTGGCACTTGACCGGGACCGCGCCAGGCGCAAACACGACAAGGAACTGGCGGATCTTCGGCAGCGCTTCGACTCGTTGACTGCTCGCGAGCAGGAAGTAGTTACCATGGTCGTTGCGGGAATGCTCAACAAACAAATTGCTGCTGAGCTCGGAACCGCGGAAAGCACCGTAAAGGTCCAGCGCAGCCGGGCGATGGAGAAGATGCAAGCTGCATCGCTCGCCGAACTGATAAAAATGATCGAGAAGGTCAAACCTTCCTCAAAAGCAGCCTCGTAAGCCAAAGCTTACGCGCATCGTCCTTTTTGCGTATCCAGAAATACCAACACCCAATAGATTTCTTTCCCCTCTAGGAATAGTGTCACTTCAGTTGGAGTTGAGAATGTCAAAGAATCTAATCTCGGTTGTTGACGACGATGCGTCCGTTCTCAGGACCACAACGCTGCTGATCGAGTCGCTTGGGTTTCGAGCGACAGGGTTCGAATCTCCGGAACTTTTCCTGAGCTCTGGC